>Ga0268386_10003728_pt1 | contig 11129 bp, 10 predicted proteins | sample RVTome_15_FD_200260 | JGI IMG/M metagenome (GOLD analysis project Ga0268386, IMG submission 200260) | Soil microbial communities from uranium-contaminated site in the Upper Colorado River Basin, Wyoming, United States - RVT150D86... ... | reverse complement strand
CCGAGCCTGACAGCGGGGAGCCGTTCACCGGTGACGCCGGCAGCGCCTGGTGCGAGATGGCCCGTGACCTCGACGAGGGGTTCGACGAGTCCGAGCAGCTCACGTCGTTCGATCCGGCCACGCTCGAAGACCTGTACACGCGCCTGTCCGGAGACCTGAGCAGGGCCGAGGAAGTCGCCCCTGACGAGATCCGCGCCGACGTGACGAACGTGGTGGGCGGCGTCGAGCGAATCGTGGACCTGCTCGAGGGCGCCGACTGGGACCTCACGCAGATCTCCGCATCCGATGCCGCCGCCCTCGACGACCCGTCCCTCATCGGCGCCGCGGAGCGCATCGAGCGGTACGGCATCGAGGTGTGCGGTCTGGAGCCCGACGCCGCGGAGGAGACACCGTCGGGGTCCTCGGCCCAGGCCGAGCAGGCCGTCATCGATGCCCTGGTCGGCCTGGGCCTCGACGAGGAGCAGGCCCGCTGCCTGGCCCAGACCATCGTGGCCTCCGGTGGTAGCACCGACGACCTCCTCAGCGACCCCCAGGCACTGGCCGACCAGTGCGGGATCTCACTCCAGGACCTGGCCGGACTGCTGGGCGGCGGTTGAGCCCACGGTCGCGTGCCGGAGCCGGCCGCGGCCTGCCCTGGCCTCCAGCTTGGCCAGCGCGTCGTCGACAAGCCCCTGGCTGGCCAGCACGGGCAGCAGACCGAGCCCGATCAGGTGGTAGGGGAACAGGATCGCCATCAGCCCGAGCACGGCCCAGTGGAACAGCCACGCCATGCCGCTCCAGACCAGGGCCAGGCGCCGGCCCCACAGTGCCAGGGGCGCGCCCATCTCCACCGCCAGAGTCACCGCCGAGAGCGGAGGCCACAACCACGGGACACCCGCCAGCCAGCCCCCCACGAACGAGCTGGGGTCACCCAGCAGGTGCTTGCGCAGGTTGTCGTGTGCCACCTGGCTGCGGAGCACATCGCCGGCCAGCCAGTCCCACCCGGCGATCCTGAGCTTGGCCACGCCGGCCACGAAGTAGGTCAGGACGGTGACGAGAGCCATGACCCGCACCGCCCAGCCCCAGCGGGGAGAGGGCGCCGGGTCGACGGTCACCCGGCGGCGGCGCGCGTCGACCGACCACACCACCGCGGCCGGGCTGGCAGCCAGCACCAGGGAGTGCAGGACGGCCAGGTTCTCGGTGTGCAGCACCTGCCCCCAGGAGTTGCGGTAGGTGGTGACGACGAGCAGGCCCACAGCGAAGGCCGGCCCGCTGACCCGCCACCCGAACCCGGCTGCGAAGGCCACCCCTGCGGCCACCACCACCACGAGCAGCACGGTGATCCAGGGGCGGGGGAGGGGATCGTCGGTGACCAGGCCGACCACCCCGACCGGATCGAACTGCTCGGCTGCCCTGTCCTCGAACGAGCGCAGGTGGCCCCAGCGGGCCAGGACGTAGGCCACGCCGTAGCCGCCTACGAGCACCCGCAGCAGGGCCAGCGTCTGGGGTCGCACCGGAAGGAACCAGCGGGGCCCCACATCACCGTCGTCGCCTCTCACCGGGGCACCTCGCAGCGGGCGTGCAGGTGCGACTCCAACGGCTCCCTGTGGCCGCGGAACCATGCCACCGTGTCGTAGGCATCGGTGCGAACCTCGATGCCCACGACGGCGGGGTCGCCCACGCGGCTGGCCACGTCGCGGCACAGCTGGCCGGTCTGGCCGGGACCGGCCCTCACGGCTCGTCCGACGAGCGCTGCGGCCTGGATGACCTCATCGGTGCCGGCGATGACATCGGGCGACAGCCGGGTGTCGTCCCCACCGGCGGTGACGCCGGCGACCACGTCGACGCTGGCCACCGGCTCGCGGGTGGCGGTGAACATCGGGTAGGTCGAGAGGGGGAAGCTGTCCTGGGCGGGCGCCCTCACCAGCGGGATTAGCACTGCTGCTGCCGCCACCACGGTGACCGCCACAGCCCAGGCCCGCGTGCGGGAGCGGCTCCACGGCGGCGCGCCGACCGGCTCCACGGTTGCGAGATTAGGGTGCCGCGATGCCCAGCCGGCCCCGGTCACCGCGCTGGCTGCTGCACGGCGTGGCCTGGGTGGTGGGCATCGGCGCCTTCGTCGTGGTGCTCACGCCGCCCGAGGAGTGCCCAGAGGTCGACGTGGCCGCCGTCGACGGTGCCATCGAGGGTGCGGCGCGCTGGGCCGCCACCAACCAGGACGCCACGGGGCGGTTCACGTACGGCTACGACCGGGACCGCGACCAGGTGTCTCAGGCCTACAACCTGGTGCGCCACGCCGGCATGGTCAACTCGCTGTTCCAGGTGGCGGCGGCAGGCGACGACCGCTTCGCTGACGCAGCGGAGCGCGGGCTGGACTTCATGCTCGACCGGTTGGTGACGACCACCGACGGTGCCAGTGCCTTCGCCGAGCAGGGGGACAGCGCCAAGATCGGAGCCACCGGGCTGCTGGTGGCCAGCCTGCACCACCGGCGGCTGGTCACGGGTGGCGACGCCCACGACGACCTCATGCGTGCCGCTGGCCGCTTCCTGCGTGGCCAGATCGAGGAGGGCGGGAGCATCCTGGCCTTCTGGGACCCCCGCACGGGGCTGCCGGTGCCTGACCTGTACTCGGCGTTCGGTACCGGCGAGGCGTTCTGGGCGTTGGCCCTGCTCGACGAGTCCTTCCCAGGCGAGGGCTGGGGAGCCGACGCCCGCCGCATCGGTCGTTACGTGGCCGTCGACCGGCGCCAGCACGAGGACCTTTGGCTGCGGATCCCCGATCACTGGGCCGCCTACGGCTTCAGCGCCTTGGGCACCGGCCTGGCCGAGCCCGAGATCACGTACCTGCGCCGGCTCGCCGGCGACTTCGGGCTGATGACCCGCTTCGAGTCCAGCCGCCAGGCCGACACCCCCGGCGGCTGGCTGAGAGGGCCCGATGCCCTCGGGGCCGGGGTGGGGGCGTTGGGCGAGGGGCTGGGCTCGCTGTGGCGGCTGGCTCAGGTCGAGCCACGCCTGGCGGACCTGGCCGACGATCTGCAGGAGCGGTCCGACTGCGTCGCCGGGCTGCTCACCGCTCGGCAGGTCAGCGCCGATGCAGCAGCCACCATGCCCTCCCCTGACCTGGCTGCCGGCGCCTGGTTCCACGGCGGCTACACCCAGGTCGACGACCAGCAGCACGCCATCTCGGCGCTGCTCGTGGCCAGGGAGGTGTTGGCGCCGTGATCGCCGACGAGTCCAGGTCGTGAGCGGGTGGGTCACCGCCCTGCTGGTCGTGGCGACCGTGTCGCCGGCCATCGTGGTGCTGCGGCTCCCGGGGATCGGGTGGGCGAAGCTGGTGGCCGGCATGGCCGCGGCGGGCGTGGTCGGGACGCTGCTGGTGGCTGTTGCCGACCCGTTGGCGGAGTTGGCAGAGGTCGAGCCGGAGTCGGTGCGGATCGCCGCCGGTCTCGTGCTCGGGGTCACCGGCCTGGCCCGTCTGGCCATCCCCGTCGGGCGCCGCGAGGAGGTCTTCAGCGGCGCGGCGGCATGGCTGGTCCCGGTGGCCTACCCCGTCGTCGTGGGCCCTGAGCTCGTCCTGGCCCTGCTGGCCGCCGGTGTGGGCGGCCAGGCCTGGGCCGGCTTGATCGGCCTGGCCGTCGGCCTGGGCCTGGCCGCCATCGCCACCCTGGCCGGCGACACGGCCGTACCCGCTCCCATCTGGCGGGCCACGGCCAGGCTGACGGCGGCGGTCCAGGTCCTGGTGGCCATCGCTCTCACCGTCGACGCCATCCGCGCCGTCTGAGCGCGGTCCTGGGCCGGAGCTCGCGGCCCAGCGCAGCGCGGGCTGCGTGCCATCCGCACAGCCCGTGGGCACCGGCACCAGGTGGGGTGGACGCCGAGCACAGGTAGTAGCCGGGTACGCCGGTGCGGTAGGGGACCGGCCCCAGGACGGGCCGGCGTACCACCTGGAACCGCTGCAGCCCGCCCGCAGCGATGTCACCACCGATGTAGTTGGGGTTCTCCCGTTCGAAGTCCATCGGTGTGCGAATGCTGCGGCCCAGGACCCTGTCGCCGAAGCCTGGAGCGAACCGCTCGATCTGGGCCTCGATGGCAGGGCCGGCATCGTCGGGGTAGCCGTTGGGTACGTGGCCGTACACCCAGGCCGTTTGCCGGCCGGCCGGGGCCCGGCTGGGATCGGCCAGGGACTGCTGACCGACGAGGACGAAGGGCCGCTCGGCGGCTCTACCGCGATTGACCTCGGACTCGGCGGCGGCGATCTCGGCCAGCGTTCCACCCACGTGAACGGTGCCGGCGCGCCGGCAGGCGTCGGCCGTCCAGGGGATGGGGCCGTCGAGGGCATAGTCGATCTTGAAGGCGGCAGGACCGGGGCGGAAGGTCTGGTACACCCGCCGCCTGCGGGCCGGCAGGCGATCTCCCAGGAGCAGGGGCAGGTGGGCGGCGTTGACGTCGAGGAACACCGCCCGAGCGGGCGGCAGCTCCTCCACCCTGGCCACGGGCCACCCTGTCTGGATGGTCCCCCCGGCGTCCACGATGGCCTCGCTGAGGGCTCTGGCGATCTCGCCGCTCCCCCCGACCGCCACCGGCCACCCCACCACGTGCGCGATGGCGGTCAGGGCCAGTCCCACCGAGGCGGAGAAGGGAGCGGTCAGGGGCAGGAAGGAGTGCGCGCTGCATCCGGCCAGGAGCGCCTGTGCCTCCTCTGTGGCGAACCAGCGCCTCGCCAGCCATGCCGCGGGCTGCATGGCGGTCAGGCCGAAGCCGGCCGTGGCCAGCGGGTGGCGGGGGATGCGCAGCACCGGGCCCAGCAGATGGTCGGCCGCCACCGCCCAGCGGCGCACCAGCGGCGCCACGTGGCGTCGGTAGGCGTCGGCGTCGGCACCGAGGCCGGCAGCGGTGTGCTCCACCGAGCCGGACAGGAACGCCGCCCTGCCCCCATCCAGCGGGTGCGCCAGGGCGATCTCGGGATGGGCCCACCGCAGTCCGTAGCGATGCAGCTCCGCTGTGCGGAAGAAGGCCGAAGCAACGCCGAAGGGGTGGAAACCCGAGCACACGTCGTGGTGGAAGCCGGGGAGGGTCAGCTCCTCGGTGCGCGTGCCCCCTCCCACATGGTCGGCGCCCTCGACGACCAGGACCGAGCAGCCGGCCCTGGCCACGGTGAGAGCGGCGGCCAGGCCGTTCGGCCCCGAGCCGACCACGACGGCGTCGAGGTCGGTCACCCCGTCACCGGGCCGCCACCACCTCGACGAGGGTACGCCCGTCGACGTCCCACACGTGGACCTCCAGCCCTGCCGCTGCAGGCGTCGCGGGAATGGTGCTGGCGGCTGCGCCGTGCAGGCCGACGCCGGTCTCGGTGGAGCGCTGCAGGACCACCAGCTCGACCGGCCCGGCCAAGGCCCCCAGCACCCCGAGGGCTGCGGGCTGCAGCGGATCGCCCAGACTCAAGCGACCGAGGTGCCGGGCCGTCTCGGCGGCAGGGGAGCAGGTGTGGCACAGGACCACCCAGGGATCGCGGCACCGCAGGCCCGCAGAGCGCAGCCGCCTGAGCAGGTCGCGGCAGTCGGTCACCGTTGCTCCTGCCGCCATGGCGGCCGCCCGCATCTCCTCGTCGACGTCATAATGATCGCCCTGGAACGCCAAACGATGCTTGCCCAGTCCCTGGGCGAAGCGGTGCAGCTCGTCGTAGCCGCTGTCACTGATCATGTGGGCCCAGCGCCGACCCCGCCACCGCCACAGCGGCGAGTCCACGAAGACGGTCACCGGATCACGCCCTGCGCAGGTCCTGGCAGCCGGGGTCCTCGGCGATGGCGTTCTCGAGCTCGGCCGTGAGGTCGAGGTGGTCGATCTCGTCCCACGACTCGGTGACGGTGGTCAGGGTGCCGCCAGCCACCGAGACCGCCTCGCCCACGGCCGAGACGAGCTCGGACAACCCCTCCCCTGCCGCATCCCTGGCCCGCTCCACGGTGGTGCCCATGTCGTCGATGGCCGTGGACACCTCGTCGACCTCGGCTTCGAGGGCGCGGCGGGCCTCGGTCTCGGGCAGCGGCGTCGTCCGGATGGTGACCACTGCGGCCCGGCTCCGCTCCACCAACTCGTCCAGGGTCCCGTCGACGGCGGCGACGGCCTCGTCGAGCGAGCCGGCTGCCAGAACCCGGTCCGGGAGGTCGTCGATGGCGTTGCCGACGTCGGTGCGCCAACCCGCGGCCGCAGCGCAGACCTCACCGGCCCAACGCTGGGAGTCCGACAACCCGTCGTCGCCGCTGGCCGAGCAGCCAGCCGCGAGCAGTCCAACCGTCACCGCCGCCACTGCAAGCAAGCCGCGCGCCACGTAGCGTCGTCGTGTCCAGAGCACCCCGGCAAGCTAGTGCCGCCCACCGCTGCGCCGACGTCATCAGGCGAGGTGTGACCGCGCCGGTGGGCCGGGTTCGGGACGGGACTCGGCAGGTCGGGTTCAGGATGGGACCGCTCCCAGCCATTCCAGGACGGCGTCGATGAAGCCGAAGTCCTTGGGCGTGGCGAAGTGGTCCACCCCGCGCAGCATGCGCACCTCGGCCACCGGCAGCGCCTCGACGAGCGGATCGGCGGGGCCGGCGAAGTCCTCGGTGCCGAGCACCACCAGCGTGGGCGCCGACACAGCGGCCAGCTCAGCGGTCCCCAGCGGGGCGTGTTGCCTGCCCATGAACGCGGCCAGGGCGGCTGGGTCCTGGCCGGGTTCGGAGGCGTATCGGCCGAAGGCCTGCGCCACCGGATCGTCGGCCTCGGCGTCGCCGGCCACTCCGGCGGCGATGCGCCTGGCCTGCTCGGGGTCGCGCTCGAAGAGATTGCGGCCCACGCCCGCCACCACCAGGCGCCCCCACCGCTGTGGAGCCATGGAGGCCATCACCAACAGGCAGCGCGCCCCGGCCGAGAACCCGACGCCGTCGAGGGGACCTGGCGGGAGCTCGGACAGCAGGGCCGCCTCCAGATCCGAATAGTCGGCGGGGACGGTCGACTTCTGGGCGGACCGGCCGTGACCAGGGAGGTCGATGGCGATCACCTCGCGGCCTGCCTCGCCCAGCAGGTCGATGATCCCGGTCGGAACCCAGGTCGAGACCACCGAGCCGGTGAAGCCGTGCAACAAGACGACGGGGTTGCCGCTCACGGCTCCGAGGTTGCCACACCCGCGGCGCCGTGGCGGTACGGCGGCGGCCGCCCCGGGGCAAGCGCTGCGCTGGCCCGGGGAGACGGCAACGGGCCGCCATACTCGCGGCCGTGACGCTCAAGGTCGGCTTCCTGGGGGCAGGGAACATCGCCCACTACCACGCGCGGCTCCTGCGGCACAGCCGGGACGAGTTCAGCTGGGCGTCGGTGCACGACCTCGACCGGGCCAGGGCCGAGGCCTTCGCCGCCGAGCACGGGGCGTCGGTGGCGGACAGCCCGGAGCAGGTGGTGGCGACCTCCGACGTCGTGTACGTGGTGACGTGGACCTCCGCGCACCTTCCGCTCGTGCGCATGGTGTGCGACGCAGGCAAGGCCCTGTTCTGCGAGAAGCCCCTCGGCCGGGACCTGGCCGAGGCCGCCGCGGTGGTCGATGCCGTCCAGAGCGCGGCGATCGTCAATCAGGTCGGTCTGGTCCTGCGCCGGTCGCCGCTGTTCTGGTTGGCCCGGTCGGTCATCGCCGACCCCAGATCCGGCCGGCCCATGTCCGTGGTGTTCCGCGACGATCAGCACCTGCCGGTGCGGGGCCTCTACCGCTCCACGTGGCGTGGCGAGCGCGACAAGGCCGGCTCGGGGGTGCTGCTCGAGCACTCCATCCACGATGTGGACCTGCTCGAGTGGCTGCTCGGCCCGATCGACACGGTCAGCTGCTCGACCGCACACTTCCACGGCATCGACGGCATCGAGGACGTGGCCGTGGCCCGGTTCGGCTTCGCCAACGGCGCCGAGGGATCGCTGGTCACCCTCTGGCACGACCTCGACGGTCGCATCAGCAACCGTCACGTCGAGGTGTTCTGCGAGGGGGGCTACGGCTCGCTGGAGGGGGAGTGGTACGGGTCGTTCCGCCGTCAGTTCGGGTCCGAGGCCGAACCGGAGCTGCTCGAGGGCGAGGCCATGCTGGCCGCCGCCGCGGCCGTGTCGCCCCGGGCCGGGGAGTGGCCAGACCCTGCCTTTCTGGTCTCGGTGCGCGAGGGCGGCGGGGCCTGGCCGTCGGTCGCCGACGCGCTGCGCCCCCACGTGGTGGTGGAGGCGTGCTACCGGTCGGCTGTCAAGGCCGGCCTCCCTGTCGCCCTCGACGACCAGGACCCCGACGTCACCCGGGCATCTTGAACGGAGCGGGGTCGGCGAAGCGCCGCACGACGTTGGCGGTGATGCGGGCCACCTGGTTGTCGCGCCCATCGGCGGACGCCTCGACCAGCGCACCCCACCAGGCGATGGAGCCGACCGAGAAGACGGCCCCACCGGCGGCGGTCTCGAAGAAGACGATGTCGGCCCGGACCAGGGGATCGGGACGGGCGGGGATCACCGTGGCGTGGAACTCCTCCTTGGTGCGCAGCATCTGCTCGCTGAAGTCGGTGGCCGATGCCAGCACCAGGGCGTGGGCGGGGGAGCCGAGGGCGGTGTCGAAGCGATCGACCTCCTGGCCGGCAGCTCCACCCCCCACACCGAAGTCCCCGATCACGTCGCCGTCCACCCCGTCGAAGATCCATGCCGCCCGCGGGTCGCGGCTGGCCGGAGCGCGCCGGTAGCTCGTGGCCCGATCGAAGCCCTGGGCTGCGAAGCCGACCCCGGCCAGCAGGTTCGGCGGCCTCCCCAGCCGCCGCCACAGCCCGCCGTACTCTCCGCCGAAGGCGTGGTGGGCCTCACCGGGCGACGAGGTCCATGCCCGGGTCCCGTCCTCGGCCCTGCGCACCTCCATCGCCCCTGGCCAACGGTCGCTGAACGCCACCCGCCAGTAGAAGCCGTTGCCGCCGAGGTAGACCAGCCGGCCCCCACCCGCCAACCAGGCCTCCAGCCCGTCGAGCATGGCCGTGGACCAGTACTCGGGATGGCTACCGGTGACCAGCACCCGGTACGGATCGAGCGCCCCGGCCCCCTCCCGGTGGAGGATCTCGTCGGTCAGGACGTCGACTGCCGGCAGCGTTCGCCGCAGGAAGGCGAGGATGTCGGTGTCGGGGGTGAAGCCCCATCCGTCGGCCCCTGGGCGGGTGTTCAGGATCGGCCGGAGCCGCGAGGAGAAGGCCACACCGGTGCCGTCGGGATGGTACTCGTATTGCGACAGGCCCACCTCGGGGTGGTCGACGAGGTACTGCTGCTCCGGTCGCAACCGGGCCCGGGCGGGGAAGAAGTCGCTGCCGCTGATCGTCATGCGGTGGTTGGCGTAGGCCAGGTAGGTGGCCGCGGGCACCAGGAAGGCCACGTCGGCAGTCTGGGTGCCGGGGCCAGGGGCCACGAACACGGGCACGCGATCGTCGCCCAGCGTCGAGCGGAGACGGAAGCAGTAGATGCCCGACGGAGTGTCCACTCCCAGGCGCAGCGTGGCTGTCACCGGCCAACCGGCGTCGTAGAGATCGTCGTGGTGGAACCCGACAGCGTCGTAGTGACCTGGCCCCTCTGCGGGGTCCAGCACCGTGCCGTCCCATGCCGGACCGGTCACCACAGGATCCGGTAGCTGGTGCAGCGCGATGTCGGGCATCCGCCAGCGCTCGACCCAGCCGTCGCCGCGCGCCCAGGGCCGGGCCATCTTGCCGTCGAACCCGCCCCCGGCGAAGCGCAACCGCCACGTGCCCGTCGTCCTGCCTGGCCCCTGGTGTCGGCTATCCGGCCGGGCCACGTCCATGCCCACCTGCAGGTCCGCGTCCACCTGCAGGTCCACGGCCATGTCCAAGTCCACGGCCATGTCCACCGTGCCCTGGGTCGCCTCGCCGGCCCGGGGCGCAGGTCGCACGAGGACCTCGAGCCGCGCTGGGAGCACTTCCATCACCACCTCGTACCAGCGCCTCGGTTCGATCGGCACCTCGGCTTTGGCTGGGACGGTCCCGTCGATCGAGACGGCCGGGCGGCCGTCGACGAGGCGCACCACGACGGCGTCGCCGACGGCCACCAGGTCGCCGTCGGGCCCGGTCGGCCAGATGTGCACCCCCAGCCCGGTCAGGCGGTCGAACCGGGTGTCGATCGTCGCGTACGAACCGGCCGGGTAGGGACGATCGTCGAGATCGACCAGGTCGGGCAGGTCCGAGGGCACCACGTCCTCCTCGAAGCGCCGATGGTGGCCGCTGCCGAGCCGGACCAGGTCGAGGTGCGCCTGCACCGGTAGATGGGAGGCGGAGTGCAGTCGGACCTCGTCGCCACCGCGCACGCTCCACGGGTCGCAGTAGCCGACGACCTGCTTGGCCGGACGGGGCGCCGGCACGTGGTTGGACGTCACAGCAGGATTCTGGCCGCTGGCAGCCGCCGGTTCGGTCGAGGTCCATCCACTGGCATATGGTCGCCCCACCCGTGAGCTGCCCGCCGCCGGGGGAGTGATGGCTGAACCGATCCGCATCGCCAACTGTTCCGGCTTCTACGGCGACCGGCTGTCGGCCGCCACGGAGATGGTCGAGGGTGGCCCCATCGACGTCCTGACCGGCGACTGGCTGGCCGAGCTCACGATGCTGATCCTGGCCAGGACCAGGGCCAAGCGGCCCGGAGGCGGGTACGCCCGAACCTTCGTGACGCAGATGGAGCAGGTCATGGGGACCTGTCTCGATCGGGGGATACGGGTCGTGTCCAACGCCGGAGGTCTCGACCCTGCCGGCTGCGCCGACGCGGTGGAGGAGGTCGCAGAGCGCCTTGGTCTGTCACCGACGGTTGCTTACGTCGGCGGTGACGACCTGACCGACCGCCTCGACGTGCTGACCGCCGCGGGCCACGACCTGCGCAACATCGACACCGGCCAGCCCCTGACCGAGCTCGAGGCCGAGATCCTCACCGCCAACGCCTACCTGTCGTGCTGGGGCATCGTGGAGGCCCTCGGGCGCGGCGCAGACATCGTCGTCACCGGCCGGGTCACCGACGCCGGCGTCACGGTCGGTCCCGCCGCCTGGCACCACGGCTGGACACCGGCAGACCACGATCCCCTGGCCGGCGCCGTGGTGGCCGGGCACGTGATCGAGTGCGGCGCGCAGACCACGGGC
>Ga0268386_10003727_pt1 | contig 11131 bp, 12 predicted proteins | sample RVTome_15_FD_200260 | JGI IMG/M metagenome (GOLD analysis project Ga0268386, IMG submission 200260) | Soil microbial communities from uranium-contaminated site in the Upper Colorado River Basin, Wyoming, United States - RVT150D86... ... | reverse complement strand
CTCCACCCAGGCTCAAATCGAAGAGAGGGAACAGAAGCTGACGCTGGACATTCCTACGAATCTGCCCGAAGTCTGGGGCGACCGCACGCGCCTGATTCAAATCCTCACCAACCTGGTCAGCAACGCCTACAAATACACGCCGGCAAACGGCCTAATCACCATTCGCGCCGAAGCCATGAACGATCAGAACGGCAAGCAGGAGATGCAGCCGATGGTCCACATCTCGGTAGCCGACACGGGGTTAGGTATCAAAGAAGAAGACCAGAAAGCCATCTTCACCAAGTTCTTCCGCGCCAACGACGACCTGGCGCTCAAAGCGCCGGGCACAGGGTTGGGCCTGAATATCACCAAGAACCTGGTGGAAATGCACGACGGCCGAATCTGGTTCGAAAGCAAGTACCGAGAGGGTACGACGTTTCACATTGTGATACCGGCGGCAGGGTAAGACGGACAGCGTAAAGCGTTCGACCCCGGCCAGGAGGGAGAACCGGGGTCGAACACTTCTTTTGGCGACTTCGATTGTAATAGTAGGACGAAAACTTAAATTAAACCTGAGTTTAAGATAAGCAGTTCGTGAGTATGGAACTCGAAGCCTGACTTTCAGCCCAGGCCAGCACGTCGCCCACGTGTTGGCGCAACGCCGCCACCCGCCAGAAGGCGCTGATGTGGCTTTCAGGAATGGTTACCAGTGATTCTTCGTCGAAAACGGCCGAATGCTTCTCCATGCGAAAGAAGAGATCGTTTTCAGCCAGGAGCGGAAATATTCGCTCCGCGTTACAGCATTCGTAGTAAGGCGTGAAGTCCAACAGCTCTTGTAGTTCCGGCCGGCTCACGGACAGTGGCCGGTTGAACAGTTGGGCAATGTCCCACATGACCTGCGCCAGGTTGGGCGACGATAGCATCGGGACCACGGCTCGTGCCTGATGAAAGACACCCTGGTACAGCAGGCTGGTGATTCCGCCCCAGCTCACACCGGCCAGGACAGTGTAAGCAGCGCCCTGCCTCTCGAAGTGGGACTGCAAGAGCTCCATAATGCGCAGGGAGCCGGCAAAAATTTGGTAAACGCTTTGCAGTGAGGCAAAACCTCTTGTCATCGGTTCCAACCAGTTCGAGTGAAAAGGGGCCTGTACACAGACGCAGTGAGCCGATGTCGGTAAGGTGTCGGAAAACAGACGTCGCCAGGAGTTAGTATAGGGCACTTCGTTGAAGCCGTGGTGGTATAGCAGCAGGGGCGCCTGGGGGTCAACGGCCGGCCGCACGCGTGCGTGGCACAGTAACTCTCCCCCCGGTGTGTTGAGCCAGATGTCATGTTCACCGGGAGCCGACAGGGAATATTCGGCCGTCTTTGTCCGGTTGACCGTCGTCGCTTGTAAGATAGTCTCAAACGTCGGTGTGTGACGGTAGCTTTTTTCCAACGAGTCCGGCACGCGCCGGTTCATACTGTATAGAACCCACTTGTCTAGCTGGCGGGTCACGCTTTTGCTGATAGTTGTCGATAACATTAGATAAAATACTCCACAAGAAATCGTTTCGAACAACAGTAACATGGCGGCTGTAAAAATGCCAGCAACGGAACAAATTTGCCCGAGTTAAGGTGGCGTGAAAAATTCACGCTATCTTCACCCAGATATTCCCTCGACTTTAGCTGTAGGCGTATATCTGCCAGGTATGGTTTGCCCGGCTTTGGATAACGGTTAAAATAAGGCAACGATTCCTGGAATTCGGACAGCAATTACTAAAATAGTGTAATGTGCACGTAAAAGCTGGTTCCCTTCATGAAATTTCTCACGACCGCAACACTAAACTGGTTTGGCGACGGCTGCTGCGACGTACAGTATCTGGATAAGTGGAATAGCCGGCGCGTTAATTATTGGCCCGGTCAGGCCAGGGGCACAGAATGGCATACGGACGAGTACGAAGTAAAGCTGGGCCAGGATAGCAGTGACCAGTTATTCCGCTTTGCAGCCGATCGCCTCATGCGCTATCAATTTTACCCCGACGATGTCATGTCCCACTATGGTGATTTTGACCTCTGGCAGCGCTGGCTGCAGGTCGGCGACCGGATCGTTCAGCGCATTCACGTACTGGCGCTGTTGGGCTACCCGATTCTTGACGTGATCGGCTTGACGGAAGTGAGGTCTGTTATCCTTGAGCCGCGCCGCTATGGTTTTACGTACGTAACGGTTGAGTCTCACGTAGCCGAAGGCGAGTGGTCGGCCGCAGTAGAATGGCGCGATACGGGCGACGTGGTGTTGAACGTTCAATCGATTTCGCGGCCGGTTCCCCAGGAGCCAGCGCGCAATCACGCTTTTATACGTCATTTTCAGGCTGAAGCCCACCGGCGCGGAATTGATTATTTCAAAGAGATCATTTTAGCGGAATTTGGCAGCGCGGTTCCCCAGAGTGCAACCTGACACCTCCGTGATCACTTTCTATTCATGGAACGTAAACGGCCTGCGCGCGGCGCAGCGCAAAGGCTTCCTGGATTGGTTACACGAGGCCAGCCCCGATATTCTCTGTCTACAAGAGACAAAGTGCCATCCGGATCAGCTCCCTGCTGAAGTACGCCAGCCGGCCGGCTATCATACGTACTGGGCCTGCGCTGAGAGGAAAGGCTACAGTGGCGTGGCCCTTTTTACCAGGCAAGAACCTAAATCAGTTCAGGTTGGCCTGGGGGTCCTCGATTACGACCAGGAGGGGCGCACCATCGTCGCTGAATACGAGGACTTCGTGCTGATCGGCGCTTACTTCCCCAACGGCGGTCGCGACCACAGTCGTGTGCCCTTCAAAATGGCTTACAAAGCTGATTTTCTGGCCTATTGCAACCGGCTACGGGCGGCCGGTAAGCCAGTGGTTTTTTGTGGCGACATCAATACGGCTCATCGGGAGATCGATCTGGCGCGCCCCCGGCAAAATCGGAATACGACGGGGTTTCTGCCGCAGGAACGGGTCTGGATTGACGAAATGCTAAGCCAGGGTTATATCGATACCTTTCGCGCGCTGTATCCGGATCGCGCCGGCGCCTACTCGTGGTGGTCGAACATTAGCCAGGCGCGCGATCGAAACGTGGGCTGGCGGCTGGACTACTTCTTTGTCAGTGCGGAGTTGTGGCCCCATGTCGTTGACGCCGCCATTCACCCGGCTGTTACTGGATCAGATCACTGTCCGGTTAGTTTGACGCTTGTGAAGCGTGATGCGTGATGCGTTTTTACCCTCTGGGTCGTAGCAATATATCTGGCCGTAGCCAGAGGGGCGGTCCGCTGTTTTGAGTGGCGACTGTCATCAGGCGGCCGGCGATGGTTGCCAGCGGCTCGCCCGTTTCCGGGTGGGGCATATTGGGCGCTAACTGGGCGACAGGTACAGCCACGTGGGCGAATTCAAGCAGGTCAGGATCGGGGATGTGGCGCTGGCGACTACCGGGCCGGCCGTAGTCCAATACTTCGTCATTAAACAGCACAATGTCGGCGTCAATGGTGCGCGGCGCGTTCTTGTCGGCCGTTCGCTGCCGCTGCAGTCGCCGTTCAATTTTGCTCAAAACCACTTCTTTGAATTCGATTGGGCCTATTTCGGTCTCGACGAGGACCGCCGCATTAAAGAAATTGGGCTGGTCCGACGGCCCAACCGGTACGGTTTCATAAACGGGGGATACAGCGGCAACGTGGCACAATTTGCTCAAAAAGCGCACTGCCAGCGGCAAATTTTTTTCTTTATTGATATTAGAGCCAAGAACGACGAAAATGCGATTCATAACTTCAACGCAGAGAGCAGAGATAGTGAGTAAGTTTCTCCCCTGCACCCCTGCTCAGACAAAGTCATCGCGGCTGCGCTCAATCTCGATGCCGACCGATTGGGCAAAGCGGAGTGCGCCCGGCTTTTCCACGCGCACGCGCACGCGCACGACTTGAAACTCCGCCAGGATGAGACGCGCAATATCCGTAACGAGTTTTTCCACCAAGAAATCGGCCGAGTTCTCGACGTGATCGATGACGCGTTTGGTGATGGCTTTGTAGTCAACCGCATCTTCAATGGTGTCGGTGGCGGCCGCTTTGCCAATGTCGGCGTAAATGACGAGATTGATTAGAATATCCTGCTGCTTAACGCGCTCCTCTGGATTGATGCCGATAATACCCCGCAGCAGCAAGTCTTTGATAATGATCTGGTCCATAAAGCCTCCTAAGAAATAGTTACACGGAGTTTCACGGAGCATACACAGAGATACACGGAGAGATTAAGGAGATAAGCCTCCTGTGTTCCATGTTTATTTCGTTCATTCCTTCGGCTTCGCTCAGGACAGGCTGTGGTGCTCCGCTGAGCATGTTTACTCCTCGGAAAATGGAGATTGGAGATTAGAGATTGCAGCTCGCCGGTCTACTTCAAGGTTATCGTGCCCCAACTTGTCGGATTGCGTAAAGTTCGGCCGGGCACGTGCGATTTCATCACTTCCTGTGCGGACGTGCCCGGCGTGTCGTTATCGTTGGCGTTCAGCGCCAATCCCATCACTATTGCCGGTTCGGGCGTGACTTCCACATCGTCCCAGGGAACTGCCGCTTCGAGATTGTACCCTATGCCAGTGTGCCGGGCAGCGACAGCCACCTGATGGCCAGGCGCATCCACCATCTCGCCGTTGATTGTACCGCGAAAGCGAAATGCTGAGGGCGACAGGCGGGTAAAATCGCCGGGCGAGAGAACAATCTGAAAATCATCCGGACTCACCCGAGGGCCGTAATCCCCGGCCCGGTCAGTGTCGAACTGTATCTCAACGCTATCGCCCCGAAAAATCTGGTTGTCCGTTTGTATCTGCACGTGCGTGTCATCCGTAACCTCGACGGCAATGTACAGATTGTCATCGTCCCAGCCAAGATGCCAGACGGCCGTTAAATCGTCGCTGCCGTCCCAGCTATTGGCGCTATAGACGCGATAAGCAGAGGTAAAGCTGGCTCTGCCTGTCCACTCTGATAGCTCACCGTCAACCGCTGGTGGTTGGGAAAAGCGCTCGGCATCGACGTTGCTGGCCGCGGCCGGCGCCGGCACGTTAACCGCCGGCTGGCCTACCGTTACCGTTGGCGCCAGCGACGATTCGGTCGGATCGGCTGACACCGTCGGCAGCGCCGGCATAACCAGCGGCGGCGCTGCCGGCTCTACCTGGTTTTCGAAGCGCTGTACGAAAAAAAAGCCGCCTATAACACAGACGGTAAGCAAACACAAGGCCAGCGCTGCCACCCCCAGCCATAGTATCCAGCCTAAACTGCGCGGCTGTTGTGACTCTTCCCGTTCATCATAATTACGATGGCGCATCTTTATCTCTCCTATTGTCTATTATCCATGCAAACAGAGTGGGCTAGCAAGTGTAGTTTGCGAGTTTGCGAGTATGCAGATAGGCGATTACTCGCCTACTCGCAGCTTGAGCACCTGACACTTTCTCTACCTTGTCATATAATTCAGGCAATGAGCTTACCCACGGCTCCAAAGCGCCCGCTCACCGTAACTCTGACACTCTGGGGGGTTTTTCTCTTAGGAGTGTGGAACGCGGGCCGGGCTATTGCCTGGGGCCGTCAGAGTAATACACTTTTGGCCTTAGGCGCCACGCCAGACCCACGCCTGCGGCTGGTTATTGCCGTCGTTTGGGGCCTGGTGTTTCTGGGTCTGGCGCTGATGCTGTGGCAAAGACGGCCGTTCGTCCGCCGGGCCGTTCCCATTTCTTTGACACTCTATGCCATATACCGGCTTAGCCTGTTGCTTTTCTTTGCGCAGGTACCGCTGAATCGCCAGGGCTGGCTACTATATTCGATGGTATACCTGGCTGTCATCGTGTTCACGCAGTGGGCGCTGAATCGGGCCAGCGCCCAATCATACTTTGAGATTGGAGCGTAGAGATTATGCCAATCTCTAATCTCTACTCTCCAATCTCCAAAAGCCTATGAATCCAAAAATCCAACAATTACAGCAACTTCGAGACGAATCACAACAGGGTGGTGGCGCCGAGCGCGTTGCCAGACAGCATGAACAGGGCAAAATGACCGCCCGCGAACGGATTGATCTGCTGCTCGACAAGGGCTCCTTTCGCGAAACAGACGCCTTCGTCGTTCATCGAGAGCGCAACTTTGACATGGACCAGAAGCAGTATCTGGGCGATAGCGTCGTGACCGGGTGGGGGACGATTGACGGCCGGCTCGTTTACGTCTTCAGCCAGGATTTCACTGTCTTTGGCGGCAGCCTGAGCCAGGTCCACGCTGAAAAGGTATGCAAGGTTATGGACATGGCGCTGCGTAACGGCGCGCCCATTATTGGCCTTAACGACTCGGGCGGTGCCCGTATCCAGGAAGGCGTCGTCAGCCTGGGCGGCTATGCCGATATCTTCCTGCGCAACACGCTAGCTTCGGGCGTCGTGCCCCAGATCAGCGCTATTATGGGGCCATGCGCCGGCGGCGCCGTCTACTCGCCGGCACTCACTGATTTCATTTTCATGATCAAGAATACGAGCCACATGTTCATCACCGGCCCGGACGTGGTGAAGGCGGTAACGGGCGAGGAAGTGACCTTTGAGGAGTTGGGCGGCGCCATGACCCATAACAGCGTCAGCGGCGTGGCCCACATGGCGGCCGAGTCCGAAGCCGACTGTCTTTTCCTAATCCGAGAAATGATGAGCTACCTGCCCTCCAACAACATGGAAGATCCTCCCTTCAGGCCCAGCCAGGACGATAGCCTGCGCACGGAAAGTGCGCTTGACACCCTCGTTCCCGACAGCCCTAACAAGCCCTACGATGTGAAAGATGCCATCCACCTGATCGTGGACGGCGGCGAGTTTTACGAAATTCAGGAGCATTTCGCACAGAATATCGTGGTGGGTTTTGCCCGGCTGGGCGGTTTCCCCGTTGGCGTCGTGGCTAACCAGCCGATGGTGCTGGCCGGCGTGCTGGACATCAATGCCAGCGAAAAGGCGGCGCGCTTCGTTCGCTTCTGCGACTGTTTCAATATCCCGCTCATCGTCTTTGAAGACGTACCCGGCTTTTTGCCCGGCGTCGATCAGGAGCACGGCGGTATTATTCGGCATGGGGCCAAATTGCTTTACGCTTTTTGCGAAGCAACCGTGCCTAAAATCACCGTCGTCACGCGCAAAGCCTACGGCGGTGCTTACTGCGTGATGAACAGCAAGCATATTCGCGCCGATTTGAACCTGGCCTGGCCGACGGCCGAAATTGCCGTTATGGGGCCGGAGGGCGCCGTCAACATCATCTTTCGGCGTGAACTGGCTCAGGCGGAAGATCCGGAGGCGCGGCGGGCGGAACTAGTGGAAGATTATCGCCAGCGCTTTGCCAATCCCTACACGGCCGCTCAGCGTGGCTACGTTGACGACATCATCAAGCCCAGCCAGACACGGCCGCGCCTGATCAACGCGCTGAACATGCTCCAGAATAAACGAGACCATAACCCGCCGAAGAAGCATGGAAACATGCCCCTTTAGCCAGTAAACAGTAAATAGCAACAGTATTCAGTTACTGTTCACTGTCCACTGAATGTTGAGTAGTGGGATGAATACGGATAGCTTACTACCGCGAAAGTTTGACAAATTGCTAATTGCCAACCGGGGCGAAATTGCCATGCGCATTCTGCGCGCCTGCCACGAATTAGGCGTCCGCACGGTGGCCGTTTATTCCGACGCCGACCGCAACGCACTCCACGTGCGCTATGCCCATGAGGCCTACGACATCGGCCCGCCGCCGGCGCGCGACAGCTACCTGCGTATCGACAAGATCATTGACGTAGCCCGGCGCTCCGGCGCTGAAGCGGTGCACCCCGGCTACGGCTTCCTGGCAGAACGGCCGGACTTTGCCGAGGCGTGCCTGGATGCCGGGCTGGTTTTTGTCGGGCCGCCCGCCCCCGCCATCAGCGTCATGGGTGATAAGCAGGTGGCGCGAGAAACAGTGAAAGCGGCCGGCGTGCCGGTGGTACCGGGCACGGAGCCGGGACTGAATGACGGCGAGCTGGTGGCGGCCGGCAATGAAATCGGCTACCCGCTTCTGGTCAAGGCCTCGGCCGGCGGCGGCGGTAAAGGCATGCGTCACGTGCACAAGTCAATTGACCTGCCTGATTCTATCGCTGCCGCCCGGCGCGAAGCGGCGGCCGCTTTTGGCGATGATCGCGTTTACCTGGAGAAGATGATCGCAGGCAGCCGCCACATTGAGATTCAACTGCTGGCCGACGTGGAAGGCAATGTTATCCACTTGGGCGAGCGCGAGTGTTCACTACAGCGCCGCCACCAGAAGCTAATCGAAGAGTCACCTTCCTTTGTGGTTGATGAGGAATTGCGGCAGCGCATGGGCGCAGTTGCCGTTGCCGCTGCCCGAGCTGTGAATTACGTCAATGCCGGCACGATTGAATTCCTGGTGGACCGGGATAAAAATTTCTACTTTCTGGAAATGAACACGCGCCTGCAGGTGGAGCACCCGGTAACGGAGCTGGTTACGGGTATTGACATCGTGCAGGAACAGTTGCGTATCGCCCGCGGCCGTCGCCTGCGCCTGACTCAGGCAGACGTGAAGATGAAAGGCTGGGCTATCGAGTGTCGGATTAACGCCGAAGATCCGTACAATAACTATTTGCCGTCAACGGGCACGATCACGGTTAGCCGTCTACCAACCGGCCCCGGTGTGCGTATCGACACCGGCGTCTTCCCCGGCTACGAAGTAACGCCCTACTATGATCCGCTGATCAGCAAGCTGGTTTGCTACGGCGAGACGCGTGGCGAGGCAGTGCTGCGAATGCGGCGGGCGCTGGAGGAGTACCGCATCATGGGCGTCAAAACGAACATTCCCTTCCACCAGCACATGATGGACAGCCACCGCTTTCTGACGGGCCAGTTCGACACGAAGTTTGTCGAAGAGCGCTTCAGCATGAGCGACCGCGAGGCGCCCCACATGATGGAGGCAGCTATCCTGGCGTCGCTGCTGGCTCACCGGCAGGGACAACAGGCCAGCCAGATTGTCGCCCCCGGGGCGCGCGACACGAGCAACTGGAAGTGGCTGAGCCGGTGGGAGAGGCTGCAAAGATAAAGCGTGAAACGTGAAACGTGATTGCGTGGCCGACGCAGCGTCGGTGCGTGATGCGTGAGAGTCTGTTGCGTTTTGTGGATTGGATCATGAAATACATAACGACTATCGAGGACCAGGAGTACATTATCGAAATCGACCACGATCACGAGATCGTGGTGAACGGCGCTCCTTACGAAGTCGATTTTGAGCAGTTGCCGGAAGGCGGCGTGCTGTCCTTACTGCTGAACCATCGCTCGCTGGAAGCGGTGGTTGAGGCGCAGGATGACGTCTGGAATGTGCTGATTAAGGGCGAACTGTACACGGTAAGGGTACAAGACGAGCGCGCTTACCGGTTGGCGAAGGCGCGAGGTGTAGCCGCGGCCGTTACCGGCGACGCCGTCATCAAATCGCCTATGCCGGGCATTATCATCGCCGTAGCCGTCGTGGAGGGACAAAATGTGAAAAAGGGTGACCAGGTGATTATCCTGGAGTCGATGAAGATGGAGAATGAGCTTCGAGCGCCACGCGATGGCCTGGTCGGCCGCGTGCACGTGCAGGCCGGCGCCAGCGTGGAAAAGGACCAGGCGCTGGCAGTTATTACGGATCCGGCTGAGGGAAGCGAGTAGGCGAGTCTGCGAGTTTGCGAGTGAGTTGGCTGGTTTAGCACTGGGGCAAGTGACGGATGGCAGGTAGCAGCGATAATTTAGAGGTGGAGGTCAAGTTTTGGGTAGCGGACCTGGCTACTTTTCGCGAGACGTTGCTGGCGGCGGGGGGAAGGCCGGTGCGGCCGCGTGTTTATGAACGCAATGTCCGCTACGATACGGGCAACGATAGGCTCCTGCAGCGCGATGAATTGTTGCGGCTGCGGCAGGATACGGCGGTGACTTTGACCTTCAAAGGCGTGGACCAGAGCGCCGGGCAAAGCGAAGCCAAGGTGCGCGAGGAAATAGAAATTGAGGTAGATGACTTTGACCGGGCGGCCGCCATTCTTAGGCGGTTAGGTTTTGAGCGCAGGCAAGTGTACGAAAAGTACCGCGAGACCTTCCGGCTAGGTGAAGTTGAAGCGGTTCTGGACGAGATGCCTTTCGGCAATTTTGTCGAGCTGGAAGGCGAAGAAGATGCGATCAAGGCGGCCGCGGCTCGCCTTGACCTGGCCTGGAACCGGCGTATTGTCACCAATTACCTGGAGCTGATGGCCCGCCTAAAAGCTCACCACAGCCTGCCTTTTGACGACCTTACCTTCGCTAACTTTAAGGATTTGTCTGTGTCGGTAGCCGATATCCTGTCATAGACCAGTGCCAACCTGCTTATGACCGGCATCGCCGTTGGCAGAAGAGGGAACATGGATATTCTTAACAAACCCGTGCCCGCTTTACTGGTAGCCGTGCCGGCCGCGCTGGCCTATGGTGTGCTGGCGCGCCTGATCTTCCAGCAGCCCGCTCTTCGCGACCTGTTAGGCCTGGTCACTATCGGCTTCACCTGCCTGGCGCCGCTGGTAGTCGGAGCGCTCGTTGTGTTGTTGGCGCCGCGCCGTTATCGAACGTCTATCAAGTACGCGCTGCTGATGCCGGTGGGTGTCGCTTCACTATTTCTGATTATCGTCGGCCTGTTCACACAAGAACTGTTGATTTGCCTGCTCATGGCCGCCCCGTTTGTGCTGGCGCTGGCAGTGGTTGGCGGGTTACTCGTAAGCCTTTGGTGGCGGCGCCGGCCTGTACCGGATAGCGGCAGCAACGTTATGGTGCTGCTCCTGTTGCTCAGCCCTTATCTTTTCACGCCGCTGGAGAATCAACTGCCTACCCAGAGAAATTATTACATAGTAGAAACGGCCATCGTTATCGAGGCCAGCCCAGAGGTGGTCTGGGAGAATATTATTCGCGTGCCTGAGATTCAGCCGGCCGAGCGACGTTTTAGCGCTTTTCACCTATTGGGCGTCCCGCAGCCGCTAGAGGCGCACCTGCTCAGCGAGGGGGTAGGCGGCGAGCGCAGCGGCCGTTTTGCCGGAGGGCTTTTATTTGCCGAGCGTATTACGGTGTGGGAGCCGCAGCGCCAGATTCGCTTTGAAATCGAGCCCCATCACCTGGCCACTCCCAGGCCGCCGT
>Ga0268386_10003726_pt1 | contig 11132 bp, 8 predicted proteins | sample RVTome_15_FD_200260 | JGI IMG/M metagenome (GOLD analysis project Ga0268386, IMG submission 200260) | Soil microbial communities from uranium-contaminated site in the Upper Colorado River Basin, Wyoming, United States - RVT150D86... ... | reverse complement strand
GACCTTCAGGTCAAGGTCAGGGGCTATTTCGATCTGGACGGGGACCTTGAGGCGTACTGGATCAGCATCGGGCCGTAACGCACGGGAACCTCTGTAGACCGGCAGGAAGAGCCTGCCCGCAGGAAGAAAGCCCCCCGGGGAAGACACTCCGGGGGGCTTTCCTGTATGCGCCGGGCATGGCGTGCAGTGCCGTGACCGGCTCTTTCAGGACCACAAGGAGGCGCCGTCCGCAGGACGGAGAGGCCCCCGCCTGCCCGGTTTGGATGCCGTCAGCCGGGCTCGATGCGGTACTGTTCGATGTGGTACTTGTCCGAGGCGGAGATGTTCACCTTCATCCCGTACCGCTGCTCGAGGATCTCGAGGAAGCGACGCTCCTCGCCGAACAGCTCCTCGGCCAGCGCGGGGTGCACGTAGAGCGACACCTGTTTTCCCGAGAGGATCAACCCCTGCCGTTCCAGCGCCCGGAACACGTCGTAGCAGATCGTCTTCTTCGACTTGATGACTCCTTCGCCGGAGCAGTAGGGGCAGGCGTCGGACAGCGATCGTCCCAGGCTTTCGCGGACCCGCTTTCGCGTCATCTCGACCAGCCCCAGCTCCGAGATCTTGCAGATCGTCGTTTTGCTGCGGTCGGCGCGGAGCGTTTCCACGAGGGCGTTGTACACCTTTTCGCGGTTCTCCTCGCTCTTCATGTCGATGAAATCGATGATGATGATGCCGCCGATGTTGCGCAATCGGAGCTGGTAGACGATTTCCTTGACCGCTTCCAGGTTGATCTTGGCGGTGGTTTCCTCGAGCGACGTCCGTCCGACGTACTTCCCCGTGTTCACGTCGACCACGGTGAGCGCCTCCGTCTGCTCGATCACGATGTAGCCGCCGCTTTTCAGCCACACCTTCTTGTCGAGCGCCCGGGTGACCTCGATCTCGATGCCGTAATGGTCGAAGATCGGTTCCGGACCGTCGAACAGCTCGATCCGGTCCTGGATGCGGGGGAAGAACTGGGAGGCGAACGAGCGGATCCGGTCGTACTCCTCCTGCGAATCGACGGCGATCCGGTCGCTCTCCGAGGAGAACAGGTCCCGCGCGGCGCGCAGGGAAAGGGAGAGCTCCCGGTGGATCAGGACGGGGGCCGCGGTGCTTTCGCTCTTTTTCCGGATCGTATCCCAAAGGCGGACGAGGTAATCCATATCGGTCTTGAGCTCCGCCTCCGACCGCCCTTCGGCCGCCGTGCGCACGATCGCGCCCATCCCCTCGGGACGGATCGTCTCCACGATCCGCGACAGGCGATCACGCTCCTCCGGGTCCTCGATCCTGCGGGAGATCCCGATGTGGGCGGACCACGTCAGGAGCACCAGGTGACGCCCGGGGAGGGTGATGTGGCTGGTGATCCTCGCCCCTTTGGTTCCGAGCGGCTCCTTGGCAACCTGGACGAGCAGGTGTTGTCCCTCCCGCATGAGCCCCTCGATGGGGGGAATGAACATTTCCTGGGGGAAGCGGGCGGGCCGGATTCCGATCTCCTCGGGCAGGACAGGCTCCTCGGCAGGATCGGCGTCGAACTCGAGCTGCGGGGTGACGAAGTCGCCCGCGAAGAGGAACCCCGCCTTGTCCATCCCGATGTCGACGAAGGCGGCCTGCATCCCCGGGAGGACGCGGATGACTTTTCCGTTGTAGATGTTGCCGACGGAGTTCCGGTCCTCGCCCCGCTCGATCAGCAGTTCCACGAGGATCCCGGATTCGAGTGTCGCCACGCGCGTCTCGTACGGCGCGGCGTTCACCACGATCAGCTTGCTGGTCTTCTGCATCGCGCTACCCGCGGCGGGGGATGAACTCCGCCGACACCTTTCTCGGCAGGAACCGTTCGGAGGATAGCTGCACCCCCAGCAGGGAAGCCGCGGCCTCCACCGGGCGGACGCCCTTTCCTGTGCCCTGGATGATTGTAACGGAGATGCCGTCCGGGTTCACCCCGAACGTGCGAACGATCGGCTTCAGGTCGATCTCGGAGGTCCGGTCTTCCCGCGTGAGTACGAGCGGGTGGCGCACCGACGCCTGGAACGCGGCGAGGCGCTCCTCGACCAGCGAAGGCGTGATTTCTTCGGGCAAGGGGAACGGCGGGACCGGGAGCAGAATCCAGTCGGAGGCGATGTCGAAGTCCGACAGCCGGGGGGAGCCCGGCGGTACGCCCGAAGCGAAGGTGACGCGGATTCCCGCGGGAACGTGCGGGGCAAGCTTTATCGGCACCTCCGCGGCCGGGACGGGGAGAGTGAACTCGGCCTCCAGAAACTCGACGTCGCTTTCCGCCCCCACGGCGAGGGCGGGGGAAAGGGAGAGTTTCGGGGAAGGGTTGAACCCCTGGCTGTACGCCAGCGGCAGGCCGGCCCGCCGGAAAACGCGTCCCCACAACGACTGGATCTCCAGACCGCTCAGATATTTCGCGGGACCCTCCTTGGCGTAGGTGAGGCGGACGACGTGCCGCTGTGCGGCCGCCGGCGGGTGCGGGGTGCGTACGCTTTCCCCGCCGGTAACCGCGGGATCCCCGAGCCGTCCGGGGTACGTGATGTTCGACAGCCCCGGGGGACACGCCCCGCAGGAGGAGCAGCCCGCCGCGCGGCAATCGGGCGTCGTCTCCCCCGCGCGTGCCTTCTCCCGCTCGGAGAGGAGAAACTCCCGGTCGATCCCTGCGTCCACGAACTCCCATGGGAGCGGATCCCGGGGGTCGCGTTCCCGCAGGTATTCGAGCGGGTCGACCCGTTCCTCATCGAACGCCCGCTTCCACGCGTCGGGCCGGAATGCCTCCGTCCACGCGTCGAACCGCGCGCCGTTCCGGAACGCACGCGCAATCACTCCCGGCAGCCGGTCGTCCCCTCGCGAGAAGACCCCCTCGAGGGCGGAGGTCTCCGGGGAGTGGAACTTCACCTCCGCGTGGCGGTTCCGTCCAAGCGCGACCCGGAGCAGGCGAATCCGTTCCTGGATCTCCTCGCGTCCGATCTGGCGCTCCCACTGGAACGGAGTGTGCGGCTTGGGGACGAAAGCGGAGACGCTCACCGTCACGGAAGTGCGCTTCCCGTGGCGACGCGCGATCGCGGCGACCCGGCCGGCCAGCGCCCCGATGGCCCGGACGTCGTCCGCCGTCTCCCCGGGCAGGCCGACCATGAAGTAGAGCTTGAGGGTCTGCCAGCCGTTCCCGAAGATCCACTCGGCCGTCTTCAGGACGTCGTCGTCAGGGATCTCCTTGTTGACCGAACGGCGCAGCCGCGAACTCCCCGCTTCCGGCGCGAGCGTGAAGCCCGACTTGCGAACCTTCCGGATCTGCCGGACCGTGTTCTCGCGCAACGCGTCCAGGCGAAGCGAGGGGAGGGAGAGCGACACGTTCGAAGGAGCGAGCGCCTCCATCGCTTCCGTGACGAGCCGGTCGACGCAGCTGTAGTCGGCGGCGGACAGCGACAGGAGCCCCACCTCGTCATACCCCGTCTTGGGCGCCTCCTCCTGGAGGTACCGCAGCAGGACGAGCGGGTCGCGCTCCCGCACCGGCCGATAGGCGTACCCCGCCTGGCAGAAGCGGCACCCCCTCGTGCACCCCCGGGAGATCTCGACGCTCAGGCGGTCGTGGACGACGCGCATCGCCGGCAGGATCGGCGCCGGCAGCAGAGGGGAACGGTTGAGATCCGCGAGGACTCGCCTCGCCACCCGCCGGGAGATCCCCGGGACGTACACCCCATCGATCCGGGAAAGCCGCGAGAGGAGATCCGCCCGGGATCCGCCCCCGTTATTCCGTTCCTCGACGAGTGCGACGATCTCGAGCACCGCTTCCTCGCCGTCCCCGATGAGGAGAGCGTCGAAGAAGGGGGCCACGGGAGCGGGGTTCAGGGTGCACACGCCCCCGGCCATAACGAGGGGGTGCTTCTCCGATCGGTCCTTCGACAGGAGGGGGAGCCCGGAAAGATCGAGCATCGCGAGGACGTTCGTGTAGGTGAGTTCGTAGCACAGGGAGAATCCGATAAGGTCGAACGCCCCGGCGGGTCGCCCCGATTCGAGCGATGCGAGCGGCAGGCCGGCGGCGCGCAGGTGCTCCTCGTAGTCGGTCCAGGGGGCGAAGACGCGCTCGCAGAGGGTACCGGGCCGCGCCGAGAGGATCTCGCGCAGGAGCAGGATCCCGAGGTGCGACATCCCGATCTCGTACACGTCGGGAAAGGCGAGCAGCACGCGCACGCGAGCCGCGTCCCACGCGATGGAGGGAGGTCGGACTTCTCCACCGCTATATCTCGACGGCTTCCGGATGGAGGGGGGGATTTCGCGCAGGTCCTTTTGGAAAATCCCATTATATTTTTGAAAACGCAACGGATTCACGTTACATTATCCCGAAGGAGGGCGGGGTATTTGCGTCTTTTCGGCACCATGGGGGCGGAGACGTCCTTTCGGGAAGAGGATTTTTTCGGGCGCGAGGAAGAACTCTCCGCCCTGACGCGTGCGGCGTTGGAGGGAAGCCGGGGAATCGGCTCCTCCTTCATGATCTACGGACCGCCGAACATCGGCAAGACGTCGCTGCTCCTGAAACTGGCGAAGGTGCTGGGGGCATCCGCCGGCGGAGAGGTGCTTCCCCGCCCTTTCCCGCTCTACTTTTCCTTCAGCCAGATCCTTTCGCACCCGCTGGCGCTCTCCCAGCATTTCCTGCAAGAGTTTCTATCGCAATTGCTCCGGTTCCTCGGGGACGAGCGGCCTTCGGCCTTCGACCCCGCGGCGATGTGCGACCGCCTGGCCTCCTTCGGGGTCACGGGGTGCCGTGAGGTTCTCGCCGCCCACGAACGGTGCACCGCCGAGGGGGACGGCCTCTCCGCGCTCGTCAACGCCCTCTCGTTTCCGTTCTCGGCGTCCGGGGAGCTCTTCTATCCGGTATTCCTCTTCGACGACTTCCAGTATACGGCGAAACTCCAGGCCGTGCCCGAGGGGGCGATGCTTTCCATCCTTCGCCCCTACATCAAGTCCGGTCGCTTCCCGATGTTCCTCTCGGGCTCCTCGCCCGGCCGCGTCACCGCGGCCCTCAAGCGCGAGGGGCTCTTCGGCACCTTCCAGATGATCGAGGTGGGCGGGCTCTCTACCTCCTCCTCCGTCCGCCTGTGGGAGCACCTGTGCGAGCGGCGCCGTGTCGACATCCCGGCGTCCCTCCTCCCCCGCGCATCCGAGCGGCTCGGCGGGATCCCGACCTACCAGCGGATGCTCGTGGAAGAGATCTTCTTCCGGGGGTCGAAGGTCCCCGACGCGGTCACCCTCGAGAACCTGTACGCGGTCTCCGTCACGGAAGGGAAACTCAACCGGTACTGGAGGGAGTTCTTCGAGAACACCTTCCCGGGCCGTGCGCGGCGAGGGCGGGCGATCCGGTTCCTCAAGCGCATCCTCTGCGACCGGTTCCCGCTCGACACGATGGAGGGCGCGATCTCCCTGATGGGAGCTTCCGAGGAGGAGGGGGAAGCGATCCTCTCCGCCCTCGAATTCAAGGGGCTCCTGAAGGCCGACCTCGATCAACTCACGTTCCTGGGGGACCCGGTGCTGGCGGATTTCCTGTACTGGGCGTTCGAGCGCGGCGTCCTCGGGAAGGGGACGTCGCAGGTGGCGGCGGCGATCGTGCAGGCGCGCCTCTCCCGCACGGCGCTGGAGCCGGGGCAGGGCGGCGACCACGCGCGTCGCGTCGCGATCGTGAAGGAGCTGATGCGGAAGTGGGACCTGCGGGAGGTGCCGCTCCTGCTCCTCGACTTCGGGATGTTCCGCGAAAAGTTCGGGGGAAAGGGGCTGCTCGAGGTCGTCATCGGGATGGAGCGCGAGGCGGTTCGAGTCCGGCTGCCGAAGGTCTCCTCCGTCTCGACGGGGTACCGCGCGAGCCGCGGGGGGCCGCGCTTCGACTTCGACCTGGTCGCGTACGGGTTCCTCTCCAGCGACTTCTCCGAGGAGAACCTCGTCATCTGGGCGGTCGATGCGGCGGTCGAGAAGAACCTCGGCGCGCGGGCCGTCGAGCATTTCGAGAACCGGTGCCGGCTCCTGGCGCTCGAGAAGGGGCTGCCGGACGACCGGCTCCGGAAGTGGATGATCATCAACGAGACGACGGACCCAGCGGCGGTCGACCTGGCGTCGCGGTACGGCATTCACCTGTCGCACCCGACACAGTTGCGGCTCTTCCTCAACCTGTTCGGGCTCGAGGAACCGGGGCGGGAGCCCGAGCCCGTCCACTCCCCCGGCCTTGAGGCGACGGGCACCGGGAAAACGCTGGAGTACGAACTGGTCCTGCCGATCAAGGCCGACTCCGAGGTGGTCGCGGCGCGGGTCGCGGAAGAGGTGGCGGCCTTCGCCGCCGTCGACGCCGACACCGTGGACCGCATCAAGATGGCGATCATCGAAGCGTGCATCAACGCCTTCGAGCACAGCGCCTCCGAGTCGGGGAAGGTCCGGCTGCGGTACCTGCTCTCCCCCGACAAGATCGAATTTTTCGTGCAGGACGACGGCAAGGGGTTCCGGACGGGGAAGACGCCCGAGGAGTCGAAGAAGAACAGGGGATGGGGACTGAAGCTGATCCGGGAACTGGTCGACGACGTCGAGATCATCACGGGGCCCGACGGCACCGTCGTCCGGATGATGATCCATCTCGGGGGGGATTCCGCGAATCCCGGATCCAACCGGAAGGATGAGGGGGGATCCGCGTCCCCCGGGGAGCGCTGATGTCACCGTGCAGGACGGTCGAGACACACGAGGAGGGGGACACCTTGGTGGTGTGCGTCGGCGGGTACCTGAACAACCTGCTGGGCGAGGAGGTCGAGAAGGTGGTCCGCGCGAAGCTCGACGACGGCGTCCGCCGGATCCTGATCAACTTCCAGGGTACGCGGATGGTCAACAGCATCGGGATCTCGTTCGTCATCGGGATCGTCGAAAATGTGATGGAGCGGGAAGGCCGGATGGCCTTCTGCGCGTTGAGCCGGATCAACTGCGACCTGTTCCGCGTGACGGGCCTGGCGAAATACGTCCGTTCCTTCGAGACGGAAAAGGAGGCGCTCGACTACCTCGCCGGGAACGCGTGAACGTCCGGCGGAGTCGCCGCAGGAGGGGGGCGCCCCGGTACGAGCTTCGCGCTGCCGGGGTACCCCCGCGTAGGAAGAACGGGGGGCACAGTGAGGCCGGTCCGCAGCCGTGCAGGTTCATCGCACGGCGAGCCACGAACGGAGCCCCCGCTCCGAGGCGGCGCAGCCGGACGCTCAGATCGTCGCGAGGATCGCTCGAAGCCCCGCCACGGACCGGGCGAAGTGCTCCTTGCGATGCGGTTCCACCGTGAGGATCGGGCGGGCTCCCGCGTCCCGCACCGCCAGCAGCACCCCCCGGAAGTTGATCCCGCCCTCGCCCACCGGAAGGTGATCGTCGCGCTGACCCCGGTTGTCGTGCACGTGCATCAGGCGGATTCCCTCCCCGAATGCCTCCGCCCACTTCTGGACCGGCAGACGGGAGAAGAGCGTCGCGTGCCCCGGGTCGAAGCAGAAGTGGAGGCGGGGAGAGCCCACCGCATCCCGCAGGCGGAGCATGTGGTCGGGGATCGCATCGAAAACGTTCTCCACGAACAGGTCGGTTCCCGCTTTCTCCGCCGCTTCCGCGAGTTCCCCGAACGAGCGGCGGGCAGGGGCGAACCACTTTTCCGGCTGGAAGTCGTAGATCCAGTCGTAATACCCGCCGTGGAGAACGATTCCGGCGGGACGGAAGACCGGTGCGAGCGCGATCGCGCCTCCGATGCGCCGCACGGCAAACCTCCGCGCCTCCTCATCGCGCGCGCCGGGCCACACGTCCTCAAAAGGGGCGTGGAACGAAAGGGAGCGGATCCCCGCGTCCCGTAGCGTCTCCGCGACGGATTCCGCCTCGACCGGGGTGATCGCGTCCAGGGTCGCCCCCGAAAAATAGATCTCCGGCCCGATGCCGGCGTCCGACAACATCCGCGGCGTGTCCGGTTCCTTCAGCATGGGGTAGGGGACGGTGGAGTGGACGACCCAGGGCATGGCACATCACAGTAACGTATCCCTGGTTCCCATGCAAGAGAGCGCCCTTCGGCGCACCCCCGAAAGCGGGCATTCCCGCGCGATTTCCGGCGAAAATTTCGGGGTTGACATTTTTTATGCATACTGTATACATAAATGCCGTTCATTTTCGGGAGGACAGGGGTATCTCATTGAAAAAACTGAAAATCCGGATCGACAACCACATGACCCTTCGCGAACGGATCGTCGAGACGATCCGAAACGCCATCGTAAACGGTCAACTGGCTCCCGGAACTCGCATCGCGGAACCGGAACTGGCCGACAAGTTCGGGATCAGCCGGACGCCGATCCGGGAGGCGTTCCGTCAGTTGGAGTCGGAAGGCTTCATCACCGTGGTGCCCCGCAAGGGGGCCATCGTCGCCTCCCTGTCGCCGCGCGACATCGCCGATTTCTACGACCTGAAGATCATCCTCGAGGGGTATGCGGCGCGGTGCGCCGCCACGACCCTCACGGAGTCCGATTTGACGAAGATGGAGACGGTCAACCGCCAGATCGAGGCCGCGTCGGAGAAAAAGGACCTTCGCCGGCTGCTCGACCTGCACAACGAGTTTCACGACATCTTTCTGCGCGCGTGCGGGAACGAGAAACTCCAAACGCTCGTGCAGAACATGGTCATGCAGTTCCGGCGCTTCCGCCTGATCCTCGCCATGCCGGGAAAGATCGAAGGGTCGATCCGGCAGCATTGGGAGATCATCGACGCGTTCCGAAAGCGCGACCCGGACCTCGCCGAGGAACTCGTTCGAAAAAACGCCCTCTACGGCAAGAAAATCCTTCTCAGGGAACTGGCGAAGGCCTGATCCTCCGGCGGCGATGCCCGAATCCCGAGGACTCCGCGCTCTCCCATCGGTCGCCTCCCTGCTGGGAAGCGACGCCGCCCGCGCGTTCCTGCGATCCCATCCCCGTGCCGTGGTGGTGGACGCGCTCCGCGTGATCGTCGCCGCCGCCCGCGCCGCCGTCGTCGGGGAACGGGTTCCGCTCTCGCGCGAGGCATGGACCGACCGGATCCTCTCCATGTTGCCGGAAGAGATCGCGTCCAGGGAGTCCCTCCCGATGCGCCGGGTGATCAACGCCGCCGGGATCGTCGTCCACACCAATCTCGGGCGTGCGCCGTTGCCCGGGGAGGCGCTCGCCGCTGTCCTCGAAACCGCGAGGGGGTATTCGAACCTCGAGTTCGATCTCGCGGCTGGGGAACGATCGTCCCGCCTCTCGCACGTCGAGGGGATGCTTCGCGCCCTTACCGGCGCCGAGTGCGCCCACGTCGTCAACAACAACGCCGCCGCGGTTCTCCTCTGTCTCGCGGGCCACGCCCGGGGGCGGGATGTGATCGTAAGCCGCGGCGAGCTCGTCGAGATCGGCGGATCGTTCCGCATCCCCGATATCATGGCGGAGAGCGGCGCCCGTTTGGTGGAGGTGGGAACCACGAACCGGACGCGGCTTTCCGATTACGAGAACGCCATCACGGGTCAGACCGCGCTCCTGCTCAAGGTCCACCCGTCCAACTTCTCCGTTCAGGGGTTCACCGAGGAGGTCCGCACCGCCGACCTCGCCCGCCTGGGCGAACGCGCGGGGATCCCCGTCATGGAGGACCAGGGATCGGGGGCGCTGATCGATCTCGCGCCGCACGGCATTCCCGGGGCGGTGTCCCTGCGGCAGGCCTTGTCCGCCGGCCCCGGGATCGTCACTGCGAGCGGGGACAAGCTCCTGGGAGGACCGCAGGCGGGGATCCTCCTCGGGAAAGAAAACCTGGTCGCGCCGCTGAAGAAGCACCCGCTCTCCCGGGCGCTCCGGGTCGACAAAATGTGCCTCGCCGCGCTCTCGGCGGTCCTTCGCCTCTATGCGGACGAACGCCGGGCGCGGGAACGGGTTCCCGTCCTCCGGATGCTCCTCGAACCCGAGGTACGGGTGCATGCCCGTGCGCGCCGCCTCGTGCGGGCGATACGCGCTTCGGGGAAAGATCTGTCCCTCGCCATCGAGCGGGGCGGGACCTCTCCCGGCGGCGGCGCCCTTCCCGGCATCTTCCTCCCGACCGCCCTCGTAGCCGTTACGCACCCGCGGATTCCGGAAGCGGTCCTTGAAGAGCGGCTGCGCGGGGGGACGCCTTGCGTGGTCGCCCGGGTGGGAAAAGGGAAGGTGCTTCTCGATCTGCGGACCGTTCGGGACGACGAGATTCCGGAGCTTGCCGCGGCCGTGTCCGCCATTGACCGACCTCCGTACGATGGATAGAGTAGGAGCCACCATGTATCCATGGGCCGCCCGATGCTGAACTCCAGCGTCCTCGTCCTCAACCGGGGGTATTTCCCGGTCCACGTGACAAACGCGCGCCGGGCCTTCTGTCTCCTGTACTCGGGGCTTGCCCGGGCGATCAACGGGCAATACGAGACGTTCGACTACCCGTCGTGGAGCGCTCTCGCGGTGGCCGCCGGGGATCCCGCGATCGGCGTCGTGGGGAGGGCGGTCCGGATCCCCCGCGTGGTGGTCCTCGTCGCGTACGACCGGGTTCCGCGGCGCAACGTCCGGTTCAGCCGTCGCAACATCTTCGTCCGGGACCGCAACACCTGCCAGTATTGCGGGAAGCCGTCTCCCAGCAGCGAACTCAACCTGGACCACGTGGTGCCTCGCTCCCAAGGGGGAAAGACCAACTGGGAGAACATCGTCTGCAGTTGCATCCCCTGCAACAAGCGGAAAGGCGGGAATCGCCCCGAGGAGACCGGGATGCGGCTGGTCTCCGCTCCGAGGGCGCCCCGCTGGTCGCCGGAGTTCGCCTTCTCCCTGCGGACTCCCATCCACCGGGAATGGGTTCCGTTCCTGAACGTGGTCGACTTCACTTATTGGAACCTCGAACTCCAGGATTGAACCCGCAATCTCCAAGGGAGAGGGGCGGGGACACCTCCTCCCTCCTCTTCGTGGTCGGGCACCCGATCTCGCATTCCCTGAGCCCCGCGATGCACAACGGCGTCATCGCACGGCTGGGCCTTCCCCTCCACTACGTCCCGCTCGACCTCCCTCCCGGACATCTGCGACGGTTTCTCCGGATCGTCCGCGCGGGGAACTTTCTCGGGGGGAACGTCACGATCCCCT
>Ga0268386_10003723_pt1 | contig 11137 bp, 6 predicted proteins | sample RVTome_15_FD_200260 | JGI IMG/M metagenome (GOLD analysis project Ga0268386, IMG submission 200260) | Soil microbial communities from uranium-contaminated site in the Upper Colorado River Basin, Wyoming, United States - RVT150D86... ... | reverse complement strand
CCCGGGCTTGATCGCCTCGGGCAGCGCGTCCACCGTGTTCGTCAGGTTGAGCAGCCCGCGCTTCGCCGCGTCCTTGCGCCACTCCTCGGAGTAGCCGTTGCCGTTGAAGATGATGCGCTTGTGCTGCTTGATGATCCGCGGCAGCAGCTCCTTCACGGCCTGGTCGAGCGACCGCTTCGCCTTGACGGCCTTCTCGAGCTCGGTGGCGATGTAGTCCAGCGATTCGGTCATCGCGACGTTCAGGGCGATGTTCGGGAAGGCGATGCTCTGGTTCGACGACACCGCGCGGAACTCGAACTTGTTGCCGGTGAACGCGAGCGGGCTGGTGCGGTTGCGGTCGCCGGCGTCGCGCGGCAGCTTCGGCAGCACCGACACGCCGGTATCGAGGATGCCGCCGGACTTGGTGCGCTTCGCGCCCCCTTTCTCGATCTGCTCGAAGATGTCGGTCAGCATGTCGCCGAGGAACATCGAGATGATCGCCGGCGGCGCCTCGTTCGCGCCAAGGCGGTGATCGTTGCCGGCGCTGGCGATCGACATGCGCAGCAGTCCCTGCCACTTGTCCACCGCGCGGATCATCGCCGTGCAGAACACCAGGAACTGGATGTTGTCGTGCGGCGTGTCGCCGGGATTCAGCAGGTTGTTGCCGAGGTCGTCGGACATGCTCCAGTTGAGGTGCTTGCCGCTGCCGTTGACGCCGGCGAACGGCTTCTCGTGCAGCAGCACGGCGAGCCCGTACTTCGGCGCCACCCGCCTCAGCGTCTCCATCGTCATCATCTGGTGGTCGGTGGCGACGTTGGCGTTCTCGAAGATCGGCGCGACCTCGTACTGGCTCGGCGCGACCTCGTTGTGGCGCGTCTTCACCGGCACGGCCACCTTGTACAGCTCGGTCTCGACCTCCTGCATGAAGGCGAGCACGCGCTCGGGGATCGACCCGAAGTACTGATCCTCGAGCTCCTGCCCCTTCGGCGGGCGGGCCCCGAACAGCGTGCGGCCGGCGTTGATCAGATCGGGACGAGCGAAGAAGAAGTGCCGATCGATGAGGAAGTACTCCTGCTCCGGACCGCACGTCGTGATCACGCGCTGCGCGTTCGATCCGAACAGCCGGAGGATGCGGATCGCCTGCTTCGACAGCGCCTCGATCGACCGCAGGAGCGGCGTTTTCTTGTCGAGCGACTCCCCGGTCCAGCTCACGAACACCGTCGGGATGACGAGCGTGGCGCCGTTCTGCGAGATCAGGAGCCACGGCGGACTCGTCGGATCCCAGGCGGTGTAGCCGCGCGCCTCGAAGGTGGATCGCATGCCGCCCGAGGGAAAGCTCGAGGCATCCGGCTCACCGCGGATGAGCTCCTTGCCGCTGAACTCGGCGACCGCCCGCCCCTCGGCGGACGGCGAGATGAACGAGTCGTGCTTCTCCGCGGTGATGCCGGTCATCGGCTGGAACCAGTGCGTGTAGTGCGTCGCGCCGTGCTCGACCGCCCAGTCCTTCATCGCGGCGGCGATGATGTCGGCCGACGACGGATCGAGCGGATCGCCATGGGTGCACGTGCGGCGGAGGGCGCGGTAGACGTCGCGCGGCAGCCGGCGGCGCTGGACTTCGTCCCCGAAAGTCAACGAACCGAAAATCTCGGTCGCTTGCGGCCGCGGCGTCGACGCGCGCGCCGCGCTCTGGCTCCACTCGATAATGCTGTTGCTGGCATCCTGCAATGCGGACGACCCCATGGCTCGTGCTTCCTTCCTGACTGACAAAAAATTGGGAACGATGAGGTCCCGAACCGAAAACCGGCAGGCGGGACTTCTTATTTTCTACAGAAATTCAGATTTGTCCAGTTCTTCGCGGAACGGACGCTGGACGTACGGGCGCTGGCGCTGGAAGTACGCGGCTTCGCCGCGTGGAAGTACGGGCGCTGACGCTGGAAGTACGCCGCAGATTTCGCGTCGCGATGATCTCGCGGGCAGGCGTCCGATCGCCGGTGCAGCTGATCAGCCGTGGCGCGTCGACGTAGCTGATCCGGTATCCGAGCTGTCGATAGAGCTTCTCAATCCGATCCGTTGCCTGATTCACGAGCACGACCGGACCCTCGTGCCGGGCCAGCCACGCGGCGGCGCGCTGCTGGTCCTCCCACGAAAACCCGCCCCGCGCGTAGTGCGTGAACTCCACATCGTAGGGCGGATCCGCGTAGACGAAGTCGCCACGTTCCGTGTCGACCGACTCGACATCGCCAGCCGTCAATGTCCATCGGGCGAAGACGTCGCGGTACATGGCAAAGTCGCGCACGTAGCCGATCCGTTTGTAGCGGCCGAAGGGCACGTTGAACTCGCCGCGCCGATTGAACCGGCACAAACCGTTGTAGCCGGTGCGGTTGAGGTAGTAGAACAAGCCCGCGGCCTCGGCCGTTTCACCCTGGCCGTCGGCCAGCAGCCGGTTGAACCGATCTCGGCACCGGTAGAACGCGCGCTCCTTGTTCTCCATCGGGAACGCGATCGTCAGCCCGCGCTGCAGCCAGCGATAGAAGTTGATCAGGTGCGGATTGGTGTCGTTCAAGAGCGCGCGATCCGGTCCCAAACCGAGCGCAACGGCCAGTCCTCCGCAGAACGGCTCGACCAGCCGCCGACGGCTGAATGGCTGCCAGACCGATCGTAGATACGGCACCTGCCAGCGCTTCCCGCCCGCCCACTTGAGCGGCGGACGCCGCGTCGGGATGTCTGCAACCGTCATGGCGGCGCCAGTGTACTTGAGCAGCGTGACAGCCGTGCTTCCAGCGTTGCCTCCAGCGTCAGCGCCAATCCTTCGCGGCGAAGCCTCCCGTACCTCGAGGCGAAGCCTCCGGCCCTCGGCACGTGCTTCCAGGCGGCGCGGGTGTAGAATCCGGTCTTTCCGGAGGACGCCATGCATCGCCGCCGCCTCGCCGCTGTGTTGGGTGCCGCGCTCGCCCTCGGCCTGATCACGCCGCCGCTGTTGTCCGCGCAGCGCGCGCCGACGGTGAAGCAATACCTGAGCCCCGCGTACCCGCTCAATCTGGTGTCCGCGCGCAAGGTCGATCGGCTCGCGTGGATCGCCTACGACGAGGGCAAGCGCAACGTCTATACGGCGGCCGCGCCGGCCTTCAAACCCGTCCGCCTCACGTCGTTCATGGAAGACGACGGCACCGATCTCACGAACCTGGCGATCTCGGACGACGGATCGATGGTCGTGTTCCTGCGGGGGCACGCGCCGAACCGTAACGGCTGGGTGGCGAATCCGTCGAGCAATCCCGACGGCGCCGAGCGCGCCATCTGGGCCGCGCGCACCACCGGGCCGTCGGTCGGCGCGCTGGCCAACTCGTGGCGCGTGGTCGAAGGCGCCAATCCGGTGATCGCGCCCGACGGCCGATCGGTGCTCTTCGTGCGGGACGCCCAGATTCATCGCGCGCTGCTCACCTCGACGCGCCCGGCGTCCGCGCGCGATCGCGGCGAAGAGCCGTTCATCCGGGCGTGGGGTACCAACGGCAGTCCGTCGTTCTCGCCCGACGGCACGCGCATCGCGTTCGCGAGCAACCGCGTCGATCACAGCTACATCGCGATCTACGACATCGCGACGCGCACGCTGCGGTACATGGCGCCCGACGTCGATCGCGACACGAGCCCGGCGTGGTCGGAGGACGGCAAGCAGATCGCGTTCGTACGCCGGCCCGGAGTGCCGTTCGGGCAGCAGGGCCAGCAGGGCAGCGGCGGCATCGGCCTGCCGGACGGTCCCGCGTTCGGCCGCGGCGGGCAGCAGGGACGCGGCCAGGGCCGCGGCGGCGGTGGTGGCCGCGGCGGACGCGCGGGTGGTCAGGGAGCGGCCGGCAACCAGCCGGGCGGTCCGCCGCCGGCGGTGGCGCAGATTCCCGGCTTGAACCGCGCCACGTTCAGCGGCGGCTACACGATGTCGATCTGGGTGGGCAATCCCGCGACGGGCGAAGCGACAGAAGTCTGGCACACGACGCCCGACGAGACGCTGTTCAACAACATCAACAACATCCAGTGGGCCAGCGGGCATGTCATCTTCCGGCAGAACGTGCCGAACGACGACTGGGATCGCTGTTTCTCGATCGATCTCACGCGGCCGAACACCGACAAGCCGACGCTGCTCACCACGACGAACGGCATCATCGAGGACGCGACGTCGATTGCGCTCTCGAAGGACGGCAAGTCCCTGTTCTACACGACCAACCACGGCGACATCGATCGCCGGCACATCTGGATGGTCCCGACAGCGGGCGGCGAGCCGAAGCAGGTGTCGCTCGGCGACGGGATCGAGACGTCGCCGATGCCGCTCGCGTCAGGCGCGCGCGTCGCGGCGCTGACCGCCGACTACAAGCGGCCGCAGTCGGTGGGCGTGCTCACGCTCGCGGACAACAAGCAGACCGTGATCTATCCCACGCTGCCGGCCGACTATCCGATTGACGAACACGTCGTGCCGCAGGCGGTGACGCTGAAGGCGGCCGACGGATTCGAGTTCTACAACCAGCTCTTCCTGCCGAAGGACCTGAACGACGGCGAGAAGCGGCCGGCCATGATCTTCGTGCACGGCGGTCCCGTGCGGCAGATGCTGCTCGGCTATCACTACCGGCACTTCTACCACATGTCGTACGGCGTCAATCAGTGGCTCGCCAACCAGGGCTACGTCGTCCTGTCGGTGAACTTCCGCAGCGGCGTCGGCTACGGCCGGTCGTTCCAGGGCGCGCCCAACCGCGGCGGGCGCGGCAACTCGGAATACCAGGACGTGCTCGCCGCCGGCAAGTACCTGCAGTCGCGGCCTGACGTCGATCCGAACCGCATCGGCATCTGGGGGCTGTCGTACGGCGGCGTGCTGACCGCGCAGGCGCTCGCGCGCAACTCCGACATCTTCAAGGCGGGCGTCGATCTCGCCGGCGTACACCTCTGGGGCAGCTCGCTCGACCCGAACAGCACGTCGTTCCAGTCATCGGCGATCAGCGCGATTGGCACGTGGAAATCGCCAGTGCTGCTGTGGCACGGCGACGACGACCGCAACGTCGCGTTCCAGCAGACGACGGGGCTGGTGCAACTGCTGCGCGCGCACAACGTGCCGTACGAACTGATCGTGTACCCGGACGACGTGCACGACACGTTGATCCACTCGCGGTGGATCTACACGTTCGAGCGCATGGATCAGTTCCTGAAGAAGCATCTGCAGGGGAACTGAGCGGTACGTAGGGCGCGCCGGGCTGTGGCGCGCCGGTTTAGTGTCCACTTGACACTAGTGTCATCCTGACACTATTATCCCCGCGTGGTGACTGACGCCCGGACGCTGCTGCCGCTGAAACCGCTCGTCTTCGACGTCCTGCTCGCGCTCGACGAGGGCGCGCGCCATGGCTGGAGCCTGGTGCGCGACCTCCAGGAGCAGTCGGGGGGCGCGATCCTGCCCGCGAACTTCTATCGCACGCTCCGGTCGATGCTCGCGGAGGGACTGATTGAAGAAACCGACCCGCCGCGGCACGAGCAGGCCGCGGCCAGACGCGGCGACGCCGGCGCGACGTTCGAACGGCGGCGCTACTTCGCGCTGACGCCGCTCGGCCGCGAGGCCGCGCGCCTCGAGGCGCGACGCCTCCAGTCGATCGTCAGCGACGCGCGCACCCAGCGGCTCCTCAAACCGCAGGCGCCGCGGAAGTCGTGATGACGACCGGCGACACCGCCTATCGCCTGCTGCTGCGCGCGCTGCCGGCCGATCTGCGCCGCGACTTCGGCGACGACATGGTGCAGCTCTTCCGCGACCAGCGTGAAGCGATCCGCGGACGCGCGCTGTCGATCATCCGGCTCTGGCTGGCCGCCATCGTCGACGTGCTTCGCGAGGCCATGGCGTCGCGCGCGCCCGCGCCGCGGGCCGACGCGCTTCCCTGGGGGCAGGTCATGCGTGCATCCGCGCTCGACATCCGTCACGGACTTCGCCTGCTCCGCCGCGACCCCGCGTCGTCCGCGCTGGCGGTCGCGACGCTGGCCCTCGGCATCGGCGCCAACACCGCGATCTTCTCCGTCGTGGACACCGTGTTGATTCGCGAGCTGCCGTACGACGATCCGGATCGAATCATGCTGCTGTGGGAGAAGCGCCCGGCCGAAGGCGTGATGACCAATCACGTGTCGCCGGCCGATTACCTCGACTGGCGTCGCATGCAGTCGAGCTTCGAGCACGTGGCTGGATTCGCCGACACGTCGGTCAGCCTCACCGGCGACGGCGAGCCGGTGCAGGTGCCCGGTGCGGTCGTCGGCTGGTCGTTCTTCGACATTCTCGGCGTGCACATGCAGCACGGCCGCTCCTTCAGGCCCGACGAGGAACGGCTGGAGGCCTCCCGACACGTCGTGATGAGTCACGGCTTGTGGCAGCGGCGCTACGGAGGAGACCCGGGGATTCTCGGCCGCGAGCTGACGATCAACAGCCGCGGCGGCTGGCGCGTGGTCGGCATCCTGCCGAGGGACTTCCGCTTCGGCGACACCTACGACCTGTGGGTACCGCTCGTCATCACCGCGGGGCCGGACGGCTCGCCGCCCACGCGCGTCATCCATCAGCTCGAGGTGTACGCCCGCCTCGAGCCAGAGGTGACGTACGTGCAGGCGCTCGACGACATGGATCGGATCGGGCGAGCGCTGGAGGCACAGTATCCGGACATGAGCCGCGGCCACGGGGCGCACGTGCAGCCGCTGCGCGAGCATTACGTCAGCCCCGTGCGCGAGCGTCTCGTCATCCTGCTCTCCGCCGTCGGCTTCGTGCTGCTGATCGCGTGCGTCAACACCGCGAACCTGCTGCTCGCCCGCGCGGCGGCCAGGCGCCGCGAGATGGCCGTGCGGTCCGCGCTCGGGGCGAGCCGCGGACGGTTGATCGTCCAGACGTTGAGCGAGAGCGTCGCGCTGTCGTCGGTCGGCGGGATCGCCGGGCTCGGCGTCGCCGTGCTGATGCTGTCCGCGCTGCCGCTGATCATGCCGGATCGGCTGTCGGTCGTCGGGATCGAGGACATCGGTCTCGATGCGCGCGTGTTGGCGTTCGCCCTGGCGCTGTCGATCGCGACGGGCGTCGTGTTCGGTCTGCTGCCGGCGCTCAGCGCGTCGCGTCCCGATATGGCGGACACGCTCAACGCGGGCGGACGCGGCGCGGCCGGCGTCCGAAAGGCGGCGCGCCGGACGCTCGTGATTACCGAAGTCGCCCTGGCCTCGCTCACGCTCGTCGGCGCGGGCCTCGTGATCAAGAGCTTCTCGACCATCCTGGCGCAGCCGCTGGGGTTCGATCCCAACGGGCGATTGACGATGTCGGTTGCGATACCGCCGGCGCGGTACGACACGCCGCAGAAGCGCAGAGCCGCGCTCATGGAGATCGAACGGCGGCTCACGGGCATTGCGGAGGTGGCTGCGGTCGGCGGCGCCAACATCATCCCGTTGTCGGGTGACTCCCGCGCCGGCGTCGAGATCGAAGGGCGAGAGGTCGCGGAGAACGATCCGCCCACGCGCATGCACCCGCGCATCGTGACGACCGGCTATTTCCGCGCGATGGGCATTCCGATCGTCAGGGGACGCGCGTTCGGGCCGGAGGATCGGGACGGGGCGATGCCGGTGGTCGTCGTCAGCGAGACCTCGGCGCAGCGCTACTGGCCCGGCCTCGATCCGGTCGGCCGCCGCATGCGGTTCGTGGGCGACGAGACCTGGCGCACGGTGGTCGGGATCGCGGGCGACGTGCGGCACTGGGGCCGCACGGGCGCGGTCAACCCGATGATGTACTGGCCGCAGGCGCAGGCTGGATCGAACGCGCTCACGTTCGTCCTCGCGGCGCGGACCGATGCGGCGGCGGTCGCGCCGACCGTGCGGCGCGCGATTGGCGACTTCGATCCCAACCTCGCGATTTCCACCGTGAGGACGATGGACGAGATGGTGTCGCAGTCGGTGCGCGCGGAGCGGGCGCAGACGATTCTGATGGGCGCGTTCGGCGCCGTCGCGCTGCTGCTGGCGGTGATCGGGATCTACGGCGTCACCTCGCAGCTCGTCACGACGCGGCGGCACGAGATCGGCGTGCGGATGACGCTCGGCGCGCGGCCGCGCGATATCCTGCGCCAGCTGCTCGGCGAGGGGCTCTGGCAGTCGATCGCCGGTCTGGCGATCGGTCTCGCGGCCGGCATCGCGCTGATGCGCCTCGGCGCCTCGATGCTCTATTCCGTGCAGCCGTGGGATCCGGCGACGCTCACGGTCGTGAGCGTGGTGCTGCTCGCCGCGACGCTGGCCGCCGTGCTGATCCCTGCGAGGCGCGCCATGGCCGTCGATCCCGCTTACACTCTTCGATCGAATTGAATGACTACGTGATTACGCGGTTACGTGAATACGTGCGCGGCACTTCAGCCGCTGGCCAGGTTGCAATCACGTAGTCACGTAATCACGTAGTCACGTAGTCACGTAGTCACACAGTTCACGGATCGCCCGGAGGCTTGACATCCGCGCGGCGTTGTTCATAATTTATGAATAAATGCCGCCCCGCCTCCTGACCGACTTCGAGCTGATGCTGCTGCTCGCCACGCTCCGCGTGGGCGACGAGGCCTACGGCGTCGAAATCGCCCGCGAGATCGAGCGGACCGGCGGGCGCCGGGTGCTGCTCGGCGCGGCGTACACGGCGCTGGACCGGCTGGAACAGCGCGGGTACGTGATGTCGACGATCGGCGATCCGAGCCCCGAACGCGGCGGGCGTGCCAAGCGGTTCTTCCGCGTCACGCCGCGCGGGTTGAAAGCCGTCAAGGATACGCAGCGCGCCCTCGTCGCACTGTGGAAGGACCTGCCGCAACTCAAGGAGAAGAGGACATGACCGGACCTCGACCTCCCCGACTCCCGCTTGCGCTGTTGACTTGGCGGCTTCCGGAGAACGAGCCGCTGATCGGTGACCTGATCGAGGAGTTCGGACACCGTCGCTCGCGCGTCTGGTTCTGGCGCCAGACCATCGTCGCACTCGTGCTGGCGAGGCGGCAGCCGCGGCGGCATGTCGCACCGCTCGGCCTCTCGAGCGATCCTTCCGACATTCGTCGCGAGGAGATCCGTGTGCCGATCAACCTCAGCGCAAGTCCGTTGCCGGGCGCCGGCGGGCTGGGCCTCGTCGCGCTCGGCGTGGTCGTCGCGATCGTGCGCCCCGGCGCGTGGTGGTTCGTCGTCGCCGCGATCGCCGGCGGTCTCGTCCTCGGGTTCGTGAAAGTGCTGCGCACGCGTCGCCGGTTCCGAAAGGATTCCGGGTCGTTCCTGCTCCGGCACGGCGAGCGCCATCCGGCCCCGCCCCCGCGTGGGTAGCGGCCTGGCGCAGGACCTCCGCGTTGCGATTCGCTCGCTCGTCCGTGCGCCGTTGATCTCGATTCCCGCCGTCGTCACCCTGGCGCTGGCCATCGGCGCGAACGCGGCCGTCTTCTCGCTGTTGAACGCGCTGCTCCTTCGTCCGCTGCCGGTGGCCGCGCCGCACGAGCTCTACTGGGTCTCCTCCGATTACGCGACGAGCCATGGGTTCCGTGGCGGCGCCGGCTGGAACCATCTGATGTGGGAGGCGCTGCGCCAGCGGCGCTCATCGTTTGGCGGCGCGCTCGCCTGGCAGCCGCGGCGGTTCGTGCTTGGCGCCGGCGCCGACACCCACCCGGTGAACGGCTTCTATGCCAGCGGCGGATTCTTCAGCACGCTCGGCGTGACGGCGCTGCATGGGCGGCTGTTCACGGACGACGACGACCGGGCGGGCGGAGGCGCGGCCGGCCCGGTGGCCGTCATCGGCGCCCGTCTGTGGCAACAGTACTTCGGCGGACGAGCCGGCGTAGTGGGGACGCTGCTGCATGTCAACGGCGCGCCGGTGACCATCATCGGCATCACGCCGGCATCGTTCGCGGGCCTCGAAGCCGGACAGCCGTTCGATGTCGCGCTGCCGATCGCAACCGAGCCGTTGATGCAGGGACGAACGGCGTCGTTGTCGAACCCGCGCAGCTTCTCGCTGCTCGTCGTCTTGCGCCTCGGGCAGGGCCAGCCGCTCGGAACCGCCACCACGCTGCTGCGCCAGATGCAGCAGAACATCGTTCCGCCGAACGCTCCGGCGTTCGCACGCGAGCCGTTCACGCTGGTGCCGCTTGCCGGCGGCGCCGGTCCGGCGAGCGCCGAACAGGTGTTCGGCCGTCCGCTGGTGCTGATGCTGAGCGGCGTCGGGATCGTGCTCGTGGTCGCGTGCGTGAACATCACGAATCTCATGCTCGCGCGCGCCGTCGCGCGCAGGCCCGAGCTCGGCTTGCGCGCCGCGCTCGGCGCGTCGCGGTGGCTCGTGGCCCGCGCGTTGGTCGTCGAGGGCGCCGCAATCACCGCCGTCGGCGCCGGCCTCGGACTCGTGCTGAGCGGATGGGGCGTCCGGGGCCTCGTTGCACTCACGACACTGGATCTCACGCCAGCCATCGACTGGCGCGTGGTGGCGTTCACCATGGGCATCGCCGGCGCCGCCTTCCTGCTGGTCAGCGCCGTGCCGGCCATCCGATCGGCGCGCAGGCCGCCTGCCGAACTGATGACGGGCGCCCGGACAACCGGCTCCGCCAGTCCATTCTCGATGACGATGACGGTCGCGCAGGTGGCGCTGGCGCTCGTGCTGGTGATCGTCGCCGCGCTGTTCGTTCGGACGTTCCGTCATCTGGCCGACCGACCGCTCGGGTTCGATGCGGATCGTGTCCTGCTGGCCCAGGTCGACGTGTCGCGCGCGGCGGCGAGCCCGGATGAGCGGCAGGCGTTCGCTCGCCGACTCACCGAGGCTGCGGCGGCGGCGCCGGGCGTGGCGCGCGCGGCCGCCTCGGCCTGGACGCCGATTGGCGGTGAGGGCGGTTCGTTGTCCATCGGTGCGTTCGACGCCGGCGACGAAGTGAACGTCCTGGCGAACTTCGTGAGCCCCGGCTGGTTCGGCGTGTATGGCGTCCCGGTGCTCTCCGGCCGCGATTTCCTCGACGCAGATGACGACGCCTCGGCGCCGGTGATCATCGTGAACGACGCGTTCGCGCGGCATCTCCGGGCGTCCGGGCGCGAGGCACTCGGCAGCGGCATCGAGGGCCGCCAGGTCGTGGGCGTCGTGGGGGACGCCGTGTATCGGACGAGCCAGCGCGTGCCGGGCATGAGCTCCCTCGCGTTCCGCGAG
>Ga0268386_10003722_pt1 | contig 11138 bp, 10 predicted proteins | sample RVTome_15_FD_200260 | JGI IMG/M metagenome (GOLD analysis project Ga0268386, IMG submission 200260) | Soil microbial communities from uranium-contaminated site in the Upper Colorado River Basin, Wyoming, United States - RVT150D86... ... | reverse complement strand
GATCGGCCACTCGAGGACGGCCCCGGGAACGGGGACGGTCGCGAGCCAACGGTAAACCGGCGCGGGAATCCGTTCGACCGGCGGAAAGTCGATGGGGGCGGCGCGGTACTCGATCGCCGTCAGCGCGAGCGCCGCCGCGACGAAGCCCGCCCGTTCCGCGCGGCTCCGGAACCGGAGAAGGAGCAGCGAGAGCCCCCACGCCGCGAGCACGCCGAGCGAGAGATGAAAGAGAACCATGCCGCGCGCCGGAACCCGGATCGCGCGGAACACGAAACCGAACGATTGAAACAGGAAGGTGTAGTAGGGCGTGTAACCCCCCAGGGCGACGAGGAGTCCCGTCACACCGATCGTCACGAACAGTCCGGCACGCGGGTCGAGCCGGCGGCGGCGAAGGTATTCGCGCAGGTGCGCGTGACGCGAACGCTCCGGGAATGCGACGGCGAGTCTCGCGACGACGATCGCGGTCAGGAAGACCAGCGAGCGGCCCGGGTCGGAGAGGTCGACCGGTCCCAAGCGCAGGTTCTTCACGATGAGGCCGCCGATTCCGGCGGCGAACGCGATGAGCGCGAGGAGGTCGAGAATTCGGACGGCGCGGCGCCGCCATCCTGTGACCCTGCCCCGCGATTCGGGAGCGCGGGACCGCGGGCGGCGCAATCCGACGATCGCGTATGCCGCGAGCGCCAACGGGATCACCCCCGGGAACATTTCGGCCTCGGGCCGCGCGAAGCGCTGGGTGAGCGGCGCCCACAGCTTGTTCTGCGATCCGGCGACGAGGAGCGCGGAGGGCCGCGCGGAATAGAACCGCATCTCCCCGGCAGAGCGCTGCATTCCGTAGAGCCTGGCGGCCTTCGCATAGGGCACATAGAACGGCAGCACGACGACGGCGGCGACCGCAGTCGCGGCGAGCGTGTGGCGGATCCTCCGGCGCAGGCCGGGAGCTTCGCCCGTCAGCGCGTACCACGCGACCACGACGGCGAGCAGGATCCCGGAGAAGATCGCGTAGTGGACGTTGGTGAGCGCGTTCCATGCGAAGAAGAGCCCAAAGAGCACGAGATCGCGGCGGCGGCCACCGTCCAACCAGCGCAGGAGAAAGAGAAGCAGGAGAGGCAGGAACGCGCCCCACTGGAACTGGACGTGGGGAATCTGGGCGAGCCGCCACGGCACGAAGGCGAAGACCAGACCCGCGAGGAGGGCGGTCCACGGGTCGTCGGTCACCTCGCGGGCGAGGGCCCACGCGGCGAAGGCCGAGAGAAACATACCGAGAAGGAACAGCAGGTTGTAGACGAAGAGCGTCGACGCCCCGGCCGCGAAGAAGGGAAAGCCGAACAACGCGGCGCCAAAGAGGTTCTCGGAGAACGCCAGGGCGTAGCGCGCGGGATGGAAGATGTTTCCGTCGAAGAGGCGCAGCGGATCGCGAAAGGTCTGGTGGAAGTCCCAGTGAAAGATCCAGGCGTTCAGCTTCGCGTCCCACAGGTCGCCGAGACCGCTCCCCATCCGCGCCGCTTGGGGCCACGTGGCGAGGACCGTGACGGCGAGATAGAAGAGCCCGGCGACCGCGATCTCAGTCCGCCGCGGGCGGCGCGCCCCCCCGTTCTCCGGCACCGGCTCGGCGTCGATCGGACGGCGGCGGGTCAGCGCCGGCTCTGGGCGCTCCGCGCGACCGCCATTGCCTGCTGCAGCCGCTGCATCCGGCGGTAGCGCTTCTGTGTCCCTTCGACGTCGGCGGCCAGAGGGGGATTGCCTCGGATCTCACGGAGGTACTTGTCGGCTTCCTGGGAGAAGACCGCAAAATCGTTCGAACGGAACTGCTTGAACGTCAGCTCCGAGGGGAGGACAAAACCGTCGGCGATGTCCCGCACCATGGCGTAGGGGGAACCGCCCGTGAAGACGCTCACAGGAAGAAGCTATCAGTTCTCGATTTCTCTTTTCAGCCAGCTGATAGCATCTCGCGGCTCCGAGATGGCTTTCGAAGGCGTGGACTACCTGGGCTTCGACGTGCTCCTGACGGAGGAGCAGCGGCTGATCCGCGACACGGTGGGCAGCTGGGTGGACGAGCGCGTCCTTCCGATCATTGAGGATGCCGCCTGGGAAGGTCGCTTCCCGAATGAGCTCGTCCCGGAGATGGCCGGGATGCACCTCTTCGGCGCGACGCTGTCCGACTACGGGCTGCCGGGGCTCGACAACATCGCATACGGCCTCATCATGCAGGAGCTCGAGCGCGGCGACTCGGGCCTGCGGTCGTTCGTGTCGGTTCAGTCGGCGCTCGTGATGTACCCGATCCACGCCTTCGGTTCCCGGGAGCAGAAGGACCGCTGGCTGCCGAAACTCGCGAGCGCGGCCGCGATCGGCTGCTTCGGGTTGACCGAGCCGGACTTCGGGTCGAATCCCAGCGGGATGCGGACGACGGCCCGGAAGGATGGCGACGGCTACGTTATGAATGGCGCGAAGGCGTGGATCACGAACGGTTCCATCGCCGACGTGGCCGTCGTGTGGGCGAAGCTCGACGGCGTGATCCGGGGCTTCCTGGTCGAGCGCGGAACCCCCGGATTCTCGACGTTCGAGCACAAGGGAAAGATGTCGCTTCGCGCATCGGTGACGTCCCAGCTCGCCTTCGAGGACTGTCGGATTCCCGCCGGGAACATGCTGCCGGGCGTCGAGGGCCTGCGCGGGCCGCTCTCCTGCCTGACCCAGGCGCGTTACGGGATCGCATGGGGCGCGCTCGGAAGCGCGATGGCGACGTACCAGTCGGCCCTCGATTACTCGAAGAGCCGCAAGCAGTGGCGCGAGCGGCCCATCGCCTCTCACCAGCTCGTTCAGGAGCGGCTGGCGTGGATGATCACGGAGATCACGAAGGGACAGCTCCTCGCCTGGCGGCTCGGACGGATGAAGGACGACAAGACGATGCGTCCCCACCACGTCTCGATGGCGAAGAGGAACAACGTCTGGGTCGCGCGGGAGTGCGCGAAGCTCGCGCGGGAGACTCTCGGCGCCAACGGCGTCGTCAACGAGTACCCGGTGTTCCGCCACCTTGCAAACATCGAGAGCGTGTATACGTACGAGGGGACGCACGACATTCACACGCTCGTGATCGGAGAGGCGGTCACCGGGATTCCGGCCTATAACCCTCCCATGGAATGACAAGCCCACCCTAGACCCGCCACAGATTCAGTCCTGTCGCCTCGTCCCTCGTCCGCTCGATCGCCGAGTCGGAGACCAGCAGCACGAACTCGAGCGTCGCCGCGGTCAGCGCGCGAAAGAGGTGACCGCCGCGTGTTTCGCAACGACGGTCCGACACGACGGCGTGCAGGTGGACGAACGGCCTGCCGTCCACGAGCCCGAGGGTTCCGGACGCCGACGCGATCTCGACGTCGCCTTCCATTCGCAGTCGGTCGTAGTCCTTCCGCTCGAGGTCGTAGTAGCCGAGCTCGACCTCGCTCGCGGCTCCGATCCCCGACAGCCAGCCGCCGAAGATCTGCTCTCGCTCCGCGATCTGCACGAGAGAGGGATGCACCTCGTCGCCCATCTCGAGACGGATGAAGACCCGCGTTCCGTCCCGTCGCCACTTCATCTCGCGGATGATCTCCGAGAGACTGCCGGAGAGTCGAGGTCGAAGAAGCGCAGCGGCCAGGCGCTCGCCTCCCCCGCGTAATCGACGCCGATGCGGGGAGACACGCCGATTCGCGGACGCCGCGCCCGGCGACGCAGGAAGAGGGCGACCTCGCGGCCGCCGACGAGGTCTCGCCCGCTGTCTGCGACGGTGATCCCCATCGCGGCACAGAGCTTCCCCGGGCCCGCGAGGAGGCGCGCCACGCCGTCCGGCCCTTCCGCGGCGCGCAGCAGGACCGCCTCGGCGTGACCGGCGCGGCCCGTTACGACGTTGACGCACGAGTGCATTCCGTAGACGAAGAACACGTACAGGGTTCCCCCCTCCGCGTACATCGGCTCGACGCGCGGTGTGCGCCGCCCGCCGAACGAGTGCGCGGCGGCGTCGCCGGCGCCGAGATACGCCTCCGTCTCGACGATCCGCGCCCCGTACCATCGGCCACGCCAGCGGCGGGCGAGGTACGCACCGATCAAGCCGCGCGCGACGGCAACCGTGCCACGAAGGTAGAAGGAGCGCGCCGCCTCCGAGAGTCCGAGCTCGTCGGGGTCGAGCTGCAGGCGCCGGTCGGGCGGGGGCTTCGCTATCATCCGCAGCGAGTCTATGAACATCCTGGTGACCGGTGGAGCGGGGTTCATCGGTTCGCACATGGCGGCGCGGCATCGAAAAGACGGGCATCGCGTCGTCGTCGTCGACAACCTCTCGACGGGCCGGCGCGAAAAAGTTCCCGGCGGCGCCCGTTTCGTCGAGGCGGACGTCGCGGAGGTCGACCTCGAGCCCGTGCTCCGCGAGGAGAAGATCGATGCCGTCTCGCACCACGCCGCGCAGATCGACGTTCGGCACAGCGTCTCCGACCCCCTCGACGACGCCCGCTCGAACGTGCTCGGCTCGCTGAACCTTTTCGAGGCGTGCCGACGCGCGGGCGTGCGCCGCGTGCTCTTCGCCTCCACGGGTGGCGCGCTCTACGGCGAGCCGGAGGCCGGGCGTCCGGCGCCCGAGAGCCACCCGACCGACCCGGTATCGCCCTATGGTTGCGCCAAGCTCTCGATCGAGAAGTACCTCCACTACTACGGCGTGATTCACGGGTTCGAAGTCCAGGTCCTCCGTTACGCGAATGTCTATGGGCCGGGGCAGAACGGGATGGGCGAGGCGGGCGTCGTCGCGATCTTCGCCGAGGCGATCCTCGGCGGGCGCACGCCGAAGATCCGCGGCGACGGGGATCAGACGCGGGATTACGTCTTTGTCGGCGACGTCGTCGAAACCGCCTCGCGGGCGCTCGCCCTCGGCCGGAGCGGGACCTGGAACGTCGGTACGGGCGTCGAGACCAGCGTCAACCGGTTGTTCGAGCTCCTCGCGCGCGCCCTGGACTTCCGCGAGGCGCCCGAGCACGTGCCGCCGGTCCCCGGGGAGCAGCGCCGGAGCGTGCTCGACGGTTCCGCCGCGCGCCGCGAGTTCGACCTGCCGGAGTGGACACCTCTCGAAAGAGGGATCCCGGTCACCGCGGAAGCGTTCCGCAGGGAGAGAGATCCCGCCTGAGTCCCCTTCCGGGTCGCCGCGCGATAGACCAGATCGGCGGCCGCGAGATCTTCGGCGGAGACGCCAACGGATTTGAGCACGGCCTGCCCGCTTAGCCGGTCTGTCGGGGGGGCGGGGGCGCCGCCGGCACGAGGACCGTCGCCGGGTCCGAGCTCACGCGCTTGACCACGACCACCGTGCGGTCGTCTTCGGCCGGGCCACCGGCGTGCTCGCCGACCTTGTCGATCAGCGCACGCACGATCTCGTCGGCGGGCCCTTCGCGGATCGCGATGAACGCCCGCTTCAATCGCTCGACCCCGAACTCCCGTCCCTTCGGGTCCGTGGCCTCGAGCATGCCGTCGGTGAACAGAAGAAGCGCATCGCCGGGCTCCATCGAGAGAAATCCGCGGCTGTAGGTCGCCGTCGCGGACGGACCGAGCACGAGCCCCGTCTGCTTCAACGTCGTGACGCCTTTCGCGTGGAAGTGGAGCGGGGGCGGATGGCCGGCGTTGACGTAGATGAAGTTGCCCTCTTCCTCGATCTCTCCGTAAAAGAGCGAGACGAACTTCGTCGTCATCCGCGACTGGTGGATGATGCGGTTCAACCTCTCGACGGTCCGCACGATCTTGAAGTCGCGCGCAACCCCCATCCGAAGACCGGTGTACACGTCGCGGACCTGGAGGGCCGCGGGCAGGCCGTGCCCGGAAGCGTCGGCGATAGCGATTCCCTGGATCCGGTCCGTCACCGGGATGAAGTCGAAAAAGTCTCCCCCGACGATCTCGGCGGGCACGGTGTAGCCAGCGATTTCGAACTCACCCCTGCGCGGCGAGCGCTTCGGCAGGATCGACATCTGGATCTGACGAGCTTCGTGCAGGACCGACACGAGCCGCTCCTCGCGCAGCTTCTGGTCGACCGCGTGCCGGAGGATGCCGAGGGACGCCATCAGGTCCTCCACGTGCGCGGCGGGATCGACCGAGAACGAAAGGATGTACTGGTCGTCTCCGACCGCGATGGAGGCGAAACGGTCGACCCCGAGCCGCCTCTCGAACTCCGGATCGACGCCGGGCGCGGTCAGGTCCATGACGACGACGCCTTCGTCGACGACCTGCTGGACCGGAGGATAGGCGTCCGGGACGAAGATTCCGAGCGCGGCAACCGCGCCGCCGAAGACACGGGTGAGCTCGTAACCGCCGTCCCGGCGCTCGTAGAGCCGCCCGCCGCGGATGCCGAGCTCGTCCCGGAAGTTGTCGATGATCGCGCTCGCGGTCTCGGCGATCGTCGACGGAGGATCGGAGGATCGCTCGATCCTCTGGAGCGTTTTCTCGACCTTGCGAAAGAGAGTCTTGTGCGGATCCATGGGAAACGCGCGATTCTATCGCGCGTTTCGCGGAGGCGCGGACTAGGCGGGTGCCCGAGAGAACCGAGCCAGAGCGGCGCTGCGGTCGTTGGGACCGTCATCGCGAATGCGTCCATCGAGCAGGCGCACGATCCGGCGGGCGTGCGCGGCGATGTCCTCTTCGTGAGTGACGAGCACGATCGTGTTGCCCTTCGCGTTCAGCTCGTCGAACAACGCCATGATCTCCGCTCCCGTGGCGGAGTCCAGATTTCCCGTGGGCTCGTCGGCGAGGAGGATCGAAGGATCGTTGATCAGCGCGCGCGCCACCGCGACCCGCTGCCGCTGGCCCCCCGAGAGCTCGCTCGGGTGATGCGTCATCCGGTCCGTCAGGTTCACCGCCTCCAGCGCCTTGATCGCTCGCTCGCGGCGGTCCTTCCGTGGGAGCCCGGAGTACACGAGCGGAAGCTCGACTTGATGGAGCGCCGTCGTGCGCGGCAGCAGGTTGAACGTCTGGAACACGAAGCCGATCTCCTGGTTGCGGATCGCCGCCAGCTCATCGTCGGTCATTCGCGCGACCTCGCGGCCGTTGAGGATGTACGAGCCGGAGGTCGGAGTGTCGAGACACCCGATCAGGTTCATCAGCGTCGACTTACCCGAGCCGGACGGACCCATGATCGCCACGTACTCGCCCCGGTCGAGTTGCAGCGAGACGCCGTCGAGCGCCCGGACCTCCTGAGCCCCCATCTGGTACACCTTCGAGATGTCCCGAATGTCGATCAGCATCGCCTGTCCGTTTCCGGTCGTTCCTCTGTACCCGTATACGATTTTCCAACCTCGGAGTTGCCGGAGGAGTCTCTCAGAAGAGGGCCGCCACCCCGGCCTTTCCGAGCACGTAGAGTCCCCAGAGCCCCACGATCACGGCGGCCGCCCGTTTGCGCGGAGCGTTCGCGGCGATGGAGAACCCGATCACCAGCAGTGCCAGCACCCAAAGCGTGAAGATGTCGAGCGAACTCGCGAGCGAATGGAGAACCGGGTTGGCGCTGCGGTCCACGAGGAACCCGAGATTCGACCTGGTCAGGTCGCCGAGATCGTTCGGGTTCACGAGGTCGAGACGGGTGACGAAGAGGATCAAGAGCATCGAGGTCCCGATGTACGGCAGGAGGGCGTGACTCGTCACGCCGAACGACTGCCGGAACGCGAGGTCCCAGCCGAAGGCCTTGAGAGAGACCCAGAAGACGGTCGCGAGGATGAGAGCGATGACCGTATTGGCGAGAAGCGCCCAGACGTAGCCGAAGCCCGAGAACCTCTTCTGCGCGTCGATGATCTGTTCGACTTTCTCCTCCGGCATCGTGACGCCCTTCGCGGCCAGCCGCTCGCGCACCGCCATGTCGAAGTCGATGCGCGGAAGTATGGCGGCCGTCGCGGCGATCGAGAGAAGGGTCGAGATCGCGATGGGCAGGACCCAGCCCGGCCGCCGTGCGATTGACGCGAAGGTGAGGGCGGGCGAACCGAAGACGCCCGCGACTCGCGCGAGCGGAGACGCCGCCGGATCGGCGGCTTCGGAGTTCTCGGGTGGAGCGCTCAACTGGCCGAATCGGACCCGACAGAGAGAACTTCTTTCACTGTCCGGCGGGGGGCGGCGTCGGCGGAAGGACCCTCGGAGCGCGGCTTTCCGGACGCGGCGGCTCGGAGTCGGGCAGATCCTCGATCTGAATGCGCTTCCACTCGAGGATGTCAGCGATCGCGTAGTGATAGATGGAGAGCGCCTTGCGGTAGACCGCGAGCGCCTGGAGCTCGGCGGTGCGCGCCCCCGAAAGGTCGTTCTGGATCTGCGTCACCTGAAACGAGGTCGTCATTCCGTTCTCGAACTTCTTGCGCTCCGCGTCGAGGTTGCGTTCCGCGAGCTCGCGCGACTTCGCGGCAGCGGCGATCGAGCGCTTCGCCGTGTCGATATCGCGGGCGGCCGCGCGTACCTCGAGCTGGACGTTCTGCTCGAGCGAGTTCAGGAGTGCCTTCGACGACTCCCAGGTGTAGAGAGCCGCGCCGCGCTCCCCGCGGGCGCGCCGGTTCAGAATCGGGTACGAGAAGTTCAGCCCGATCGACCAGTTCTTGAAGTCGCGGTCCAGGACCTGCTCGAAAGCGTCGCTGAAGCCGCCCGGGGTCCGCGAGATGATGTTGCCGTCCGAGTCCCGCAGCGTCGTCGTTCCGCCGAGACCGGCGTTGCCGTAGCTGCCGACGAGATCGAGCTGCGGCCGGGTCTGATTGCGCCAGAAATCGTAGCGAATCCGATCGGAGTCGACGTTGTACTCGGCGGCGATGATCTCCGGACGACGCTCGAGGGCCAACCCGATTCCCTCCTCGACGTTGACCGTCACCTGCTCCGTGCGGACCTCGTCGGTCGGGATGATCGGCACCGCCCACTGGTCCGGATTGAAGGAGAGAAGGCGTCTCAAGCGGTCCTGAGCGTCACCGATCAGGCTCTCCGCAATGATGATCTCCTGCTCGGCCGTCGCGATCCCGACTTCGGTCTGAGTGATGTCGATCGGCGCGAGCGATCCGACGTCGATCTTGATCCGCGTGATCCGGTTCAGGTCCCGTGCGACGACGAGTGCCTCCTTCTTCACCTCCAGGTTGCGGATCGCGTATGCGAGATCCCAGTATGCCTGTTCGACGCCGTTGACGGCGGTCTGAACGCTCCGGACGAAGCTCTGGTAGGAAGAGTCCCGACTGTTGCGAGCGATCCGGATCAACCAGGTTGTCGCGTCGCGCCCGAAGTCGCGCAGCAGCGGCTGGCTGACGGAGAGCGTGAGGCCGGTCGTCCACGAGGGATTGACGAAGAAGAACGTCGAGTTGGTCGAGATCCGCCGTCCCGAGAACCCCAGCGAAAAAGTACCGCCGGTGGGGGCGAGCTGCGTGACACGGGCCGATATGTCGGTGGTGTCCGCCCTGCTGACCTCCGCGCCGGCGAGTTGCGTCGTAGCGGGCTCCTCGTTGTGGGAGCGAAGGACCGCGGCCTCCGCGAGCGGATCGAAGATTCCCACGTTGGAGAAGAGCACGTACCGCGACGCCTCCGCTGCGTTGACCGACACGTTCAGGTCCTGGTTGTTCGCTACGGCGAGAGCGACCGCTTCGGCGAGCGAAAGGCGGATGCCTTCGGTGGTCGGTGACGGCAGGGGACGCGGAGTGCGCTCTCCCGGGCGCGCCGAAAGGGTCGAAGCCGTTTGCGCGACCGTCGAGGCCGCTACTCCGAGCAAGCCCGCGGCCAGCAGGGCGGCGCGGAATCTTCCGAACCTCTTCATTCCGTTACTCCTTCGTCACCCTAACTACGCACTTCGAACCGGAATGTTTCCCCGTGTCGGCGTGAAATGGCCACCCAAAAAGATGCGCGAATGATAGCCGAGTTCGAGACCTATCCCGCCGAAAGCTCTCCCGGGAAAAAGCACGCGACCGGACGACCGTCCGCCGAGAGATCGAAAGGCGGCGCCTCGTTGCCGCACCGCGGCCGGGCGATCGGGCAACGCGGATGAAACGCGCAACCCGTAGGTGGAGATGCCGGCGACGGCGGCTCGCCGGCGAGCGCGATGCGAGCGCGACGTTCGCGTGGATCTGCGTCCGGCGCGGCCGACACGAGCGCGGCGGTATACGGATGCAGCGGTCTCGCGAAGAGCTCCGCGGGCGTCCCCACCTCCACGATGCGCCCGAGGTACATGACCGCGACGCGGTCGGCCACCTGCGAGACCACGGCGAGGTCATGCGAGATGAAGAGGTAGGAAAGGCCGATCTTCTCGCGGAGCGCGGCCAGAAGGTTCAGGACCTGCGCCGCGACCGAGACGTCGAGCGCCGACACCGGCTCGTCGCACACGACGAACTTCGGCCGCGTCGCGAGGGCGCGCGCGATCGCCACGCGCTGCCGCTGCCCTCCGGAGAGCTCCGCCGGGAATCGGCGCGCAACGTCCGCGGACAGACCGACCTCCTCGAGCAGAGACGCGACCCGCTCGCGAAGCACGTATCCCCGGGCGATCCGCTGGACCGTGAGCGGCTCCGCAATCTGGGCGCCGCAGGTCATTCGAGGGTTCAAGGACGTTTGCGGATCCTGAAACACGATCTGCAGGTCACGGCGCCGCCGCCGGAGCTCCGCGCCCTCGAGGGCGAGCCAGTCCTCACCTTCGAATCGAATCCGGCCGCCCGTCGGCTCCTCCAGCCGCAACAGAAGCCGACCGGTCGTGCTCTTGCCGCTTCCCGATTCCCCGACGAGGCCGAGCGTCTCGCCCCGAGCGATGTCGAAGGAGACGCCCGCGACCGCGGCAAAGGTCCCGTCGCGCCCGAAGGGACCGGATCGCAACGGGTATCGCTTGACGAGGTCCCGCGCGGAGAGCAGGACGCCCGCCTCACTGCTCACGGCTCACTGCTCGCTTTCGTAGAGAAAGCACCGCGCGAGGCCGGCGTCCGTCGCGTAGAGCGCCGGCTCCCGGACGTCGCACGGCTCGAAGCGTTCGGGGCATCGCGGCGCGAACGCGCATCTGCCGCGAGGGCGCGAGGCGAGATCCGGCACGGATCCGGCAATCGCGGGAAACCCGCCGGTGCGCCCATCGAGGAGGCGCGGCCGCGAAGCGAGCAGGCCGCGCGTGTAGGGATGCCGCGGCGCCCGGAAGAGCTCGAGGGCTCCCGCTTCCTCCGCCACGCGAC
>Ga0268386_10003720_pt1 | contig 11144 bp, 12 predicted proteins | sample RVTome_15_FD_200260 | JGI IMG/M metagenome (GOLD analysis project Ga0268386, IMG submission 200260) | Soil microbial communities from uranium-contaminated site in the Upper Colorado River Basin, Wyoming, United States - RVT150D86... ... | reverse complement strand
ATTCGGGAAAACCTGAAGCGGAGCGAGGACATCATCCTCGCCCGAGTGGAGGACATGCGGGACCATTGTGTAGTGTTCCCCACTCCGAGAGGCGGTTGTCACACGTTGTGGGTACTTGGCCACCTCGCGTACATCGAGACCCTGGTCATCCGCGGCTTCATGCTCGGGGAGCCGAACCCATTGGCCGATTGGGAAGACGTGTTCGACGGAGCGGATGTGTCCGGAGATATCGAGCACTTCCCACCGTTTGATCAGGTCCTCGAGGAATGCCGAAAAGCACGTGCCTCGACGATCTCACTCCTCGACTCGCTAACCGAGGGCGACCTGGACAAGGCGAGCGAGAACGTACCGGATGGCGTCGAGGAGCTCTTCGGCACCTATCGGCGCTGCCTGCAGTACGCCGCCGATCACTGGTTCATGCACCGGGGGCAGCTTGCTGATGCACGCCGTGCCGCGGGGCTACAGCGGATGTGGTTCTAGGTCGGTTCCTTCCGGAGATGCCAGCCAATGCCTCTCATCCGTCTCGGTTCGTCGCTCGACTGGAAGCGGTTCCTCGGTGAGCTGGTGCTCATCGTGGGTGGTGTGCTGATCGCCCTGGCGATCGACTCCTGGTGGGAGGGTCATCAGGAGCGGGAGCAAGAAATGGCGTATCTCGACCAGCTTCTGGTCGATCTTCGCGAGACCGAGGACCGACTCCACACGAGCATCGCCGGCGACAGCGCGATGTTGGACCGGGTGAGCGGGGTCCTCGATCGCGCGTTCAACGGCCACCTGCCTCCACCAGACTCGCTCGTTCTCCCGACAGGGTACACGCAGTTCCGTCCATTGTCCGGCACTCAAGCTGCTTTGGTGCAAAGTGGGGACCTGCGCCTCGTCCGGAATGACAGCATCCGCTTCCAGGTGATAGCGTATGCCGCGCTCATCGACGCCACGGAGACCATCCTGCGGCACGCTGAGACGCTGATCTGGAGCAGCACGGACCGCGTCATACTTGGGCGCGCTCGGCACTCTCAGGGTGGTGCGGGACGGTGGGCAGGAATCGACGTGGCGGCCGCGCTGGGGGATCCGGAGGTGGTCAGCGCGTTGCAGGTCCAGGCGGCTGCCAGCCAGACCCGCGTCCGCAACCTCGGTCGTCTTCAAGGCCCCACATCCGATCTGGTGCGCCTGATCAAAGCGGAACTCCGAAGGCGCTGAGAGGGGGCAGGATCGCCCGATGACACCGGCCTCCCCTCCCCGCCGCATCGAGACGGAGAACCTCGTCCTGCGCGCGTGGCGCGCCTCTGACGCGCCATTGCTTCGCCACGCGATCGACTCGAGCCTCGACCACCTTCGGGCGTGGATGCCCTGGGCCATGAACGAGCCGGCGTCCCTCGAGGACACGTTCGCCCGACTCGCCGGGTACGCCGCCAAGTTCGACGCGGGCGAGGACTTCGTGTATGGCATCTTCAATCGGGACGAGACCTCGGTGCTCGGGGGGACTGGATTGCACCCGCGGATCGCGGCGGACGGCCTGGAGATCGGGTATTGGATCCGAGCGGATCAGGTGCGCCGTGGGTTCGCTGTGGAAGCCGCACGAGCCCTGACCGAAGCCGGCCTCGCGGTCCCCGATGTAGTCCGAATCCAGATCCACTGCGACCCCGCGAATGTCGTCAGTCGCCGGATCCCCGAACGTCTCGGCTACCGCCTGATCGAACATCGGTCGGACGACACGATCGATCCCCGGGGGCTGCCGCGGGACACGGTTGTCTACGAGAGGCGCGACCCACCCGACGGGTCCCTCACCAAGGCTTGATCCTCCATGGCCGTGATCCCGGAGTTCGGTACGCCGGCCGGCATCCCGGACGTCGTACGTCGACGCGCGGCGTATGCGCTGATCCGCGATGACACCGGACGGTTCCTCGCCGTCAGGGCCGACAGCGGCCTCTTCTTGCCGGGGGGCGGATGTAAGCCGGGCGAGCCCCCCGAGCTAGCGCTGACGCGCGAGATACGCGAGGAGATCGGCTACGAGGCATCCGCCCTTCGGCATCGGGCGACAGCGGTGCAACACTTCAACGCCGATGGCGTCAGCTACTGCATGACGGCGGACTTCTATACCGTGTCACTGGGAGACCGGAGTGCCGAGGAAGCCGAGCACGATATGGCCTGGCTCGACCCCAACGAGGGAGGAGACCGCTGGTATCACGCATGTCATGCGTGGGCCGTCCGGATGGAGTCGGGACGCGACGACATCTAGCGCCTCGAGTTGTGTAGCCGACAGCCCGGCGCCAGAATCGCAGGATCTTCGCGTGGAGGGCTGCATGCAAATCGATCGCCAGGGCCTCCCCGTGATGACGAGAACGCTCGCCTTGGCTGCGCTGCTGCTCGCCGCCTGTGAAGCGCAGGCCCCGGTCGATCGGTCACGGGGTGACGGGGTGACGGTGGTGGAGAGCACCGAGCCGGTGTGGACAGGCGGCGACGGCCGCCTCGATCCCGTGCCCGTTCTGCAGATCGGGGCCCGGGATGGGACCGATCCGGGCGTGTTCGCCGGCCTGGGCAGCGTCCGCTTTCTGGAAAGCGGCAAGATCGCGGCGGGCGACAGTCAGTCGGATCGGATCCACATATTCGACTCTTCCGGCGTGCATGTCGCGACCGTGGGCCGCCCCGGAGACGGCCCCGACGAGTTCCGCGACCTCGGACGCATCTATCCGTTTCCCGGCGATTCGGTGGCAGGGTTCGACTTCGGCCTGAGCCGAACCCTCGTCTTCGCCGCGCAGGGCGGAGCCGCTCGAACGATCTCCGGTCTCGTCGAAAGCGGCCGCGCCGCCGCCCTCGGTGTCCTCTCGAGCGGGTCGCTCATCTCCTACCAGAATGTCCCAACTGGAACGGGTACCGTGAGCGCCGAGTGGGACGAGAATCGCGTGCTGCTCGTCGCTCGTCAGGACGGCGCGGTTCGGGAAGTGGCTCGGGTGGGTTCGGCGGAATCCGCGCGCGGTCCGCAGCGTCAGCGCCGCGTGCTCGCTCCCAGCGGCCTCATGGCGTCAGCATCAGACGGGTTCTACTGGGCCCGGACCGACCGATACGAGATCCTCAAGCACGACAGCCTGGGCTCGGTGGAGTTCGTGATACGCCGTCCCGTCGAGCCCGCGGTTCTCACGGAGGATCAGAAGGCTGAGTATCTCGAGGCCTCTCTCTCGGCCGTCCGGGAGAACTCTGGTGAGGACGCGGCGGCGATGTACGAGCGACAGCTCGCCGAGGCGGAGTTCGCGGGGACGCGGCCACTCTTCGGGTCCGCGTTCGTCGACCACGACCAACGCCTCTGGATCTCGGAGGCCCCGTGGCCGTCGCGCTTCGCTCCGCCCCGGCGCTGGAGCGTGTTTTCGGAGGAAGGCAGATGGCTCGGTGACGTGACGGCACCGGAGAACCTGTGGATCCACGACGCGCGGGGGGACCTGGCCGTTGGCGTGTGGCGGGACGATGTACACGTCGAGTACGTTCGCGTGTATCGACTTCGGAGCGGGGCGTAGGAGGTAACGAGCGGCGGCGATGATGCCGAACCGCGTTCATGGACACCATTCCGCTCGGCATCGGTATCTTGGTGGCCTTCGTGGCTGGCGTCGCCTCGTTTCTCTCGCCATGTGTCCTGCCGCTCGTCCCGAGCTACCTCTCGTTCGTGACCGGGGTCTCGCTCGAGGATCTTCAGGCAGGGGTCGACCGCGGGGCGACGCTGGTGCACGCATCCCTCTTCGTGGCGGGATTCACCGTCATCTTCCTTCTGCTGGGCGCCACCGCCTCGTTCCTGGGGCAGTTCCTCTTGCGATACGAGGTGTGGATCCCCCGGATCGGGGGCGTGATCATCATCGCCCTGGGCCTCCACCTGACCGGCGCACTCCGCATCGCTCCCCTCCTACGGGAGCGCGGGGTCCATCTCGGTGACAAGCCAGCGGGCCACATCGGCACGCTGGTCGTGGGCATGGCCTTCGGCGCTGGCTGGACACCGTGCCTGGGGCCCGTGCTCGGGGGCATCCTGACCTTCACCAGCACGACGGAGGCTTTCCGGAGCGGCATGACCTTGCTTGGCGGCTACTCGGCCGGGCTCGCCATCCCGTTCCTGGTCTCCGCGGTGGCCCTGGACCGATTCCTCCCCGCGTTCCAGCGCTTTCGCCGCTTCATCCCCGTGGTCGAGGTCGCCTCCGGCGTGGTCCTCATCCTGCTGGGGGTTCTGCTCGTGACTGGCTCCCTGACGGTGCTCACAGCCTACCTCTACCAGTTCACGCCGGAATTCCTCACGGATTTCGAATACTGGCTGCTCGAGCAAGCCCGGTGACGCTCAGAGTAACCGTCGGGTCTCCCCCAACGTATCCGCACCAGACACCCCGACCGACTCGGTTCGCGCTTTGGCCATCAGGGCGCCCGAGGTGTCACCGTGTCCCACCCAAGAGCCTCGCGGCAAATGTCCCCGATTCGGCAGCGGCTCCGCCTGCTCCTCCCCGCCCTGGGGATCCTCCTCGGCGGCCCGCGGGCCACGCACGCGCAGATCGTGCAAGGCCGTATCACCGACGAGCTCGCGGGGCAGCCGCTCCACGCGGTGGAGGTGAGGCTCCTCACCGCAGACGACGACGTAGCCGCGGTCGCGGTATCGGACTCGGTCGGCTCCTACGCGGTCCGAGCTCCTCGGGGGGGCGTGTACCGCGTTCAGGCCGACCTGCTCGGCTATCTCCAGCTCCGATCCCCCTTGCTGGACCTCCCCGAAGGCAGGACGGTCACGGCGGACTTCGAGATGCCGAACGACCCCATCGAGCTCGAGGGGCTGCGGGTCGAGGTCGAGGCGATCGAGCGGATCCGGGAGGAGCTGCGAAGCTACGGAGTCCGGGTCGACGCGCTCGGTGAGGGCTTCGTGGACGCAGAGACCATCGCCAGCATTCCCAGCGCGAGCGACTTCGGCAAGGTGCTGCAGTGGCGATCGGTGCCGGGGATGAGGGTGGTTCGGTCGGACGACGTTTCGGTAGCGGCACGTGTGGGCAACCCCCGGGTGTGCGTTCGCCTCATCCCCGGGCGTCCGCAGTGCGCGGTGACCGTGTTGAACGGCACGCGGATCACACTCGAGGCGGCGTACCTCGTGCCCGCAGCGGCCCTGCAAGCCATCGCCGTGCTGCAGCCCGAGGACGCGACCACCCTGTACGGGACCGACGGCGTCGGTGGAGCGGTACTGCTCTTCACGCGATGAGGGCCGGGATCCCTTACGCCTACTTCGTCGTCACGTTCGCGGTCACGTGGAGTGCGTGGCTGGCGGCTGCCACCGTCTCGGCGCCCGCGGCTCGCAGCCTTCTCTTCCTGGTCGGCACCTTCGCACCCGGGATCGTGGCTCTCTCGTTCACGAGTTGGTCGTAGGGGCGGCGAGGAGCCGCGGCGCTGCTTCGCCCGCTCGTCGATTGGCGCGTGCCGCCGCGCTGGTATGTCTTCGCCCTCACGTTCATCGCGATCGTCGAAGTCGTCACTGCGCTGCTTCACCGCGCGCTGACGGGCTCGTGGCCCCTCTTCGGCGTCACGCCCCTGTACCTGATGTTCGCGTCCGCCGTGGGTTCGACCGCCGTCGGTGGCCAGGTCGGCGAAGAGCTCGGATGGCGCGGCTTCGCGCTGCCACGCCTCACCGCCCGGTACGGCCTGGCCGGCGCCAGCCTCCTACTCGGAGTGATCTGGGCGGTGTGGCACCTCCCCCTCTTCTTCGTGCCCGAGGCGAGCACGTACGATCAGTCGTTTCCCCTGTATCTGCTCCAGGTCATCGCGCTTTCGGTGATCCTCGCCTGGCTGTACGCCTCGACGGGAGGGAGCCTGGTGCCCGTCATGCTCCTCCACGCCGCGGTGAACAACACGAAGGACATCGTGGTGTCCGCCGATCCTGCGGCCACCAGCCCGTGGGCACTGAGCCACTCGCTCGCAGCTTGGCTTACCCTTGCGCTCCTATGGCTGTGCGCGGGTTATCTGCTGACCCGAATGAGACGCGGCCTCACATCCCCGCCGAGTACTTGGTGAACGCACCCCCCGCCCAGCTCAGAGAGTTCGGCCCCTCGGCCGCGAACACGTTGCCGTCGGCATCGACCGCGACGCCCTCGCCCGCCGTGCCCTGGTAGAGTCGATCTTCCCGCTCGAAGGGGGGAATGAAGGCGGTGATCCGATCCTCGTCGACGTGCCCGATGCGCACCCCGTTCCGCCAGTTCGGGTGGTTCGTCGGGCTCGACTCGGAGTCGATCGCGTACAGCATGTCGTCCTCGGTGATGAAGATGCCGCTGATGCGCCCGTACATGTAGCGCGATTCGAGGTAGTTACCTTCTTGGTCGAAGATCTCGATACGGTGGTTGCCGCGGTCCGCGACGAAGAGGCGGCCCTGGGAGTCGAACGCGAGGGCGTGCGGGGTACGGAACTCGCCATGCCGCGGCCCGATCTGGCCCCATTCCTTGATGAGCGTCCCATCGGCGGAGTACTTGAGGACCCGCCCCGTGGAGCCCTCCGGCGGATTCGCGTTCTGGCCGTTGTGACCGTCGGCGACGAAGATGCTGCCGTCCGGCGCGACGATCACGTCGTTCGGCTGGTTGAGCTGGTTGGGCCCGCTCCCGGCCTGACCGGGCGTGCCGAGGCTCATGAGGAGCTCACCGGTGGGGCTGAACTTGTGTACCTGATGGCCCTTGGTTCCGTCGGCGTTCCCCGCGAAGTCGGTCACCCAGACGTTTCCGTCGCTGTCCACGTGGATGCCGTGCGGTGTGACCATGGTCCCGCCGCCGAAGTTGGCGAGCACCTCGCCCGTGTTCCGGTCGAACTTGAAGATCGGATCGACGGGGTTGCTGTCGCAGTTGACCGGAACCCCGCCGCCGAACGCGCTGGCACCGCAACGCTCGTACGCCCAGACATGCCCGTCGGTTGGATCGATGTCGATGCCGGCCGTGGAACCCCATTCCCGTCCCGCGGGAAGCTCGCCCCAGTTCGACACCACGGTCGGCGCCGGGTTCGGAAACCCCTCGCCGGTGATGGGACTGCCCATGGACATGGTCGTGTCGTCCGGCGTGCCGGCGTCGGCCGAGCACCCGACGAGCAGGGCGGAGGCGAGCAGCGTGGACATCAGGACTCGTGGCGATGACATGTTGGCTCCTTGGCGAAGAACCCGCTCCGACCGGCCGCGCCACCGCGCGCCCGGACTCGACGCGGTCACTGTCGGGCATGAGGGCGGCCCGCGCCAGGGTGCGGGCGACATCCGCCCTGACGGGTGCGTGTGGCGAGACGGGCAAACCCTGGCGATCGTGAGGCATGCCGCCGCGCTTCTTCCTCCTCCGCCACGGCCGTAGCGTCGCCAACGAGCTGGGTCTGATCGCGAGTCATGCCCTGCCCGCCGGCGATGCGTACGGCCTCACGCGCGAGGGTCGTCGACAGGTAGAGCGGAGCGTCCAGGCGGCGATCGCGGACGGATCGCTCGTCGCGCCAACGGTCGTGGTGGCTTCGCCGCTCCTGCGAGCGCGCGAATCGGCCGCGGTCGCCGCGTCGCTGGTCGGCGTCGTTCCCGCGATCGATCCTCGCCTGACCGAACGCGGATTCGGTGATCTCGACCTGGGCCCGGACGACGCATACACCCAGGTCTGGGAAGCCGACCGGGCCGATCCGGCCCACACGCGCTGGGGCGTGGAGAGCGTGCACCACGTGCTCCGCCGCGCGGCCGCGGTCGTGGCCGAGCTCGCCGACGACCCGGCTCACGGCAGCGTGCTCCTGTGCACCCACGGCGACGTCGCGTCCACTCTGCTCTGCGCCGCCCGGGGCGCTCCGATGGGGCACCACCGAGACGACGGAGCGGTCGACACCGGGGCCCTGCGGGAGATCCCCGCCATCGATCGCCTTCTCGACGTGGAGGTGTGAGGTCATGGGCTGGTGTGAGATCATCGGACTCACGCCGATCGTCCGATGCTCGGCCGCCGTCGCCGTCACGCTCGCCGTGGTGCCGGCCGGATGCTCGCCACCGGCGCCCGAGACCGATGATCAGGGGGAGGGCGGGGACCGGAGGGCGCTCCTGATCGCGCACCGGGGCGCCTCGGCGTACGCGCCCGAGCACACGATCGAAGCGTACGAGCTGGCAATCGAGCAGGGCGCGGACTTCATCGAGCCGGACCTCCAGATCACACGCGACGGGGTCCTGATCGCGCTGCACGACCTGACGCTCGAGCGCACGACGAACGTCCGGGACGTCTTTCCGGACCGCTTCCGCGAGGAGGAGGTCGACGGCGAGATCATGCGGGTGTGGCCCGCGAACGACTTCACGCTCGAGGAGGTCCAGTCGCTCGACGCGGGCTCGTGGTTCGGCTCACGTTTCGCGGGCGCTCGGATCCCCACGCTCGCCGAGGTCATCGAGGTCGCCCGAGGTCGTGCCGGTCTCTTCCCGGAGACGAAGGCCCCCGAGGTCTACGGCGACCGGGGCTTCGACTTGGAGCGCCTCCTGCTCGCCGAGCTCGAGCGCCATGGGGTTCACCTGCCGGGCGCCGAGCGCGCGACACCGGTCATCATCCAGTCGTTCAGCCCCGAGAGCCTGCGCATCCTCCGGCACGAGCTCGCCACCGAGTTCACCGACAACCCCGATCGCTTCCCGCGGGCACCGCTGGGAGGATCGTGAGGCGGTGATCGCACCCGCACGGCGGAGGAGCGCGTCGTAGGCCGCTTTGCGACCGGCCACCGAGGAGGTGGCGCCCCCTTCACTCGTCCGGCTCAAACGGCGAGAATGGTCCTCGGCGCGCCCCACTTCCCGCACGGCGCGCCCGATCGGAGCCGTGTTGATACCCCTGATTTTCGCTCTCGGAGCGGTCGTGCAAGCCGCGCCCATGCAGCAGGCCTTCGACGGCCGAGAGGGAAACCTCGTCGTGGACCCTCCGCGCATCGAGTCGCCGTCGATCTCGATCGACGCCCGTCTCGACGAGCCGGAGTGGGCGCAGGCGGCGCTTCTGAGCGGGTTCACGCAGTACACGCCCGTCGAGGGAGCACCCGCGTCGCAACAGACCGACGCCCTCGTCTTCTACTCCTCCGACGCGATCTACTTCGGGTTCCGCCTCTACGACAGCCAGCCGGAGAACATCCTCGTCCACCTCCTGCCGCGCGATCAGTCCCAATCCGACGACTGGATCCGCATCATGCTCGACACGTACAACGACGAGCGGCAGGCGTACACGTTCTTCATCAGCCCGTTCGGCATCCAATCGGACGGGATGTGGGACGAGCGCATCGTGCCCCGTGGAGGACCGACGGGCCCGAAGGTCGACTTCAGCCCCGACTTCATCTACGACTCCGAGGGGCGGATCGTCGAGGACGGGTGGATCGCGGAGGTGCGCATTCCCTTCGTGTCGCTCCGCTTTCCCGAGGTCGAGGTCCAGGACTGGGGACTGCAGCTCGCGCGCGGCGTGATGCGCAACGGATACAAGTCCGCGTGGGCCCCGCTGACGGTCGAGGAGTCGAGCACGCTGTCGCAGAGCGGGGTGCTGCGCGGCCTGCGCGATCTGCGGCCCAAGCGCCTCGTCGAGATCAATCCCGAGACGACCGGCAAGCTCGAGGGCTTCCGCGAGAGCGGCGTCTTCACGCGCGGTAGCGTGGATCCCGACTTCGGCCTGAACGGTCGGGTCGGCATCACCCAGAACCTGGTACTCGACGCGACCGTCAACCCGGACTTCTCGCAGGTGGAAGCCGACCGCGACCAGATCCAGGTGAACGAGCGGTTCGCGCTCTTCTTTCCCGAGACGCGACGATTCTTTCTCGACGGAGCGGAGATCTTTCGCACGTATCAGAACCTCGTGCATACGCGCTCCATCGTGGATCCGATGGCCGGCGCGAAGCTGACCGGCAAGGCGGGCTCGCTCAGCCTGGGTTACCTGGGCGCGGTGGACGAGAGCCCCACGTCGGTCTTCGGAGGCGACGGCAGCGCCATCTTCAACATCGTCCGAGCGCGGGCCGACATCGGGTCGGGCTCGACGGTCGGCATGGTCCTGACCGATCGCACGGTGACGTCGGGCGGCGGCTACAATCGAGTGGCCTCGGCGGACTCTCGCCTCCTGTTCGGCGGCCGCTACACGCTCGAGACCCAGCTCACGGGAAGCTGGACGTCGGACGGAACGCCGGGCGCGTCGGCGCCACCCGAGTCCGCGCTGTCGGTGATCTTCGCGCGCAGCGGCCTGAACTTCAGCTACCGGGCCCGGGTCTCCGATCAGAGCGGGGGCTTCGACACCCGGGCCGGCTTCATGCCCCGCGTGGGAGAGACGGATGCGGGCGCGGCGATCGGATGGAGCTGGTTCGGCGCCAGCGGGGCCGCGCTCGAGTCGTGGGGGCTCGAGCTCCAATCGAACAACTTCTTCAAGCACGACGACTTCTGGGCGGGGGACCTGCCCTACGAGTACGAGGTCGAGCTGCACCCGAGCGTCGGATTCCGGGGGAGCCGACGCGCCAACGGGATCCTCAAGTGGGGCGGCTTCCGCTTCGAACCCGAGGACTACGCGTCGCACCAGGTGGTCGGCGGGGGAGGGACCGCGGAGCCGTTCCCGACCCCGCCGCATCTCAAGAACATCCTCGGCATCATGGTGTCACCCAACGTCCGCATCAACGACACGTACAATCTCTCGGGCGTGATCATGTTCCGGGAGATTCCGCTCTTCGCGGAGGGATCGCTGGGCTGGGAGAGACGCTTCGGACCGAGCCTGCGCGTCCAGCCGGGCGAGGCGCTCCGGGTCGAGGCGAGCTACACGGTCGTCAACCTCAGCCGTCGCGACGACGGCTCGCACTTCAGCACCGCCCACATTCCCAGGCTCCGGCTCCAGTACCAGTTCAACGAGGCGCTCCTCACCCGGGTGCTGGGCCAGTTCGACATGGAGGAACGCGTCGCCCTGCGGCATCCCGTGACCGGGCAAGAGGTGATGGTCGACGGGGTGCTCCAGGACGCGCGCGCGCGCGGCGACTTCACCGGGCAGGTGCTCCTTCAGTACGAGCCGTCACCGGGCCGGATCTTCTTCGTCGGGTACAGCCGGGTGATGGACGGATCGTACGGTATCCGCTTCCGCGACAAGGAGCTGCGGCAGGACGGATTCTTCGTCAAGCTGTCCTACCTCTTCCGGTTGTAGTGCGCGTGCGGGCGGAGGAGCCGCGTCACTCCCAGCGGT
>Ga0268386_10003719_pt1 | contig 11147 bp, 8 predicted proteins | sample RVTome_15_FD_200260 | JGI IMG/M metagenome (GOLD analysis project Ga0268386, IMG submission 200260) | Soil microbial communities from uranium-contaminated site in the Upper Colorado River Basin, Wyoming, United States - RVT150D86... ... | reverse complement strand
GGCGGGGGCGGCGGTGCCTCGACCGTCCAGGCGTGGAAGGCGGGGGTGGGGTCGGTGTTGCCGGCCGGGTCGGTGGCGGTCACGGTGAGGGTGTGCACGCCGACGGCCAGGCCGGTATAGGTGACCGGGCTGGCGCAGCCGGTGGGCTCGCCCCCGTCGAGGGTGCAGGTGACGGTGGCGGTGGCGTCGTCGACGGTGAAGGTGAAGGTGGCTTCGGTGTCGGTGGTGGGGTCGTCGGGTCCGCTGCTGATGGTGACCACTGGTGGGGTGGTGTCCGGCGGCGGCGGGGGCTCCTCGACCGTCCAGGTGCGGCTGGCGGGGGTTGGGTCGGTGTTGCCGGCCTGGTCGGTGGCCGTCACGGTGAAGGTGTGCTCACCGACCGCGAGACCGGTGCAGTGCTGCGGGCTGCTGCAGGGTTCGGGCCGGCCCCCGTCGAGGGTGCAGGTGAAGGTCGACCCGGGTTCGTCGGCGGCGAACTCGAAGGTGGCGGTGGTGTCGGTGGTGGTCTCGGCCGGGCTGCTCGTGATCGCGGTTTGCGGTGCTGTCGCGTCCACGACGATGGGGACGAACCGCACGACCAGCCGCGGTCCCTCTTCGCTCTCCCGAGTGCTGAAGCCCTGTTCGGCGTCCGCGCCCTCGATGGCGTCACGGAGCAGGAAGCCGTGCGCCGCACGGGTGTCGTACATGTCCCGGACCAGCCCCTTGACGGCCCAGTGCCGCCATCCCTCACCCGACGACGTCGAGGCCGCCGGGCCGGTCGCAGGTGGCTGGGTGCTCCATGTCACCGTGCCTTCGGACCAGGGTGCGGTGATGCGCAGGGCCTGCAACGTCCGGTTTGGAGCTCCACCCGACGAGTAGAGGCTCAACTCGGCTGCCTCAACCGCGCAACCGTCCGGCTTGGGCGGTAACGGGAAGCGCACAACCGTACGGAAGTTGTCGCTGGGGCCCTTGGAGCGGATCTTCAGGGCGGAGTCGTCGCCCTTGTTCGTCGTCGCGCTGTTCTGGTCGAGCCAGGCGTCGGTGTCGGCGAGAAGAGTGACTGCTGAGCCACAGTCCACCGGTGGAGTCTCCTCGATGCTCCAGGAGTGCCCGGCAGGCGCAGGGTCTACGTTGCCGGCGGCATCGATCGAGCGGACCGTGAACGCGTGCCACCCTAGGGAGAGTCCCGTGTAGGTGGTCGGGCTCGTGCAGGCGGAGAACGTGGATCCGTCCAACGAGCACTCGAAACGTACGTGGTCCTCGTCGCCGGCGTCGAAGGCGAAGACGGCGTGGTTCACGGCGCTGGGGTGGAGCGGATGATCGGTGATCCGGGTTGTCGGAGGCTCGGTGTCCGACTCGGCTGCCGGGCCACCGTTACAGATGATGCCCGAGCACTGGGCGGGTTCGCCGTTGCCGGTGGCAAGGTTGCCGCCGCCATCGCTCGCGTCGGTCGTCGTGATACCCCACGCCGAGTTGCCGTCCGCCACGTTGGACCGCAGGGTGTCACCCACGCCGGAGACCTCGATCCCGCTACCCTGGTTGCGGCTCGCGGTGTTGCCACTGATCAAGTTGCCGTGACCCGGCTCGCCCAGCGTGATGGCGGAGATGCCGCCGGCTCCGTTGTCGTTCGCGGTGTTGTTCAGCAGGACGTTACCGGTGGCCGCCCCCTCGAGGATGATCGCCGTCCCGCCCGAGCTGCTGGTCTCGTTGGCCTCGATCCAGTTCCCGGTGGCGTCGAAGAGGGCGAGCCCCTCGCCGTTGAACCGGAGGTCGTTGTGCATGACGACGGAGTCGAGGGATCCCTCCAGGTCGACGCCGTTGTCGCTCATGCCGTGGATGCTGTTGCCGGTCAGGATGTTGCCGGTCGACCGGTCGAGGATGATGCCACCGTCGCTGTCGGTGAGCTCGTTGGCGTCCACGATGTTGCCGTCCGACTCCACCTCGACGAGCACCGCCGCGTCCGAGACACCGGTGATCAGGTTGCCTCGCAGGACGTTGTGTGATGCCGACTCCAGCACGATGCCGGCGTCGCTCCCACTTGCGACGGAGTTCCGCTCGAGCCGGTTGCCGGCGGCATGTGAGATCAGGAAGCCGTGCCCCCCACCCTCGCCGACCGCGTTGCCGGCGACGGATGCACCCTCGGTGCCGTCGACGAGCCCGACCGCCAGGGCGTTCAGGGTGAAGCTGCTGTCGAGGACCTGGTTCCCGGTGCCGGTCCCGGCCAGGAGGACACCTGCCTCCTGGTTGTCGGCCAGCGTGAGGTCGGAGACGGTCGTGGTCCGGGTGCCCGGGCCCATCAGGACGCCGTGGTCGAAGTCCCGGACGGTCCCGCCCGCGACGGCGACCCCGCTTCGTCCGTCGACCCGGATGCCTGCTCCGAGCCCGACGCCGTCGAGCGTGCGTCCGCCGAGGTCGATGGTGATGTCGTCGGCTCCTGCCACGAGACCGTCGTTGGGACAGTCGGTCAGGTCGTTCGCCACCTGCACGCTGGACGTGAGGACCTGGCCGCACCGGACGGTGGTCAAGGGCTGCGTCTGCGCGGTCGCCGCCGGCGCCGTGACGATCGAGGCCCCGAGAACGGCACCGGCGGCGAGCATGGTTACACCGACGTGGCGCGCCTCGCGGACGCCTTCCGACTGCACGTTCGTGGCCACGTCGCCTCCTGCTTCCCCGGGACGGCCACGACGCTCGTCCACGCCGATGAGACGGTGGTCAAGGAGAGGTCAAGAACGCTTGATGAAGGACGAACCGTTGTGGGGCAAAGCGGGACGACCATCCGCACCGGCGTGGTGGGGCCCGGGACGGCTGCCGCCGCCCACCCCCAACTGACAAACCCCGATGAGGGCAGCCTCGCGCGGGTTGATCAGCCTCGGGTAAGGCCCGGATGAGGACTCTCTTATGAAGCCCTGAGTCGGTAGCCGGCGCCGCGCACGGTCTCGACGACGTCGGCGCCGAGCTTCTTGCGCAGGGTGTTGACGTAGACGTTGACCAGATTGGTCCCAGGATCGAAGGAGTAGCCCCAGACCTGGGAGAGCAGCTGCTCCCTGCTCAGGACTTGGTCCGGGTGACGGAGGAGGGTCTCGAGCAGGGAGAACTCCCGGCCGGTGAGCTCCACGGACCGACCGTCCACCGTTGCACGCCGGGTCCGCAGGTCGAGCCGCACCCGGCCGGCCGACAGGAGGAACGGCTCCTGGGTACCGCTGGTCCGCAGCCGGGTGCGGATCCTGGCGAGGAGCTCGTCGAAGTGGAACGGCTTGCGCATGTAGTCGTCGGCGCCGTTCTCCAGGCAGGTCACGACGTCGCGTTCGGCCAGTCCGGTGAGGACCAGGACGGGCACGTGGCGCCCCAGTGCGCGCAGCTGCTTCAGCATGGTGAGCCCGTCCCCGTCGGGCAGCCCCATGTCAAGGATGATGAGATCGAAGTCCTCGTGCACCGCCAGGTTGAGTCCCGTCTCACCGTCCTCGGCCGCGACGGTCGAGAAGCCGCTGCTCTTCAGCCCGCGCTGGAGGAACGACGTGATCAGCGGGTCGTCCTCGACGACGAGGATCGCCGTCACCGGGGCTCGCCGTCCGTCCGCGTGGGGATCACGAGGGTGAACGTAGCCCCCTCCCCGAGCGCCGTGGCCAGATCGACCCGGCCGCCGTGCGCCTCGGCCACGGCCGTGACGATGGACAGCCCCAGGCCGGCTCCCTGGTAACGCCGCGCCGCGCCGGTACCCCGGGTGAACCGCTCGAAGATGCGGGAGTGGTCCGCCTCGTCGATGCCTACCCCCGTGTCGCGCACCCAGAGGGTCCAGTGGTCGACGCCCATGGCGGTCCCGATCCCGATCGTGTCGCCCGGGGCGGTGTGCCGGACGGCGTTGTGCGCGAGGTTCGTCACCGCCTCGGTGAGGCGGTGACGGTCGGCCACGACGAATCCCCGCGCCTCGGCGTCCACGACCCAGGTACGGTCGCCGAGCATCGTGACCTTGGCGTGGAGCTCACGGGTGAAGGCGTGCAGGTCGATCAGGGCGGGCCGGAGGAAGTCGGGTTGGTCCACGTCGGCCAGCACCTGCAGGTCGGCCACGATACGTCCCATCCGTCCTACCTCGTCGAGGACCAGTCCGATCATGCGACGCCGCTCGGCGGGGTCGTCCTCCAGCACCTCGAGGTGGCCTCGGACGATGGTGAGCGGGTCACGCAGCTCGTGGCTGGCCTCCTGGACGAAACTGCGCTGGCTGCGGAAGACGGCCTCCAGCCGGTCGAGCATCGCGTTGAAGCTGCGGGCCATCTCGGCCGCCTCGCCCGTCCCGTCCACCTGGATCCGCCGGGTGAGGTCCGACTCGGAGATGGAACGGGCGGTGTCGGTGAGATCTCGTACGGGGGCGAGGACGCGACCGGCGATCGGCCACGCGCACGCTGTCGCCAGCAGCAGGACACCCAGGGCGGCCGCCAGGCCGTACGTCATCAACCCCTCGATTTCGCGCAGCTCGGCTGCCGGCAGGACGGTCACGACGAAGGCCCCCGTGTCCCCGTCGAGCCGGATGCTCTCGATGCGGTACTGGGCCTCGCCCAGCGCAGTGTGGAACCGTCCCGTCTCGCCGGCGACTCCGTCGTCCCGGGTGGCCGCGAAGTCGGCCCACGTGGCCAGAACCGTGGGCGGCACGGCGATGACCGGGTAGCGGTCCATCACCGCCCGGTGGAGGCGGCCGTCGACGTAACCGAGCATCGCCTCCTCGTTGTTCGGGACGTTACGCGAGAAGTACACGTTGAAGAGCGCCTCGAGGGACGCGAAGGGCGCACCGGTCTCGGGGTCGCGCCCGTCTACTACCAGCCGGTCGAACTCGGAGATCTCCTGCTCCATGGCCGCCTCGATGCGGCTGTCCAGCCGGATGAGCAGGACCTCGCGGATCGCGACGACCGACAGGACGGCGGAGAACGCCAGCAACAGGACGTATGAGACCAGGATCCGGACCCGTGCACTGCGTGCCGCCCCGATCCATCCCCGTCTCGGTCCGGGCTCGTCCGGGCTTCGTCCACCCGCGGTGGAACCCGCAGTCGGCCGACGGCGGGAATGCGCGGGGGGCAAGAGTGTGGACACGCCCACGCCCCACCCCCTGTGGATCGGCGGGGTGGACCACCGCGGACCTTGCCTGGCCGGACCGGACACACCCCCGTCCTGCCCGCGGCGACGCTGCCACCCTTGTGGACCGAAACCTACGCCGCCGTCCGGGGGGCGGCAATGGGCCGGGTGGCCGATGGACGGACGTCCGTCCGGGCCATATCGGTCTGTCCCGGGACATCGCATGTGCCCCTAGGGTGACCTGGTGCAGGTCGGGTCGCTGCTGCTGATCCTCGGCGGCCTGGCCGTCCTCGTCGCCGGGGGAGAGGTCCTCGTCCGGGGGGCCACCGGCCTGGCCCGGGCGATGGGATGTCCTCGCTGGTGGTCGGGCTGACCGTCGTGGCGTTCGCCACGTCCGCCCCGGAGCTGGCCGTCACGGTCGACGCCGTTCTGGCGGGCACTCCCGGCCTGGCCGTCGGCAACGTCGTCGGCAGCAACATCGCCAACGTCCTGCTGGTGCTCGGCCTCGCGGCGCTCCTCCCGCCGCTCGCCGTGCGTTCCCAGCTGGTCCGCGCCGACATCCCGGTGATGGTGGCGCTGTCCGTGGTGACGCTGCTCCTCGCCCTGGACGGCGGCTTCTCGCGGATGGACGGGGTCGTCCTGTTCGCCGCGCTCGTCGCCTATCTCGTCGTTGCGGTCACCGTCGGCCGACGCCGGGCTCGGGCGGGAGCTGGCTCCCGTACGGAGCAGGTCGGGCACGCGGACGACGGGGAGCGCGTCGGCATCGGGCGGCGGGTGGTGGTCGACCTCCTCCTGGTGGCGGGGGGTGTCGGCCTGCTGGTCGTCGGGGCACGGTGGCTCGTCCGCGGGGCCACCGACAGGGCCGCCGCTCTCGGCGTCAGCGACCTGGTCATCGGGCTGACGGTCGTGGCCGTGGGCACTTCGCTGCCCGAGATCGCGACGTCGGTGAGCGCCGCCGTGCGTGGTGAGCGCGACATGGCCGTGGGCAACGTCGTCGGCAGTTGCCTGTTCAACCTGGGTGCGGTGCTGGGGATCGCCGCGCTCCTCGCCCCGGACGGGGTCCCGGTCGCCGACGCCGCCGTGGCCTTCGACATCCCGTTCATGGTGGCCGTCGCGCTTGCGCTGGTTCCGGTCGCGTTCACCGGCTTCACCGTGGCCCGCTGGGAGGGAGCCCTCTTCGTCGCGTACTACGTCGCGTATGCGGTCTACGTACTCCTGGACGCCACCGGACACGACGCCCTGGACCCGTACAGCGAGGTCATGCTCGGCTTCGTCGTGCCGATCACGGTCGTCTGGCTGGGGCTCCTCGTCGCGTACGAGATCGGTGTCCGTCGCGGTCGCCGGGAGCGCGCCCTCCCCTGATCGAAGGCTGACGGCACCTACCCCAGTGGGGTATAGTACCGGCATGGTGGAGTCGGATACCGCAACGGTCGGGTACGTCGAGAACAAGGACGCGGTGCTCAAGCGCCTGCGCAGGATCGAGGGACAGATCCGCGGGCTGCAACGGATGGTCGACCAGGACACCTACTGCATCGACGTCCTGACGCAGATCTCCGCCGCGACCCGCGCCCTCGAATCCGTCGCGCTGGGTCTGCTGGAGGACCACTTGGCGCACTGCGTGGCCCACGCCATCGCGGGCGGCGGTGTCGAGGCCGACGAGAAGGTCAAGGAGGCTTCCGACGCGATCGCCCGACTCGTCCGTTCCTGACCGCCCCCGCCCTGGAGGACGAACGTGGCCACCACCACCCGCTGGACCGTGACCGGCATGACCTGCGGACACTGTGAGGCCGCGGTCCGCGACGAGGTCGGGCGTCTGGACGGGGTCACCGCCGTGGAGGTCGACCTGGTCCCGGCGGGTTCCTCCGTGCTCACGATGACCAGTGACACCGCGCCGGACGAGGCTGCGGTCCGTGCGGCGGTGGACGAGGCGGGCTACTTGCTCGTCGGGGGCGCCTGGTGAGCGACCGGACGATCGAGCTCGAGATCGGTGGGATGACCTGTGCCTCCTGCGCCGCCCGGGTCGAGAAGAAGCTGAACCGGCTCGACGGCGTGCACGCCACGGTCAACCTCGCGACCGAGAAGGCGCTCGTGACCGTTCCCGTCGGCGTCGGCGTGACCGACCTCGTCCGTACGGTCGAGGCCACCGGCTACACCGCCAGGGAGCCTGCGCGTGCCGCGGTGCGCCCGGGAGGCGACGAGGCGGCTATCCCCGGTGCCGGCGAGGTCGACAGGCTGCGCCGACGTCTCGGCGTCTCGGCGGTGCTGTCCCTGCCCGTCCTGCTGGTCTCGATGGTGCCGGCGCTGCAGTTCGACAGCTGGCAGTGGGTGGCGCTCGTGCTGGCGACCCCCGTCGTCGTGTGGGGCGCCTGGCCGTTCCACCGGGCCGCCGTCGTCAACCTTCGGCACGGCGCGGCCACCATGGACACGTTGATCAGCCTCGGGGTGACCGCGGCCTACCTCTGGTCCGTGTGGGCGCTGCTCTGGGGCGGAGCGGGTTACGTCGGCACGCGCATGGAGCCGACACTCGTCCCGGCCCGCGGCGAGGGGATGCCCGAGATCTACCTCGAGGTCGCCGCCGTCGTGACGACGTTCATCCTCGCGGGCCGCTACGTCGAGGCGCGGGCCAAGCGCCGGTCGGGCGCGGCGCTGCGTGCGCTCCTCGAGATGGGCGCCCGGGACGTCGCAGTCCTGCGTGCCGGCGTGGAGACCAGGGTCCCCGTCGACCTCCTGGCCGTCGGCGACGTCTTCGTCGTACGGCCGGGGGAGAAGGTGGCCACCGACGGTGTCGTCGAGGACGGCAGCAGCGCGCTCGACACGAGCATGCTGACCGGCGAGCCGGTCCCGGTCGAGGTCGGCCCCGGCGACCCCGTCGTCGGAGCCACGGTCAACTCCGGCGGCCGGCTGCTCGTGCGTGCCACGCGGGTGGGCTCGGACACGCAGCTGGCCCAGATGGCGCGCCTGGTGGAGCGGGCCCAGTCGGGCAAGGCCCCCGTCCAGCGCCTTGCCGACCGGGTCTCGGCCGTCTTCGTGCCCGTGGTGCTGCTGCTGTCCCTGGTGACCCTCGCGGGCTGGCTGCTGGCCGGTGCGCCGGCCCAGACGGCCTTCACGGCCGCGGTCGCGGTCCTGGTCATCGCCTGTCCCTGCGCGCTGGGACTGGCAACACCGACCGCCCTGCTGGTGGGCACCGGCAGGGGGGCGCAGCTGGGCGTGCTGATCAAGGGACCGGAGATCCTGGAGTCCACCCGGCGAGTTGACACGGTGGTCCTGGACAAGACGGGGACGATCACGACCGGCCGGATGGCCCTGGTCGACGTCGTGCCCGCCGACGGCCAGGCCACCGACGAGCTCCTGGAGCTGGCCGGGGCGCTCGAGGACGCGTCCGAGCACCCGGTGGCCGCAGCCGTCACCGCCGGCGCCAGGGAACGCCTCGGCGATCTTCCCCCGGTCGAGGACTTCACGAGCACCCGTGGGCTCGGTGCGGGAGGTGTGGTCCGCGGTCGCCCGGTCGTGGTCGGCCGGGTGGGCTGGGTGGTCGAGCGGTGCGGCGCGGTCCTCACCCCCCGGCTCGAGGCGGCTCTCGCCGAAGCCGCGTCCGCCGGCCGTACCGTCGTCGCCGTCGGCTGGGACGGCGTGGTCCGCGGGCTGCTCGTCGTGGCCGACACGGTCAAGCCCACGAGCCGGCAGGCGGTGGCGGAGCTGCGGGATCTCGGGCTCCGCCCCGTCCTGCTCACCGGCGACAACGAGCGCTCGGCGCGAGCCGTGGCCGCCGAGGTCGGTGTCGACGACGTCGTGGCCGAAGTGCTGCCGCAGGACAAGGTGCGTGTCGTTGCCGCCCTCCAGGAGCAGGGCGGGGTGGTCGCCATGGTCGGTGACGGCGTCAACGACGCTGCCGCCCTCGCCCAGGCGGACCTGGGTCTGGCTATGGGAACCGGCACCGACGTTGCGATGGAGGCCGCCGACATCACCCTGGTGCGCGGGGACCTGCGCGCTGCCGGCGACGCGATCCGGCTTTCGCGGCGCACCCTGGCGACGATCAAGGGCAACCTGTTCTGGGCGTTCGCCTACAACGTCGCCGCGCTCCCGCTGGCCGTCGCCGGACTCCTCAACCCGGTGATCGCCGGGGCGGCGATGGCGTTCTCGTCGGTCTTCGTGGTCAGCAACAGCCTCCGCCTCCGCACCTTCCGCTGACCCGAGCCCCGAATGACCACGTTCACCACCCTCGTGGTGGGATCACAGGGCGCCGACGCCTCGGGATGACACCAGCAGCCTGGTGGTGGCCCGGTGGCCGGGGTCCTGCGCCGCCCTGACGGCCTCACGCCTCCAGGACGGCTTTGACCCGCGCCAGGTCCTTGCGGTTGGCCCGCCGCATCGCGGTCGCGAGCGCCGGCGCCGCCACCGCACCGAAGCCCGACGGCTCCCCGCGGTTGCGCAGGGTCATCCGCGTCGTCGTCGGACCCAGGGCCTCCCACGTGTACGTGGTCTCCATGGCGAACGGGCCGTCCGTGGTGCGCATCACCAGCCGCTCGCCGGGGACGTAATCCACCACCTCGTACGTGTAGGAGAGGCGTCGCCCGAGGAAGCGCGCCTCGAAGTCGAACAGGGACCCGACCCCGAGCGGCGGCGGCGTCCGCCAGGCGGCGTCGCGGATGTTCTCGTACCACTCGGGGGCGTTCGAGGGGTCCGCCGCGTAGCGGGCCACCTCGTCGCGCGGGCGGCCGATGACCGTTTCGGTCAGCACGTCGACGGGCACGGCGGCACCGTACGCCCACCCGGATCCCGTCACCAGGCCTGTCGGGCCATCACCAGGCACCGACGCCTCGTGGTCGTCCGACGAGGGTGGTGAACGTGGTCATTCGGGGCCCGGTCAGTGCCGGCGCGGGAGCTTCACCACGCTGACGAAGAAATCGTCGATCTGCCGCACGACCTGGTGGAAGCGGTCGAAGTCCACCGGCTTGGTCACGTACGCGTTGGCGTGGAGCGAGTAGCTGTGGACGATGTCGTCCTCGGACTCGCTGGTGGTGAGGACCACGACCGGGATCGACCGGAGCTCGGGGTCGTTCTTGATCTGCTCGAGGACCTCTCGACCGTCGACCCGGGGGAGGTTGAGGTCGAGCAGGACCAGGTCGGGCCGCGGGACCTGGGCGTGCGCGCCCTCCCTGCGCAGGAAGGCCAGGGCGTCCTCGCCGTCGGAGACGACGTAGAGGTTGTTGGCCACCTTGGCGTCCTCGAACGCCTCGCGGGTCATCAGCACGTCGCCGGGGTCGTCCTCGATCAGGAGCACCTCGATGGCGCGCAGGTCGGGCTCGGTCATGCAGGGTCCTTCCCGTTCGCGGTGGCGCCGGGTGCGGCCACCGCCATGTCCTCGGCACGGCCCGCCACCGGGAGGGTGAAGCGGAACTCCGCGCCGGGTCCGTCGTCCTCGGGCTGCACCAGCCAGAGATGCCCGCCGTGGAACTCCACGATCTTGCGGCACATCGCCAGGCCGATACCGGTCCCGTCGTACTCGTCCCGGGGGTGCAGCCGCTGGAAGACCACGAAGACCTTCTCGGCGTACTGCTCGGGGATCCCGATGCCGTTGTCGCGGCACGCGATGTCCCACAGGTCGCCGTCCTGGTGGCAGGTGATGCGGACGCGCGGCGGGTCCTCGCCGCGGAACTTCACCGCGTTGCCCAGGAGGTTCTGGAAGACCTGGGTCAGCAAGGTGGCGTCCCCGGTCACGATGGGGAGGGGATCGGCCTCGACCCGGGCGTCGGACTCCTCCAGCGCCGTCGACAGCGATCGCAGGGCCCGCTTGAGGCAGTCGTCCAGGTCGACCGCGCCGATCTCCTGCCCCACCCGGCCGACCCGCGAGAAGGCGAGCAGGTCCTGGATCAGCTCCTGCATGCGCTTGGCGCCGTCGACCGCGAAGGCGATGTACTGGTCGGCCCGCTCGTCCAGCTGGCCGCTGTAGCGCTTCTGCAGGAGCTGGCAGAACGACGCGACCTTGCGCAGCGGCTCCTGCAGGTCGTGCGAGGCGACGTAGGCGAACTGCTCGAGCTCGGCGTTGGAGCGGCGCAGGTCGACCGCCTGCTCCTCCAGCAGGGCGTTGGCCTGCTCGACCTGCTCGC
>Ga0268386_10003718_pt1 | contig 11149 bp, 7 predicted proteins | sample RVTome_15_FD_200260 | JGI IMG/M metagenome (GOLD analysis project Ga0268386, IMG submission 200260) | Soil microbial communities from uranium-contaminated site in the Upper Colorado River Basin, Wyoming, United States - RVT150D86... ... | reverse complement strand
CTGCCTCCTCGGGAACGGCAGCGCCTCTGCGGAGTGCACCGGCAAGCGAGGGTCGCGCCTCCTCGACGAAGTCCATGCGGCGCTGGATCGGCTCGTCAGGCAGTCGCCCCAGATCTTCGACCAGAACGACGAAGCCGGGACGGGGACGGGACAATACCGGGTCCTCGACCGGGAGGCGTTCCTGGACGGAGTCGTCGCCAATCTCCGGGCGGCGGACCTGTGCGCCCAGCGGGACCCCGACGACTACAGCTACGAGCGGATCCAGGTCAAGAGCACGAACGAGTTCTCCGAGACCTTCGACGTCCTCCTCGGGAGCGGCTACCTGCGACGAGGCGGGATGCACCGCGAGACCTGCGACCCGGCCTCGTTCCCCGTCGACCGCGGCGACGCCCCCCCCGCGGGGAGCGGGTGTGGCGCGCCCTACCCGCCGCCCGTCACGCGCTTCAGGACGAAGCTCCACTTCCCGGGCGGCACCTACGACGTGCTCGATTCGACGGCGCTCGTCGGGCCGGATCTCGCCTATTGCGCGCTCATCGGGTTCACGGACTCCCGATCCTATTGCCCCGTGCGGATGGAGGGCAGTCCCGAGCGCGTCGCCTGCGAGGCCTGGCGCCTGGGCCCCGCCAAGGACACGGGGCGGCCGGGGCCGACCTGGACGCGCAACGGGCAGCACTGCACGGGGAAAGACAGCGGCTGCGAGAACCACCCCCACAACCAGCACCAGGTGCTCGCGTACGCCTCGGGCACCTACGAGGTGTGCGCGCCGAACGGCGTGTGCGGGAGCCTCGTCATCCAGCGTTGATCGGGACGACGACGAGGCTGCTGCTTCGCGGGCGCCGACAGGACTCCAACGGATCCTCCGAGACGTTCGACGTCCTGACCGGCGCCGGCTTCATCCGTCGAGATGACCGGGCGGCGCCGAGGGCCAATCCAGTGTCGTTCTCGATCGCCGGCGCGGCGGACGTGCCGCGTGCCGTCCGCGGCCGCGGGTAGCCCTCTCCGCGTCACGTCGCCCGCTTCGATCTCGCCCGTGTCATCTTCTCCGCCGACGGCACCATTCCGCTCGGGGGGCCCGTGCGGCGCCTGGACAACGTGGCGCCCGGACGCTACGTCCTGGCGGTGGAAGGCGGGGCGCGCCGTGAGCTCGAAGTGCGCGAGGGGAAAGGCTCGGTCGTGGAGCTCCCCTGACGGCGCCCTGGGGGACCGGGGCGCGCAGCCCGGCTCGGCACCCCCGGCCATTCTCCTGTTTTGACTTGCGCTCCCCCGGCGCCCCCGAGTACCCTTATGTTTTGTCTGGCCGGGCTGCGCCCGTGTGGCCCCCAGCCGTTTTCGGTGAGGAAGGTCTTCATTATGAGTGTCCGTCGTTCCTCTCTCCCGATGGCTGCAGCCATCGTCGGTGTCGTTGGCTTCGTTTCCATGTCGTGCGGCGACGGGGGTTCCCCGTCGACGTCGACACCTCCCACGACCATCGCTCCGCAGCCGACCCCGACCCCTCCGACGGGAGGGGGCGTGGGGTCCTCGAGCTGTCCCCTCGGCAAGGGCACGAACGCCACGACCTGCGACCGCGAGCACACCCGGCTGCTGGAAGATGTCGAGGCGGCGATCGAACGGGTCATCCAGTCGAAGCCCGAGATCTTCGACCTGACTCGCGAGGCCGCGCCGCAGACGCGGGCCTTCATGGTCCTCGACGAGGAAGCCTACTTCGACGCTCTCCTGGTCGAGCTGCGGAAGGCGGGGCTGTGCGCCCAGAAGGACTACGACGGCGTCCTGGAGACGATCAGCGTGAAGGACTCGAACGAGTTCTCCGAGGACTTCGACGTCCTGCTCGGCGATGGCTTCATCCGCCGCGGCTTCGGGTCCTATCGGCAGACCTGCACGCCGTCCGCGTTCCCCGTCGATCCCGACCCGAACGGTCCCCCGGCGGGCAGCGGCTGCGGCAAGCCCTACCCTCCCCCCGTGAGCCGCTTCAACGTGAAGAAGCACCTCAAGATCGAGGGCGGGTGGACGGTCGACTCGACTCCGCTCGTCGGCCCGAACGTCGCCTACTGTGCCGAGATCGGCTTCACGGACGGCCGCAGCCTCTGCCCCGTCCGTCCCGAAGGGGCGGTCGATCGTGAGGCCTGCGAGGCGTGGCGTGTCGGCGAGGCGGCCGACACCGGGCGCATCGGACCGACATGGAAGTGGGAGAACGAGCAGCTCTGCAGCGGTCCCGAGAGCGGCTGCCAGAACCATCCCGATAACCAGTTCCAGGTCTACGCCTACAAGTCGGGCGAATACTACGCCTGCGCGACCAGCGGGGCGTGCGGCAAGGTGTTCGTCGACCAGCGCTGAGCTCCGGCCGATCGTCGCCGATTCCGATCCGCGAACGGCCGAAGTCCGGGTGGAGGCACGTCGCAGCGGCACTCGGCCCTGGTGGCTGAGGCCGACCCGGGGCTCCGGGTCAGCCCGACACCCCGGATCAGGCAGACGGCCGCAGCACGTGCAGCGGGCCGGCCTGCCCCAGATCGATCGCCGGCGCGCCGGCGGGCGCGGGTGATCCGTCGGCGAGGCGCACCAGTCGGGCGAGCGGGGCGGCGAAGGACTCCGACCCGCGCGCCGGCGCCACCGAACGGACGACCCGCCCGTCCTCGAGCTGCAGCAGCGTGCCCGGCGGGTAGGCCCCGAGCACGTTCACGAGGAGCTGCAGCAGCACCGGGTCGTAACGGCGGCCCGACCACCTCAGCATCAACGCGAGCGCCATCGTGGGCGAGAGCCGGCCGCTGCGCCGGGCGAGCGTGTCGTAGTCCTCGGCGACGCGCAGAACGCGGCCGAACAGACCGGGGCGGCGCGGGTCCGCCGCGTCGCGGTGGTGCTGCAGGACGGCCAGCACCCGGCGCACCTTCGCTTCGTGGAAGCCCTTCTGCCTCAGCAGGATACGGGCGCCGTCGCCCGCGTGGTGCTCGAAGGAGACTCCCACCCCCGCGAGGGCCGAGCCTCCGGCCGCGTAGCCGCAGTCGTGGTACAGCGCGGCCACCCCGAGGTCCTGGCGGACGCTCGCGCCGAGGCCGAGCGCGGAGGCGACGAGGAGCGACAGGTGGGCCACCCGCAGCTGGTGGAGCGCGTAGGGGGGCGCCCCGGGCGGATCCGCCCAGAGCTCTTCGGAGGCGAGGTCGCGCTCGAGCAGCTCCGCGACGACCCGCCGCAGCGGCAGCGGGTTCGCGACGCGACCCGCGGCGAGGTTCTGGAAGGCCTCGTCGGTGGCGGCGAGCGCGCGGGAGAGGAAGTCCCGGGTGTCGGGCGCCTGCTGCGCCGCTTCCCCGGCCATGCGGAAGCGGAAGCGTCCCGACAGCTCGAGGCCCGAGACCCCCGCGGCGTGGAGCGTCCGGGCCAGGGTGTTTCGCGGCTCCGCCGGGGCGGCCGCGGCCGCGAAGGCGCCGATCAGGGCGCGGATGGCCGGTCCCTCGAGCGGAAGGTGGAAGGTGATCCCCCCGACGTTGTGCCGGTGCAGCTCGGCCCCCAGCTCGCGGATGCTCGTGGCCTTTTCGCCGCTGCGGATGCGGATGTCGTTGACGTAGACCTGGTCCTCGACGGCGACGAGGTGGACGGAGCCGAGCAGGTCGTGCAGCTCGACGAGAGCGTGGTGGAGCTCGCCCACCGGCTTGTCGAATGCGCGGTTGTCCGGAGAGTGCAGCCGCGTCATGCGGAGAAGTCCGGAGAGGAGATGGGCCACGCGCTCGCCCAGCTCGCGCACCTGGTTGGCGAGGGCACGGTCCTCGCCGATCCGGGCGCGGCCGAGGGCGCGCCCGAGCTCGGCCTGGGCCCGGGCCAGCTCGTCGAGGATCGGCGTGCCTTCCGCCTCAACCACGGCCGCCTCCGCTCCCGTGGCCTCGGGCTTGAAGCGCCGCCCTCGCCCTCGTCGCCACGTCTTCGGGCCCGTGCTCGGCGAGGAGCGCGAGTAGCTCCCCGGCCTCCTCGCCGCCGATTCTCTCGAGCCCGGCGAGGGCGGCGTGCTGCAGCGGCGCGGGGGCGCCCGCGTGGACGAGCCGGCCGAGCAGCCCGGCGCCCCTGGGCCGGAGCCACGCCGAGAACGCATCGAGGGCGGAGCGGGCCGACGAGCGCGCGAGGGCCTCCCCGGCGGCGCGGGCCTCGGCCGTCGTCAGCGTCGCCGCGTGCTTCTCGGCGTGGTGCAGCAGCGCCGCGAAGACGCGGGGCCCCCCTCGCGCGGCCATGGCCGTGAGGGCCCGGATGCGGACGTCCTCGAGCGCCGACCCCACCAGGTGGTGGAGCGTGCGGGCGACCTCGGGAGTGAACGTCGCCGCCTCGAGGCGGGCCACGGCATCGCGCTGGAGCGCCGGGTCGCTCTGGGGCGTGACGTCCACGGCGGCCCGCAGGGCGGCCTGCGGATCGACGTCGGCCAGCAGCCGTATGAGCGCCGCGGCGAGATCGCCCTTCGCCCCGCGGAGCCGCTCCATCAGGGGCTCGGGGGCGTGGCGGCAGCCGCGCACGACGAGGCGCCTCACGAGCGCGCCGCGCGGCCCCTCGCCCTCCTCGAGGAGCAGGTCGAGGAGCCGGCCGAGGGTGTCGCCCGGCATCGCGTCGAGCAGCTCGGCGAGGTCGGGAGGGACCTCGGGCTCGTCGGGCTCGAGCGTGGCGACGAGGGCGCGGAGCGTCCTCGGGTCGAGGAACGACTCGAGGAATGCCCCCGCGACCTCGGGCTGGCCGGCGAGCGCAGAGCGGACCAGGCGAGGCAGCCCCCGCAGCAGGTCGCCGCGCTGCTCCACGAGCAGGAACTCCCGGACCTCGAGCGCGAAGCCCAGCACCGCCTCGTGATCGGGCCGACCGGGGGCGTCGAGCAGCTCGGCCACCGCGCGCACGGCGAGGGCGGGGACGGCCTCGTCGCTCTCCTCGGAGGCGAGCCGGGCGAGAAGGGTCGCCTCCACCGGACGGTGGCGAAGCGGCGCCGGCTCCTGGAACGGGGGCAGGGGTTGATCCCACTGGGGGGGCGGATCGTAGCGATCGGACGCGCCCCGGAGGAGGTCCCCGAGGGGGGGTTCGGAGTGCTCCTCCTCGGGGACGAAGCCCTCGATCGCGGAGATCCGGAGGTTGTCAAAGCCAGCCTTGCGCAGGAGCGTGACGAGGTCGTCCTCCTGCTGCCGCACCCCGGTGTAGCGGATGGACAGGATCTGGAGCAGCCGCAGCAGCTCCTCCCAGGTGACCCCGGGCTGGACGCCGACCCGCCTGACTCCGTCGCGGAACAGACGGAAGGCGAGCGACCTCTCGCGGTCGCGCTCGACGTAGACGATCTCCCGGCCGAGCTGCAGCTCGAACGGGTGCACCTCGAGCTCGAGGGGGCCGAACGCCTCGAGGACGTGGCGCACCTTGTCCCGGTACTCCGAGATGAGCGAGCGCACGACCTTGTTCGAGGGGTCGTAGAGGGTGAAGCTCCTCGCCGCCCGGGCCAGGGCGAGAACAGCCGCGTTCGCGGCCATGGCCGCCGGGGTGCCCGCGACGCGGTGCTCGGGCGCGCCGGCGTCGATCGCTTCGAGGTCGGGGCCGGTGCCTCGCTGCGGCTCGGGAGGCTCGGGGCCTTCGTTCCCGGGGGCCATCAGTATTTATCCTCTCCGTCTTATGATGTCGATGGAAATGAGCACTGTGCCCCATGGCTTCCTGCGCGTGGCCGCCGCCTCGCCCCCGGTGCGGGTGGCCGACCCCGCCGCCAACGCGGAGGCCACGCTCGACTTCGTCGCCCGCGCCCATGCCGAGGGGGTGCAGGTCCTGGTGCTGCCGGAGCTGGGCCTCACCGGCTACACCTGCGGCGACCTCTTCTTCGGCCTCTCGACGCTCGTGAGAGGCGCCGAGCGCGCGCTCGAGCGGGTCCGGCGGGAGACGGAGCGGCTGCCGACGGTCGTCGCTCTCGGGCTGCCCGTGGCGCTGCGGGGACGGCTGTTCAACGCGGCCGCCGTCGTCCAGGGTGGAAGGCTGCTCGGAGTCGTGCCCAAGACCTACCTTCCCGGATACGAGGAGTACTACGAGGAACGCTGGTTCTCCTCCGCTCGGGAGGCGCCCGAGAAGGAGGTGCGCCTCGCCGGGGAAGTGGTGCCGTTCGGCACCGACCTTCTGTTCGAGCTGGAAGGTGAGCCGGGGGTTTCGCTCGCCGTCGAGATCTGCGAGGACCTGTGGGCGCCGATCCCTCCGAGCTCCCGCCACGCCGTGGCCGGCGCCACCGTCATCCTGAACCCGTCGGCCTCGAACGACCTCGTCGCCAAGGCCGAGTACCGCCGCGAGCTGGTGAGGCAGCAGTCGGGGCGCACCCTCTCCGCCTACGCGTTCGCGGGCGCCGGGGTCCACGAGTCGACGACGGACCTGGTCTTCGGCGGGCACCTCATGATCGCCGAGAACGGAGTGCTCCTCGCGGAGGGCGAGCGCTTCCGGCGCCAGGGGGAGATCCTGATCGCCGACGTTGACACCGAGCGGCTGCGGGTCCAGCGGGCGCGTCAGACCTCCTTCGCCGATGCCGTCCACGAGGGGGTGGCCGCCCACCGCGTGGTGGCGCTCGCGCCGATTCCCGCACCCCGTCCCCACCGCCTCCGGCGCACGGTGGATCCCCACCCGTTCGTGCCGTCCGACCCCGCCACTCTCGACGAGCGCTGCCGCGAGGTGTTCTCGATCCAGACCGCGGGGCTCGCCCGGCGCCTCGAGCACGTCGGCGTGCGGAGGGTGGTCCTCGGCCTCTCCGGCGGGCTCGACTCGACGCTCGCCCTGCTCGTGTGCGTGCGGACGTTCGACCTCCTCGGGAAAGACCGCCGCGGCATCCTCGCGGTGACGATGCCCGCCCTCGGAACGAGCCAGCTCACCCGGGACCTCGCCCACCGGCTGGCGGAGGCGGCGGGGACCGAGCTGCGGGAGATCGACCTGCGCGCGGCCTGCGAGGGGCACATCCGCGACATCGGTCTGCCGCCGGAGGACCGGGGGAGCGTCACCTTCCAGAACCTCCAGGCGCGAGAGCGCACCCAGGTGCTGATGGACCTCGCCAACAAGGAGGCGGGGATCGTGGTGGGGACCGGAGACCTCTCCGAGCTCGCCCTCGGGTTCGCCACCTTCGCCGGCGACCACATCTCGATGTACGGCGTCAACGCCGGCGTACCCAAGACGCTGGTGCGGCGGCTCGTCGAGTGGGTGGCGGAGCACCACGCGAGCTCCGTCGAGCGCGAGGCGCTCCGCGAGGTGCTGCGGACCCCGGTCTCGCCCGAGCTCGTGCCGCCCGGAGAGGACGGCGCGATCGCCCAGCGGACCGAGGAGATCGTCGGTCCCTACGAGCTCGCGGACTTCTTCCTCTTCGGCCTCCTCCGGCTCGGAGCCGGGCCGGGCAAGCTGCTCTTCCTCGCCGAGCGCGCGTTCGAGGGCCGCTACGACCGGGCCACGCTGCGGCGCTGGCTGCGCACGTTCCTCGAGCGGTTCTTCGCCAACCAGTTCAAGCGCTCGGCGATGCCGGACGGTCCCAAGGTCGGCTCGGTCAGTTTGTCGCCCCGCGGCGACTGGCGCATGCCCAGCGACGTCTCGGGGGACGCGTGGCTCCGCGAGCTCGACGAAGACGAGGGGGAGGGCAGTTGATCCGGGTGGTGATCCTCGCCCCCCGCGACCTCGGAGACGAGCTCCGGGGGACGCTGCTCTGGAGGCAGAACGTCGAGAGGATCCTGGCCTCGCGGGTCGAGGACGTGCACCGGGCGGTGGAGGCGGGACGCGTGGACATCGTCGTCATCGACTCGGCCCTCCCCGCCGCGTCCGAGATCGCGGTCGGGCTGCGGCGCGACCCGCTGACCCGGTCGCTCTCGATCGCCGCCCTGGGCCGCAGCGAGCTCGGGCTCGCTCTCGTCGAGCTCCTCGAGGCGGGCGTCAACGCGATCCTCCCCCTCCCGCCCGGGCCCGACTGGGACGACCGCCTGATGCGGCTCGTGCACGTCCCCGCCCGCAAGGTCATCCGCTTCCCGGTGAGCTTCGCGGTGGGTGTCGGTCGGGGCAAGGGTGAGCCCTTCGTGGGTTGGGCCCTCAACCTCAGCGTCCACGGGCTGCTCCTCGAGAGCGGCTTTCCGCTGGAGGTGGGGGAGGACCTCCGGCTCAACTTCGACCTTCCCCGCCCGTTCGGAGGGGTGCGGGGGACGGGGACCGTCGTGCGCATGGCGCCTCCCACGCGCTTCGGGGTCGAGCTGACCTCCGTGGAGGGCGACGGGCGAGTCCGGATCAAGCACTTCGTCGAGACGCCCCGTCCGGGCTGACCGCGGACCGGCTATAATCCGATCCCGTCGGCGGCTGTGCCCTCCCCCGGCAGCCGGAATCACGAAGACCCGGGCCACGGTTCCTGTGCGTCCCCTCCCGGGGAAGGCCAGGGACCGATGCACACGGGGGTCCCCTCCCCCTGCGTGGGAGGGACAGGGTGGGGGGTCGATGACGAGATGAACATCCGCACGCTGCCCACCGCTGACATCGAGCTGCCTCCCTCGCTCGATCGCCTGCGCGAGCTGGCCTACGACTACTGGTGGAGCTGGTCGCCGGACGCCCAGCGCCTCTTCGCGCGGATCGACCCCCCGGCCTGGCGGCGCTACCACAACCCCGTTCAGCTCCTCCTCAACATCGAGCCCCAGCAGTGGATGCGGCTGCTCTCGGACCCCGAGTTCGTGGGTCTGTACGAGGACGCCGTCGCCGCGCTCGACCGGTACCGCGGCGGGGTGACCTGGTTCGAGGAGAACGCCCCCCAGATCAAGGGGCCGATCGCCTACTTCTCGATGGAGTTCGGGATCCACGAGTCGCTCGGCATCTACTCCGGGGGACTCGGCGTCCTCGCCGGCGACCACTGCAAGGCGGCGAGCGACCTCGGAGTCCCCCTCGTCGGGGTCGGCCTGCTCTACCGCTCCGGCTACTTCCGTCAGACCGTCGACGCCGACGGCTTCCAGCAGCACATCTTCCCGGACTACGACTTCGTGCGGCTGCCGGTTCTCCCCGCCCAGGCGCCGGCCGGCGGCACCCTGACCGTCCCCATCGACCTGCCCGGGAGGGTGGTGCACGCGGCGGTGTGGCGGGTCCAGGTCGGGCTCGTTCCCGTCCTCATGCTCGACACCGACATCGCCCTCAACGACCCGGCCGATCGTCCGATCACCGGGATCCTCTACGTGCGCGGCCGCGAGATGCGTCTGTGCCAGGAGGTGGTCCTCGGAGTCGGGGGGGTGCGGGCGCTGCGCGCCCTCGGGATCCAGCCCACGGTGTGGCACATGAACGAGGGCCACGTCGCGTTCTCCGGCCTCGAGCGCGCCCGCGAGCGTGTCGTCAACGGCGAGAGCCTCGCCAAGGCGCTTCGGGAGGTCAAGCGAAGCACCGTCTTCACCACCCACACGCCGGTGCCCGCCGGCAACGAGACCTTCGACCGCAAGCTCGTGCGCCGCTACCTCGAGCCGTGGATCCGCGACGTCGGGTGCGAGCCGGAGGAGGCGCTGGCGCTCGGCGCCGACAACGGCAACTTCAACATGACGGCCCTGGCGATCCGTCTCTCCGCGCGCAGCAACGGCGTGAGCCGCCTCCACGGGCAGGTGTCGTCCGGGATGTGGCGCCATCTCTTCGACGGCGGGCCCGAGGAGCCGATCGGGTACGTCACCAACGGCGTGCACACCCACAGCTGGGTGGGCCCGGAGATGCGCGAGTTCTACTCCCAGCACGTCGGGGCCGAGTGGGAGAAGCACCTCCTGGATCCCGAGTACTGGAAGCGGGTGTGGGACGCGCCCGACGAGGTCCTCTGGGCGGCCCACCGCGCCCAGAAGGAAAGGCTCGTCCGGTTCGTGCGGGAGCGCACGCGCCTCCAGGCGGCCCGCCACGGCCTCAGCCCCGACGAGCTGCGGACGGTCGAGGGGCTCTTCGATCCCCAGGCCCTGACCGTGGGCTTCGCCCGCCGCTTCGCCACCTACAAGCGCGCCTTCCTGATCATGTCCGACCTCGAGCGGCTCCGGGCGATGGTCTCCGATCCCGCCCGGCCCGTGCAGTTCCTCTTCGCGGGCAAGGCCCACCCCGCCGACCGCGAGGGGCAGGAGGTCGTTCGCCGTCTCTTCGCCCTCACCCACGGCGAGTTCCGGGGGAAGCTCGTCTTCATCGAGGACTACGACATCGAGGTCTGCCGCGCTCTCGTCCAGGGCTGCGACGTCTGGCTCAACACGCCCCGCAAGCCCCAGGAGGCGAGCGGCACTTCCGGCCAGAAGGTGCCGATCAACGGCGGTGTCAACGTCAGCATCCTCGACGGCTGGTGGGCGGAGGGGTTCCGCGGAGACAACGGTTGGGCGATCGGCGACGGACAGGCCGATCCCGACAACGCCGCCCAGGACCGGGCCGACGCCGAGGCGCTGTACCGACTGCTGGAAGACGAGGTCGTCCCCCGGTTCTTCGCCCGCGCGGGAGGCAGCCTTCCCCGCGAGTGGATCCGCACGATGAAGGCGTCGATCGAGTCGGTGGTCGCTCCCTTCAGCGCGCACCGGATGGTGCGCGACTACGTCGTGGGGAGCTACATCCCGGCCGCGGAAGCGCGGCGGTCGTAGTTGAGCAAGGGGTGCTGCGCCGCACCCCTTGAACCCCGCTCGTACCCTGCGGCACGGGTGCTGCGCCGCACCCCTTGAGAACCCCGTTCGTTGTCCTCAGCCCGGCCGCCCTCCCGCGCGGCCCCGGAAAAAAAGATGATTGCGGGGAGAGGCTGCGGTAAGCTCCGGAGCAATTCGTTCGAGCCACGTTCAGGCGCCGCAGGCCAGCATCTCCCTCCCGGTCTGGGGTGAGCCGTGTTGAAGCCATCGAGCCAAAAACCGGCATCAGCAGGATGCGGGAGGCGAAGATGCACCGTACCGACCACCGTCGGTGGAGGGGGACGCGGCTCGCACCGGCGGCACTCCTCGTCCTGACGATCAGTCCCGGAGTCTCGGCGCAGGAGCCGCCGATCCTCGAGCCGGGAGGCCCCGGCGCCGCCACGGAGCTCGAAGCCGTGCCTCGGTGCAGCTCGGACGAGATCCCCGTGGGGCAACCGACGGCGGTTCGACCTGGACCCGGCCCGCCACCGCGACGCCCCCGGTCGGCTACGACTGCTCGGAATCGCGGCGGACCCAGCCGAGCGCGTTCGGCATCGCCATCCGTCCCGACGACCCGACCG
>Ga0268386_10003717_pt1 | contig 11151 bp, 5 predicted proteins | sample RVTome_15_FD_200260 | JGI IMG/M metagenome (GOLD analysis project Ga0268386, IMG submission 200260) | Soil microbial communities from uranium-contaminated site in the Upper Colorado River Basin, Wyoming, United States - RVT150D86... ... | reverse complement strand
CCAGCGCCCGGCGCGTCGCCACTTCGCGATGCCGCCGCGCGGCATCGCCGGCAAGCAGGGCCGCCGCGTTGACGCAGGCGATCAACAGGAGCACGACGGTGCCGGCGAGCAGGACGAGCAGCGGCCGGCGCGACGTGCCGACGACCTGATCGAGATATGGCAGCAGCGACGCGCCGCGCGAACCCGGCTTCCGGCTGCCGAGAAACAGCCGCTCGGCCTCGGTCGCGGCCGTCTCGATGCTGACGCTGTGCCGCAGACGCCCCATCCCTGCAAACGAATGGTTGTCCTCGCCAACCGGCATGCCGGCCGCACCCGCCGGAATCCAGACGTCCATCGGCCGTCCCTGTTCGCCCGCGAATCGGAAATCGTGCGCGAGGACGCCGACGATCGTGAAGGGTCGATCGCCCAGCAGCAGCGCGCGCCCGATCGCGCCGCGATCGCCGCCGAACTGCCGATGCCAGAACTCGTGCGAGATCACGGCGACCGAATCGGCGCCGGGTCCCGACTCCGCTTCCGGGAACAGCCGGCCGGACGCCGGCGAGACGCCGAGCAGGCTCCAGAGCGATCCGGAGGCGCGGCCAACACGAATCAGCTCGGGCGTGGCGCCGCCCGTGGCCGTGAGGCGGGCGCCGGCGAACACGGCCACCTCTTCGAATGCCCGTTGGTTCGCGCGCCACACCTCGTAATCGGGCCAGGCGAGACCGATGCGATCCCACATGTCGCCGAGCACCGGTCGGCCGCGCCAGCCCGGATAGGTTTCCCACACGGCCACGAGCCGCTCGGCATGCGGATAGGGCAGCGGCCGGACGACGACGGCATGGACGACGCTGTACATCGCGGTGCTGATGCCGATGCCGAGACCCAGCGTGACCATCACCGCCAGCGCGAGTGTCGGACGACGCCGGATGCCTCGCATCGCGTGCCGCAGGTCGCGCAGCGCTTCGGCGATCAGGCCGCGCACTCCAGCGCCGCGCATCTCCTCCTTGACGGCTTCGGCGGAGCCGAACGCCAGCAGCGCCCGCCGGCGGGCTTCGGTCGGCGTCATCCCGCGGCGGCGGTTCCGCTCCGCTTCCTGATCGAGGTGAAAGGCCAATTCGTCGCGCATATCGCGCTCGGCCGCTGTCGACCGGAGCGCGCCGCGGATGTGCTTGATCAGGCCGCGGAGTCGATCCATCTCAGCCCGCCGTCTTCAACACCAGCTCGACGGCGCGGACGTAGTCACGCCAGCTCGACGTCTCCGCGCCGAACGCGCGGCGGCCGGAGGCCGTGAGCCGGTAGTACTTCGCGCGGCGGCCGTGCTCGGTCGTCCGCCATTCGCTGTCGATCAGGCCGCGGTGTTCGAGCCGCTGCAGCGCGGGATAGAGCGAGCCCTGTCCGACCTGCAGCGCCTCGCGGCTGGCCAGCTCGATGTGCTGGCTGATCCCCCAGCCGTGCATGGGCTCGAGGGCGAGCGTCCGCAGGATCAACAAGTCGAGCGTGCCGCGAAGGACGTCGCTGGGCTGTGGGGCGGCCATCGGTCTCCTGTCGGAATCCGACAGTAACCATACCCATCTGGACGCCGGGCGTCAATGGCGGCCAGGTCGTCCGCGTGCGGCTCGTCATCACGGGGGGCGACGCACGCGATCTTCAAACGGCGGTCTTTCGGATCGGAAATCTCGCCGTGCGCCGGTAGGCGAGTCCAAGGGCGCGCCATCTGGCGCGTAAGGGGTCCGGGGGACGAAGTCCCCCGGCCTTGATCGATCTAAAAATTCACTCGGAACACGAGCTGCATCAGCCGGCCGCCCGGATCGAATGTGACGTTCGGGTCCTGATACGCCTGGTTGACCTGATTGATCGTCGCCCCGGTTCCCACCTGTGCGACGGGGTTGAAGTTGATCGCGTCGAACAGATTCATGATGTCGACCGCCAGGTCGAAGCTCCGCGTGCCGGCGAACGGGAAGCGCTTCCGCAGGTTCAGATCGAACCGCGTGAAGACCGGCCCCTGGACGAACACGTCAGTCGGCGCGCAGTCGCCGCGCACCTGCTGGATGCATTCAGGCCCGTTGGCCGGCGCGAGGTGCCGGCCGGTCGGCGGCCCCTGCGCGCCGTAGCCGGTGGCCGACGTCGCGCTGGTGCTGAACGCCCTGATGGTGTTGTCGATGATGTCCTGCGGCAGCGTGTAGACGATCCTGGTCTCCGGATCGATCCGGATCTCGAACGCGTCGCGCAATTCCTCCAGCGACATCCCAACGACGCGCACGTTGCCGAAGTTGAGCACCGTGCCGCTCTGGACGCGCCCGGTCAGATTGAGCGACCAGCCGCCGATCGCGCCGTCCAGCCATGGGTTGGCGTTCGTGGCGAAGCGCCGGCCCTGGCCGAAAGGCAGGTCGTAGAGCACGGTCAGCTTCAGCGCATGGGGAACGCCCTCAGTCGATCGGACCAACGTTCGCTCTTCCCGAAGCGTATCGAGACGCGAGGCGTAGCGTCTCGCGTAGACGTAGTTGGCGTCGACGGCAAGCCCGCGCGACAGCGCGCGCCGCAGATTGATTTGCAGCGAGTCGTACTTCGTCCGGGTGCCGTTGGTCCGCACTTCGGCGCTGCTGACGTCCGGATTCAACACGAAGAAATTGCGCGGAAGACCGGCGGTCGCCATGTTCGTGCGGAACGCCGCCGTGCCGAACAGCGTGTCGGCGGCGCCCTCCGGATCCGGATTGCGTGCCGCCAGATCGCTCAGTCGGGCGTTGTTGGTCCAGTTCGTCCCGGTATAGAGCGAGGGGTCGGACGCCTGCGTCTCTGGACGCGCGTTGAACGCCGCCAGGAAGATCGGCAGCGGCTGCGTGCCGGTGCCGGGTCCCCGATACGCGAACGAACACGCCGGCTGGCCGGCCGTGCCGCAGCCCGAGGCGATGTGCGCCTGGAGATTCCCCTGCGCGCGCAGGAACTCCTCGAAGAACCCGTTGCCCGTCCAGTTGAGTTCGTTCCAGTCCTCCGTGACGCCGCCATCCACCAGGCGTGTGCCGACGTAACGCACTTCGACGGCCATCTGCGACGTCAGCATCCGCTGAAAGCCGACCGAGAAGGATCGCGAGAACGGCGTCCGGTAATCGGGGTGGAAGAGGCTCACGCCGCTGTTGAAGTCGATGGCCATCGGATAACTCGGCCCGACCGGAATGTTCGGCGACGGTCCCAGACGCTGCGGATCGCGAAGCAGGACGGGCCAGGACTCGCCGGCCGGGACCAGCGGGAACGCGGTGCTCGTCGCCGTGCGGTTGGTCGTGATCTGGTTGCCGGGATTGCTGTTGTACACCCCGGTGTAGAACGAGAGCCCCTCGCTGGTGTAGGAGACGCCGTAGCTGGCCCGGACCGTGGCGCCGGCCGGGTCGCCGAGCAGCGTCCGCAGCCATCCTTGCTGCACGTTCGGCTGCCAGGCCACGCCGATGTTCGGCGCGAAATTGTCGTAGTCGGTGTTGTAGCCGGGATCGCCCGCCGAATACAGCTCGTAGACCGGTGTGCGGCCACCCGCATTGAAGACGCCGGGGTTGAACAGATTGCATTCGCGGCCGCCGGGGCCGCTGCCCCGCCCGGAGATCCCGCAGAGATCCTCGAAGGTGTTCATCGAGTACACACTCTCGTTGGCCTGGAACGGATAGGCGATCTGCCAGCGCATCCCCGCATTGATCGTCAGCGTCGGCCGGACGCGCCAGGAGTCCTGCACGAAGAAGCCGAGCTCGTCCTGCTGCTCGTCGGTTCGGCCTTCGCCCAGATAGACGTATTGGCCGGTCGCGCCGTCGAGCCGGGCGTTGCTGCCGATCGACACCACGCGTCCGGTCAGCAGCGCGTACAACGACCGCGCGTTGTTCAGGTCGGCATTGGCGGCGCCGGGAAAATGCGTGTTCGTGAACATCACCGCGTTGGCCGGATCGAATGTCGTATCCACGCCGAGCGTGAGTGCCGGCACGAGCGTCTGCGCCACGGTCCAGCCGCTGACGCGCGAGAACGACCCGCCGAACGAAATAGCGTGGCTGCCGCGCAGCCAGTTCACCGTGTTGTCGATGTTCATGCTCTTGCCATTGCGGGACGAGGGTGCGGAGCTGGTCGTGGCGTTGGTGAGGCCGCCGAAGATGTTGGGGAAGTTGATGCTGAAGCCGCCCTGATCGACGAACTGGCTGCTATCCACCGAGTCGGCAAACCAGACCGGCGCATTCGAGAAGCCGAAGCGCGCTTCGTTGACCAGGTTGGCCCCGAACGTCGAGCGCAGCGTTGCCGCGCCGCGGGTGACCGCGCTGTAGAGGTCCGCCCGGTTCAGCAGTCCGGGAAAGTTCGGCTCGTCGCCCCCGAACAGGTTCGGGTCCAGCCGCTGCCCTTGATAGGCGAACGTCCCGGTCAACCGGTGCGCGGCGGTCAGGTTGTAGTCGATCCGTCCGCCCGGCGAGTTGTCGATGCGCAGCGATTCGGGCTGCCAGAGCAGCTCCTGCGCGTTGGGGTCGGTGCGATTGTTGATCTGTCCGGTCGTCGAGGCGCCGGCGCGAATCTTGTCGAGCAGCGCCGCGATGATCGGATCGGCCGTCGAGGTCTGGCCCGTCGTCGCCGCCACCGCAAAGAGATCGACGGTCTGCACGGCGCCGCCGGCCCCCGTGTAGTTGAAGAGGCCGCGCTGCGCGTCCGGCGTCAGCAGACCGCGGGTCCGAGTGTTGCTCAGTGGGAATCGCAGCTGTTCGAAGTTGAAGAAGAAGAACGCCTTGCCTCGCCCGTCATACAGGCGCGGGATGACAATCGGCCCACCTTCGCGGAACCCCCATTGGTTCAGCGTCAGCACGTTCTTCGGCAGCCCCGCTCGCTCGTTGAAGTAGTAGTTCGTGTTCAGGTCGCGGTTGCGGAAGTGCTCGTAGGCGCTGCCGACGAACTGGTTGGTGCCCGATCGCGTGACGAACCTGATCTGGACGGCGCCCTGTCCGGAACTGTCGGCGGTGGCGGTCGCGCTCGACACCGTGATTTCCTCGATCATGTCGTGCTTGGGGTGGATGTTCACGAAGAACCCGTCGGTGGACCGGGTGTACTTGTCCTGCACATTGGCGCCGTCGACCGTGATCCCGATCGTGCTCTCAGGCAGACCGGCGATCGTCGAGCTGCGCTGCGAGTGATTGGCGGAGGCCGTATCCACTCCGGGGAGGAACACGACGAAGTTCAGCGCATTGCGCGTGATGAGGGGCAGGTTCGAGATCTGATCCACTCGGATCGTCGACGCGATCGTCGTCGACTGGGTCTGGATGAGCTGGCTGCCGCCGCGCACCTCGACGGTTTCGGTCAGCGCGCCCACGTCGAGCGCGACCTTCATCGACCGCGGCGTGCCCGAGAGCAGCTCGACGTCGGTCAGCACCGTGTTTTTGAAGCCGCTGAGCGAGACCGTGATGGTGTAGATGCCGGCATCGAGCGCCGGCACGTCGAATACTCCGGTCGCGTTCGTGATGGTGGTCGTTGTCACCCCGGTGCGATTGTTCTTCACCTCGACGGTCGCACCGGGCAGGACACCGCCGCCCGAATCGACCACCGTGCCCGACAACCCGGTTCTCGTGCTGCCGGATTGCGCATGTGCCGCGGAGACGAACGCCACGATCATCGCGATCGCGGCAAGCGGGACGAAAACAACACGTCGCATGACCACACCTGCCCCCCCGGCGCATGGCGCGCCGGCTCGTGTTCTGAGATGGGGACACGCTACACGCGCGCGGCCGTTCCCGCCAATGAGGAATTCTGATGGCCCAATAAGGGCTCAGGCCTGTCCGAGATCGAACGTGTTGTGGGCATTTCTTGCGGCGCCCGTCCTCACCGACTCGCCCGCGACGGTCCTTGGGTGACGGCGTCCTGCGGGTGACGGCGCGTCCAGTTGAAATCACGCACGATCGCGATCAGTTCGCGCGCCGCCTCGGACACGTACCCTTGATCGCGGTAGATCATCAGGGTGCGTCGGGGCATCGCCAGCTCCTCCAGCGGCAGGCGGACGAGCGTGCCGTTCCGCAACTCCTCACGGACCGTGATGCCCGGCACGATCGCGAGGCCCACCTCCTGCCGCACGAACTCCTTGATGTTCTCGAAGCTCCACAGCTCCGCGACGACGCGGCAGCGCGTCGAGTGCTGCTCGAACAGCCGCAGAATCCGGTCCGCGGTCGCGCTGCAGAGATGATGGAGCACGAACTGATCGCAGCTGACATCCGAGAGCGTCACCTGGTCGCGCCCGGCCAGCGGATGCGTCGGCGAGGCGATGCAGATCATCTCGTCGCTGTGCACGTCGACGCACTGCAGCTCGTGAAAGGACGGCGCCTCCTTGACGAATCCGACGTCGACCTGGCGATCCATCACCTGGCGCGGGATTTCCTCGAGGCGCGACCGGTAAATGCCGACTTTGATGTCCGGGAATTGCTGCACGTAGCGCCGCAAGGCGGCCGGGAGCAGGTACACCGCGGCGGCTTCATGCGCCGCCACCGTCAGCGATCCCGCTTTCATCGAGTTGAGCTTCGTCATCTCGCGGATGGCGTCATCGCGGAGCCGCACCATTCGGCGCGCGTAGTCGGCCAGCACTCGGCCAGCTTCGGTGAGCGACACGTCGTGCACGTCGCGCGCGAAGAGCGGCCGTCCGACCTCTTCCTCGAGCTTCTTGATGCTGAGCGAGACCGCGGGCTGCGTGCGGCAGACGCGTTCGGCGGCCCGCGTGAAGGTGCCTTCTTCGACGACCGCCAGGAAGTGCTCGAGCTGCAGGAGGTCCATGGGGCACACCCTTACGTGTGATGGTGAATCGGTCACAGCATACGCCAGTGACGCGGGTTCGTAGGGCGCGCCGGGTTGTGGCGCGCCAAACCTCGGCGCGCCTTACGGGTTCCCGTAGAAGCGCCACGTCGTCCTGAAGTCGCGCGTCAGCGGCTGTCCCGTGAGCCGGGCCCGTACGAGCTCCACCGGCATGTAGCCGCCGAGCAGCACCGCGTCGTGGAATTGCGTGGCGGTCATCCGGCCCGAGTCGACCAGCTCGCGGTACAGCGCCCGGAACTGCAGCCCGCCGGTGAGATACGCCACCTGATACAGCGGCGCGTCGATGGTCGTGCGCCGCACTTCGCCCTCCGCGTTGGCGCGCTCGTGGCCGACGCGATCGACGAGGAAGTCGACCGCCTGCTGCGGCGTCCAGCGGCCGAGGTGATAGTTCAGCGAGAAGACGATGCGTGCGGCGCGATGGAGACGCCAGAACAGCATGCCGATCTTGTCGGGGTTGTTGCGCGGGAAGTTGCGATCCCAGAGCTGCAGCTCCCAGTACAGCGCCCAGCCCTCGCGCCAGAACGGCGTGCGCTGCAGCGCCGCGCGATGCGGATTGAACCGGTCGGACAGGAACGCCTGCAAGTGGTGGCCGGGGATCAGCTCGTGGTGCACCGTCGCGAAGTTGAAGTGCGGCGTGTTGCCGCGCATGCTCATGAGCTTGTCCTCGTGCACCATGGTGTCGACGGGATAGGACACGCGCGTCACTTCGCCGCCGGAGAAGAACGGGTTGATGAGCTGCCGTTCCGGCGTCTGCATCGCCAGCCGCCAGACCTCGCGTGCGAGGGGCGGCAAGGTGATCGCCTGCATCTCCTCGACGAACTGCTCCGAGTACTGGGCGATCTGGAAGATCACCCAGGGCTTCTCGCCCGGCGGCGGCGCGAGGTTCTTCGTGTGCTCGAGCGCCGCCTTCCAGTCGTCGCCGAATCCCATCTCGCGCGCGACGATCCGGAACTGCTGTTCGGTCCAGTCGAACTCCTTCATGCCGATCGCGATCAATTCCTCGGCGGTGTAAGGAATCATCTCGAAGGCCAGGTCCGCGCGGAGGCCGTCGGCGAGGACGGGATCGCCGATGATCGGCGCCTTCTCGCCGGGCCGGATGCCGGCCAGGTGCTGCCGCAGCGCGTCGGCGTACGCGATCAGCGCCTTGTCCAGCCGCGCGAACGGTTCCCGGGCCCACCAGGAATAGATCGGGTCGTAGCCGTCGTAGAACGCATTCCAGTCCGCGAGCATCGTGCGGAGCGCGTCGACGTGTCCGGCGGCGCGCCACGCGATGACCGGCGTGATCCCGGCTCTCACGACCGTGCGGCCGGACGCCTGGCGCGCTTCTGCGTTCAGCGTCTCGGTGAGATCGGCGACCTGCCGCGCGACGTCGTTCAGTACTGTTGCGGCGGCGCGCGGCTCGATGCGCTTGCGGTCGAAGCGCTCCTCCTGCAGCCGGCGCAGCGCGTCGAAGAACGGCAGCAGCGGCGCCATCTCCGCTCGCCGCCGCTCGCCGAGCTGCAGCGTGGCGGTGTCGTAGTCGAGACGGTTCCGGAGCAGGAGGTAGTCGATCCTGCCCTCGGCATTGAGGCCCGCGAAATCCAGCTCGGCGATCCGACGCTGCCAGCCCTGGTACAGGGTCCGAAGCCGATCGTCACGCGCCGGCGAGTACGGCACTTCGTAGCGGCGTTCGACGGCCGCCTTGTCGAGCAGATAGCGATCGACGGCGAGACGAAGGTCGCTCGCGCCGCGCGCGAAGGCCACCAGCGACGCGAGCGCAGGCGGGTCGTCGCCCCAGCCGGCGGCGAGCCGTGGTGCGGGCGTCTGCGCGATGGCCGACACCGACAGCGCGGCCGCGATGGCCGCAGTCGGGAACAGCAGTCCTGTGAACACGCGGCGGGCGGCCATATGAGCTCCTCGAGTCCTGGCGTGCGCCGGCGCGGCTGAAAGCCGCCGCACGCTTATCGGGTCATGCGCAAATCTGATTTGTGTCCCGGCTGGCGCGGGAGCATAGTATCGCCCCAATCATGCGCAACCTGGCCGTGCTCGTCCTGTTGATCGCGCTTCAGACCACTGCCGCGCCGCCGGCAACCGCGCCGCGCTTCGAGAATGGCCTGGCGCAGCCCGTGTTCCAGGGGCAGGAGGTGATCCGGCACAACGTCTGGGTCGAGATTCCCGGTCTCGACACGGACCGCGACGGCGTGAACGATCGCATTCGCGTGCAGATCTCGCGGCCGGCGGCGACAGAGAACGGTACGAAGCTGCCGGTCGTGCTGTCCGCGAGCCCGTACACCGGCGGGACGAGGCCGTACCCGCGGCACGATCTCACCGGCGAGTTGTATGTGCCGGGTCAGCCGGTGGCCGGCGACGGAGCGCCGCTGGAGTTACCGACACCCGCGTCGCCGTATCTCGGGACGGATCCGCCGATTCGCGCCATCAACGCCAGCGGCTACCAGACGTACTTCCTGCCGCGCGGGTTCATCTTCGCCGACGCGAACTCACTCGGCACCGGCGCGTCGACCGGCTGTCCGACGATTGGCGGCGTCGAGGAGAACCTGGCGATCAAGGCCTTGATCGACTGGTTCAACGGCAAGGGCAAGGGATACGACGCCGATGGACGCGAGGTGACGGCGTACTGGACCACGGGCGCCACCGCGATGATCGGCACGTCGTACGTGGGCACGCTGCCCATCGGCGCCGCAGCGCTTGGCGTCGAAGGTCTGAAGGCCGTCGTGCCGATCGCCGGCGTGTCGAGCTACTACGACCATCGCCGCTCGTACGGCGCGGTCATCAACTCGTACCCGATGGCGGGCACCGATGCCGACACCTTGTTCGACAACATCCTGTCGCGGAAGTACCCGGAGGTCTGCGCGCACATGCGCGATCGCATCGCGCGCGGCAAGGACCGGTTGACCGGCGATTACAACGAATGGTGGGACGAGCGGAACTACTACAAGGACGCGGCGAAGTTCCGCGCGGCCGTGCTGATCTCGCACGGCCTCAACGATTTCAACGTCAAGCCGCGGCACGCTGCGCGGTTATGGTCCGCGCTCAAAGCGGCGAACGTGCCCGCGACGATCTGGTGGAACCAGGGCGGCCACGGCGATCGCGCGAACGCCCAGCCGCGTCAGGCGGCCTGGCGCGACATGCTCAACCGGTTCTGGAGCCACCACCTGTTCGGCGTGACGAACGGCGTCATGGAGAGCCCCCGTGCCGTCGTCGAGCGCGAAAACAACGAATGGGTCGAGTATGCCGACTGGCCAATCCCTGGAGCGGCCGCGACGACGTTTCACCTCTCTCCAGGAACGGGCAACGGCATCGGTCAGCTGGGGACGGCGACCGCATCTGGGGCCCGGGGCACGACGGAGGTGATCGTCGACAACTCGGCGATCGACGCCAACGTGCTCGTCGCCGCGCCGCAGTCGCCGCACCGGCTGGTGTATCAGGCGCCACCGCTGACCGCGCCCGTGCACATCAGCGGGATCCCCGAAGTCTCGCTCCGGTTGTCGTTCAACAGGCCGGCGGCCATCGTGAGCGCGATGGTCGTGGACTATCGCGAGACGGGAAAGCCCGTTATCGTGACCCGCGGCTGGGCCGACCCGCAGAATCGAGAGTCGCTGTCGCGCACGACGCCCATCGTGCCCGGAACACCCTACACAATCGCGTTCGAGCTGCAGCCGCACGACTACGTGTTTCCGGTGGGATCGCGCATCGGCTTCGTGGTGATGTCGAGCGACTGGCTGTTCACGTTGCGTCCGCCGCCGGGCACGGAGCTGACCCTGACCACGGCGGAGAGTACGCTGACGCTGCCCGTTGTAAAGAAGGGGACGGAGGTCGAACTGTGGAAAACTCCCGGGACCGTGCGTTGACGATGTCCCGGGAGTTTCCCACAGTTCGAACCTCCGTCCCCCTTACCTCACAAACACCAGCCACGTGATCAGCGGCGCCGTGACGACCATGACGGCGCCCCAGATCAACAGTCCTCGATACACTTTCGCCCGTTCGTCGTCATCGGCGTTGGCGACGACGAGCGCGCCGACCGTGGAAAACGGCGTCGCGTCGACGACGGTCGCCGAAATCGCCAGCGCGACCACGAAGCCGGTGGTCTCGACCTCTCCCCGCGCCATGAATGGCATCGCCAGCGGTATCGTCGCTCCCAGAATGCCGGCGCTCGAGGCGAAGGCAGAGGTGATGGCGCCGACGGCGCAGATCAGGAGCGCGGTCAGTGCCGGCGTGCCCAGTCCGGCGAGTCCATCGCCGACCGCCTGGACGGTGCCGTAGCGCTGCAGCGCCGCCACGTACGTGACCACGCCGCAGACGAGGAGCACCACGCCCCACGCGATCCTCGTCTCGGCCCCCTGAGCCGACGATGGAAACACGAGCTGAATCGTC
>Ga0268386_10003716_pt1 | contig 11151 bp, 12 predicted proteins | sample RVTome_15_FD_200260 | JGI IMG/M metagenome (GOLD analysis project Ga0268386, IMG submission 200260) | Soil microbial communities from uranium-contaminated site in the Upper Colorado River Basin, Wyoming, United States - RVT150D86... ... | reverse complement strand
CGGGCGGATCGACCACGCAGAGCCCGGCCACGGCCTCCACCGAGAGCTCCCCCACCTCGGGGAACGTCGTCACCAGGTAGAAGATCGGGTATTGATCCAGGTCGGTCGGGAGAGGGCCGTCTCCCGGCGCTCCCTCTTCGGGCAGGCGCTCGAGGACGACGAGGGTCCGGCCGGGCAGGGCGCCGGCCGGGAAGTCGACGCCGCCGAAGCCGGACCGGGTCACGACCGTCATCCCGTCCTCGTCGACGAACGCGACCGCACCCTCGGCGAGGGCCGCCTCGCTGACCGGTGGCGGAACGAGCCCGGCTTCATCCGCGACCGCCTCGAACAAGTCGGCCAGGGCGGCTTCGCTCGTGGGCGGATCATTGCCGACGGGGTCCAGAAGTCGTCCGGCTTCCAGCTCCGTCGAGCCGAAGACCACGAACTCGATCAGGAGATCCTCCGATGCCTGCTCGAGGATCGCTTCGACCCGGTCGAAGGCCATGTCGCGGGTGGCTCCCTCGGGGAAAAGGGCCTCGATCCGGCCGACCAGATCGGCGGGCAGGTCCGGGCCAGGATCCGTCGGCCCGTCGTCGTCCGCGCACCCTCCAGCGAGCGACAGACCGACCACCAGAATCATCGCGGGCAGGCGTTGGCGAGCCAGGATGGGTTTCATGCGACCTCCTCGGTCGGGGAATCGAAGGATCAGAACGCGTATCGGAGTAGGACGAAGCCCCCGATCAGCAGCACCACGAAAGCGATCGTGAGCACGTTCAGGTGCCGGTCAAGAATGTCACGGGCGGGTTCTCCCCACCGCTTGAGGACGAGCGCCACGACGAAAAACCGGAGCCCGCGGGACAGCACGCTCGCAACGACGAACCCGGGAAGCGAGATCTTGAACAGACCGGCCGTCACGGTGAACACCTTGTAGGGGATCGGGGTCAGTCCGGCGATCCCGACCGCCCAGACGTCGTAGCGCCGGTAGAGGGACTGGACCTCGGCGTACTTGTCCATCAGACCATAGAACTCGAGGATCTGGCGGCCGACGGTGTCGAAGACGGCGCTTCCTATCCAGTAGCCGAACAGCCCGCCCAGCACGGAGCCGACCGTGCAGACGGTAGCAAAGACAAGGGCGCGGGACGGCCGCCCCATGCAGAGCGCGATCAGCAGGACGTCGGGCGGGATCGGAAAGAAAGACGATTCGGCGAAGGCCAGCAGGAAGAGGGCCCACGTCGCCTGGGGATGATCCCCCCACGAGAGGACCCAGTGGTAGAGGCGCCGGGTCCAGCTCCGAGGCCCGCGCGCCGCCGGTGTCCGCCCCGGGAGCGGCTCGGGGGCTCTTACGTCCGGGCGCCGAACTCGGTCGTCTCCCATCCCTTGAGCCGGTCGAGGATTCGGTGATGCGTCATGTCGAGGTGGATGGGCGTGATCGAGACGTACCCCTCTTCGACCGCCCAGTAATCCGAACCCTCGGGGCTCTCCCAGGTCGCCGCGCCGCCACCGATCCAGTAGTAGGTCTTGCCATGCGGGTCCTTGGCCACGACGACCGGGTCGCTGTAAAAGCGCTTGCCGAGCGTCGTGATCCGGACGCCGCGCACGTCGCCCGGATCGCGATCGGGCAGGTTGATGTTGAGGAGGCTGCCGGCGGGAAAGAGATCCGTCTCCGGCTCGCGAACGATCCGCTCGACGAGGCGAAGGACGACGTCCTCGTAGCCATCCATCCACCGCTCGTCGCCATGGACGAGCGAGATCGCGATCGACGGTATCCCGAGCAGTGCTCCTTCCATCGCCGCCGACACGGTCCCCGAGTACGAGACGTCCTCACCCATGTTGCCGCCGTGATTGATTCCGCTGAGGACGTAGTCGGGCTTCCGGTCGAGGAGTGCGTTGACTGCCAGCATGACGCAGTCGGTCGGCGTGCCGTCGATGTGCCACATGTGGTCTTCGATCCGCCTCGCGCGGAGCGGATGGTGGAGGGTCAGCGAGTGGCTGGTCGCCGACTGCTCCCGGTCGGGAGCCACGATCACTACCTCGCCGAGCGGCTCGACCGCGCGCGCCAGGGCCCGGATGCCGGGGGCCAGATAGCCGTCGTCGTTGGTGACCAGAAAGAGCATGGCGGGAACCTAGCCCGGCACCTCGAGGCCGCAAAGACTGGATCCTTACGCGGAGGATGCCGAGTGAACCGGCTCGAGCAGGATGTCGAACACGCCGCCGCAGACGGCCGGGCTCCACGAGTAGAGGTCCTCGGTCAAATCGACCCGGACCAGCCGCGCGCGCTCGTCGTCGAGGACGAGGCGGGCGACCTCGACCACCTCGGCTTCTCCGCATCCGCCACCGATCGTCCCGATCGACCCGCGGTCCGGGTCGATCAGCATCCGGCTCCCGACTCCGCGCGGCGTCGACCCTCGCGCGCGGACGATCGTCGCCAGGACGACCCGGCGTCCGGATCCGGTCGCGGCGACGATCTCCTGCAGGATGCGGCGTTCCTCGCTCACGACTCCCGCCCGCCGGGCCCGCCGGCCGGCACCGCGGAGAGGGCCTTCACGTACCTCACGACGTTGGACCGCTCACCGAGCGGCTCCCCGGTGCCACCGCGGGTCGCCAGGATCATCTCGGCCGCGATGGCGACCGCGATCTCGGCCGGGGTCTCGGCGCCGATATCGAGGCCGATCGGGGCATGGATCCGAGCCAGCCGCTCCTCGCCGAACCCCTCGGCCGCGAGCTGCTCGAAGGCCGCGCGGACACGCCGGCGGCTCCCGATCATCCCGACGTAGGCCGGCTCGCTTCCGGCCCGGGCCAGCGCGCGAACGCAGTCGTAGTCGTAGCGATGGCCGCGGGTCACGAGGACGACGTGAGACCGGGGTCCGAGGGGGATCCCGGTGAACGGATCCGAGAAGTCGGCGACGACGACCCGGTCGGCATCCGGAAAGCGGTCCCGGCGGGCGAAGTCGGGGCGATCGTCGATCACGGTCACCCGAAAACCGAGGAGGGATCCGATCCGGCTGAGGGGCTGGGCGATGTGGCCTGCACCCACCACCACCAGCTCGGCCGGCGGCGCCACCCGCTCGACGTAGAACTCGAGCTCTCCCGGCGCCAGGCGGGTCGTCCCCAGCGCGCGGGCCCTCATCAGGACCTGGCGTGCCGCCGCGTCTATCGCGGCGTCGCCGAGGGTGCCGTGGAGCTGCTCGCCGTCCCAGGCGAGCCGTCGCCCGACCAGGCCCGGCTGTGCGCGAGACTCGATCACGACCGCGAGGACGAGCTCGATCCCCTCGTCCATGGCCGCCAGGGCGAGGCGGGCCGACTCCGCGAGGGTCAGCGTTCCGGTCACCCGGTCTCCATCTCGCGTTCGTACTCCTCCCGGGTGTTGACGTCGATCACGATCCCGGGATCGTCGACCGGGACCTCGTGGATCTCGCCGTGATGGCGGTGGACGACGTCGCGCGCCCCACTCTCCAGATCCGGCGCGTCGAGCTCGTCCCACACCCGCCGCGCGAAGAGAACGGGATGGCCGGGCCGCTCTCCATGGACGGGCCGGACGATCGGGGCGTCGCTCTCTTCGAAGGCCGCCAGCAGCGCGGAGACGGTGGCGGGCCGGACTCGCGGGTGGTCGACCGGCAGGACGGCGGCACCACGGACGCCGGGACCGAGCGCGTGGAGGCCGCGGCGGAGACTGTCGATCTGCTCGGCCCCCGGGTCCGGGTTGGGGATCCCCCGGGCACCGGCGCGACTCGCCAGCGGGAGGAGCTTCTGCCCCGTCTCCCCAGGTGGCACGACCGCGACGATCGGGTCGCACCCTCCCTCGGCCAGCACACGGACCGCCCGCTCGAGGAAGGTCGTTCCCTCGACCTGGAGAAGGGGCTTGGACTCCCCCATCCGCGCGGAACGGCCGCCGGCCAGCACGATCCCGGCCACCCTGCCGGACGCCGGCGCCGTCACCGGGCCGCCTCGAGGTCGGCGAGCGCCCGGGCCACGTAGGGGCGGATCATCTCCTTCCGCCAGGAGAGTGTGAAGTCCGTATTGTCGAGGGGCCGCCCGGCTTTCCAGGCCACGCGTGCCGCCTCCTCTATCACCTCTCTGGTCAAATGGTTACCGACCACGACCTCGCCCACTTTATCTATCAGCTCGGGGGCCGATCCGACGCCCCCCAGGACCAGCCGCGCGGCCTCGACCGTCCCGTCCGCGGCGAACCGGGCCCAGGCGCCGACCCCGAGGACCGGGAAGTCGAACGCCCCGCGCCGGCGGAGCTTCCGATAGGACGCCCGCCAGCCGTTCGGGGCAGGAAGACGGATTCGGGTCAGGAGCTCGTCCCGCTGCTTGGTGAGGTACAGAATCCCGTCGTCCTGGTAGAGGGCCTGGACGGGCACGGTCCGCTCGCCTTCCGGGCCGAGCAGGTCGGCGGACGCCCCCATCGCCACCAGGAGCGGCACCGAGTCGGCCGAATGGACGGCCCAGCAACGGGGAGACTGCGGAGCGACCCAGCAGATCTTCCCGTCCTTCTTCATGCAGAAGTCGATCGACTCCCGCCACTCGTAGTTCTGGTCGTAGTAGTTGCAGCGGGTGTCGAGGAAGAGGTTCCCGCCGATTGTCCCCATGTTCTGGAGGATCGGAGTCGAGATGAGCCGCATGGTGGCGGCCAGAGGCGCGTAGACGCGCCGTACCGTCGGGTCCTCCGCCACCTCGGTCAGCGTGCTCGTAGCCCCGATCGCGAGGCCGCCATCTTCGCGCGGGTCGATCCCGCGCAGCTCGCGGATCGCGTGGAGCGCGATCACGACCGGCGGCTCCTGGTGGCGGCGCTTCATGTTGGGATAGAGATCGGTGCCGCCGGCCACGTAAGCGGCGTCGGGCGGGGCCTGGCGCTTCAGGTCGACCGCCTCGGCCGCCGAGTGCGGAACGAGGAACCGGAAGCGCGGGAGCCGCATCATGGCCGCTTCCCCCGGTTCCTCGTGGGGACGCCCTCCCGGACGCCGCCCTTCCCGATCTCACGCTCATCGCCGATCGCCCGTCCGTCGCCGCCCGCCCACGGCGGTGGCACCCGCAGCGGCTCGGGCCACGGGAAGTCGGGGATGCCCGCCGGTCCTTCGCGCGGCTCCTCCCCCTTGGACTTCCGGGCCAGGGCCCTCAGGATCTTCTGCGGCGTGATCGGGACCTCGTCGACACGCGCCCCGACCGCATCGTACACCGCGTTGGCGACCGCGGGCGGGATCGGCAGGAGCGGCCCCTGCCCGACCTCCTTCGCGCCGAACGGCCCGTTCGGGTCCGGATCTTCGATCAGATAGGTGTGGATCGGACACATCTCGTGGGTCGTCGGGCTCTTGTACTCGAGCATCGATGGATGGTGATGGACGACGTTACGGTTCCCGCGGTACGTCATCTCCTCCATGAGCGCCTCGCCGAGCCCCATGTAGACCGACCCCTCGACCTGGCCGATCGCGACGACCGGGTTGATCGCCTGACCGATGTCGTGGGCGATCCAGATCTCGTCGACCCGGGTCTCGCCTGTCTCGGGGTCGACCGTCACCTCGGCGACGGCCGCGCTGTACGAGTAGGCGGGGCTGGGACCGACGCCCGCCCCGCGATAGCGGCCGGGCGACCTGGGCGGCGTGTACGAGCCGACCGTCCCGATCGTGCCGAACCTGGACTCCGCCAGGACGACGGCCTCGGCGAACGGGATCGACCGGTCGGGGTCCTCGACGTCGAAGGCACGACCCTCAGCCAAGGCGATCCGGATCCCCGGAACGTCCCACTTCTCGGCGACCGCCCGGACCAGGAGCTCCCGCGCCCGCTCGGCCGCCTGGAGGGCGGCGTTCCCGGTCATGATCGTGACCCGGCTGGAATAGGAGCCCAGGTCGACCGGCGTCAGCGAGGTGTCGCCGGTAACGATCTCGATCTCCAGGGGGTCGACGCCGAGCACCTCGGCGACGACGTACGCCAGGACCGAGTCGGACCCCTGGCCGATCTCGGTCGAGCCACAGAAGACCGTGACGCCGCCCCCACGGTCCAGCTTCAGCTGGACGCCCGAGTGCGGCATGTTGTTCCAATAGATCGGGAGCCCGGCTCCGGTGATGTAGGACCCGCACGCGAGGCCGATCCCCCTGCCATGCGGAAGGTTCCGGAAGCGCTCCTTCCATCGCGAGCCCTCGACCACCTTGTCGATGCACCGGGCGAGCCCCATCGACCCGATCTTCAAGTAGTTGGCGGTGACCGAGTTCGGCTCGACCAGGTGCGTGAGCCTGATCTCGGCCGGGTCCAGGCCCAGCCGCTCGGCCGCCTTGTCGAGGTGGACCTCGAGCGCGAAACGTGGCTGGGGCGTCCCGTGCCCGCGCTTCGGCCCGCACGGCGGCTTGTTGGTGAACGCGCGGAGACCCTCGAATCGGTACGCCGGCACCGGATAGGTCACGGTCTGGAGCGCGCCCGTGTAGTAGGTCGACGCGACACCGTAGGAGCCGTACGCCCCGCCGTCCAGGAACGAGCGGAAGTGCATGCCGGTGATCGAGCCGTCACGGCGGAAGCCGGTCTTGACCCACATGAGGACCGGATGCCGGCCGCGATGGCAGTAGAAGACCTCCTCGCGGGTCAGGCAGATCTTGACCGGCCGGCCGGTCCGGTGGGCCAGCTCGGCGACCACGATCTCGTGGTTGAAGGGGTCGCTCTTCCCGCCGAAGCCGCCGCCGTTGGGCGTCGCGATCACGCGGATCCGCGCTGCCGGCATCTCCAGCACCTGGGCCAGCGCGCGGTGCACGTAGTGGGGCGTCTGGCTCGAGGTCCAGAGGGTCAGCTTCCCGTCCGGCGTCCAGTCCCCCAGCGCCGCGTGCTGCTCCATCGGGAGGTGCGTGTTCCCCTCGTAAAAGAAGACGTCCTCCTGGACCAGGTCGGCCTCGGCCAGGGCCGCCTCGACGTCGCCGAACTCCAACGCCACGGCCTTGTGGACGTTGTGGCCATCCCCGTAGAGATGGATCCGGGGATCGTCGGCGTCCAGCGCGTCGTCGATCGAGGCGACCGGCTCGAGCTCCCGATATTCGACCTCGATCCGCCGGCATGCCTCCCACGCCGTCTCCTCGTCGACCGCCGCCACCGCGGCGACCGGGTCGCCGATGAACCGGACCTTGTCGAGGCAGAGGGCGTGCTCGTCCTGGCTCACGGGCAGGATTCCGTACGGGATCGGCAGGTCCCTGCCGGTCAGGACGGCGTGGACGCCGGGAAGGGCTTCGGCCTTCGAAGTGTCGATCGAGACGATCTCAGCGTGCGGGGTGGTAGCGCGGAGCATCCGGCAGTGGAGCATCCGCGGCATGAAGAGGTCGTCGGCGAAGCGCGTCCGCCCGGTGACCTTGGCGACAGCGTCGACCTTGGGGAGCGAGGTGCCGACGACGCGGAGACCGGCCCCCGGTCGCCCGTCGGCGCCACGCCCGCCGCGTGTCGGCGGACGGCTTGGGCCCGGCTTCCCCTCAGGCGCCCGTGGCTCGGCCGGCCTGGGCGGAGTGGTCGTGGTCTCGAGCTCCGTCATCGTGTCAGCCCTCGCCGTAGAGCGTCTCGTGGGCAGGCTGGGCATCCTCGCCGCGGATCCTGGCCGCGGCCAGCTCGACGGCCTCGTAGATCTTGAGATAGCCCGTGCACCGGCAGAGGTTTCCGCCCAGCGCCTCGACGATTCGTTCTCTGTCGGGATCGAGCTCCTCGTCCAGGAGCGCCCGCGCGGCCAGGAGGAAGCCCGGCGTGCAGTAGCCGCACTGGGCCGCGCCCAGCTCGGCGAACGCTTGCTGGAGCGGGTGGAGCCCGCCTGGGCCTTCGAGCCCTTCGACGGTCGTGATCTCGCGGCCTTGGAGCGCCGCCGGGAGGGCCAGGCAGGAGAGGACCGGCCGGCCGTCGACGAGAACCGTGCACGTTCCACACTCCCCCAGCTCGCAGCCGTGCTTGGTGCCGGTCAGCCCCAGGTCCTCACGGAGTACCTCGAGAAGGGTCTTGTGGACCGGAGCCAGGAAGGCCCGCGATTCCCCGTTCACGACGAGTCGGATCGAAAGGGGCTCAGCGGTGGATTCCGGCTCAGATGTGGCCGTCTGTATCATCGAACGGAATGTAGCGCCGGCTCCCGGGGACGGCATGAACGGACGGCATGCCCGTCCCGGCTCGCTGTGCCGTCTCAACGGCGTTTGAGATCAGCGCCGACTGTTTCCGGAGTTGAAGTGGCTCAGGGAAGGAGGCTGGACCTCGAGTCAGGGCCGAGCGCCCATGCAGATCGTGACCTCGTCCGAGGCAACCTGCTCACATGGTCCCCGGTAACGCTCCGGGAGCGAAAAGCACGAGCCCGCCGTAGGCGATGAGTCCTGCCCCGGCTGCCCGAGCGATCCAGACGCCCCTGGGCAGCGTCTTCTCGGCGAAGACCAGGGCCCCGATGGCGCCCATCGCTACCAGGTTCATGACGCCGAGCGGGACGATGATCACGAACAGCAGCCAGCAGCAGCCCGCGCAATAGAGCCCGTGTCCGAGGCCCATGATGAAAGCGCCCGACCATCCATCTCGCCAGTGCTCCAGCAGGAAGACTATCGGGCTCCGGCACTTGTGCAAGCAGAGGTGCTTGAGTGACGTGAGCTGGTAAACGCCGGCCGCAACGAGAAGCCCACCGGCTATCCGACTCCAATTGGAAATGAGCCAGTCTGACCGCTCGGCGAGGACATCCATCCCCGCGGCAAAGCCCAGCGCCAGGAGACCGAAGATAAGCCAGACCAGGATGTAGGCCGCGGCGAACATGGAAACCGGCACGTAGGGACGCGCCGAGGATCGCCTGCGCACCTGGATCGCAGAGAAGGTCAGGATCATGGGTGCGGACGCCGGGAACATCATCCCGACCATCATCACGCCCCACATCGCGATGAATGCCCAGGCGCCCATGCCCATGGTCAGGCCGAGGCCGGACATCGCCATCGGCGACCCGACCTGAGCTTGCTTCAGGACCCAGAGCCATGCCAGGATGGTTATCGCGATGAGGCTCGCCAGGATGATGTTGCGTTGGCGGGCGAGAGCAGGGCTCAGCAGCGGAGCCGCGGCGTCACGCAATTCGGCACCGCGCGCATCAGCCAGATCGCTCACGATGCGTCGGGACCGCTCCAGTCGAAGGTGATGTGCTTGCTGGACTTCCCGGCATGGTCCCACTTGAAGATGAAGGCGTCGACGTCGTCCGCAGTGGCCTTGCCCTGCGTGGCGACCTGTCCCGGTCCGGTCTCGGAGCCTGGGAGGTTCTCCATTCGAGGTGGCTTGCCTTCACTCGTCGGACCCGACAGCGCGTTGGCCGCTGCACGTACGCGACCAGGGACTTCGGCACGCCAGGAACTGAGGTCGTCGGCGATCTCCACCTTGATGGGCGCGAAGTCGAGACCGACCATCTCAGGACCGAAGATCTCGACAAACCGACCGGGCCACCCCCCGGCCTGCCCACCGAAGATCATCTGCAGCGCCTCACGCTGACCTGCATTCGCGCGCTCGTCCAACAGAACGCCCATCCTGGGTTCCGAATGAGTACCGGTCCAGACGTTTCCCTTGAATGTCCCGACACCGACGACGTTCAGCCCATGCAACGAGACGTCGCCGTACCGACCCTCCCGGATGTGCCAGACGAGGACGCCCTCGCAGTAGTCGTCGTCGGGTGGCTCGGCCCACGAGCACGGGCAAGGGACGTTGCACCTGCATACGTCGAACCAATCACCCTTGGCGTGCCACGTCGGTACGTTGGCCATGACCCCTCCTCGTGCAGCCTCTCCTGATGCCCCTCGGCTCGCGCCGCTGGGCTCCGTCTCTCTCGAGCAGCTCCAGGAGGCGTATATATCGCGAGGACTGTCATCGGTCCAGCCAACGAACGGCCCTCGGGTAAGCTCGACTCGCCGGCACGCCCCGGTTGACCCCCGCCGGGCCGACCTTCAACTTCCTGCCATGCCCGATCCCGACCCCATCGATCGCCGCCTGGTCGTCGTCGGCGACCGTGTCCTCATCGAGCCCGACGCCGGCGAGGACCGGACCGAGGTCGGCCTCTACCTCCCCCGCTGGGCGGTCGAGAAGGAATCGGTGCAGGTGGGTCGCGTGGTCGCTTGCGGGCCCGGCATCCCGGTCGCCGAGCCGAGCTCGCTCGAGGACGAGCCGTGGAAGACGAGCGATACAGCCGTGCGCTACGTGCCGATGCAGGCCCAGGTCGGCGACTACGCGATCTTTCTTCGGAAGGCCGCCGTCGAGGTGAAGTTCGAGGGCCGCACCTATCTCATCGTACCGCAGGCCGCGATCCTGCTGCTCCACCGCAACCCTCGACCGCGGTCGTCGGTGGATGATCTGCTGGAGAGCGAGAGCTTCGGCTCCGAAGCACGCGGCGACGACGAAAAGCCGGACGACGAGTCCGGCGCCTAGCCCGATGGGTTCATACGCTCGGAGAGGCTTCTACGCCGAGCGGGTCTTTCCCTGGATCATGGATCGGGCAGATACGCCCGAGCTGAAGCGTGAACGGCGGCGTTCGATCTCCGAGGCCGCGGGCCGCGTTCTCGAGATCGGGGTCGGCACGGGCGCCAACTTCCCCCTTTATGGAATCGGGGTTCGCTCCGTGACCGCTCTCGAGCCCTCGGGCGGCATGAACCGCCGCGCCACGCGAAATCTGGCCGGGGCGCGCGTCCCCATCCGAATCCTTGCCGGCGATGCCGAGCATCTTCCCTTCCCGGGAGGCACGTTCGATTCGGTCGTGACGGTCTTCGTCCTCTGCACGATCCCGGACGCAGTGAAGGCGTTGGCCGAGGCGCGACGGGTCCTGGTACCGGGCGGGCGGCTCTTCTTCCTCGAGCACGTGCGGGCGCCCGATCCGCGCGTCGAACGGTGGCAGCGACGGCTCCAGCCGGTCTGGGGACGGCTGGCCTGCGGATGCGTGCTCGCCCGCGACACGGAGGCCCGGATCGACGAAGCCGGCTTCACCATCGAAACGCTGGACCGTTTCTGGCTCGCGCACGTGCCGAGGATCGTAGGGCGGGTTATCCGTGGCCGGGCCGTCAGGAGGTGAGCTCGCGGGACGGGCGCTCGGAGAGCAAATCCACGCACCCCTCCGCCAGGACGATCGCCTGCTCGAACGTCAGCGCCCTTCCGGCCTCGAAAGCATGTTCGAACGCCTCGTCGCCGAGCGCCGCCAGGGAAGCCGCCCGGGTGCTCTCGTACTCG
>Ga0268386_10003715_pt1 | contig 11152 bp, 9 predicted proteins | sample RVTome_15_FD_200260 | JGI IMG/M metagenome (GOLD analysis project Ga0268386, IMG submission 200260) | Soil microbial communities from uranium-contaminated site in the Upper Colorado River Basin, Wyoming, United States - RVT150D86... ... | reverse complement strand
GTCGGCTGCTACGTTCCCGGCGGCCGTCACCCCCTTCCTTCGTCACTCCTGATGACGGCGATTCCCGCCCGCGTGGCGGGCGTCCGCGAAATCGTCGCCATCTGTCCTCGCCCCGCTCCGGTGGTCATGTTCGCGGCACTGGCGGCAGGCGTATCCCGCCTGTTCCGCGCCGGCGGCGCCCATGCGATCGCGGCGCTGGCGTATGGGACGGCCACGGTCCCGCGCGTGGACAAGATTGTCGGCCCAGGCAGCGCGTGGGTGGCGGCGGCCAAGGCGCGGGTGGCGGCGGACTGTGGTGTGGATTTCTTCGCGGGGCCGAGCGAACTGGCGGTCGTCTCCACACGCGGCCGGGCGGCCTGGATCGCCGCCGATCTCATTGCGCAGGCGGAACACGACCCCGATGCGAGGGTTGTCCTGTTTACGCCCGCTCGCCGGCTCGCGGAAGGGGTCCTTCGGGCGGTGCGACGTGCGCTGCCACCGCGCGGGGCTGCCCGCTCGGCGCTGTCGCGGAACGGCGGGATCGTCCTCACTCGATCCCTGGACGAGGCGATCAGCCTGAGCGAGCGCATGGCGCCGGAACACGTGCTGTGCGATTCAACGGACGTCGCAGGGCGGCTGGCCCGCGCGGGCACGATCTTCGTCGGCAATTACAGCGCGCCCGCCTGCGGCGACTACGTGACCGGCTCGAATCATGTGCTTCCCACGATGGGCGTGGCAGCAGTCCGCGGGGGCCTGTCGGCTGCCGACTTCGTGCGGGTGGTGAACGTTCAACGGATTTCCAGGGCCGGACTGCGCCGAATCGGGCGCGACGGTATCGCCCTCGCGACGGCGGAAGGGCTGCCGGCCCACGCAGCGTCGATTCGCCTCCGCCTGGATCCCTCAGAGAGATCTCAGTCATGAGCTACGAGTACGAACGCGTTCCGACGCCCTCGACGGGCCTCCGGCTGCACCTCAACGAGAACACCGGCGGCTGCTCGCCGCGCGTGCTGGCCGCCATTCGGTCCATCACCGGCGAACAGGCGGCGTTCTACCCCGACTACGACGCGAGCATTGCAGCCTGCGCGGCGCACTTCGCAGTGCCCGCGGAGCGCGTACTGCTGACCAACGGGCTGGACGAGGGGATCCAGGCCGTGTCGATGGCTGCGATCCGCGAGGCGCCGGACCGGACGGGGGACGCCATCATCGTGGTCCCCGCATTCGACATGTATGCCGCCTGCGCCGACGTCGCCGGCGCCCGCGTCGTCGAAGTGCCCACTTCCGCTGATTTCTCGTTCCCGCTCGACGCCGTTCTCGACGCCGTCGGCCCTGCGGCGCGCATCGTCTTCATCACGAGTCCGAACAACCCCACCGGCCAGCCGGTCGATCACGAGGCCATCCTGCGCATTGCAGCCGGTGCGCCCCAGGCGATGATTTTCGTGGACGAAGCCTACGCGGAATTCGAAGGCCGGACGCTGCTGGGCTACCCCGCGCTGGAGCGCCTGCCGAACATCATCGTCGGGCGCACTTTCGCCAAGGCGTACGGCCTCGCGGGACTGCGGATCGGCGCGCTCATCGGACATCCGCAGACTCTCGCCCCGGTGCGTCGCGCCGTTCCTCCGTACAGCCTCAACGTCTGCGCTTCAGTGGCGCTGGTGGCGGCGCTCGAGGATCGCGACGGCTGCGACCGGTATCTCTCCGCCGTGCGGACGTCCAAGGAATTGCTGTATCGCGCGCTGGATCGCCTCGGTATCAGGTACTGGACGAGCGCCGCGAACTTCGTGCTGGCGGACTTCGGCAACGAAGCCACCCGCGTTGTCGAGGGTCTGGCCCGGCGCGGCATCCACGTCCGGGATCGCTCGAACGATCGATTCTGCCCCGGCTGCATACGCATCACCGCCGGAATTGTCGAGCACACCGAGACCTGCATCAGCGCATTGGAGGAGGTGCTGTGCGGCGCGCAACCCTAGACCGAACGACGCGGGAAACGTCCATCCGCGTCAGGCTCGCGCTTGACGGACGAGGCCGGTACGACATCTCCACGGGCATCAGGTTCTTCGATCACATGCTGGAGACCGTCGCTCGCCATGGCGGCCTCGACCTCGAGCTGCGGGCGCGCGGCGATCTCGACGTAGACCAGCATCACACCGTCGAAGACGTCGGCATCGCGCTGGGTGAAACGATATCGGCCGCGCTCGGATCGCGGAAGGGCATCAACAGGGCGGGATACTTCGTCATGCCGATGGACGAGACCCTCGGCGTCGCAGCCATCGATCTCGGAGGGCGCCCCTACGCCTGCGTCGAACTTCGATTGAAGGTCCAGCGGGTCGGTGATCTCCTGGCGGAGCTGATCCCCGACTTCTTCGAAGGCTTCGCTCAAGGCGCACGCGCAAACGTGCACCTCAAAATCCTTTACGGCCGATCGAGCCACCATCAGGTCGAAGCGCTGTTCAAGGCCTTCGCGCGGGCGCTCCGGTTTGCGTGCTCCAGGGACAAGCGCCTCGCGCGCACGCTCCCGAGCACGAAAGGGGTGCTGTGATCGCGCTCATCGATTACGGCGCCGGCAACCTCACCTCCGTTCGCAAGGGTCTGGCGGCTGCCGGAGCGCCGCTCTACACTCCTGGTGCACCGGCGGATCTAGCCGACGCCTCCGCCGTCGTGGTGCCGGGTGTGGGCCACTTCTCGGCGACCCGGGCGCTCGGCGATCCGTGGCGCGCCGCGATTCTCGAGCGCGTCAACGCCGGAGTACCGCTGCTTGGAATCTGCCTCGGGATGCACTGGCTGTACGAAGGCAGCGAAGAGGACTCCCAAGCACGCGGGCTTTCGCTGATACGCGGGACCTGTTCGCGCCTGCCTCCGGACCGGAAGGTGCCGCACGTGGGCTGGAATACGCTCGTCGCCAAGGAGTCAACCCTTCTGAAGGGCATCGCGAACGAAACGTACGTGTACTTCGCACATTCCTATGCCGCGCCGGCCGGCACGGCGTGTACCGCGTTCGCGGACCACGGCGTCCGTTTTGCCGCGGTCGTCGAGTGCGGCAGCGTGTTCGGGGTGCAGTTTCACCCGGAGAAGTCCGGATCGGCCGGCATCCAGATCCTGAAGAACTTCGTGTCGCTCGCTCAGCCGCGCTGATGCTGGCCAAACGACTCATCGCCTGCCTCGACGTCCGCGACGGCGCCGTCGTCAAGGGAATCAACTTCGGCGGGCTGACGAACGCCGGCGATCCGGCCATCCTGGCGAGCCGCTACAACGAGGAAGGCATCGACGAACTGGTCGTGCTGGACGTGACCGCCACGATCGAAGGGCGTCTGGCGCTCGCACACACCGTGGGCACTGTCGCATCGCGCTTGTTCATACCGCTGACGGTAGGCGGAGGAATTCGCTCTGATGACGACGCGGCGGCGGTGATGGACGCGGGCGCCGACAAGGTCAGCCTCAACAGCGCGGCACTGGCGGACCCGTCGATCCTCGGCCGGCTCGCACGGAGGTATGGCAGCCAGGCGGTCGTCGTGGCCATCGACGCCAAGCGGCATGCGGACGGATACGCCGTGTACGCGCGCAGCGGGCGGGCCGCGACAGATCGCGAGGCCGTCGAATGGGCCCGCGAAGCCGAATCGCGCGGGGCCGGCGAGATTCTGCTGACGTCCATCGACAGGGACGGCACGCGCTCCGGATTCGATTGCGCGCTGACGGCCGGCGTATCGGCAGCGGTCAGTATCCCGGTCATCGCGTCGGGCGGCGCCGGCGCCTTCGATCACTTCGCTGAAGTGTTCACCGCCGGCCGGGCCGATGCCGCGCTGGCCGCCTCGGTCTTCCATTACTCGGAACACGCCGTCGGAGAGCTGAAACGATACCTGAAGGAGCGCGGAATTCCCGTGCGAATCTGACGCGATGCTCATTCCCTCCATCGACCTGCAGGGCGGACGCATCGTTCAGCTCGTGCAGGGTGCACGGCTGGCCCTGGCATCGGACGATATCGAGGCGTGGATCGCGAGGTTCTCGGGCTGTGAGCGCGTGCAGCTGATCGATCTGGATGCGGCGAAGGACGAAGGCAACAACCGTGGATGGATCGCACGGATCTGCGGACAGCTTCCATGTCAGGTGGGCGGCGGCATCCGCAGTGTGGAGCAGGCGCGCGACGTCCTCGATCTCGGCGCCACGCGCGTCATCCTCGGTTCGTCGCTGTTCACGCCCACGGGCGTGGACCTCCACTTCACGAGGCGCATCTCAGAGGCCCTCGGCGCCGACCGTCTGATAGCCGCCGTCGATTCCCGCGGCGGCCGTGTCGTCATCCACGGCTGGCGCACACAACTGCCCCTGTCCCCGGTTGCAGCGCTGAGGGCGCTCGAGCCATTCGTGGGCGGCTTTCTTTATACGCATGTCGATCGCGAAGGCCTGATGCAGGGGACCGATCTCCAGGCCATCCATGCCATTCGGAAGGCGACCTCGCGCCGCGTCATCGCCGCGGGGGGGATTACGACACTGGCGGAGGTCGAATATCTGGATTCGGTTGGCGTCGACGCTGTCGTGGGCATGGCCCTTTACACGGGCCGCCTGAGACTGCCGTGACTGAAGCCGGGGACGAAATGCGATACGCTGAGCGCGCATGCGCCCATTGATTCTTCTGCTCCCTCCCCTTCTCGCCCTGACCGGCTGCGCACGGCCGTCTGGCACGTTCTCGGAAGAGAACGCCCGCAGGCACGTGGACATGCTGGCTGGCACCATCGGCAGCCGCCCGGTCGGGACCGCGGCAAACGCCCGCGCCCGCGCGTACATCCTCAACGAACTCCGGCAGTACGGCTTCGACGTGCGCGTGCAGGAGACAGATGCCAGGCGTCCGGAGGTCGCCAGAACCGCGCGCGTCTCGAACATCATCGCCGTCAGGCGCGGCGCCCGCGACGAGGCCGTTGGGCTGCTGTCGCACTACGATTCCGCGCCTGAGGCGCCGGGCGCCGGAGACGATGCCTTTGGGGTGGCGGTCTCGCTGGAGGCGGCCCGGCAGTTGAGCGAGCGAACGGATCGCCACTGGAGCCTGATGGTGCTCATCACCGATGGCGAGGAGGCAGGATTGATGGGCGCTGCCGCGCTCGTGACGGACCGCGAGGTCGCCGCGCGTGTGAAAGCGTATCTGAACATCGAAGCCGTCGGATCGTCCGGCACCGCCCTGTTGTTCGAAACGGGGCCGGGCAATCCCTGGCTCGTACGGCCCTGGGCGGCCGCGGCACCGCACCCGCGCGGCAATTCCTTTGGCGTCGAGATCTACAAGCGCCTGCCGAACGACACGGACTTCTCGATCCTGAAGCGTCACGACATTCCCGGTCTCAACTTCGCGATCACCGGCGACAGTTACGCGTATCACACGGCCCGAGACACGGCCGATCGCCTTTCCGGCGCGAGCCTGCGCGAAACAGGCGCGAACGTCGTCGCCGTGGTGTCCGCGCTCGACGCCGTCGATATCACGCAGCGCTCGACGGGTGAGCCGACCTATTTCGACCTGGGCGAGACGGCTGCGGTGACGTATGGCCCGGCGTGGGACTGGGGTCTCGCCGCCGTCGCGCTCATCACCGGGGTCATCGCGTGGGTGCGGGTGTCGAGCGCGGCCATCGGACTCGGCGGGCTCGGACGGTGGCTGCTGACGCTCGTCTGGACCGCGATCGGCGCCGCGGTCGTCGTCGCTTCGATGCTGGCGGCGATATGGGCGCTCCGTGCGGCGCGCGAGGTCTATCACCCCTGGTACGCGCAGCCCGAACGTCTCTTCGTGATGTTGATGGCGATCGGCGTGACGGCCGGCTGGGGCATTGTCAGGCTGGGCCGCTTCCTCCCGGCGCGCGCGCACGGCCTGCGCCACCCGCTGGTCACCTGGAGCGCCGCGCTTCCGGTCTGGCTCCTGCTTGCCAGCGGCTCGTTGTGGAACGCTCCTGGCGCCGCCTACCTGTGGACCGTGCCGCTGCTCGCGGCCGGACTGCTGTTGGCGATTTCGCCTCCACGAAGCTCGCTCGCCGTTCGCCTCGCGTCGCTCGCCATCCTTGCCGTCAGCACGACGATCTGGCTGACCGACACCCGGGATTTCCTTCGGTTTCTCGTCGCGGTGTTTGGCCGGTTGCCCATGGTCACGCCCATCTTCGTCTACCCGGCGATTCTGACGATCGCCGGCATCATGCTCCTGCCGCCGTTCGTGGCTGTGGCCGCCATCCGCCGCCCGCTGCTCCGGCCGTCGCTGATGACCGCGGTGGTGCTCTTCATGGTCGCGGCAGCGTTTGGCTGGGCCTACACGGCCCAGGCCTATACCTTCGAGCAACCGCTCCGCCGCCACGTGCGGGCGATTCAAATCCCGCCCGCGGCGACGGGCCCCTCGGCAAGCTCGGGGCCGGGCCGTTCGGCAAGCTCAGGGCGGGCACTCTGGGAAGTTGCCTCGATCGAACCAGGGCTGGACCTGGCGGACGCCGCACCGGGCGGGTGGATGCCTGTCCGCGATCCGCTCCCGGCCGGCGTGCCATGGGGTCCGCTGCCCCACCCGTTCGTCTTCCGGACCGAAGGTCCTTCGCTCGGGGAGGCGCCGCTGACGATCACGGGCTACCGGGTGCGGCCGCTGCCTGGCGGGATCGAGCTGGAACTCACGGTCACGCCCCGCGACCTGGGAACGGAAGCGACCTTCCTGCTTCCGCCGTCGGTCACGCCCGCGCGGGCGAACCTGGCCGGACTGGTCCGGCGGGGCCGATGGTCGGCGACCTATGTCGCGGTGCCTCCGGAGGGGGTGACGTTCCGGGCCAGCTTCGCGGACGTGCCGCCGGAGGTGCTCGGGCGGATCGAGGTGCTGGTCACGGCCGACCGGTTTCCCGAGGGCACGGGATGGCAGGGGCTTCCGTCCTGGCTGCCGCAGGAGCGCACGGTCTGGAGCGGGACGGCCGCGTGGCTGCTCACCCTCCCGGCGTGGGCCGGCATTGCGCCTGTGCCGCCGTTACGCTAAACTACGTAATCACTACGCCGTTTAACGTAATGCCCAATCCCTTCGTCTATGGCGAAGTCGTGCCGCCGTCGGCGTTCGTGGACCGCGAGTCCGAGCTCGAACGCCTGACCGCGGACCTCCGCGACGGGCAGAAGATCTTCCTGATCTCGCCGCGCCGCTACGGCAAGTCTTCGCTCGTCCGGCAGGCCCTGCGCGCGGCGGCGCGCGGCGGCGCGCTGACCGTGGACGTCACCGTGAGCAGCTACAGCTCGTATGTCGCCTTTCTCGAGGGCTATGCGCGGGCGCTCGTCGGCGGCGAGACGCGGCTGGACCGCGTCAGGGGCTGGCTCAGGGATCTGCTGGCGGACCTTCGGCCCGAGGTGCGCGTGGAGGCGGACGCCGCCGGCCGGGGCCAGCTGGCCGTGTCGTTTCCCTCCATCAGAACCGATCGCGACGTGTCCCGCCTCGCGCAGGAGGTGTTCGCGATGCCCGGGAAAATCTCGAGCGCCCGGAGCCGCCGCATGGTCATCGCGCTGGACGAGTTTCAGGCCATCGGCGCCTTCAACGGCGGCGGCGTCGAGCACGCGCTCCGCGCGGCGGTCCAGCACCAGCGGCTCGTCGGCTACGTCTTTTCCGGATCGGAGCCGGCGCTCATGGAGCGCATGCTCGGCCGGAGCCGTCCGTTCTACAAGGCCGGTCCCGTGATGCGCCTTCAGAAGATCCCGCCGGATCGGTTCGCGCAGTTCATCGACGCCAGGTTCAAGGCCACCGGCATCAAACCCGCCCAGGGCGTCGCAACCGCGATCGTGGATCTGGCCGGCAATCTTCCCTACGACGTGCAGCGGCTCGCGCACGAAGTCTGGGATGATGTCAAGGCGGCCGGCGGGCGATCGGTGGACGAGGACGCGCTGCACTCGACGCTGAAGCGCCTGCTGGGCGAGCAGGAGACGCTGTTCGAAGGGATTTGGCAGCGGCTGACGCTCGCGCAGCGCGGCGCGCTGCGGGCGGCCGTGCTCCAGGATGGCCGCGAACTGCTCTCGGCGGATGTCCGGGCCAGGTATCGGTTGAGGGGCGCCTCGACGGTCCAGGCGTCGCTGAGCGCGCTGGTGCGCGAAGACATCCTGGCACGGGAGGGGGCACGATACGTGGTGGTGGACTCGCTCTTGCGGGAATGGATCGCCCGGAGGACGTTCTGAGATGACACGCCTGCTCCAGCAGCTCGGGCTCGGCCGGCCGGAACTCCGGGCCTGGGCGATGTACGACTGGGCGAACTCGGCGTTTCAGACCACGATCATCGCGACCGTCTTCCCGATCTATTTCTACACGGTCGTGGCCGCCGATCTCACCGACGCCGACGCGACGAGCCGGTTCGCCTGGGCCACCACGATCGCCATCGTCATCGTGGCCCTGGTGGCGCCGCTGCTGGGCGCCATCGCGGACTACGCGGCGATGAAAAAGAAGATGCTCGCCGTCTTCCTCGGGATTGGCGTCGCGTCCACGCTGGCGATGTTCGGCGTCCAGCGCGGCGATTGGAATCTGGCCCTGATCCTCTTCATTCTGGGCAACATCGGCGTCGCGGGCAGCATCGTCTTCTATGAATCGCTGCTGCCCCATCTGGTGTCGCAGGAGGACCTCGATCGCGTCTCGTCGGCCGGCTATGCGATCGGCTACCTCGGCGGCGGCGTCCTGCTCGCCATCAACCTGCTGATGATGCAGCGGCCGGAGCTTTTCGGGATCCCCGACCGTGGGACCGCCGTGCGGCTCTCCCTGGCGAGCGTCGGCGTCTGGTGGCTGGTCTTCTCGATTCCGCTCTTCCGCACGGTGCCTGAGCCTGCGCGCGCGATTGAATCCGACGAGCCGCTGAACGGCCGTGTCGTCGCGATTGGTTTTCGCCGCCTCGTCGAGACGTTCCAGGAACTGCGCCGCTACCGGCAGGCGTTTCTCATGCTGGTGGCATTCCTCATCTACAACGACGGCATCCAGACGATGATCCGGATGGCGGCCATCTACGGCAGCAGCATCGGGATCGACGACAGCGCGCTCATCAGCGCGCTCCTGATTACACAGTTCACGGGCGTGCCGTTCGCGTTCCTGTTCGGCTATGCGGCGAGCCGGGTCGGCACTCTGCCGGCGATCTACACCGGCCTGTCGGTGTACGCGCTCATCTGCGCGCTCGGCTACTTCATGACGACCGCCGCGCATTTCTTCATGCTGGCGATCCTCGTGGGCATGGTGCAGGGAGGCACACAGGCGCTCAGCCGCTCGCTCTTTGCCAGCATGATCCCGCGGCACAAGTCGTCGGAGTTCTTCGCGTTCTTCGGCGTATTCGAACGGTATGCCGGCATTCTCGGCCCCCTGATCTTTGCGTCCATGGTGGACGCCACGGGCTCGAGCCGGAACGCCATCCTCGCGGTGCTGGGATTCTTCGTCGTGGGGGGCGCCATCCTGGCGTTCGTCAACGTGGAGGAAGGACGCCGCATCGCGCGCGCGGCCGAGGCAGACGTCACCCGCGTGTGATCCCGCCATGAGTCGCCCCAACGCCCTCGTCCGTGTGCTGGCAAGGCTGACAGCCTCCACCTTCTACCGCGTCGACTGCGTCGGGCAGCCTCCGCGGACGGGCGCGGTGCTGCTCCTTCCGAATCACCCGAACGCGCTGCTCGATCCGGCGCTCGTCTGGGCCTGCGCGGGGCGGGACGTGCGGTTTCTCGCCAAGTCCACCCTTTTCGCAGGGCCGCTTCGCCCGCTGCTGGCCGGCGCGGGTGCGATCCCGGTGTACCGGCGCGTCGATCCGGGGACCGATCCCGCGCGGAACTCGGAAGCGTTCGCGGCCGTGGCCGCGGCGCTGGCCGACGGCGACGCGATCTGCCTCTTCCCCGAGGGGATCAGCCATTCGAGCGGGCGCCTCGAGACGCTCCGAACCGGCGCGGCCCGCATGGCGCTCGCCGCCGAACAGCACGGCACGTCCGTGGCGATCGTTCCCGTCGGGCTCAACTTCAACCGCAAGACCGCGTTTCGCTCGCGCGTGACCGTCGCGTTCGGTCGCCCCTTCTCGGCCCGCGATCTGCCGCCGGCGGGCGGCGACGACGACGCTCGCGCGGTGCGTGCGCTCACGGATCGGATCGCAGAACACATGCGGCGCCTGCTGATCGAAGCCGACCCGGACGCCGACGCCGCCCTGCTCGATCGCGTGGACCACCTCTATTCCGCAGCCAGGGGCCGCGCGGCGGAACCCGCGGATCGGCTCGCGCGGCGCCAGACCATTGCGGCCGGCATCGAACGGCTCCGCGGTGCCGCTCCGGACAAATACGACGACCTGCTGCTGCGCCTGCGGCGCTACGACAACCGCCTCCGGCGTTTCGGTCTTCGCGATCGCCATCTCGACTGGCAGGTGAGTTCGCGGGATGCCGCGATCTTTGCGGCGCGCGAGCTGGCGTTTGCCGTGGTCCTGCTGCCGCTGTGCGCCGCGGGTCTGATCGTGTTCTTCGTTCCCTATCACCTCACGGGATGGGCCGCTCGGCTCTCGACCCGCGAACGCGATCAACTTGCCACCGCGCAGGTCATCGCCGGCACGGTGATCTACGGATTGTGGCTGGCCGGGCTCTGCGCCGCCGCCTGGCGGCTCGGCGGCCGAACCGGCGGCCTCGCCATGCTGATCCTGCTCCCGGTCCTCGCCCTCGCGTCTCTCGTCGCGCTCGAGCGCGAGGCCGCGGTCCTCGATACGGTTCGATCGTGGCTCCTGCTCCGGCGCCCAGGACCCGATACCAGAGAACGCCTGCGCCGCCGCCGGTCGGAGCTGGCCGACGTGCTCGATCAGGTGCACCAGTGGCTGCAGGCCGAGGGGCGCCAGGCCCCATCCGCGAACTCCGTCCGCGAAGCGGGCAGCTGACAGCTGGAAACTGGCAACTGGCAGCTGATAACCGATGAAACTCGCAGACCTCGCCGCGGGATTCCCCGTGACCCCGCCTGGCGCCAACCCGGAGATCACCGGCATCACCGACGACAGCCGGCGTGTGACGCCAGGCTCGCTGTTTGTCGCGGTGCCGGGCACGGCGTTCGACGGCCACGCCTTCGTCGCGGATGCCATGACGCGCGGCGCCGGGGCGGTCGTGCTCGAAAGCAGAGGCGCCGAGCCGGCCGGCCTCCCATTCATCCGCGTCGCATCCTCGCGCCGCGCGCTGGCCGAGCTTGCAGCGCGATTCTACCGGCATCCGGATCGCGAGCTGACGCTCA
>Ga0268386_10003712_pt1 | contig 11157 bp, 12 predicted proteins | sample RVTome_15_FD_200260 | JGI IMG/M metagenome (GOLD analysis project Ga0268386, IMG submission 200260) | Soil microbial communities from uranium-contaminated site in the Upper Colorado River Basin, Wyoming, United States - RVT150D86... ... | reverse complement strand
TACCTCGAGGAGCGGAGCGAGGTCATGACGCGGCTCGGGCGGTTCATGCGCGGGATCGCGCTCGAAGAGGCGAGCGACCTGGCCGCCATGACGGTCGCGGTGCGCCAGGTCCGCAGCCTTTCGTCCTGAGCGTCCTCTCGGGTGCTTGAAGCGTCGGTGAGGCCCGCTACCCTCGGCGTCGTGGGAGCCCAACCGCGCGACCTCGCGCCCGAGCTGGACGAACGCACCCGCGCGGTCCTGGATTTCGAGCGCTCATGGTGGTTGGACGGTGGTCCCAAGGAACGGAGGATCCGCGAGCGTTTCGGGATCTCGGCCACGAGGTATCAGCAACTCCTGATGCGGGCGATCGACCTCCCCGAGGCGCTCGGGTACGACCCCATGCTGGTGCGCAGGCTGCGCCGGCTTCGGGAATCGCGCAGGCGCAAGCGCCTCGCGCGGCGGCTTGGGCTTCCTTCCTAGCCCGGGGTAGGATGGGCTCGCACCAGCCACCGACCAACAGGAGCTTCTACCTCTCCTTGGCCGCCAGCACGCTCCGGTTCGCGATCATCGTCGCCCTCGTCATCGGGGGGATCGTCGTGATCGACCAGGCCTTCCCGGCGCTGTCGTCGGGCGACGGCGACGGCGGTGGCGGCACGACGCCACCGATCACCGGCGGCACGGTCGGCGGCACCGGCGAGACCGGAGCGACGGGAGCAACCGGCGCGACCGCAACCGGCCCGACGGGTGTCGAAGAGGAGCCGCCGACGACCGAAGGCGTACGCATCGCGGTCTTCAACGGCACCGAGGCGAGCGGCCTCGCCGGCGAGACCCAGCTCCGGCTCGAGGAGAGGTACGGCTACATCGCGACGCAGGTCCCGGCAGACGCCCCCGCCGCGTACCCGGTCACGACGATCTACTTCAACGCACCCAAGGACAAGGTCCAGGCCGAGTACCTGGCGAGCGACTTCTTCAAGAAGCTCGACGATGTCGAGGTCGTCAGGCTCGACCCCGGTACCGGCGACATCGATCCATCGACCCAGCTCGCGATCTTCCTCGGAAACGACTACGCGGCCCTCAAGTCCGCCTGATCTCCCTGCGCTCCGCGAACGGGCAGACGCCGCGGGCATCGCGCTCGACTTCGACGGAACGTTGTCCGAGATCGTCACTCGGCCCGACCTCGCGCGTCCCGTCGAGGGTGCACGCGACGCGATCGCCGGGCTCACCCAGCGTTACCGGACGGTAGCGATCGTCACCGGACGCCGGTCCGAAGAGGTGGCGGCGCTCCTCGACCTGCCGCACGTCATGTACGTCGGGCTGTACGGGTTCGAGGAAGAGACCCCCGAGCTGCTGACCGCGGTCGTGCCGCTCGTCGAGACCGCTTCCGCCCGAGTACCGGACGCGTGGATCGAGGACAAGGGGAGCTCGATCGCGGTCCACTATCGGCAGGCGCCCGACATCGATGCCGCGAGAGCCGCGCTGATGATTGCCCTGCAGCCGGTCGCGACCGGGTCCCTCGAGGTGATCGAGGGCAAGATGGTGATCGAGCTCGTCCCGCGTGGCCGGCCGATGAAGGGGGGAGCGCTCGAGCGCATCGTGGGCGAGCACGAGCTCCAGGCCGTCCTCTATGCGGGGGACGATCACGCCGATCTCGACGCGTTCGAGGCGCTCGACCGGCTGGCGGCCTCGGGCATGCAGGTCGTCCGCGTCGCCGTCCGGGGCCGCGAGACGCCGCGGTCGCTGGTCGACGCGGCCGACGTCGTCGTCGAGGGGCCGGCGGGACTCGTCGAGCTCCTGCGAACGCTCTAGCGCCGCCTCCGCTTCGCGCGCTCGAGGTCCTCGAGCTGACCCCGGACCCACCGTGCCGGAGGGTTCGCCAGCACGAGCCGAGACAGTCCGCGCGAGCGGCGAGTGCGTTCGTCGACCGGCATCGAGATCGCTTGCTCCAACGCCTCCGCCATCTCGTCGACGTCGAACGGGTTGACGGGCAGGGCGTACCGGCCCAGCCGCCCATAGGCCCCCGCGTTCCGCGACAGCACCAGGACCCCCCGCCTGCGGTTCAGTAGGGGACCCTCCATCGCGACCAGGTTCATCCCGTCGATGACGGGGTTGACGAACAGGACGTCGTACAGTCCGTACGCCGCGATCGCGCCGATGTAGTCGTCCTTCAACCTGAGCTCGATCGGCTGCCAGTCCTCCCGACCGAGGGCGTCGTTGACCCGGCGGGCCTCCGTCAGGCACGCCTCGGTGTACTCGCGGTACTCGGGAAGCTCCATGCGCGAAGGCGAGAGCAGGGCGAGGAAGCGGACGCGCCCCAGCCAGGACGGGTTCCGGCGGAGGAAGAGCTCGTAGGCCTGGAACCCCCGAACGACGTTCTTGGTGAGCTCCAGCCGGTCGACGCGCAGGATCAGGCGGTTGTTGTCGCGCCACCGGTTGAGCGCGTGCCGGAGGTTGCGCACGCGAGGCGTGGCCGCCTCTTCGCGCATCGCCCGGCCGTCCACCGAGATCGGATGGATGCGGACCGTCACCTCTCGTCCATCGGTCACGATGCGCGAGCGAGCGAGGTCGACTCGCGCCCCCGGCAGCTGGCGAGCGGAGAGCAGGAAGTTCTCGGCCCACGCGGGCGAGTGGAAACCCAGGACGTCGGCTCCGAGCATCCCGTGAAGGACCTGGTCGTGGATCCGCACGGGGAGCATCCTGAAGTACGTCGGACCGGCGATGGAAGTGTGCGAGAAATGCGCGATGAGCGCGTCGGGTATCAGCTCGCGCAGCATCCGTGGCACGAGCGAAAGGTGGTAGTCCTGGATCAGGAACGCGGTGTCCCGCCCGAGCGCGTCGCCTTCCTCGGCGAGGGCCTGCGCGAACCGACGATTGACGTCGACGTACTGGTCCCATGCCTCCTCGACGTCCGGACCGAACGACGGCGACGTCACCGTGTCCCACAGGTAGTGGTGGGCGAACCACAGCATGCCGTTCGAGATGCGGTTGTAGTAGCCGTCGTAGATATCCGGCGGGATGTCGAGGTACCGCAGGCGGTAGGAGACGTCACCTTCCGCGTGATCGATGCGGCCGCCCTTCGATTCGGCGACCATCTCGCGGTCGCCCTCGGACATCGCGGCGGCGACCCAGACGCCTTCGGCTTCGATGAGCGCGCTCGAGAGCGCGGTCACCAGCCCACCGGACCCGCGACGCGCCTGGAGCTCCCCTTTTCGGGCGCGCTCGAACGTCAGCGGTCCGCGGTTCGATGCGACGATGAGCGGTGGGCTCATGCCGTGAGCCGCGAGATCAGACGGATGGTGTCCTCGATCTCGCGGATACACAGGAACCGCTCGCGGACGCGTCCGCGTCCCAGCTCGCCCATCTCCTTTCGCTTCTCCGGATGACGCAGGAGCTCGGTGACGCGCTCGGCGCAGCGGCCGATGCCGTCCACGAGGTAGCCGGTCACCCCCTCCTCGATCTGGAGCCGGATGCCCCCCACGTCACCGCCGACGACGGGCTTCCACTTCCACATCCCCTCGGCCACGACCAGGCCGAAGCCCTCCCTGAGCGACTTCTGGATGATCACGTCGGAGGCACGCTGGAAGGCGTTGACGGCGCTGTCGCCGACGCCGCTCAGGTTGGTGAGCAGATGGATGTCGGGGTCACCGGCCGCGTGCTCGGTCGTGAGGTCGAGGTAGCGGATGCCCTCGGGGTCGTCGTGTGCGAGCGATCCCACCAGGGCCAGCTGGACGTCGGGCACCTCACGCCGGACCAGCCGGAAGGCATCGATGACGCCGGGCGGGTCCTTCCACGGGTCGAAACGCGAGACCTGGGTGATGAGCGGCCGGTCGGGATCCACGCCGAAGGGCATGAGGACGCCCCGCCACGTCGACTCCATCATCGGAGCGTTCTTCGGGCTGAGCGGGTCGATCGAGGGCGGGATGAACGCCCGGACGGGACCCTGGACGCCGGGTTGGACGTACTCCTCGGCGGTGAAGATCGCCGCGTCGTAGCGGTTCACGATCGGCTCGAAGAAGTCCCAGACGGGCCGGTACGGCGCGGACAGGTCGATGTGGCAGCGCCAGATCCATCGGCCCTTGCGGCGAGCGCTCTCCTCGAGGACCTGCAGCATCGCGGCCGGCTGCGGGTCGTGCACCAGGACCACGTCGAAGTCGACGGGAAGCTCGGCCGCGTTGGCGTGCATCCGTTCCCAGTACGTCTCGCGCATCTCGTCGTCGAGCTGGGTCTCGGCGCCCTGGAGCGCGTTGTGTACGGCCTTCGTGACGTTGAAGAAGCGGTCGGATCCTTCGATCACGACCCACGACGTTTCGACGCCCAGGTCGTTCATGAGCGGCACCTGCGTCTGCAGCAGCTCGGACACTCCGCCGCCGTAGGCGGTGCTGCTCACGTTGAGCACGCGGAGCCCCGGTAGCTGTCGGGCGGCCTCGCGGAGACGGTCGACAGCCTCCTCGCCCGCCGCTTCCGCGTACTCGGACACGTGCTTGGGCTGGATGGGGACGATCGGGAGCACGGGGTCGAGTCTACTGGGGACGGACGCCGCGGCCGGACGAGCTCAAACGCCCAGTTGCGCGAGCTCTTTCTCCCGCCGGAGGGAGCGCTCGGTCGTCGACATCTCCCGGGCTCGTTCCGCGATCCCGACGAGATCGACGGGCGAGAACGGCTTGGTCATGTACTCGGCGCAGCCCGCCCGCCAGCCCGCCTTGCGATCCTCGAGCTGGGTCTTCGCCGTGAGGAGGATCACGGGCACGTCGCGGGTCTGGGCCCCGTTCGCGAGCGTCCCGAGGACGGAGATCCCGTCCATCTTCGGCAGCATCACGTCGAGCACGACGACGTCCGGTCGTTCGCGAACGGCGAGCTCGAGCCCCGCCTCGCCGTTGTTGGCCTCGATCACCTCGTGCCCAGCGAGCTGGAGGTTCACCCGACAGAGCATCAGGACGTCCGGCTCGTCGTCGATCACCAGTACCCGCATGTCGTCTCCGTCCGTAGATCGCTTGCTCCCCGGAGTATCGGCCGTGGCGGGGGGCCTCCATATGGCCCGACGGGACCATCTCTGCGCCCTCCGGACGGGTCATCACGTGCCTCCAGGCACGAGAGGGCTCGTTGACACCCCCATACACCCTTCCTACATTGGGCTGGGAGCCGAGGATGCTGAAGATCTCTCAGAAGCTCGAATACGCCATGCGGGCGATGATCGAGCTGTCCATGCGCCGCGAAACGGGGGGGCTCGTGCCCGCCCGGGAGATCGCCCAGGCACAACAGATCCCGGTACGGTTCCTCGAGCAGCAGCTCGGTGCCCTCCACAAAGCCGGGCTCGTCGAGAGCTTCCGCGGGGCCGGTGGAGGGTGTCGTCTGGCCAAGGAGCCTTCCGAGATCAGCGTGGCGCAGATCGCGGACGCGATCGAGGGGCAGCTCTACCCGATGTTCTGCCTGGAGCCTACCGACCACACGTGCTTCGCGGATTCGCGATGCGGACTGCAGGGCTTCTGGGGGGAGGTCGCCCTGGCGATCGACGGTGTGTTCCAGCGGACCACCGTCGCCGATCTCGCCGAGCGCCACCAGCGCACGGCCGGCCCGACGGTGTTCACGTCCGAGCAGCTCCTGTCAGGGCTGAACTAGGCGTCTCAAGGCTGGATCAGGCGTCGCGGGCGGAGAGGCTCCCAGGCTCCGTTCCGTGCCTGAAGCGGAGCCGGGAGGTCCGGCTCCGACCTGGCGGTCTCAGGCGTCGCTCTTGCCCAGGATGCGCATCACCTTGGTGCCGCACTTCGGGCAGATGCCCTGAGCGGCCTTCCGACCGTTCTTGAGTTCGACGACCGTGCCCTCGAACTGGACCTTCTCTCGGTCCTTCACGCAGTACCCCTCGTACATGGCCACGTGGGCCCTCCTTCCCCCCGCAGGGTTCGAGGCCGCCTCCGTGGCGGCCTCGTAGGCACGATGCTGGGGCCTTCCAGGCACGGATGCAAGCACTCGAGGCCCATTCCCCGGAATGCCCTCCGAGCCTGCGGGCCGTACGATGCGGGCCTGCCGCATCGCGCGAGGGGGTCTTACCCATGTCGGACGCCGATCAGAACATCGCCGCACTGCTCTCGGAGGAACGTGTGTTCGAGCCCTCCGAGGTGTTCCGCTCCAGAGCGGTCGTCCAGGACCGAGCGGTCTACGAGAGCGCCGAGGCCGACCACGAGGCGTTCTGGGCCGAGCAGGCCGACCGCTTGGGCTGGGTCAAGCGCTGGGACACGGTCATGACGTGGACCCCTCCGTGGGTCAGGTGGTTCGAGGGGGGGCAGCTGAATGCGTCGTACAACTGCCTCGACCGCCACGTCGAGGCCGGTGGAGGCGACAAGGTCGCGTACTACTGGGAGGGCGAGCCCGGCGAGGAGCGGGCGATCACCTACCGGGAGCTCCTGGACGAGGTCTCCCGGTTCGCGAACGCTTTGAAGGAGCTCGGCGTGCGGAGGGGCGACCGGGTCGCCATCTACCTCGGCATGGTTCCCGAGCTGCCCGTCGCGATGCTGGCCTGCGCACGGATCGGCGCGCCGCACTCGGTCGTGTTCGGCGGCTTCTCCTCGGAGTCGCTGCGCGATCGGATCATCGATGCGGAGGCAAAGGTCCTCGTCACGGCGGACGGGGGATATCGCCGCGGCGCGGTCGTGCCGCTCAAGGCCAACGCGGATGAAGCCATCAAGGAGTGCCCCACGATCGAGCACGTCGTCACGGTCCGGCGGACCGGGGGCGAACACTCGTTCGTCGAGGGTCGAGACCTCTGGTACCACGATCTGATCGAGGATCAGTCGACGGTGTGCGAGCCCGAGCCGATGGACTCGGAGGATCCCCTCTACCTGTTGTATACGAGCGGGACCACCGGAAGGCCGAAGGGGATCGTGCACACGACGGGCGGCTATCTCACGCAGGTCGCGGCCACCCACCGGATGATCTTCGACATCCACGAGGACGACGTGTACTGGTGCGCCGCGGACATCGGGTGGGTCACCGGGCACTCGTACATCGTCTACGGCCCGCTCGCGAACCACACGACGGGCGTCATCTACGAGGGCGCGCCGGACTGGCCGGACAAGGACCGGCTCTGGCAGATCGTCGAGAAGTACCGGGCCACGATCCTGTACACGGCTCCGACCGCCATCCGAGCCTTCATGCGGTGGGGAACCGAGTACCCGGAGAAGCACGACCTGTCCTCGCTCCGGTTGCTCGGTTCCGTCGGAGAGCCGATCAACCCCGAGGCGTGGGTGTGGTATTGGACGTACATCGGCGGTGAGCGCTGTCCGGTCGTCGACACGTGGTGGCAGACGGAGACGGGGTCGATCCTGATCACGCCGCTGCCCGGCATCACCCCTCTCAAGCCCGGCTCCGCCACCTTCCCCTTCCCCGGAATCGTCGCCGACGTCGTCGACGAGCACGGCTCGACCGTGCCTCTCGGAGGCGGTGGATACCTCGTCCTGAAGCGTCCGTGGCCGTCGATCGCGCGGACGATCTGGGGCGACCCGGACCGCTATGTCGACACCTACTTCTCGAAGTACGGCCCCGAGACCTATGTGGCCGGCGACGGCGCGAAGCGCGACGAGGAGGGGTACTTCTGGTTGCTCGGGCGGATCGACGACGTGATGAACGTCGCGGGTCACCGGCTGTCGACGTACGAGATCGAGAGCGCGCTCGTCGACAACCCGAAGGTGGCCGAGGCCGCCGTGGTCTCTCGGCCGGACGATCTGGTAGGTGAGGCGATCGTCGCGTTCGTCACCCTGAAGAGCGGGTACGAAGGGGACGATGCCGTCGCCGGCGAGCTCCGGGACCACGTCTCCAAGAAGATCGGCAAGATCGCCCGGCCGCACGGGATCATCTTCACGGCCGACCTTCCGAAGACCCGCTCCGGCAAGATCATGCGCAGGCTCTTGCGGGACGTCGCGCGCGGAAGGCCCCTGGGCGACGTCACCACCCTCGCGAACGCGGAGATCGTCGAGCAGATCCACGGGATTGTGGAGACCGGCGGCACCGACGAGTGACGCGCTGCGTCGCCTCGGGGTCGTCGCCGTCCTCGCGACGCTGAGCGTGCCCGTCGGGGTCGCCGCGCGGTCGCTCGGGCCGTCCGGTCCCTCGGGGTGCACGATCTTCGGGACCGATGGCAACGACGTCCTTCGAGGGACCCCCCGCCAAGACGTGATCTGCGGCCTCAACGGGGACGACGCGATCGTGGGGCTGAGCGGCGGCGACCGGATCGTGGGGGGTCGAGGCAACGATCGGATCGACGGAGGTCCCGGCGCGGACGACGTCAGCGGGGGTCGAGGAGCCGACCTGGTCTCCGGAGGGGGGTCCGAGGACCACGTCGAGGGCGGACCCAACCGTGATGCGGTCAAGGGCGACGCGGGATCGGACGTCGTGCAGGGCGGCCCTGGGCGCGACTTCTGCGTGGCGACCGACGACGGCGTCGACGGCAACGACGTCGCGAACGGCGGTCCGGGGCGCGACGTCTACGACGCGGACGCGGGGGACGTCCTCGTGAGCGTGGAGACGGCCCGAGACTGCTCGATCGGGGCTCGGATCCCGCGAGACGACCACCTGCGCTTGCCATCCGTCGGTCCGGCTAGGTAGCATGCCGTTAGCACTCGGGCACCGAGAGTGCTAGCAGTCGTTGAGGGGATCTGCGGAACGAAGAGCAGTTCGAGAGCAGACCAGGAGAGCAGCAAGAGAGCAGGAGGAGGAGCGATGGCAGCGAAGCTCATCTCGTACGACGAGGAGGCCCGTCGAGCGCTCGAGCGGGGCATGGACCAGCTCGCGAACGCGGTCAAGATCACGCTCGGTCCCAAGGGCCGGAACGTGGTCCTCGAGAAGAAGTGGGGCGCCCCGACGATCACGAACGACGGCGTCTCGATCGCCAAGGAGATCGAGCTCGAGGAGCCCGTCGAGCGGATCGGCGCCGAGCTCGTGAAGGAGGTCGCCAAGAAGACCGACGACGTCGCCGGCGACGGAACGACGACGGCGACGGTGCTCGCACAGTCGATCGTCAAGGAGGGCCTGCGCAACGTCGCGGCCGGTGCCAACCCGATGGCGATCAAGCGCGGGATCGAACGCGCCGTCGAGCTCGCCGTAGAGAGCATCAAGAACCAGTCCAAGGAGGTCGAGCAGAAGGAGGAGATCGCCCACGTCGGCGCCATCTCCGCCGCCGACCCCGAGATCGGTGAGCAGATCGCCGAGGCCGTGGACAAGGTCGGCAAGGACGGCGTGATCACGGTCGAGGAGTCCAACACGTTCGGCATGGAGCTCGAGCTCGTCGAGGGCATGCGGTTCGACAAGGGCTACATCTCGGCGTACTTCGTCACCGACCCCGAGCGGATGGAGACGGTCCTCGACGAGCCGTACATCCTGATCGCCAACTCCAAGATCTCGGCGGTCAAGGACCTGCTGCCGGTCCTGGAGAAGGTCATGCAGAGCGGCAAGCCGCTGCTCGTGATCGCCGAGGACGTGGACGGCGAGGCCCTCGCGACGCTCGTCGTCAACAAGGTCCGCGGCACGTTCCGCTCGGTCGCCGTGAAGGCCCCGGGGTTCGGAGACCGCCGCAAGGCCATGCTCCAGGACATCGCGATCCTCACCGGAGCCACCGTCATCTCCGAGGAGGTCGGGCTGAAGCTCGAGAACTCGACCCTGGATCTCCTCGGGACCGCCCGCAAGGTCATGGTGACGAAGGACGACACCACGGTCGTGGAGGGCGGCGGCAAGGAAGAGGACATCAAGGGCCGCATCAACCAGATCAAGGCCGAGATCGACAAGACCGACTCGGACTATGACCGCGAGAAGCTGCAGGAGCGCCTGGCGCGCCTCGCCGGCGGCGTCGCGGTCATCAAGGTCGGCGCCGCGACGGAGGTCGAGCTCAAGGAGAAGAAGCACCGCATCGAGGACGCCGTGCAGTCGACGAAGGCGGCCGTCGAAGAGGGCGTCGTGCCCGGCGGTGGCGTGGCGCTCCTGAACGCGCAGGCCGCGCTCGACAAGGTGGACCTCGAGGGCGACGAGCTCACGGGTTCGCTGATCGTGCGACGGGCGCTCGAAGAGCCCATGAAGCAGATCGCGGCGAACGCCGGTCTCGAGGGCGGCGTCGTGATCGAGAAGGTCCGCGGGCTCGACGTCGGAACCGGCCTGAACGCGGCGACGGGCGAGTACGAGGACATGTTCAAGGCGGGCATCATCGACCCGACCAAGGTCACGCGGTCCGCGCTCCAGAACGCGGCGTCGATCGCTGCCCTGTTCCTCACCACCGAGGCGGTCGTGGCCGAGAAGCCCGAGAAGGAGAAGGCTCCGCCCATGCCGGGCGGAGGCGACATGGACTTCTAGGTCCGGTCGGCGGGAACCAGGAAGCGGCCCTCCTCGGAGGGCCGCTTCGTTCGTCCGGTGAACCGTCGCCCGCCCTGTTTGCTCCGTGCCAGAATCGGCCGTGGGCAAGGCGCGACTCCATGTCACGTTCCCGGGCCACCTGGCCTCCGAACCGATCCTGCACCGGGTGGCGAGCGAGTTCGGCCTCGTGACCAACATCCGACGCGCGAAAATCGATGACCGAGGCGGGTGGGTGATCGTCGAGGTCGAGGGGGACGACGAGCAGCTCGCCGCCGCCGTCTCCTGGCTCGCCGAACGGGGGTTGGATGTGGACCGGATCGATGAGTGACGTCGGCGAGACGTCTGGGGGACGCGCTCGAGGCGGCGAACGGATCCGTGCCTGATGCTCGAGAAGCGGATCGAGATCCGTTGGCGAGACGTCGACGCCTACGGTCACGTGAACAACGCCGTGTACCTGAACTACCTCGAGGAGGCTCGGGACGCGTGGGTGCAGGAGGTCTTAGGGCGGGCCTCGGGCAACACGTGGGACTTCGTCCTGGCTCGGGTGGAGATCGACTTCAGGGTCGAGCTCACCCAGGACGACGGCACGGTGACCGTTCGATGCGCGCTCGACACGATCGGCCGTTCGAGCGTTGGAACCCGCGAGGAGGTCCGAAAGCTGGACGGGACGCTCTCGGCGGAGGCACGCTCGGTTGTCGTCCCGAGAGATCCGGAGAGCGGCCGCTCGCGTCCGCTCTCCGACGCCGAGCGCAGGGCGCTGGAAGCCGAACAGGTGGGGTGACGGCGCCCGGGCGGGCATGTCACCCGTAGCCTGGGCGGTCGATCGGATCGGCTCGGCTCAAGTGGGCCCGA
>Ga0268386_10003711_pt1 | contig 11159 bp, 9 predicted proteins | sample RVTome_15_FD_200260 | JGI IMG/M metagenome (GOLD analysis project Ga0268386, IMG submission 200260) | Soil microbial communities from uranium-contaminated site in the Upper Colorado River Basin, Wyoming, United States - RVT150D86... ... | reverse complement strand
GCGTCGGAGTTGATCAGGTCGTCCGTGATGCCCTGGAGGACGGCGTTCTCCTCCGGCTCCAGGGCGTTCATGATGTTGACGGTCCCTTTGTTCTCTGCTTGACCGCCGTCGTCTCCATCTTCGTCGCTGGTACATGCCGCCGCGATCATCACGATCACCACGGTCAGCGCGAGCATCCGAAGCTTCCGCATACCGCTTCCCCTCCCTCTCTCCTGCACACTCTTCGATCGGATCTCCATCCCTCTGTTCCTACGACGAACGGCTCTCACTGGGCTCTGTTCCACCGTCGTAGATCCCCCGGCCGGTGTCCGCATCGAAGAAGTGCAGTCGGTTCACGTCGACCACGAGCTCGATCGGCTGGCCCTTCCGCACTTTGGTCCTTGGATTCAGGCGGGCGAGGAACTCCGACTCCCCCACGATCGCCCCTTTCTCCGCTGCCTCGAGCGCCTCCTGACCCACGTCCCCGGCGAGCTCCTTGGTGTCCTCCGTCATCACGACGGGGGCCTTGATCATGAAGTGAACGAGCACGTCGGCACCGAGGGCTTCCCTGAGCAGCACCCCCGAGGTGATGCGGCGATCCGCCGGTGCATCGGGGACGAGCGAGGCGTCCTCCATGTCTTCCGGACGGATGCCGACGATGACCTGCTTGCCCTCGTACGCCTTCAGTCCCGAGCGCGAACCGAACACGTCGTCGGGAACCGCAAGGCGGTACCCGCCGAACTCGATCGTGGAGGATCCGTTCGATCGCGCGAGCGTCGCTTCCACCATGTTCATCGACGGTGAGCCGATGAACCCGGCGACGAAGAGGTTCTCCGGATGGTCGTAGAGGAACTGCGGGGAATCGACCTGCTGGAGGACCCCTTTGCGGATCACCGCGACCCGGTCGCCCATCGTCATCGCCTCGACCTGGTCGTGCGTCACATAGAGCGTGGTGGTGGAGAGCTCGTGCTGGATGCGAGCGATCTCCGAGCGCATCTGGACGCGGAGCTTCGCATCCAGGTTGGACAACGGCTCGTCCATCAGGAACGCCTTCGGTTCCCGGACGATCGCTCGTCCCATGGCGACGCGTTGGCGTTGCCCGCCGGAGAGCGCTTTCGGCTTCCGCCCGAGGAACTCCTCGAGACCGAGGATCTTCGCGGCGTCGAGGACCCGGCGGTCGATCTCCTCCTTAGGCAGCTTCCTCAACTTGAGCCCGAAGGCCATGTTGTCGTAGACGGTCATGTGCGGATAGAGGGCATAGTTCTGGAACACCATCGCGATGTCCCGTTCCTTCGGTGGCACCGTGTTCACCACACGTTCGCCGATCGAGATCGTGCCCTCTGTGATGGATTCGAGACCGGCGACCATGCGGAGGGCGGTGGTCTTGCCGCATCCCGACGGGCCGACCAGGACGATGAACTCTCCGTCCTCGATGTCGAGGTTCAGGTCCGAGACGGCGCTGGGCCCTTCCCCGCCGTAGACCTTCGACACATGCTCCAGCACGATCTCCGCCATACGCCGCCTCTCCGATGCAGGGCTGAGGCACCATTCAACCTCAGGAGGTGCGTTTCGTCGAACCGACGAGAGCCGGCCCGGCGACTGGGTGAACCGCCAGGATACGGCCTCCTCGGGCCGTAGCATGGTGCGCCATGAGCACCTCGGAGGCTCCCGGAGCGAAGCCCGGGTCGGTGGACGAGCTCCAGGCCCAGCTGGGCTCCCACGCGTATCTGGCGGATCGGGGGCTCGCCACGGCGATCCATCTGGCCCTCTCGCTCGACAAGCCGCTGCTCCTCGAAGGCGAAGCGGGGGTCGGCAAGACGGAGGTGGCGAAGGTCCTGGCCGAGCTCCTCGGACGCAGGTTGATCCGTCTCCAGTGCTACGAGGGGATCGACGCCTCCCAGGCGCTGTACGAGTGGAACTACGCCCGTCAGCTGCTGGCCGTGCGGGCGATGGACGCGTCCGAGGCGGAGCGTCACGTCGACGATCTCTTCGGGCCCGAGTTCCTCGTGGAGCGGCCGCTGCTCGCGGCGATCAGGGCGGGATCCGGCGCGGTCCTCCTCGTGGACGAGCTGGACCGCGCCGACGACGAGTTCGAGGCGTTCCTCCTCGAGATCCTCTCGGAGTTCGCGGTGACGATCCCGGAGGTGGGACAAGTCGTGGCGGAGTCGCCGCCGGCGGTCGTGGTGACGTCGAACCGGACGAGGGAGCTCCACGACGCGCTGAAGCGGCGCTGCCTCTATCACTGGATCGACCACCCGGGGCTGGATCGCGAGGTGGATATCGTGCGCGCACGCGCCCCGCACGTCGGTGAGGCGCTCGCTCGCGACGTGGCGGAGGCGGTGGCGAGGCTGCGGTCGCTGGATCTCGCGAAGCTCCCCGGCGTTGCGGAAACGATCGATTGGGCCAACGCCCTCGCGTTCCTCGGTGCCGATCGGTTGAGTCCCGGACTGGCGCGCGACACGCTAGGCGCGGTGGTGAAGGATCACGAGGACCAGGAGCTGGTGGCACCGCGCCTCGCCGAGGTCGTCGGCGAACGGGATGGCTGAGCCTCCGCTCGCCGAGCCCCTCACGCCGCTCGTCGCGTTCGGCAGAGGGTTGCGCATCCGAGGTCTCCCCGTCGGCACCGGCCGTATCCTGACGTTCGTCCGCGCCGTTGCCGCGCTGGGATTGACCGATCGCCTGTCGCTCTACTGGGCCGGCCGGGTGTCGATGGTCGGCCGGAAGGAAGACCTGGCCGCGTACGACCTCGCCTTCGAGGACTGGTACCGGTCGCTCCGCTCGACCGAGGACCTGAAGATCGAGCTCGACCTGCCCTCGCTCGCGCGCCAAGGGCTCGACTGGGGAGACCAACCGGACGATCTAGAGGTCCGCGCGGGTCGGACCGCCGCGGAATGGCAGGGGCTCACAGAGGAGGACGAGGCGCCCGAGGCCGGCGACGAGGCAGCGATCCGGATCGTCGCGAGCGCCGTCGAGGTCTTGCGATCGAAGTCGTTCGCCGACCTGTCCGAGGAGGAGCGCGACGAGGTCGGGCGACTGATCCGCGCGCTGGCGATCGCCTTGCCGGAACAACGGATGCGCCGGACTCGCCCCTCGGCGAAGGGCGCTAGGTTCGACGTTCGCCGCACGCTACGGCGGTCGCTTCGGACGCGTGGGGAGCCGTTCGAGCGGGCATGGCGCGACCGCCGCGTCCGAGGCCGCCCGCTCGTACTGATCCTCGATGTGAGCGGCTCGATGTCGCCGTACGCCCGGGCACTGGTCCAGTTCGGCTACGCGGCGATGGCGGCCGGCCGCCGTGTGGAGGTGTTCTGCTTCGGCACGCGGCTCACACGAGTGACGCGGATGCTGCGAACGAAGGACCCGGATCGCGCGATGCACGAGATCGGTCGGACGGTGGCCGATTGGGAGGGCGGGACGCGGATCGGCGAATCGCTCAAGACGTTGCTGGACGGCTGGAGCCAGCGAGCAGCTCTACGCGGAGCGGTCGTGGTGCTGTGTAGCGATGGGTTGGAGCGAGGCGATCCGGAGCTGCTGCGGTCGCAGATGGCGCGGCTGGGACGGCTCGCGCACAAGGTGGTGTGGGTGAATCCGCTGAAGGGATCACCGCGTTACGAGCCGCTTGCTCGCGGGATGGCCGCGGCGCTCCCGTCCGTCGATGTGTTCCTGTCGGGTCACAACCTCGAGAGCCTGTCAGAGCTATCCCGGACCCTCGCCGGCTAGCCGATGCTGCCGATGTGAGGATCGATGCCGGCTCCCATGGGTACTTGAGTCTCCCTCGCGGCTCATCGATCCGGTGTCCGGCATGGTTCTTCTGAGACTCGTTCCACTTCACCTTTCGCGCCTGCATCCTCCGGACCAACGCGGTGACTTCGTTCCGTGCAACGGTGACGCGAGCAGCCCATACGAGTTCCCTCTTCTGCGGGGGGCTTCTCCTGTCGATGTCACGCTCCGGGGAGGGATGCGAACGTCAGAGGTTTCGGCTGGGTTGGTGTTCGAACCTGCCGGGGACCTATGGTCTCTCTCCCAGTGGCGGTGGATTGCCTGTGCAATCACTCCCTTCTGATGGGTGCGCCACCCCACACCGAAGTTCATCAGGAAGCGCACCGACCTGATGGCGGAAGACGACCTCCTCGCGTCGCTCAGCCTCGCGCCGAGCTGCGGAACCAGCAGAGATGAGAACTTCCGCGCTGCCGAGGACTGGCTGGTGAGTGAGCTCGGACCGCCTCACGTTGCTGGAGACTCGAGGGAATGGCACTACGAGTGGGGTCGGTTGTTCTCGCGTATGAGATCCGCGACGGGGCAGCAGAGGCGTACGTCGTGTGGGAGCCGCTTCACTCTGAACTGCTGGCTGAGATACAACGACGCCTCCGCTCCGTAGAGCCGAACTGAGAGCTGTCTGTCACGAGGGCCCTTGCCGTTCCACGCCCTTGTAGTTGGCGACGCCATGCAGCTCGTGCTCGATCTTGACGAGGTCTGCTTGGTCGCGCATGACGACATCGATCGGTTTGTAGGCGGAGGGATGCTCGTCGAGCAGCTCTCGTGCGCTCGCGTGCTGCCATGCGCCAGCCCCCATCACCTCGGCGAAGCTCTCGACCGAGAGCTGCTTCCTCGCCTGCCGACGTGACATCCGACGCCCGGCGCCGTGCGCGCACGAGTCGTACGCCGCTTCGTTGCCGAGACCGCGGATCACGTAGGAGCGCTGGCCCATCGCGCCGGGGATCAGCCCGCGGTCGCCGACGCGGGCGCGGATCGCGCCCTTCCGCGTGACCCACACGTTGCGACCACCGTGTTCCTCCTGCTCCGTGAAGTTGTGATGGCAGTTCACCTCGTCCGCGGTGGCGACGTCGCGGCCGAGGACGTGTCCCACGGCGCGGTGTGTCGACTCGAGCATCAGCCGCCGGTTCTCTCGCGCGTAGGCCTGCGACCAACGGAGGTCACGGATGTACGCGTCGAATTCCGGCGTACCCTCCTGAAGCCACGCGAGCTCTGGATCCTCGAGCCGGGTTCCAAGTCCTTCGTGCAGCTTCCGAGCCGTCTTCGTGTGCATCGTCGCGAGCTTGTTGCCGCCACCGCGTGAGCCCGAGTGCAGCAGGATCCAGATCCGGTCGTCCTCGTCCGCGGCGAGCTCGATGAAGTGATTGCCCGATCCCAGAGTGCCGAGCTGCGCCGCGGCTCTCCCCGGATTGTCGAGGGTCGGCGGGGGAGGGTTCTCCGCGAACCATCCGAGAGCGTCATCGGAGGGCTCGCCGTGCCATCGGCCGAGGCCGGCGGGGACGGCGGCCTCCATCCGGGAGATCCAAGGATCCAGCCCGTCGGGAAGATCCTCCTGCGTGAGCTCCAACCGCCGTGCCGCCATGCCGCAGCCGATGTCGACACCGACGGCGGACGGGATCACCGCGCTCTCGGTCGGGATCACGGAACCGATCGTGGCGCCCTTGCCGAGATGGGCGTCGGGCATCAGCGCCAGGTGCCCGGCGAGGATCGGGAGCCGCGCGGTTACCGCCGCCTGGGCGCGAGTGAGCTCGTCGAGCTCGCTCGCCCACGACAGCACGTTGGGCGCGATCTCGTCGGGCATGCGTCCGAACGTATCGGACCGGTCGTTTCGTAACCTGCTGGGATGGCGACCGACGACGACCTCATCCGGGCTTACGACGACGAGCTCGGACCGGAGCCGCACCACTCGAATCGAGGGTTCTGGGTCATCGCGGGGACGCTGCTGCTGGGCGGACTCTTCTTGCTCGTGGAGATCTTCGCGAACCGACCGCTGGCGAACTCGATCGGGCACGCGCAGGACTCGCTCCGCCGGGCGCAGGCCGCCGCCGAGATCGTGTACGGCAGGACGGGTTCGTTCGAGGAAGCCGACGCAGAGGGGCTCGACGACGATGTCCCCGACCTGACGTTCCGTGAGGCGAACGAGGCGTCTCTCGGCCTCGACGTCGTGAGCGTGTCCCCATCCGAGACCGTCTGGGCAGCGGCGGTGCAGGCTCGGCCGGGCGCGTGCTTCTACATCCGGCTCGGCGTAGGCGAAGACCCTCGCTATGGCGCCGGGGCCGAGTGCACGGGCCAGGCTGCCCTCCTGGCGGACGATCCTCGCTGGTAGCTCACGGCTCGCGCACGGCAGCGTCGAGCAGCTCGATCGGGTGGACCACGTCCATCCGAACACCGGTCTCGCGGAGGCCGGCGAGCAGCTGCATCGTGCAGCCGGGGTTGCCGGAGGCAACCACGGCTGCCCCCGTCGAAACGACCGCTTCGGCCTTCTCGCGCATCAGCCGGCCGGACATCTCCGGCTCGGTGACGTTGTAGATCCCGGCGGCGCCGCAGCAGCGATCGCCGTTCGGGATCTCGACGAGCTCGAGGTTCCCGGTCGCACGGAGCAGCTCGCGTGGCTGATCGTGGATCTTCTGGGCCCGCAGCGCGTGACAGGCATCGTGGTACGCGACCCGGGTGCGCTGGGACAGCGAGCCCGCGTCGCCGGCGAGGCCCTCGGCGTGCAGGAACTCGATCACGTCGCGCACGGGGAGATCGGCGCCCTCGACCAGGTCGCCGTACGACTGCATGTGCGCGCCGCATCCGGCCGCATTCACGACGACGTGATCCACTGAGGCGAAGGCCGCCGCGTTCTTCTTCGCGAGCTGCCGCGCCGTCTCGAGATGGCCGTTGTGTGCGGCAAGTGCTCCGCAGCACGTCTGCGCGCGCGGCACGACGACGCGCCAGCCGTTCCTCGCGAGCACCCTGATCGTGGCGCGGTTCACCCGCCGGAACCACCGGTCCTGCACGCACCCGGAGAGCAGCGCGACCGTTCCCCGCACCTCGCCCCGCGGCTCCGTGACGCGGGGGAGCCGGCCGAACGGCTCTCCGCCGCCTCGAGGGATCATCGCCCGGACGCGAGACGGGAGGAAGGGTCGTGCGAGCGGAGCGAGCGCGCCCGCCACCCACGTGAGCTTCCTCGAGGGAAGCACCACATCGAGTCCGAGCCATCGGAGGAACCTCGCGCTTCGCGAACGCAGCGGCTCGATCTGCGTGCGCGCCGCCTCCATCATCCGACCGAAGGGCACGTGCGAGGGGCACACGTCCTCGCACGCGCGGCACACGAGGCACAGGTCCATGAATCGGGTGAACGTCTCGTCCGTCTCCGCGCGACCCTCGTGGACCGCGCGCATCGCGGTGATCCGGCCGCGTGGCGACGCCGACTCCTCCCCGGTCAGGCGATAGGTGGGGCAGTGGGGTAGGCAGAGACCGCACGCCACGCAGGCGTTCAGGTCTGCGAGGGAAGGCGCGTCACCCGCTGCCCATCCGGGCTCCCGATCGAGCTCGGGCCCGATGAACCGGACACCATCGGGAAGATCCGTACCGAGGGGCTTCGTGTCCATCCCGGACCATCATCTCGCGACGGGCTCGACATCGGGCAGACCGCGCTCTCGGTCGAAGGGCAGCGCGACGGAGGGATCGGCGCCGTCGATCTCACGTGCCAGCCGGTGGCCGTCGAAGATCGCCTCCGAGATCATCCGGGGCGCCACGCAGTCGCCGATCCGGTAGACGGCCTCGATCCCCGAGGTCTTGAGGTCGGATGGCTCGTTCACGAGGTCTCGGTAGAGCGCATCGTCGGAGACCTGCTGCGTCACGAGCACGACTCCGTCCGTCTCGAGCGACCACGGCTCCTCGAACTCGTCCTCACCCGACACCAGGCCGGGCTCGACAGCCAGGACGGTCACGCCTCGGTGCGCCGGCACCCCTCGCTCGTGGAGGTGCTGACGGAGCATCGGCCCTTCGAGCGTCAGATCGGAGATCGGCGACACCGAATCGAGCGACGTGACGAGATGCGTCTCGAGCCCTTCATCCGCGAGGAGCTCCGCGATCCCAGGTCCTACGAAATATCCCTCCGCGTCGTAGACGACCACGCGCCGACCGGGTGGCCGCTTCCCGTCCATCACCTGCTCCGGCGTCAGGACGTGGGGGAGGGATGCCGAGGCACCGTCGATCGGCTCGTGGGTCGATGACTGCAAACCCTCGCCCGACCAGAGCGAGCCGGTCGCGATCACGACGAGCTGCGCGCCGTAGTCGCGCACGTCCTCGGCCGTCAGCCGCCGCCCGGTCACCACCTCGACGTTGCGGAGCTTCGACAGCATCACCTTCCGGTGATCGACGATCCTGCCCCAGTCCCCGAGGGTCGGGAGCCTCCGCACCCACCGCATCCGTCCGCCGATGTCGTCCGAAGCCTCCACCAGATGCACGGCCTCGCAACCTCTCCGACCGAGCGTGACCGCGCATTCCATCCCCGACGGGCCGGCGCCCACGACCAGAACCCCTTTGTCGGCGTTCGATGCTCGCTCGAATCGTTCGGGGTGCCAGCCCCGACGGTGTTCCTCGCCCGCCGTCGCGTTCTGGATGCAGCCGAGGTGTCCGAACCCATCCACCTTCATGATGCAGACGTTCGAACCGGTGCACTCGCGGATCTCGTCGGTGCGTCCCTCGAGGATCTTCTGGGGGAGGAACGGGTCGGCGATCGACGGTCGCGCCGCGCCGACCAGGTCCCACGCGCCGCTCCGCACGATCGCAGCCATCTTGTCGGGGCTCGTGAGCCGCCCGACCCCGACGATCGGCTTGGCCGTCGCCTGGCGGATCCCTCCGGTCCACTCGAGCTGGTACCCCTCCTCGAAGTAGCGCGACGTGCCCGAGTCCTTGCTCCAGTACGCGATCGAGCCGACGTTCACGTCCCAGAGATCGACGAGGTCGTCAGCCAGGTTGATGAACTCCAACGCCTCCTGGACGTGGATCCCCGCCGGTCCGAGCGCGTCGACCGAGATCCGCGTTGCGATGGCGCAGTCCGAATCCACCGCCTTCCGGACTGCCTCGAGCGTCTCCAGCCAGAAGCGGGCGCGGTCTTCCAGCGCCCCCCCGTAGCCGTCCGACCTCTTGTTGTAGAAGGGCGAGAGGAACTGCATCGGAAGGTAGGCGTGCGCGCCGTACACGTAGACGATGTCGAACCCGCAGTCCCGTCCACGGGTCGCCCCTTCCGCCCATTGGCGTTGGACCCTCTCGATGTCCGCGAGCTCCATCTCCTTGGGGACCACGAAGGGCTCGAGATCGCTCGCGAGCTGACTGGGCGCGACCGAGGGAAGCCTCGTCTGGTTGTTCGCGATGTGCGCTCCTCCGTGGTACAGCTCCAGCCCGGCGAGCGCGCCGTGTTCGTGCGCGGCATCCGTCATGAGACGCAACGCCCTCATGTCGTCCTCGTCCCAGAACCGCGCGGCGATCAAGGGCGCCTCATCGGAGTCGGGGGAGAAGGGTGCGTATTCCGTGCAGACCGCGGCCCATCCACCCTCGGCCTTCACGCCGCGATGTGCCGCCTGCGTCCAGGGTTTGTCGGTGCCGAATCCCGAGCAATGGGGCACCTGATAGAAGCGGTTCCGGAGCGTTTTCGGGCCGATCGTGATCGGTTCGAACAGGATCTCGTGGCTCGGGTCCACCATGCCCCCTTCGTTCCGCGGGACGGTAGCAACTCCGATGGTTGGTGGCGCGGATCCTGGTCCTCGCCGCCGGAGTCCTCGTGGCTCCTCGGCGACAACCTGGTCGCGTTCCTGAGCTGGCGGACAGCCGGATACGGGTTCCCGGATGGGTCATACGTTCTCTCTCCAGGACGAGCGATCTTCGTGATCCTTTGCTACACGGCGGTCGTGCTCGCCATCGGCCTCATCTTCGTTCGTATCCGCGACGTCCAGTAGCGCGGAGATCGGCGTCACGGATAGGTTCACCTCGACGAAGGGACGAGGAGGATCGGCATGCAGTTCCTGGTGATCGCGAAAGATGGAACGGACGCGGGCGCGCTCGAGCGACGGCAGAGAATACGGCCGACCCATCTCGACTCGATCGGACCGCTCGTCGAGAAGGGGAACGTCTTGGTCGGCGGCGCGATCCTGAACGAGGTCGGCGACATGATCGGGTCGATGCTGCTCGTCGAGTTCCCCGACCGGGAAGGCGTGGACGACTGGCTCTCGGTGGACCCCTACGTCACGGACGGGGTGTGGCAGGACATCGAGGTACACCTGTTCCGCGCTTCGGTCGGCGCCTGGCAGCCGTAGGCGCGCTCAGCCCGTTGCCTCACGGCGAGGATCCGTTCGATGTCGGCCATGAGTTCCTCCCTCCGCTGAGGCAACCCAGGATATGGCCTCGGCGATCTGCACGGATAGCTGCAGCGCGCCTTCGCTAGGCTTCAGTGATGGAAGAGGGGCGACAACGGCGGTTCGGCCGGACGAGCGAGACCGAAGTAGACCTCCTCACGTACAGCGACTATCTGAAGCTTCCCGAGCTGAGCTCGCTCCAGCAGCTCTTGTCGGAGCCCCCCGTCCACGATGAGCTCCTGTTCATCGTGGTCCACCAGGCGTACGAGCTGTGGTTCAAGCAGATCCTGTTCGAGCTCGAGTCTGTTCGCGATCGCCTGTTCGCGGGGGACACGGAGCGCGCCCGGCACTACCTGAAGCGCGTGCACGCGATCGAGCGAGTCTTGATCGAACACATCGAGGTGCTCGAGACGATGTCGCCGCAGGACTTCCTCGCGTTCCGTGACCACCTAGCGCCGGCGTCCGGATTCCAATCCGCGCAGTTCCGGGAGCTCGAATGCATCAGCGGGCTGAAGGACGAGCGGCTACTCCAGGATCTCGCCGCCTCGCCCGAGGAGCGCGATCGCCTCCAGCGCCGGCTCGCCGAGCCGACACTCTGGGACGGCTTCTGTGCGCTCCTGGAGTCCAGTGGCCTGCAGATGCCGCCAGACGACGACGAGCAGCGGTCTGCCTCTCTCGTCGCGATGGCACGGGAACAAAAGGAACTGTTCGCCGTCTCGGAGGCATTGCTCGATCACGACGAGAACGTCGCCCGGTGGCGTTCGCTCCACGTCCTGATGGTGGAACGCGAGATCGGAGCGAAGCGAGGGACGGGCGGCTCTTCGGGCGTCGGATACCTCCGCACCACACTGGACAAGCGGTTCTTCCCTGAGCTTTGGGGGCTCCGCGGCGATCTCTGATCGGTCCCTCGCCCCGAGGTCTGCCTAGGTGTAGCGTCCGGGAACATGCGATGGACCCGGTTCGTGCTCGCGGCGGCGCTCTTCACCGGCGCGTGCACGCAGCCGACGGCCGACGACGACACCCCCACGCCGTCGGTGAGCACCTCGGAGTCCCCGTCCGTCGTGG
>Ga0268386_10003710_pt1 | contig 11162 bp, 10 predicted proteins | sample RVTome_15_FD_200260 | JGI IMG/M metagenome (GOLD analysis project Ga0268386, IMG submission 200260) | Soil microbial communities from uranium-contaminated site in the Upper Colorado River Basin, Wyoming, United States - RVT150D86... ... | reverse complement strand
CGAGTCCGTCTTGTTGACCGACTGACCACCCGGCCCGGAGGACCGGCTGAACCGCCACTTCAGTTCGCGCGCCGGCACCACGACCGAACGCGTGACGCGAAGAGGACCGACCATCGCCTCAGTATGCGCGCGGGTCAGGGCGCCGCAGCGTCTGCGACCTCGGCGAGCGCGGTGCCGTCGCGCTCCGCGAGAACCCGCACGATCGCCAGGTCGAGCGCCGACTGGTACGGCGCCAGCGCATCGAGCACCTCGGTTCGCGACGACGCCGCGACCCCCACGGTGCCGAGCGGAACTTCCATCGCCTCGAAGTGCCGGCGATAGCCCTCGGTGACGGTGCGGTAGAACCCTTCCGCGTCGCGCAGCCGCTGCAACGAGCCGGCACCCACGGCGACGCGGATGTACGAGGCGACGAGCGGCGCGGCGCGGCCGGCCTCCTCGGCTCCCTCCCGAACCCACTCGCGCGATCGCGCCGCCTGCTCGGGCAGCATCCAATTGAGCAGGACGCCGTCCGCGATCGCCCCACCGAGCCGGCAGAGCCGCTCCCGCATCGCCGCCACGACGACGCGCGTTCCCTCCGGAAGGAGCTCGCGGAGCTCGGCGACCGACCTGCGAACGACGTCGAGCTGCCGCAGCGGCCCGGACCCGATCCCGAGCCAGAGCTTCGCCGGATCGAGCCCGAGCCGGTCGATCTCCGCCGCGATCTCGGCCGGCCGATGCCGGTCCAGGGGAAGGACGCCCACGCCGAGCTCGAGTCGCGGAGCCCCCACGGAGAAGTTCGCGAGCGTCTCCAGACCGGACTCCCCCGGCTCGTCGTTCGACCACAGCGATCGGTAGCCGAGCTCCTGGCAGCGCGCGGCAAGGTCTCGGGTGAGTCCGGCTTCAAGGCCGGCGTTGATGCCCAACGCCCTTTTCGACGGCAAGCCGTTCATCCTCCGCCGGTCGACCCCGGATCCCTGTTCCTGGCGTCGATCTCCGCCTGCAAGGCCCCGAGTACCTCCACCTCGATCAGGTCCTTCGGTCTTCCGGCCGCCCGCTTCATCCGGATCAGGTCCTCGATGGACGCGACGAGGACGGTGAGCCCGTCGACGTCGAACGGGGTCGCTCCGTTCGCCAGATCGTCGAAGCTGCCCACGCCGGCCGGCGTACCGAGACAGTCGAATCCGCCCGCTCGCGTCGTGAAGGTGAAGTGATCGCCGGCGGCCAAGGTCTTCGCGTCCAGGAGGAAGGGCACATCGTCCTCCACTCCTCGGAGTGTGGCACCGAGGTCGCGGAGCGCAGCAGCCAGCTTCTCCAGGTTCTCCGGCGAGCGCTCGTAGCAGATGTCCGTGTCGTTGGTCACGGTGGGCGAGCCGTGCAGGCGCGCCCCGACTCCTCCGATCACCACGAACCGCACTTCGTGTCGATCGAGGGTTCGGAAAGCTCGCAGCGCGTCGAACGCGGGCTCGGTCACTGGCGGGTTGCCCCGCTCAACAGTCGATCGAGGTTCCGGGCTTCACGGGCCGCGAGGCGCAGTCGGTCGCCCGGCGACAGCCTGAGGAGGGCTCGCATCTGGGTGCGGTCCACACCCGCGCCCGGCATCGGACCAGCCATCAGCGTCCGACCGCATGCTGCTAGGAGTCGGTCGAGCGTGTCCACACGTGGGGTCACCGCACCTGACTCGATCCTCGCGACGGTGGGCTGAGGGACACCGGCGACCAGCGCGAGCGCTCGCTGGGACAGCTTCACCTCACGCCTGGCCTCCCTGAGCATGCGACCTGGGTCCACTCTCCGATGATAGCATCCGTGCTATCGCGCCGATCGAAGCGTGCCCGCTCACCTGGTTGGGTACCTTCGCAGCATCCAGAGAGCGAGGAGTGGGGGCGATGGGGCGACGAGGGAACCGACCACAGGGCCGGCGGCAGCGTTGGCGGCGTGAGGCGCGGCCTCGCGTCGGTCGCGGCCGGCGCTATGGCGCGGGCGGCGGGAGCGGCCGGGGCGGAGGGGGCGGCATCCTGCTCACGATCGTCTTGCTGGCCGCGATCGCCTTCGGCGTCTGGTACTTCGTGATCCGAGACGACGGCACCTCCGACGTTACTCCCACCACCACGCCGAGCCCGACGGTGAGCGTGACCTCCTCCCCGGAGGGCGAAACCTAGTCCTGCGACGCGGGGTAGGCTCGGCTCCGCGATGGCCGACCTGCCGCCGCAACGACACCTGATCCTGATCCTCGCGCGGAACTTCGCGTCCCGTCTGGCGACCGCGGTCTTCCTCGTCGACGAGAAGGGGAGCGTGATCTTCTTCAACGAGGCGGCCGAGGACCTGCTCGGCACGCGGTTCGAGGAGGGCCACGGGATGTCGGCCGAGGAGTACACGAAACTCTTCCGCCCGGCCGACGAGCGGGGCCAAGGGCTCGGCCCGCCCGACACGCCGCTCGGCATCGCCGTCAACCGGCAGGAGCCCTCGCACGGACCGCTCACGATCACCGGCGCCGACGGCACGACCCGGCGGATCGAGGCGACCGCGTTCCCGCTCCTCGCGCACGCCGGCGACCTGGTCGGCGCGATCGCGTTCTTCTGGGAACGCCCCGAAGTTCCGGCCGAGGGCTGAGCCGTGCGCGTCCGCTTCTGGGGGAGCCGGGGCACGATCGCCTCACCGGGCGCCGACACCGCGCGTTACGGCGGCAACACGTCGTGCGTCGAGGTCCGCCTCGACGACGGGTCGGTGCTCGTGCTCGATGCCGGCACCGGCGCGCGCGTTCTCGGCCACGCGCTGATCGACGAAGCACCGCCGCGGATCGACCTGTTCATCACGCACCTGCACGTCGACCACGTCGAGGGACTCGGCGTGTTCGAGCCGATCTGGCGCCCGGGGACCGAGCTGCATCTGTGGGGACCGCCGTCGCCGGTCGCGTCGGTCGACGCCCGCCTCGCGAAGTACTTCTCGCCGCCGCTGTTCCCCGTCCACCTGTCCGAGGTGCCCGCGAACGTCACGTTCCACGATGCGACCGAGGGAACGTGGACGGTCGGCGGCGCGACGCTCCGCTCGGCCGCGATCCAGCACGCGGGCATCACCGTCGGCTATCGCATCGAGGCCGACGGTGCATCGCTCACGTACCTCACCGATCACGAGCCGGCGCTCGGGATGGACCTCGAGACGGCCGCGCCCGAGTGGATCTCCGGCGCCGCCCTCGCCTGGGAGGCCGACCTGTTGATCCACGACTGCCAGTACACCGAGGAGGAGTACGCGGCGCGGGTGGGGTTCGGTCACTCGAGCACGGCGCACGTGGCGGCCTTCGCCGGCAAGGTCGGCGCCAAGCGCCTGGCGATGTTCCACCACGACCCGATGCACTCGGACGACCAGCTCGACGCGATGCGCGAGCTCGTCCTCGAGCGCTGGAACGTCGAGCCCGATCGGGTCGTGATCGCCGCCGAGGGCGCCGAGCTCGCCGCGTAGCGCCTCCACCCTCGGGGTAACGACAAGGGCGTCGCCGAGCCGCTCTCAGATCTCCGCGAGCCCGCGCACCGCCAGCACGATCCCGACCACAGCGATCGCCGACGCCGACAGCACCGGCACGGCGCTCGTGAACCGCCTCGACATCCGCCGGAACACCATGTCGCGAGCCCGGAGCGCCACGACTCCCACGACGACGAGCGCCGCAGCCAGGCCGAGGCTGAACGCCGCGATGAGGCCGAGCCCGTAGGCGAGACGGTCCAGTGCCGTCGTCGCGAGCAGCACGACGAGCGCGGTCGGCGAGGGCAGGATGCCGCCCGCCACGGCGAGCGCCGCGATCCCTCGACGCGACAGGATCCCCTCCGGCATGACGTCTGCGTGGCGGTGCGCGTGCCCGTGGTGGTCGTGGCCGTCGGGATCGACGGGATCGGCATCCCGATCGCCCGGACGATCGGCCCGAGTCCCCCACGCGCCGAGCCTCGAAACGAGGAGTCCCGCGCCGAGACCGAACGCGATCAACCCCGAGCCGAGTCCCAACCACGGATAGACGCGCTCGGGAGCGAAGAGCTCCGTCGCACCGAGTACCACGAGACCGAGCGCCAGCACCGACGCGGTGTGCATGACGGCCACCGCACCACCCACCGCGACGGCCTGGCGTGCCCGACCGCCGGCGCCGACGAGGTACGCAGCCATCAGCGTCTTCCCGTGTCCCGGCCCGAGCGCGTGCAGCGCCCCGAACGCGAACGCGAGCGCCAGCGCGAGGAGCATCGGCGAGCCGCCGCCCGCGAGCTCGGCGAAGGCGCCATCGGTGGCGCCGGGGCGTTCGGCCGAGCTCGGCCCGCCGTCCTGGGCCGCGGGAGCCGGGACGCCCGGCTCGAACGCGACCGCGGCCTCGCGCACGTCGAGGGGGCCCGACAGCGGATCCCGGGGATAGTCGAGCAGACGACCCGTAACGCTGCGCACCGGGACGCTCGAACGCACGAGGGCCGTTCCGTCGGTGCCGACCGCCGTCACCTCGCGCCACCCGACCCGGTCGGCGAAGTTGTCGTCCCGGAAACGCAGATCGCCCGCCTCGCCTACCGAAGCGGCGAAGGTCGACTCGACCCGCAGCACGTCGAGCCCGCCCTGGCCCGGACGGAGATGCACGGCGGCGGAGACCACATCGAGGGCGATGCGCTCACCGTCCACCGTGAGGATCAGGTTCGCGGCCAGCTCGTGCGCGGTGGAAAGGGCCCACGCGGAACGCTCGGCGTCGGACAGGATCCCGTCGTCGTCCACGTCGATCTCGGGTGCGACCTGGACGGTGGGGATCTCGGCCATGTCGACGACGTGGTCCACCCGGAGCTCGCCCGGTGCCAAGCGGATGCCCGCGTACAGGTTCACCGTGAAGTTCCCTAGCGGGTGCGCGGACGCGATCCCCGGCAGCACCAAGATCGCGCCGACCACGCCCAACGCGGTGAGGACGCGCCTCACGGCCGCCACCCGAGCTCGGCGAGCGTCCGCTCGGCGGTCCCCACGTGCAGGATCGAGAAGTTCGGGTTGCGGTCGAGCGCCTCGGCGAGCAACGCGCGCGCGGCCGCGAGGTCGCCGAGCTCGGCGTGGATCATCCCCGCGTGGAAGAGGAACGTCGCGTTCCTCGTTCCGACCTCGAGCGCGCGTTCCGACAGCTCGGCCGCCTCCGCGAACCGGCCGTTGCCGTACAGCACCCACGCGTAGGCGTCGGCGACGTGGACGCTCGTTCGCCGTTCCCACTCCGCCTCCGCGGCCCCGAGCGCCGCGCGCGGATCGCCGTGATCGGCATCGAACAACGCGAGCTCCAGGTCGACGTTCACGCCGTTGGCGTTCGCGAGCTCGGCCGTTGCGCGGACCACCGCGTACTGCTGCTCGGCGAGCTCCGGTCGTCCCGTGGTCGCATACAGGTCGCCGAGCGCGATCAGGTGCTCGGCGGCGGGGTACCGTGCCACGACCTCCGTGTACCGCTCGATGGCGAGGTCCGGGTTCCCGCGCGCCCACGCCACCTTCGCCAGACCCGCGAGGTTCGAGACGAACGTCGGGTCGAGGTCGATCCCACGCTCGTACCACGCGGCGGCCTCGCGGACGTCCCCGATCCCCCACGACAGCTCCCCGAGCTGCTGCGCGGCCCACGCAGCGTCGGCGGGCGACCCCGCGGCGTCGAACGCCAGACGCATCGCCTCGATCGCACCGGTCACGTCGCCGAGCAGCTCGCGCGCGTAGGAGGCGCGCGCGTAGGAGGCCAGGTTCGGCCTCGCGTCGACCATCGCCTGGAACGCGTCGAACGCCTCGTCGTAGCGCCCGAGCTCGAGCAGCGCGTCGCCGATCACGCCGTGCGCGTCGGCGGAGCGACCGAGCGCCTCGGCGCGCCGGCCGAGCGTGAGCGCGGCCTCGAAGTCGTGCCGGGCGAGCGCGAGCGCACCCATCCCCAGCACGGCGTCCACGTTGTCCCCGCCGTTGAGGCGGAGGGACCGGCGCAGGACGTCTTCGGCCTTCGGGTAGTACGAGGGATCCGCGGTGACGCGCGCCTGCGCCACGTAGGCGAGGCCGAGCGACGCGTAACCGCGCCAGTCTTCGGGGAGCTGACCGAGCCGGTCCTGGAGGGTCGCGATCGACGACTCGAGCGATCCGCTCCCGAGGGCCGGACCGAGCAGCCCTGCGGTCGACGGCGTGCCCGCCGACCGAGCGGTCGGATCGTCCCGGCCGCCACGGAGCAGACCGATCCCCCCGGCGACGAGCAGGCACGCGGCAAGGATCGCCGTGATCGCCGCCCTCCCAACGCCCGTCATCTCCGCCTCCTGCGTGACTTCGCTCGGGGTGGGAAGGCCGGCCGCCGAAGACGGCCGGCCTTTCACCCATCCGTCAGTGCGGGTCCGTGTCCGAACCCGAGTGCGGGTACGCGACGTAGGGAAACTCCGAGTTGAACGCGACGTCGTTCGCGTTCACGGCGTCGCCGATCGTCTCGGACAGCGGGGTGTTCTGCTGGAGCAGCACGCCGAGCACGACCCGCAGCGAGATGTCGATGATGTCGTCGGAGAGCCTGCGACCGTTCGGGAACCCGGCCATATCGCCGCCGAGGACGCCGAACGGCGAGCACGCCGTGGAGCAGGGAGCGATCGACATGTTCAGCCGCAGCTGCTCGCTGGGCGTGACGCCCGACGGCATGTTGAGCCCGTCCACCCCCGTGAGGAACACCGAGATCAGGTCGGCCCGCTGGATCCCCGCCGTGTCGGGGTCCGAGTCCGGGATGTCCGTCCCGTAGATGGCGTTCAACAGACGTGGAAGCTCCGGGTCCTGGACGAGCGGCAGCGCCGCGCCGTCCGCCTTCGGCTTCGAGCTGTTGAAGTAGTCCTTGAGCCCGACCGGGATCACGACCTCGTTGACGAGCGGCATTCCCAGGCGCGACACCTGAACGAACTTGCCGTTCGCGTCGGTCGACCCGTTGCCCTTCTGGATCTGGACACTCCTGCGAGACGTGGTGCTCCAGATCCCGATGATCGGGTTCGCCTCCGCGTCGCCGCTCGCGGCGAGGTCGTCCTTCGGGACCTGCAGCGCGAGCGTGCTGACGTTGAACCCGGCGAGCGTGTCGTCGCCGACCTCGGACAGGTTCGCCCCGTACAGCAGGTCGAACACCCGCAGGTCGAGGAAGAACGCGTCGTCGGACTGTCCGGCCCAGGTGTGGCTGGGCGCCGGACCGAAGCTCTCGGTCCCCTGGTCGAACAGGTTGCTGTTGTAGTTGGGCATCGACGCCGCACCGACGTTGCTCGGCACCGCCATCGCGTCGTTGACGAGCAGCGACCTGCGGCCGCTGTCCTTGTTGATCCGGGTTAGGTCGTACGTCTGGTAGAAGTTCAGATCCGGATCGGACAACGACGTCACCGGGCCGGTGTTGTACAGGAAGGTGTTCGGGTTCCGGTAGTGATCGGTGAACACCCACTCGTAGGTCACATCCGGCTTGGCGTCGTGGTCGTTGTCGATGTTGATGCTGTAGCGGACGCCTTCGGCCCATGCGTAGAAGTTCGGGCCGCCGGCCGGCTCCTGGAACGGGAGCCACGAGGCGATCAGCGTTACCGTGCTCGGCCGGTCCTCGCTCATGAAGGCCCAAAGGTCGGTCGTGTCGATCTGCGGATCGGCCGCGACGAGCGGTGCTTCACGGTGGCTCGACGCGCCGCCCGTCAGCGGGGCCAGCGCGAACAGGCCGGCCACCACCGAGAGCGACGCCGCTGCCGCGAGCACCCGCGTGCGCAAGCGCTGTGAAGTCAACGGTTCCTCCTTCATCGGATCGGAATTCGACTCGTGACCGCGGCTCTCTCGGGATCGGTCCCTCCGGCCCCGGCGACGCCACCACCTCCTCGATGGGCGCGGTCGGACATGCTTCGCGGCTCCGTCGCGATCGGATCACCGGCGCGCGGAACGATCCGGTCTCGGCCGCTAGGCTTTGGCACCCATGGAGCCCTCGATCCGTTGCCGGCCCGAGCGCGAATGCAGACGACGAGACGAGCGGAAGGACGATGGTCGAGCTGCTGCTTCTCTGGGCGGCACCGGTTGTGGGATCGCCGCGGGGTGCTCCCGTGTCGATTGACCTGTCCGACGCGAGGGACGAGGAGCTCGTCGAGCGCCTCCGGCAGGCGGACGAAGACGCTTTCCGCGGGCTCTTCCGCCGGTACGCGCCGAGCGCGCTCGCGCTCGCACGGCGCGTGGTGAACCAGCCCTTCCTCGCCGAGGAGATCGTCCAGGAGGCGTTCTTGTCCGTGTGGCGGAACCCGGACGGCTACGATCGGCAACGCGGCTCGGTCCGGGCGTGGATCATGGTGATGGTGCATCACCGCGCGGTCGACACCGTGCGGCGCGAGGAGTCCCAGCGCAAACGCGCCGCGGACCCCCGCAGCGCCGAGGTGATCGTCGTCGGCGACTTCGCCGATCAGGTCGTCGACGAGCTTGGTCTGCTGGAGGAGCGCACGGCCGTGCGCGCGGCGCTCGAGGAGCTGCCGGCCGAGCAGCGTCAGGTCATCGAGCTGATGTACTTCGGCGGGCTCTCGCAAACGAAGGTCGCCGCTCGGCTGGACCTGCCGCTCGGCACCGTGAAATCGCGCACGCTGCTCGGGATGCGCCGCCTTCGCGCGGCGCTCGTGGAGACACGACGATGAACGACCACACGCTGATCGAGGAGCTGACCTCGGCGAGAGCCCTTGGACCGCTCGAACCGGAGGAGGCCGCCGCGCTCGAGGCCGAGATGGCCTCGCACGGTTCCGACTGCGCCGAGTGCCGCCGCCTCACGGCCGAAGCCGATGAGGTCGCGGGCCGGCTCGCGTTCGCGACCGACCCCGCCCCGCTCCCCGAGGGGTTCGAGGATCGCGTGGTGGCGGCCGCCACCGCCGAGCGTTCAGCGCTCCGACATCCGTCCGAGTTCGCACGACGGGCCCGACCGCGACCGGGAGGGATGCGGCTGCGGCCGCTGGTCGCCATCGCGGCCTCGATCGTGCTGTTCGCCGCGGGATGGCTCGCGAGCGACCTGCTCGGCGAGGACGTCGGCGAGATCCCACCCGGCGCGCGCGTGGTGGCGTTGCAGGGCGAGGGCGACGGCCGGATGGCCGTCGCGTACACGCCGGGCGAGCCGGGCGTGTACGTGGTCGGGGCTAATCTCGAGACGCCTCCCGCCGACGACGTCTACGAGCTCTGGATGATCCAGGACGGCACGGCGATCCCCGGCGCCTGCTTCCGCCCGGCGGAGGACGGGTCGCTCTTCACGTTCGTCGACGCGGAGGTGGGGACGACCGACACGATGGCCGTGACCATCGAGCCGTCCGAGTGCCCGGCGCAGCCGACCTCCGACCCGATCCTCACCGCCGAGATCCCGCAGGCCTGAGCCGCCCCCGCGACCGGTCCCGCAGGCGGGCCTGTCGTAGGGTGATGGGTCCGATGAGCGCCACCCGATCCGAGACCGACGCCGCGGCGCCGCCGGTGGTGCCGTTCGCTCCTCTTCAGCTGCAGGTCCGGCGGGTGACGCGCGAGGTGGTCGGTCGAGCGACCGAGCTGGCGGCGATCGGCCAGGAGCTTCGCTCGGCGGCGACGGGACGACTCGCCGCCCTCACCGTCGAGGGCGAGCCCGGGATCGGCAAGACGCGGCTCCTCGTCGACGCGGCGGAGCAGGCGTCGGAGCTCGGCTTCACGACGGTGTCCGTCGCGGCCGACGAGGAGCTCCGCGGCCCGTTCCTGCTTGCCCGCTCGATCCTGGGGGCGGCGGCCGGCAGCATCCCCGGCGACGACCCGGCGATGCCTGCCCTGTCCCGTTCCCTCGCCGCGCTCGCCGGGGAGGACGACCCGAGCCTCGCGAACCTCCCACCGGACGAGAAGCTCCTTCGCACCTTCGACCTCGCGGCCGTTGCGCTCCGCGACGTGGCCACCGGACGACCCATCGCCGTGTTCGTCGACGACCTGCAGTGGGCCGACGACGACAGCCTGCGCCTCCTTCGCTACGTCGTCCGTGCCGTCACGACGGGCCCGATCGCATTGATGGCGACGGTCCGGCCGGAGGAGCTCGCCTTCGTGACCGAGGCCGTCACGCTCCTCGCCGACATGGAGCGCTTCGGCATCGTCCGGCGGCTGCGTCTCGCGCGATTCACGCACGGCGAGACGGCGACGTTCCTGTCCGAGGTCCTCGGCGGCACCGTCGACCCGCGCATGTCGAGCACGATGCACGCGCAGGCCGAGGGCGTTCCCTTCATCCTTACCGAGCTCGCGCAGACCTACCGCGACGCCGGCATGGCGCAGCTCGCCGGCGACGCCTGGACGCTCACCAAGGGCGCCGAGCGGCTCGTGCCCGCGGCGGTCCGAACCTTGATCTCGCGACGCGCGTCGAGACTGCCCGACGAAACCGCCGCGGCGCTCGCGACGGCGGCCGTGCTCGGACGTCGCTTCAGCCTGAAGGACCTGAAGGAGGTCGAGGCAAGCGTCGGCGATCGCGCGCCCGAGATCGACGAGCTGGCCGAGATGCTCGAGCCGGCGGTGTCGGCGGGCCTGCTCCTCGCGCTCCCGGAGGATGCCGCCGCCGACTACAGCTTCGCCCACGAGCAGGTTCGGCAGTTCGCGTCGGGCTCGCTGTCGTCGGCCCGCCGGCGACAGGTGCACTCGGCGATCGTCGAGCTCCTGATGGCCGGCGATCCGGCCCCCGAGAGCCTCCCGCTCCTCGCCCATCACGCGAAGGCAGCGGGCGACGCGCTCGTCTGCGTGAACTTCTCTTTGAAAGCCGCCGAGAACTCGCTGCGCGCCAACGCGCCCGAGGAGGTGCTTCGCCTCGTCGACCTCGCCCTGCCGGCGGCGTCGACACCGCAGGATCGGCTCCAGCTCCTGCTCGCCCGCGACGACGCGCTCGAGATGCTGCGCCGCACCGGGGACCGGCTCGAGGGCCTGGCCGAGATCGAGGCGCTCGCGGAGGCCCTCGGCCCCGAGGCGTTCGGGGACACGAAGGCCGGCGACGTGCGGCTGCGACGGGCCGCCGCACTCTGCCAGTCCGACGAGCGCGAGCAGGGTGCGGCGCTCGCCCGCCAGGTCCGCGAAGCCGCGGCCGCGAGCGGGGACCGCGAGCTCGAGCTCGCCGCCACGCTCCAGCTCGGCCAAGCGCTGCTCGGCGCCGCGATCGGCGAGGCCTTCGTGCCACCGGCGATCGAGGTGGATCTGGACGGTGCGGTGGAGGCCTACAGGCGCGCCGCGGAGCTCGCCCG
>Ga0268386_10003708_pt1 | contig 11164 bp, 8 predicted proteins | sample RVTome_15_FD_200260 | JGI IMG/M metagenome (GOLD analysis project Ga0268386, IMG submission 200260) | Soil microbial communities from uranium-contaminated site in the Upper Colorado River Basin, Wyoming, United States - RVT150D86... ... | reverse complement strand
TTCGACGGGGACGCCGACCGGTGCTTCGTGGTGGACGAGAGGGGGGAGCCGGTCTCGCCGTCGGCGCTGACCGCGCTCATCGCCGTGCGCGAGCTGGCTCGCCACCCGGGGAGCACGGTGATCCACAACCTGATCACGTCCCGGGTCGTACCCGAGGTGGTCCGGGCACACGGCGGCACTCCCGTCCGGACCCGCGTGGGCCACTCGTTCATCAAGCGGGCCATGGCCGAGACCGGGGCCGTCTTCGGGGGGGAGCACTCGGGGCACTTCTACTTCCAGGACTTCTGGCGGGCCGATTCGGGCATGCTCGCCGCCCTGCACACGCTGGCCGCGCTGGCCGCGGAGCCCACGGGCACCAGGCTGTCCGACCTGGTCGACAGCTACGACCGCTACGCCGCCTCGGGGGAGATCAACCTGCAGGTGACCGACAGCGCCGCCGCGCTGACGCGTGTCCGCGCGGTCTGGGCGGGCCGCGAGGGGGTCCGGCTGGACGACCTGGACGGGCTGACGGTCGAGCACGGCGGCTGGTGGTTCAACGTCCGCCCGTCCAACACCGAGCCGCTGCTTCGGCTCAACGTCGAGGCCGGCGATGCTGGCTCCATGGCCCGCCTGAGGGACGACGTCATCGCGGTCGTCACCACCGAGGCCACCGAGACCGGGAGAACCGGATGAGGATCGACCCCGCCCTGCTGGAGATCCTGGCCTGCCCGCAGTGCCGGTCGCCGCTGCGGGTGGACGACGCGGCCGGGGAGCTCGTCTGCACGTCGCAGGACTGCGGTCTGGCCTACCCCGTCCGCGACGACATACCGGTGCTGCTGGTCGACGAGGCCCGCCGCCCGGACGCGTGACGGGAGCGGGATGTTCGACGACGGAGTGCTGGGCGAGCCCTCGCGGCTCGCGGACATCGAGGAGCACCTCCGGCGGGTCGCCCGGTGGGGCGCGGAGGTGCGTCGGGCCGACGTGGCCGCGGCCGAGGCGCTCTCCGCCCTGGACGCGCTGGACCGGCCGCGCGCTGTGGTCGCCGCGGGCGCCGACGGGCGGCTCTTCCGCGCCGTGCTCGAACCGGTGTGCCCGGTGCCCTTCGTGGCCTGGCCGCACCCCGGGCTGCCAGGGTGGGCCGGCCCACTCGACCTGGCGGTGGTGCTGTCCACCACCGGCGAGGGGGAGGACGAGGTGCAGGTCGTGGTCGAGGCTGTGCGGCGCGGGTGCGACCTGCTCGTGGCCACCCCCGTCCCGTCGCCGCTGGCCGAGCAGGCGGGGTCGCGGTCGACCACCCTGCTGCCGGCGGGGACGACGGATCCGCTCGCCCTCTCCGTCCCGGTGCTCTGCGCCCTGCACCGGCTCGGCCTGGGCCCGGAGGTGAGTGCTGCGCCGGTGGCCGACGCCCTGGACGAGGTCGCCCTCCGCTGCGGCCCGAGCAGTGGGCTGGAGATGAACCCGGCGAAGGAGCTGGCGCTCGTGCTGGCCGACGCCGTGCCGGTGGTCTGGGGCGGGTCGGTGCTCGCGGCGCGGGCGGCCCGCCGCGTGGCCGAGGAGCTGCGGGCCGCGAGCGGCCGGCCGGCACTGGCCGGTGAGGAGGCGCAGATCGTGCCGATGCTGCGACGCGCACCCGAGGTCGACATCTTCGCCGACCCGTACGAGTCCGAGCCGACCACGCGCCCGGCCCTGGTGGTGCTCGACGACGGCGCGGAGTCCGCGTCCCTGCAGGCGTCGCACGAGCGCATCCTCGACGCGGCGGAGGCCCGGGGCGTCCGCGTCCACACGGTGACGGCGACCGAGGGCCCGGACATCGGCCGGTTCGCGTCGCTGCTGGCGACGGGGCGCTTCGCGGCGGCCTACCTGGCGCTCGGCCTCGGCCGCACCGCGAGCTGAGGGCCGAACAGGGGGTGCCACCGGCTACTCGCCACCCCCCGCCCTAGGTCATCATGGGCCGGCCCCGGTACGGGGTCGGTGGACGAAGGGACCTGCCCATGGCTGGCGACGGGGGCACGAAGGCGGTCGTCGCGGCGCTGCTGGCGAACGTCGGCATCGCGATCACGAAGTTCGTCGCGTGGGCGCTCACGGGCGCGTCGTCGATGCTCGCGGAGGCGATCCACTCGGTCGCCGACTCGGGCAACCAGGTGCTGCTCCTCGTCGGTGGGCGCCGGGCCCAGCGACAGGCCACCCCGGAGCACCCCTTCGGCTACGGGCGCACGCGCTACGTCTACGCGTTCATCGTGGCCATCGTGCTCTTCACCGTCGGTGGGCTCTTCGCTCTCTACGAGGCATTCCACAAGTACGAGGAGGTGCACGCGGGCGAGCCCAACCAGCTGCTGGAGAGCCGGTGGTGGTGGGTGCCCATCGTCGTGCTGCTCGCCGCGATAGTCATGGAGTCGTTCTCGTTCCGTACGGCGATCGTCGAGTCGAACAAGGTACGGGCGAAGCAGTCCTGGGCGCAGTTCGTCAGGCGGGCCAAGGCCCCCGAGCTGCCGGTCATCCTGCTCGAGGACCTCGGCGCACTCGTCGGCCTCGTCCTGGCACTCGTCGGAGTGGGACTCACCCTGCTGACCGGCAACGGCTACTGGGACGTGGCAGGGACGGCCGCGATCGGCGTCCTCCTCGTGGTCATCGCGATCATCCTGGCCCTGGAGATGTCCAGCCTGCTCATCGGCGAAGGAGCAGGGCGCACCGACGTGGAGCGCATCGAGGCGGCGCTCGTCGCGGACCCGCGGGTGCGGCGGCTGATCCACATGAAGACGCTGTACCTCGGGCCGGAGGAGCTGCTGGTGGCGGCCAAGCTCGACCTCGGCGAGCGGACGTCCGCCGAGGAGGTCGCCCAGGCGATCGACGCCGTCGAGCTGCAGGTGCGGCAGTCCGTGCCGGTGGCCCGGGTGATCTACCTCGAGCCGGACGTCTACCGCGCGGACTACCGGCCGGAGGAACGCCCCGCCCCGCCGGCGCCGGCCGGGCACTGAGCGCCGCAGCGCCCGGACCGATTCGTCGGTGGTGTCCGCGCCTGGGCGGTCGTACAGTCCTGGTAGGGCACGAGGCAACGACGGAGATCGCCCGGGGGCGGGGTACCGATGACCGATGGCGGCGCGGAGACGGGCGGGAGCGCCGCGGGAGGCGGCGACGAGTGGCCTCGCCCGCGTCGCGCGCTCGTCGTGGCCACGGGTACCTACGACGACCCCAAGCTGGCCCAGCTTCGGACCCCTGGCACGGACGCGGAGCGGTTGGCGGCCGCGTTGTCCGATCCGGCCATCGGGGACTTCTCCGTGCGCACCCTGATCGACCGTCCCAGCTACGAGCTCGCCGCGGAGATCGAGGGCTTCTTCGGGGAGGCTCGCCGGGACGACGTCCTCCTGCTCCACGTCGCCTGCCACGGCGTGAAGAGTCTGGGCGGCGAACTGCACTTCGCCACCCGGAACACCTTGCTCAACCGGCTGGCCGCGACGACCGTCTCGGCGCAATTCGTCAACGATCAGATGAACAAGAGCCGGAGCCGGCGGATCGTGCTGCTGCTGGACTGCTGCTACGCCGGCGCCTTCGAGCACGGTCTGATCTCGCGCGGTGGGGGTGACCTCGGCCTGGCGGAGCGGCTGGGGGGCCAGGGTCGCGCCGTCATCACCGCGTCGAGCGCGCTGGAGTACGCGTTCGAGAACGGCGAGCTCGCCGAAGAGCCGGACGCGCGGGAGTCCCACTTCACGGGCGCGCTGGTCCGCGGACTCGAGACCGGAGAGGCCGACCGCGACCAGGACGGCTTGGTGTCGCTCGACGAGCTGTACGAATACACCTACGAACAGGTCGTGACGCAGGGCAAGGGGCAGACGCCGGGCAAGTGGGAGTTCGGCCTCCAAGGAACCCTGTACATCGCGCGCCGTCGGGTCCCCGTGACGCGGGCAGCGCCACTCGAGTCCGAGGTCGAGGACGCGCTTGCACACCCACTGCCGGCTGTCCGTGCCAGCGTGGTCCCACTGCTGGGGGCGATGGTGGTGGGCCGTCACCAGGGGCGTGCCCTGGCAGCGCGGCAGGCGTTGGAGGGGCTCCTGACGGACGACAGCTCGGCGGTGCGGTCGGCCGCAGCCGCGGCCCTGGGCACCGCCGCGACCGAGCCCGCGCCGGCCGTGTCGCCGCCACCAGCCGTGGCGCCCGTGCCGCCCGCCCAGGGCAGCCAGGTCAGCGAGCCGGACGACGCAGCTGGCGAGTCATCGCCGGAACGGCCGGTCGAGCAGCCGATCGTGGGGCCCGTCCCGGCCAGGTCCTCCGAACGCACGCGCGCCAGGTGGGTGGCCCTGGGGGCGGGCGGACTCGTCGCGGCGCTGGCGGCCACCGTGTGGCTGTGGCCCACCGATGGAGATCCACCAGGTAGCGATGACGGGTCCGGCTCGGGCGGGACGGGTACGGAGCCGGCCTGGGCCCCGTTGACCCCACCGGTCGCCCAAGCGCTCGACGCACCGGGTGTCACCGAGCACCAGGGCGAGATCTGGGTGGTGGGAGGCGCTGGGTCGCGCGAGTCGTACTCGTACGATCCGACGACCGGTGAGTGGCAGACCGAAGCACCACTGCCCCGGGAGGTGCACCATACGTCGCTGGTCAGCGACGGCACATCGCTGCTGCTCATCGGCGGGTTGGACGAGGACAACCAGGGGCTCGACAGCGTCTATCGGCTTACGGACGACGGGGCCGGTTGGGTGGAGGGGCCGCTCCTCCCGGAGCCGCGGTTCTCCGGTGCGGCGGCGTGGGATGGTGACCGGGTCGTGTTCGGTGGCGGTGCGCCGGCGCTGTCTGCGGACGTCAACAGAGTGGCCGCGTCGGACGTGTGGACGCTCCAGGACGACGAGTGGGTGGACCTCGGTCAGCCGCTGACACGGGCCCGTGAGCACTTGGCCGCGGCGACCGACGGCGCCGGGACGGTCTGGTTCCTCGGCGGTGCGGAGGTGGCATCGGGGTCGTTGTTCGCGGCTGTGGACGTCGTCAACGGCTCGTCGGTCACGGCGGGGCCGCCCCTCGAGGCGCCGCCGCGACAGGGTATGGCGGCCATGTGGACGCCGGACACGGGTCCGTGCGCATTCGGCGGTTCGACCGCTCTGCCCAGCGTGCCTAAGGTCCGGGTGGCGACGGTCGAGTGTCCGGACGCGGCGGATCGGCATCCGTGGCCGCTCCTGCCGGAGGCGACGTACCAGGCCGGAGCGGTGGCCCTGGGAACGACCGTCTACGTCGTGGGCGGCACAACAGACGGGCTGGAACCGGTCTGGTTCCAGCTCCGGGTGGAGTGACTCCGTCGGGTTTGCTAGTCGCGCTGTCGAGCGCGATACACTGCCCGCCAGTCCGGCGCAGGTGATGCCGCGGGCCCAGAGGGGCCGCGCCGGGTCGTCAGGTCGCGTCGTGCCCAGCCGATGGGCCGAGCCGCCGCGCGACCCACCCGTCCCGACCGGAAGGACCACCATGTCCAGTCACGCCACCGACCATGTCGACCACAAGGTCGCCGACCTCTCGCTCGCCGAGTACGGCCGCAACGAGATCCGGCTGGCCGAGCACGAGATGCCCGGCCTGATGGCGCTGCGCGCGGAGCACTCGGCGCGTCAGCCACTGCGCGGTGCCCGGATCACCGGTTCGCTCCACATGACCGTGCAGACGGCCGTGCTCATCGAGACGCTCGTCGCGCTCGGCGCCGAGGTGCGCTGGGCCTCCTGCAACATCTTCTCGACCCAGGATCACGCGGCCGCGGCGGTCGTCGTCGGGCCGGACGGGACCCCCGAGCGGCCCCGCGGCGTCCCCGTGTTCGCCTGGAAGGGCGAGACGCTCGAGGAGTACTGGTGGTGCACGGAGCAGGCTCTGACCTGGTCCGCCGAGGGCGGCTCCGTCGGCGGACCCAACATGATCCTCGACGACGGCGGCGACGCGACGCTGCTGGTGCACAAGGGCGTGGAGTTCGAGCGGGCCGGCGCCGTGCCGCAGCCGGACGAGGACGACAGCGAGGAGTACCGGGTGGTGCTCGAGCTGCTCCGCTGGACCCTCGCCGCCTACCCGCAGAAGTGGACCAGGCTGGCCGACGGGGTCCTCGGGGTCACCGAGGAGACCACCACCGGTGTGCTTCGCCTGCACGACATGTTTCGCGCCGGCACCCTCCTGTTCCCGGCCATCAACGTCAACGACTCGGTCACGAAGTCGAAGTTCGACAACCGCTATGGCTGCCGGCACTCCCTGGTGGACGGCATCAACCGCGCCACGGACGTCATGATCGCCGGCAAGACGGCCGTGGTCTTCGGGTACGGCGACGTCGGCAAGGGCTGCGCCGAGTCGCTGCGCGGCCAGGGTGCCAAGGTGGTCGTCGCCGAGATCGACCCGATCTGCGCGCTGCAGGCCTCGATGGACGGCTACCCCGTCCTGACCCTGGACGACATCATCGGGACGGGTGACATCTTCATCACCGCCACGGGCAACCGCGACGTGATCACGGCCGCGGACATGGGCCGGATGAAGCACCAGGCGATCGTGGGCAACATCGGCCACTTCGACAACGAGATCGACATCGCCGGGCTGGGTCGGGTCCCCGGGATCCAGCGCACCGAGATCAAGCCGCAGGTGCACGAGTGGCGGTTCCGCGACGGGCACACCGTCATCGTGCTCAGCGAGGGCCGCCTGCTGAACCTCGGCAACGCCACCGGGCACCCGAGCTTCGTGATGTCGAACTCGTTCTCCAACCAGGTGCTCGCCCAGATGGAGCTCTTCGGCAAGCGGGACCGGTACGGGATGGGCGTCCACACGCTGCCCAAGCACCTCGACGAGATGGTGGCGCGGCTTCACCTCGACGCGCTGGGCGTCAAGCTGACCCGGCTGACCAAGCAGCAGGCGGAGTACATCGGGGTCGACGTCGAGGGCCCGTACAAGAGCGACCACTACCGCTACTGAGGCGTCGGAGTCGCCACCCGTCCGGCCGGAGCCGGCCTCACGCCGGTGGGACGAACCCCCCGCCCGTCCTCGGCGGGGGCTCGGAGCTCGTCGGGGCGGCGTGCGGCCTCGGAGGCCGGGGCGGCGTCGGGGCAGCGGGCCGCGGCCGATCGAACCGCTGCCCCTCGTCGGACCGGGGTGCGTACGACGCGGCGCCGCCGGAGGTCCGCGCCAGTCGGGCGGCCTCCCGGCGGCTGCGCTCGCCGAGCACCGCGGCGAGGAATCCCCACGCGGGCGTCCCGGGGGGAGCGGCGGGGGAGACGTAGGCGGAGACGGCCGTGGCGAGCTGTACGCCCATCCGGTCGCGGGTGGCCGGGTCGAGCTGCGGGAGCCGGGTGAGGTAGCTCCGCGAGCTCATCACGAGGTCGTCCGGGACGGCCCCGATCTGCGTGTGGGCGGCCCACGCGGCCAGGCCCGGGGGTGGGGCCGGCACCCGAGCTGCCGTCCCGGAGGGAGCGCGGTCCCGGATCACCACCGTCCCGGCCAGGATGTCGCCGACCCGCTTGCCCCGGGAGTTGAGCAGGGAGCAGATCACCGCTCCGGCACCGAAGGTCACGTAGAAGTCGACGAAGAACCCGGCCAGCCCGCGCATCAGGGCGTGCCGGAACCGGCTCGGTCCGCCGTCGTCCCTCACGACGCGCAGGCCGAGCGCCAGCTTGCCCAGGGAGCGCCCCCGGGAGAGCGTCTCGACGATCACGGGTACGCCGACCAGGATCCCGACGACGGACACCAGGGTCACGGCCGCGGCCAGGGCCTCGTCGACGCCGCCGACGGCGAAACCGACCACGACGAGGACCGGCACGGCGATCGCGAGCAGGAGCAGGAGGTCGATGGAGAAGGCCAGCGCCCGGGAGGGGAACCTGGCGAGCCGGAGCTCGAGCGCGACCGCCTCCCCCGTGACCAGATCGCTCACCGGTCCAGTCTGGCAGCCGGTTAGTCTGGCGCCGCGCCCGGACCGAGCCCGGTGGCCCGGTGGCGCGGCGGGACAGCGAGTGAGCAGCCACGGAGGGCACTGGTGGACCTCGACGCCTTCGTGGCCACCCACCGGGAGGAGTGGCGGCGGCTCGACCACCTGGTGCGTCGCCGGGGCCGGCTGACCGGCCCCGAGGCCGACGAGCTGGTCCGGCTCTACCGCCGGACGTCGACCCACCTGTCCCTCGTCCGCTCGGCGGCACCGGACCCCGCCCTGGTGGCGCGCCTGTCCGGCCTGGTGGCGCGTGCCAGGGGAGCCGTCGCCGGTGCACCCGATCCCGGGTGGTCCGACGTGGCGCGCTTCGTCCGGGCCGGCTTCCCCGCGGCTGTCTACCGCACCCGGCACTGGTGGGTCCCCACGGCGCTGGTCTTCGTGGCGGTGTCCGCCTCGGTCGCGTCGTGGGTCGCGGGCGACCCGACCGTGCAGGCCTCGGTGGGAGCCCCGGACGAGATCCGCCGGCTCGTCGAGGAGGACTTCGCGGACTACTACTCGGCCAACCCGGCGCTGTCCTTCGCCGCCCAGGTCTGGACCAACAACGCCTGGATCGCCGCCGGCTGCCTGGTCCTGGGCGTCTTCCTCGGTCTTCCGGTCGTCTACATCCTCTGGCAGAACGCCCTCAACGTCGGCGTGGCCGCCGGGCTGATGGCTGCCCACGGGCGGCTCGACGTCTTCTTCGGCCTCATCACCCCGCACGGGCTGCTCGAGCTCACGGCAGTCTTCGTCGCCGCGGGAGCAGGGCTGCGGCTGGGCTGGACCGTCGTCGACCCGGGGCCGCGCACCCGAGTGGACGCGTTGGCGCAGGAGGGGCGGGCCGCCGTGGGCATCGCGATCGGGCTCGCGGGGGTGCTGCTGGTCTCGGGGGTGATCGAGGGGTTCGTGACGCCATCCGGCCTGCCGACGTGGGCCCGGATCGGCATCGGGGCCCTCGCCGAGGTGGCCTTCCTCGCCTACGTCTGGACGTACGGGCGGCGGGCCGCCCTCGCCGGTGAGACCGGTGACGTCGCGGAGAGCGAACGAGGCGACACCCTCCCCGTGGCGGGCTGACCGGAGGCTCGCACGGCGCGCGCAGCCGTCGCCGTCAGAGGCGCCCGGCCGCCTTGAGGTCGAGGTAGGTGTCGCTCAGCGCCGGAGGCAGGTCCTCGGGCGCGGCGTCGACCACGTGGACCCCATGCCGCTCGAGCAGGGACACGAGCCTCCTGCGGTCGGCTGCCTCGCTCTCGGCCGCGGCCGAGCCGTAGACGGAGGCGACGTCGCCACGCCCACGAGCCAGCTCCAGCACCCGGGGATCGGCGACCGACGCCAGCACGACCGTGTGCCGCCGGGTGAGCCGGCCGACCAGGGGCAGCAGGCCGGACTCGACAGGGTCGGTGTCGAGCCCGGTGAGCAGGACGACGAGCGCGTGGTGGCGAGCACGGGTCAGCACCTCCGCCACGAGCCTTCGGTGGTCGGTCTCGACCAGGCCGGCCTCCAGCGGAGCCATCGCCTGGACCAGCCGCGGGAGGACCTCGGTCGGTCCGGGCCGCTCCACCGCCGCCCGGACCCTTCGGTCGAAGGCCATCAGGTCGACCCGGTCCCCCGCCCGGGTGGCCAGGGCCGCCAGCAGCAGGGCCGCGTCCATGGCGGCGTCGAGCCGGGGCGCATCGCCCACGCGCGCGGCTGCCGTGCGGGCGGTGTCGAGCACCAGCAGCACGTGCCGGTCCCGCTCGGGGCGCCACGTCCGCACGACCACGTCACCGCCCCGGGCCGTGGCACGCCAGTCGATCGACCGAGGGTCGTCCCCGACGACGTACTCGCGCAGGGAGTCGAACTCCGTCCCCTGTCCGCGGGTCCGGACGGCCGAGCGGCCGTCCAGCTCGCGGAGCCGCGCGAGCCGGGACGGCAGGTGCCTCCTCGACCGGAAGGCCGGCAGCACGCGCACCGTCCACGGTGCGAGGTGCGAGCCCTGGCGGGCGGCCAACCCCAGCGGCCCGACGGAGCGGACGGTGACCCGGTCGGCCCTGCGGTCCCCTCGCCGGGTCGGGCGCAGGACGGTCTCGACCCGGCGCCGCTCACCTGCAGGAACGTCGACGTCGACCCGGTCGTCGAGCACTCCTGCGGATGGTGGCCAGGCGTCACGCAGCCGCCCGCGCAGCCGCCGCGCGCCCGGGTTGATGACGGTCAGCACGACCGTCGCGGTCTCTCCCAGCCGGGTGGTCGAGTCGCCGGACCGGTCGAGCCGCAGCGCCCGTACGGACCCTGCGAGGGCGGTGTCCACGGCGGCCAGCACGGCGAGCACAACCGCGGCGGCGAGTACGCCCCACCCGCTCGGGGCGACCAGGCCGACCACGGCCGCCCCGGTCAGGGCGAGCAGCGCGAGCCGGCCCGTGGGGACCATCAGCGGGGGACGGGCACCGTGGCGAGCACGGTCTCCAGGACGGCGTCGGCGGTGACGCCCTCGAGCTCGGCCTCGGGGCGCAGCTGCACGCGGTGCCGCAGGGTGGGGCGGGCCAGCGCCTTGACGTCGTCGGGGGTCACGTAGTCCCGCCCGGACAGCCACGCCCACGCCCGGCTGCTCGCCAGCAGCGCCGTCGCCCCCCGCGGGGAGACGCCGAGCTGCAGGGCTGCCGAGGACCGGGTCGCGCGGCTGAGGTCCACCACGTAGCCGATCACCTCCGCCGTGGCACGGACCGCCGCCACTGCCGTACGGGCGGCACGGAGGTCCTCGGCGGAGGCGACCGCCCGCAGCCCGGCGGCGCCGAGGTCGCGGGGGTCGAAGCCCTCGGCGTGCCGTGTGACGATGCCGATCTCCTCGTCGCGCGGCGGCAGGGGCACCTGGAGCTTGAGCAGGAACCGGTCGAGCTGCGCCTCCGGCAGGGGGTAGGTCCCCTCGTACTCGACCGGGTTCTGCGTCGCCGCCACCATGAAGGGGTCGGGAAGCCGGCGAGGGGTCCCGTCGACGGTCACCTGGCGCTCCTGCATCGCCTCCAGCAGGGCGGCCTGGGTCTTGGGCGGGGTCCGGTTGATCTCGTCGGCGAGCAGGAGGTTGGTGAACACCGGTCCGGCGACGAAGGAGAACTGTGCGGTCCGGGCGTCGTAGACCAGCGAGCCGGTGACGTCCCCCGGCATGAGGTCGGGGGTGAACTGAACGCGTTTCGCGTCGACGTCGAGCGCGGCCGCGAGGGCCCGCACGAGCAGGGTCTTGGCGGTGCCGGGGACCCCCTCCAGCAGGACGTGCCCACGACACAGGAGCGCGATGACGAGCCCGGTGACGGCGGAGTCCAG
>Ga0268386_10003707_pt1 | contig 11165 bp, 10 predicted proteins | sample RVTome_15_FD_200260 | JGI IMG/M metagenome (GOLD analysis project Ga0268386, IMG submission 200260) | Soil microbial communities from uranium-contaminated site in the Upper Colorado River Basin, Wyoming, United States - RVT150D86... ... | reverse complement strand
CGCTGGACCAGGAGGCGCGCGACCGCGGGACGTCCGTCTACTTCCCGCGCCGCGTCGTGCCCATGCTGCCCGAGAACCTGTCCAACGGGTTGTGCTCCCTGAACGCAGGCGTGGATCGCCTCTGCATGGTCTGCGACATGCGGGTCGGCGCCACGGGCAAGGTGGCGGAGGCGCACTTCTACGAAGGCATCATGAAATCGGTTGCCCGTCTCACCTACGACGAGGTGGCGGGCGTGCTGGTCGAGGGCGACCCGGCGCTGCGCAGGAAGCACGGGAAGCTCCTGCCCCACCTCGAGAACCTGCACGCCGTGTGGCGCATGCTGGCGAGGGCCCGGTCGCGACGCGGCGCCGTGGACTTCGATCTGCCCGAGGTCGGGATGATCTTTGGCCGCGACGGGCGCGTCGCGCGCGTCGAGCCCCGCGAGCGCAACGACGCGCACCGCATCATCGAGGAATGCATGATCGCGGCCAATGTCGAGGCCGCGAAATTCCTGGAGCGGCACAAGATCCCCTCGTTGTTCCGCGTGCATCCGGGGCCGGACGAGGAACGGCTTGCGGGACTGAAGGAATTCCTTGCGGCGTTCGGAATTGCCCTGCCTACGAAAGAGCGGCTCGAGCCGAAGCATCTGGCGGCCGTCGTGCGCCAGGTAACGGATCGCGAGGACGCATTGCTGATCCAGACCGTGGTGCTGCGCTCCATGAAGCAGGCAATCTACCAACCGGAGAACATCGGCCATTTCGGCCTGGCCCTGCCGCGCTACGCGCACTTCACGTCGCCGATCCGCCGCTATCCCGACCTGCTGGTGCACCGCGCGATCCGCCACGCCCTCTCAGGCGGCAAGCCCGCGGATTTCGTGCACGGCCCACAGGAAATGGAGGGGCTCGGCCGCCATTGCTCTGCGACCGAGCGCCGCGCCGACGAGGCGACGCGCGAGGCCATGGACTGGCTGAAATGCGAGTTCATGCAGGAGCGCGTCGGCGAGGAGTTCGACGTCATCGTCACGGGCGTCGTCGACTTTGGCCTGTTCGTGCAGATTCCCGACTACCAGGTGGACGGCCTGGTCCACGTCACCGGGCTGGGCGGCGACTATTTTCAGCGCGACGCCGTGCACCATCGCCTCGTGGGCGAACGCACCGGACGGGTGTTCCGCCTCAGCGACCGCCTGCGCGTCCGCCTCGTCCGGGTGGACCTGGAAGAGCGGAAGATCGATTTCGAGCTGGCGGGGGATCTCGCCGGCGAGCTGGCGAGCGACCGCGCCAGCGAACCGGCGGCGGCGGGGGCGGGCGGACGCCGGCGGGGTCAGCGTCGGCGGTGAACCAGGAGTCGCTGGTTTACGGCGTGCACGCGGTCCGCGAGTTCATTGCGCGGCACCCGGGTCGCGTGCGCCAGCTATGGGCGCTCGAAGGCCGCCACGACGCGCGCATGGAAGAGGTGCTGCGCCTCGCCGGCGTGGCCGGCGTCGAGGTCCTCGATGCGAGCCGCGAGGTGCTGGACCGGCTTGCGGGGGGCGGCCGCCACCAGGGCCTCGTGGCGCACGTCGCGGCGGCGGAGGCGCTGGACGAGAGCGCGCTTGCGGACCTGCTCGACGGACTCGACGGACCGCCGCTGTTGCTCGTCCTGGACGGCGTGCAGGATCCGCACAATCTCGGCGCCTGCCTGCGCACGGCGGACGCGGCTGGCGCGCATGCCGTGGTGATCCCGAAGGACCGCGCGGCGGGGCTCACGCCGGCAGCGCGCAAGGCCGCGGCCGGCGCGGCCGAAACGGTGCCGCTGGTGCGCGTGGTGAATCTCGCCCGCTGTCTCCGGAGCCTGAAGGCTCGCGGTCTGTGGCTGGTCGGCGCGGACGAGGGCGGCAGCCTGTCGCTGTTCGACGCTGAGCTTGCCGGGCCACTGGCGCTGGTGCTGGGTGCGGAGGGCAGCGGCCTGAGGCGGCTGACGCGGGAAACCTGCGATCTGCTCGTGAATTTGCCGATGTGCGGCTCGGTGCCGAGCCTGAACGTCTCGGTCGCCGCCGGCATCCTGCTTTACCAGGCGCTTGGCCAGCGCCAGGGAACCCGGGGCCAGCGGCCGGCCGGCACCGCCGCGCCGTAGTCCGGTTCATGGGCGGGCCGTAGGCGGGGTTGAAGCGCGGCGCAGACCCCGCAGTGGGATGCCCGCATCTCATCCGGCCCGCAACGCTGCGCGCGCGTACCGCTGCCGGCCGCCCGGTTGCACGCCCGCCCGCCCGCGGCTACCATGCCCCGCTTCGCCCGGGCTTCGGCCCGTGCATTCCCTGCCTCACCGCCATGCCGAAGCGGGAGGCTGCTCAATCCACAGGGAGCCAACATGCGGCACTACGAGATCGTGTTCCTGGTCCATCCGGACCAGAGTGAACAAGTCCCCGCCATGATCGAACGCTACCGCGGGATGATCGAAGGCAGCGAGGGGCGCATCCACCGACAGGAAGACTGGGGCCGGCGTCAGCTCGCGTACCCCATCCTCAAGGTCCACAAGGCGCACTACGTCCTCCTGAACATCGAGTGCGACAAGCCGACCCTGGACGAGCTCATCGGCGCGTTCCGCTTCAACGACGCGGTGCTCCGCTATCTCGTGCTCAATCGCGAAGGCCCCGTCACCGAGGCTTCGCCGATGGCCAAACCGCCGGAGGACGAAAAGGAGCGGGGCGAGGGCCGGAAGCGGCGCTCGCGGGACGATGAGGATTCGGATCGGGACCCGGACGACGACTCGGACGACGACAGCGGCGACGAGGCTGCCGCCTCCGACCGTTCGGCCACGGCCTAGGAGGTAACGACGATGGCACGCTTTTTCCGTCGCAGGAAGTTCTGCCGGTTCACGGCGGACGGGGTGACCGAGATCGATTACAAGGATCTCGCGACCCTGAAGAACTACGTAACCGAGACCGGCAAGATCGTACCGAGCCGCATCACCGGGACGCGCTCGAACTATCAGCGCCAGCTTGCAGCGGCCGTCAAGCGTGCCCGCTATCTGGCGTTGCTGCCCTACACGGACCGTCACTGACGGGCCGTGGCGTCGGCCCTGTGCCGGCTGCCCAGGTGCTGCAGCTCACCCGATGGGTCTCCGCACGGGACCACCGGGCCGCGCTCATGGCGGCCGGCCTGGTGCTCTTGCCGCTGCTTGCCCTCGTCAGCTGCGCCGTGCTGTCGCTGACGGCGATGCAGCGCGGTACGGCCGCGGGCTGGCGGTCAGGCGGATTGGCCGCCGTGGCACTGGCCGGCGTGGCGTTCGCATCGGGCACGCCGCCGCAAGTGCTCGTCGCCTCTGCAGCGTCGCTCTGGGTGCCGGCCCTGGCCGTCACGCAGATCCTGGCCCGCAGCGGCTCCCTGTCGCTCGCCGCGCAGCTCGCGACGGCGACGACCGTTCTCGTCGCGGGCGGCTGGGCCGTTTTCGCACCGGAGTCCGTCCTCGCCTGGAAGGAGCCGGTGCAGGCGATCGTTGCGCCGTTCGCCGGGCAGACCGGGATTGCCCCGGAAGTACTGGTGGAGCGGCTGCTGCCACTCGTGCCGGGCATATTGCCGGCATCGCTCCTGGCCGCCGCGCTCGCAGGGCTTTTTCTGGCGATGTGGCTGCACGCCGGGCTGTCCAACCCGGGCGCGTTCGGCGAGGCCTTCCGCGGCCTGCAACTCGGCCCGATACTGGGCGGCGCGGCATTGCTTGCCGTCGTGGCGGTCGCAATGACCGGGTCGGCGGTGGCCGCGGCGGTGGCGCTGCCGCTGGTGACGGCGCTCGCCATGCAGGGCCTCGCCGTAATGCATGGCCTGGCACGGGCGAAGCACTGGCATCGCGCGTGGGTTGCGGCGGGCTGGGCGGCGTTCGTGCTGCTCTCGCCCTGGGCGACGATGGGCTTTGCGCTGTATGGGCTTGCCGATACGTTCATGAATCTGCGGCGGCCCGCGAAGGGCACGTAGCTGGGGGCTGCCGCGTGAGTCGAACCTGATCCCTATTCCGCAAGGGCGGACCGAGAGGACGAAGAGTATGGAAGTGATTCTGCTCGAGAAGATCGAGAACCTGGGCGGCATCGGCGAGCGCGTGAAAGTGCGCGCGGGCTACGGTCGCAATTTCCTGGTGCCGCAGGGCAAGGCGACGCTCGCCACGGCCGAGAACATCGCCGCGTTCGAGGTACGTCGCAGCGAGCTCGAGGCGAAGGAAGCGGGTGCGCTGACGCAGGCACAGGCGCGCGCCGAGAAGGTCCGCGAGTTGAAGCTGTTTCTGCGCGCGAAGGCCGGCACCGAAGGCAAGCTGTTTGGTTCCATCGGCACAGCGGACATCGCCGAGGCGGCCGAGGTCGCAGGGGTTCCGCTGGAGCGCAGCGAAGTGCGCCTGCATGAGGGTCCCATCCGTGCGCTGGGCGAGCACGAGGTGGAAATCCACCTTCATTCGGAAGTCTCCGTGCCGATTACGGTAACGGTCGAAGCGGAGGAATAACGGCCGGATCATCGCGAGGGCGCGTGTGCTAATGTGACCGCACCCTCGCGCGAAGGAACGTTCCAGGAGGAACGGCGTTTGGCCAGCATTCCCGATCCCGCGTTTCCGGCGCCCGCGCGCGGCGCCGAGGCGCTGCGTCTGCCGCCTCACTCGGTCGAGGCGGAGCAGTCCGTGCTCGGCGGCCTCATGCTGGACAACACGGCATGGGACAACGTCGCCGACGTGGTCACCGCAGGCGATTTCTACCGTCGCGATCACCGTCTGATCTTCGCCGCCGTCGGCGAGCTCGCAGAGCGCGGCGAGCCGTCCGACGCAGTCACCGTGTCCGAGCTGCTCGAGCGCCGCGGCCAGCTCGTGGAAGCGGGCGGACTTCCCTACATCGGGCAGCTCAGCCGCGAGACTCCCAGCGCGGCCAACATCCGCGCCTACGCCGCCATCGTGCGCGAGCGGGCGATGCTGAGGGAGTTGATCCAGATCGGGGGCCACATCGCCACCAGTGCCTACGCTCCCGACGGGCGCAGCGCGTCGGAGCTGGTCGACGAAGCAGAGCGGCGGGTCTTCGAGATCGCCGAGCGCGGCCAGCGACGCGGCAGCGGTTTCCAGATGCTGAAGCGTATTCTCGGCAGGACGATCGACCGGCTCGACGAGCTGCAGAAGACCGAGGGCGACGTGACCGGCCTCGCCACCGGCTTCACCGATTTCGACCGCATGACGGCAGGACTGCAGCCGGGCGACCTGGTCATCGTCGCCGGCCGCCCGTCGATGGGCAAGACCAGCTTCGCGATGAATATCGCCGAGCATGCCGCCATCGGCGTCGGCGTGCCGGTTGCCATCTTCAGCATGGAGATGTCCGCCGAGCAGCTTTCCTTCCGCATGATCTCCTCGCTGGGCCGCGTGAACGCCGCCCACCTGCGGACGGGCAAGTTCGCGGACTCGGACTGGAGCCGCATCAATTCCGCGGTGTCGGTGATGTCCAAGGCGAACATCTTCATCGACGACACGCCGGCGATGACGCCGACCGAGCTGCGGGCCCGCGCCCGCCGTCTGAAGCGCGAGCATGGCCTCGGGCTCATCGTGGTCGACTACCTGCAGCTCATGCAGGTGACGGGCACTCCTGAAAACCGCGCCACCGAGATTTCCGAGATCTCGCGCTCGCTGAAGGCACTGGCCAGGGAGCTCGAGGTACCGGTGGTCACGCTGTCGCAGCTCAACCGCAGCGTCGAGCAGCGCACCGACAAGCGGCCGGTGATGTCGGACCTGCGCGAATCCGGCGCTATCGAGCAGGACGCCGACGTCATCGCTTTCATCTTTCGCGAGGAGGTCTACAACAAGGACACGACTCGCAAGGGCATTGCCGACATCATCATTTCGAAACAGCGCAACGGCCCGACGGGAGACGTCCACCTGACGTTCCTCGGCGAATACACCAAGTTCGAGAACTATCTGCCCGATGCTTACGGCGCCGGCTCTTTCGGGTGACCGCCGCGAACTGAGGGCCGCGCGCGCGACGGTGGACACCGCCGCGCTGCGCCACAACCTCGCCGCTCTGCGGCGGCGCGCACCGGCGGCGAAGGTGATGGCCGTGATCAAGGCCAACGCCTACGGTCACGGGCTCGTTGTCGTCGCACGCGCACTGCGCGACGCCGATGCGCTTGCCGTCGCCCGGGTGGAAGAGGGCGTTGCGCTCCGCGACGCCGGCCTCACGAATCGCATCGTGCTCCTCGAAGGGGTCCAGCACGCCGACCAGCTGCCGCTGGCGGCATCGCTCGGCCTCGACGTCGTCGTGCATTCCGCCGAACAGCTCGCGATGGTGACGGCCGCCCGGCTTTCGCGCCCGCTGGCCGCCTGGCTTAAGGTCGACACGGGCATGAACCGCTTGGGGTTCCGGCCGGACGAGGCGCGCGGGGCGGCGGAGCGCCTGGCTGCCAGCCCGTCCGTCGGCGAGCCCCTCGCGTTCATGACGCACCTGGCCTGCGCCGACGACCGGGATGCAGCGACCACCGACCGGCAGATGGCCGCGTTCGCGGAGGCGCTAGCCGGGCTGGCAGGGGAGCGCAGCATCGCGAACTCGGCCGGCATGCTGTGGCGGCCCGACGGGCACGCCGACTGGGTGCGCCCCGGAATCGCACTGTACGGAGTCTCCCCGTTCGGCGACTCCACGGGGCCCGACCTGGGGTTCGTGCCCGCGATGCGGCTGGCGAGCTCGCTCATCGCCGTCAAGTCGGTACGGGCCGGCGAGCAGGTTGGCTACGGCGGGGCATGGACGGCGCCCCGGGACGCCAGGATCGGCATCGCCGCGATCGGCTACGGCGACGGCTACACGCGCCACCTGGGCAGCGGTACGCCGGTGCTGGTAAATGGCCGGAGGGTTGCGCTCGCAGGCACCGTGTCCATGGACATGATTGCGCTGGATCTCGCGGGCGCGCCCGATGCGGCTGTCGGCGACGAGGTGACGCTCTGGGGCCCCGGCCTGCCGGTCGAAGAGCTGGCCCGGCTGGCCGGCACGATTCCCTACGAGCTGCTGTGCGGCGTCACGCAGCGCGTCGGCGTCACCGTCGTGTGACGACTCATTCGAGGAAGAACCCCATCTTCACGCCCGCGATCTCGACGACGTCGTTGTCGTTCAGCCGGCGCGCCTGCGGCCCGACCGCCTCGCCGTTGATCTGCGGCGGGCGCCCTTGGGGTCCCGAGTCCACGGTGACGACGTAATAACCCTCGGCGCGCCGCGTGATGGCCGCCACCTGCACGCCGGGGCGTCCCAGCGTGGTGATCGCCTTCTTCAGCTCGAGCTCCCGGCCGGCAAACGCGCCGGTGAGCACCTGCAGCCGGGCCGGCGCCGTCGGCAGGTTGGCGGTCGCGCCGGGATCCGCGTGGGCGGCATTCGCCAGTGCCCGGAGCCTTTCCATCTGCTGTCCGGACGGTGCGATCACCATCGTCTTCTCGAACTCGTCGCCCGCGTCGGCGCTGGTATCCACGAAACGCAGCTGATGATGGCCGACGGTGATGACGTCGCCGCTGGCGAGCGCGTGCTTGCGGATCAGCTTGCCGTTGACATAGGTGCCATTGGTGCTGTTCAGGTCCTCGAGGAACGAGTCGTTGAGGATGTTGATGACCAGCGAGTGGTGCCCGCTCACCGCCGGATTGTCGATACGGATGTCATTGTCGGGGAGGCGGCCGATGGTGTACCGCTCCTTGTTCATGTTGTATTCCGCGAGCACCTGGCTGTTCAGGCTCAAGACTAACCGCGCCATTTCATTTCCTCGAATTCAGCCCAGCCACCCGCGGAGCCGGCCGACAATCCCGCGGGATTCGGCAAAGGATTCCGCAACCTGTATGAGGCACACGGAGACGTTGTCCCTGCCACCGTTGGCGTTGGCGAGCTGAATCAATTGTTCACCAGCCGTCTTAAGATTAGCACTAAAGGTACTGATCGTTAAATGAATATCTTCGTCTTCGACCATGTCCGAGAGGCCGTCCGAGCAGATCAGGTAGACGTCGCCCTTGCGGACGGATTCTTCCTGGACCTCGACTTCGACGACCGCTTCCACGCCCAGGGCACGGGTGACGTAGTTGCGGTTGGCGGAACGCATCGCCTCTTCGTGAGAGAAGAATCCGCGATCCACCAGTTCCTGCAGCAGTGAATGGTCCAGCGTGAGTTGCTCGAAGCGGTTGTTGCGCAGGCGGTATACGCGGGAGTCGCCGACATGGGCGATGGAAACGCGATTGTCGTGGAACAGGCAGGCGGCGATCGTCGTGCCCATCCCTCGGCACTGCGGCTGTGTCTGGGCCGTCTGCCAGATGATCTTGTTGGCGCGCATGACGGCGTTCCGGAGCACGATGCTCTGGCGCATCAGCCCGCTGGAATCGTCTACCAGGCTACGGCTGTCCTGCTCGAGGCCGTTTTTCACCATGTCCGCCACGGTCTTGATGGCCAGTGCACTCGCTACCTCGCCGGCGTTATAGCCGCCCATCCCGTCAGCCAGGACCATCAGCCCCAGCTCGAGGTCGGCCGCCGCCGCGTCCTCGTTGTGTTCGCGCACGCGTCCGGTGTGCGTGAATTCGCAATACCGGATCTTGCCCTTCAGGCTCATTGAATTCTTTATCCATTCGCCCGGCCGCATCCGCCGCCGGTCGTTTCAGGACCCGGCGGCCGGCTTCCGGCCGACTCCCCCCGGGCATGCAACCCGGCATTTGATACAGCCTAACCATCCCCGTCCACAAGTCCGAGCGCCCGGTCACACTTCCTGCGGAGTCGCTTGATCCGGCGCCTTGCCCGGTCCGGCGGCTCCTGTGTACCGTGCGCTGTCTGCCGGGGAGGGGTAATGGCCAGGGCAAAGACCATCTACGTGTGCCGCGAATGCGGGGGAACCAGCCCCAAATGGGAGGGCCGCTGTCCCGATTGCGCAAGCTGGAACACGATGGAGGAAAGCCGGGAGCAGCCGGCGGCGCGCACCGTCGGCTGGGCCGGAGAGGCGCCCCGGTTGATCGCCGAAGTGGAGACGGATGCCGAAGCGCGCTGGCCGACCGGCATCAACGAGCTGGACCGGGTGCTCGGCGGGGGACTCGTGCCGGGGTCGGTCACCCTCATTGGCGGCGATCCCGGCATCGGCAAGTCGACATTGCTGCTCCAGGCGGCCGCTCGGCTGGCCGGCAGCATGGCTGCGCTCTACGTGACGGGCGAGGAGTCGCTGCGCCAGGTCGGCCTCCGTGCCCGGCGGCTCGGCCTGGACGCGGGGCCGCTCCACCTGCTGGCCGAGACCGCAGTAGAGCGCATCCTGGCGCAGGCCGCGACCGTGCTGCCCCGCATTCTGGTCGTCGATTCGATCCAGACCACCTATACCGAGGCGCTGCAGTCGGCCCCGGGCTCCGTGGCACAGCTCCGCGAAAGCGCGGCGCGACTCGTCCGCCATGCCAAACAGGACGGCCCCGCCGTGTTTCTCGTCGGCCACGTGACGAAGGAGGGCGCCATCGCCGGTCCGCGCGTGCTCGAGCACATGGTCGACACGGTGCTGTACTTTGAAAGCGATGCGGGCAGCCGCTTCCGCATCATCCGCGCGACGAAAAACCGCTACGGCGCTGCCAACGAGATCGGCGTTTTCGCCATGACCGAGCAGGGCCTGAAGGAAGTCAGGAACCCGTCCTCGATCTTCCTGTCCGGCCACGATGCCCCGGTGGCGGGGAGCATCGTGATGGTGGCGCGCGAGGGCACGCGTCCGCTGCTCGTCGAAGTGCAGGCACTGGTTGACGAGTGCCACGGCGGCCACCCGCGACGAGTCACCGTCGGCCTCGACCAGAATCGCCTCGCGCTGCTGCTTGCCGTGCTGCATCGACATGCCGGTGTCGCGATGTTCGACCAGGACGTATTCGTGAACGTCGTTGGCGGCGTGCGCATAGCGGAGACCGCCGCCGACCTGCCCGTGCTGCTTGCCGCGCTTTCCAGCCTGCGTGACCGCCCGGTGGCGCCGGGTGCCGTCGCCTTCGGCGAGGTCGGCCTCGCCGGCGAGATTCGCCCCGTTCCCTACGGCGAAGAGCGCCTGCGCGAGGCGGCGAAGCACGGCCTGACTCGCGCGATCGTTCCCGCAGCCAACGTACCGCGGGCCCGGATCCGCGGACTCGAGGTCGTCGGCGTGCGGCGCCTCGGCGAGGCACTCGACGCCGCCTTCGCCTGACACCCTTTTCACCTCCCCAGGGGAAGCCGGCCCGCCGCCCCGAGCAGCTCGCAGCTCTACGTGACGCGCCGCGACCAGATGCCCAGCGTAGACGGAGTAGTGACAGCGCCGATGCCGCGCCACGGCGCGGGAGTCATAGATCGCCGAGATAGACGCGGACACTGCCGAGAGCGCCATCCTGCTGATGGCAGCGACACGCAGGATTCATGCGCGCCGACGCCGTCGCTGCAGGCGCTCCGGATGCCGAGCTTTCTGCGGGGCTGTGGAGCCCATGGATGGGCGATACAGAGCTTACATGGACGTACTTGCAGCGTCCCCGCAGAAAGCTCGGCATTCGGGGCGCCCCCTGCCAAAGCGCTTACGGCGCATGAATCCTGCGGCCGGACATGAGCGAAAGGAATCCCGAAACCGGGGATTGAACGACGTCGAAGCTAGCCCAGCGCGCGGCGGCGCTCGGCCGGAAGCCTGAGGCGGACCGACTTCACCGCGTTCTCCGCGATCTGCAGGATCTCCATGTCGTAGCCGCCCAGCTCGAGCCGCGCGCCGGCCTCCGGGATCGTCTCCAGCCGCTCCAGGATCAGCCCGTTGAGCGTCTTCGGGCCGTCCGTCGGCAGGTGCCAGTTCATCATGCGGTTCAGCACCCGCACGTTCGCCGCGCCGCTCACCACCCAGGTTCCGTCGTCCTCCGGCTGCACGTCCCGATAGATGTTCGCCGGATCCGTCGTGAACTCGCCCACGATCTCTTCGAGAATGTCGTCCAGCGTCACCAGGCCCTGCACGTCGCCGTACTCGTCCACGACGAACGCGAGCCTGCGCTTCGCGCGCTGGAAGTTCAGCAGCTGAGTGTGCAGCGGCGTGCCCTCCGGCACGAAATAGGCCTCCCGTGCATGCGCCACGAGGGCCTCCGCGCTGAGCTCGTGGTCGACGAGATCCTCCAGCACGTCGCGCAGGTGGAGCACGCCGAAGATGTTGTCCAGGTCGCCGCGGTACAGCGGCAGGCGCGTGTGCTGGCTGTGCTTGATCTGGTCCAGAACCTCGCTCCACTCATCCTC
>Ga0268386_10003705_pt1 | contig 11166 bp, 6 predicted proteins | sample RVTome_15_FD_200260 | JGI IMG/M metagenome (GOLD analysis project Ga0268386, IMG submission 200260) | Soil microbial communities from uranium-contaminated site in the Upper Colorado River Basin, Wyoming, United States - RVT150D86... ... | reverse complement strand
GACGTAGGGGGCAACCGATCGATCCAATTTCCCAATGACAACACAGAGGAGGATTGACGCATGAACCGTATACTCGTAGGTACCATACTCGGTGTGCTCTTGCTCGCCGGTGCACACGCGGACATCGCCTGGGGCGCTGATCTCCAGACGATTAAGACGCGTAAAACGAAAGACGTGGTCATCACGCTGCGCAGCGAGTCAGGACAGTGGACACAGGGCAAGAACGCTTTTGTCTTGGAGTTCACGTCACCCTCGAGCCCACAAGGCGTCGATGCCGGTCAGGCAGCCTTGATGGATGTGGGGCAGGTGACCTTGAGCACCGTCATGCCCATGCCGGGCATGGCCCCGATGCTTGCGGGCGCCACGCTCACGCCGGATAAGGTCGCGGGGCGCTATCTTGGCACCATTAGCTTCCCGGATAGCGGCGCGCGACAAGTCACCGTGACCTGGGACGGCCCCGCAGGGAAAGGCTCGACCCGCTTCTCCGTCCCCGTACGCTAGTACGGCGTATCGCTCATGCACCGGTTGATCGTGCTGAAAGAGTTGTCCTTCAGGCACGCAAACCGGTTGCGGACTTCTGCCGGCATGTACTCGCAGCACGCCGCCGTGAGGAGGGTAGCGGCCGCGGCGCGAGGGGGTGTCATCGGCCTCCCCTCAGGGGCATGGGACAACAGGGAGGATATAGTCTTGCGACGATGCAACATTCTTGTGCTCGTTCTACTCCTTGGCTCAATCTTTGGGCAGGAGCGTCTCGCACAGGCACAGGGCAGCAAGGGGGAAGTCACTGTAGACGAACTGGTGGCACACGCCTTAGCACAGAACCCAGACCTCCAGGCTACCCGCGCCGGCGTGGATGTTGCGCAGGGGCGACTGCGGCAGGCCGGGCTGCGCCCGAATCCGATGCTCGATCTCGGCGTGCAGGAAAGTGTCACTGGCCCGGACAACAACATCACGGCGAGCCTGACGCTGCCGCTCGACCTGAATGGCCGCAAAGCCGGCCGCGTTGGCGTGGCGGCGCACGAGCTGGAACTCAAACGCGCGCAGGTGGCCGAGCGGGAGCGCCAACTCAGAGCAGAGGTGCGTATGAAGGCTGGGGAGCTCTTGGCAACCCAGCGCAATCTGCGCTTCACGCAGGAGCTGCTGCGGGTGAACCAAGATGCGCTCAGTCTTCTGCGGGCTCGTGTCGCCCGCGGCGCTGTGCCGCCACTGGAAGCGAACCTCTTGCTCGTGGAGGTGAACCACCTCGATACGAGTTACCACCTGCTTCAGAGCCAGGTGGAAGTGCTCACGTTACAGCTAAAAATCCGCGTCGGCTTCGGCCCGGAGGCACCGTTGGTGCTGCAAGGAGAGCTACACCCTGTGCCCCTGGAGTTTGATCGCCAGGAGGGACTGACACGGGCCCTGGCGGCACGGTCGGACCTCATGGCTGCCCGTGCTGAGATGGCCATGGCTGAGGCCAGTATTCTGAAGGAGCGTGCTGAAGGGCGCTGGGATGCTAGCGTCAATGTGGGGTATATGCGCCAGGAGATGGGCTATCATCTCCTGGGACTAACGGAGCAGGGGGAGACGCAGCCGATCCAGGGCATCTTTCATTATGTCGGCGGCGGGGTGACAATCATGCTGCCGCTGCGCAACCGCAACCAAGGGAATATTGCCGCAGCCATGGCCGAGACAACTGCAGCGCAGCGCCGTCTGGCCTTCGTGCTGTTGAGCGTACGCCAGGAGGTCACAGCGGCGTTCGTCCAGTATGAGGCCACGCAACGCGCCCTGGAGATCTACACGCAGGGCGTGCGAGAGGTGGCCCGGCAGAATCTGGAGGTGGTCCGTAAGACCTATGAGCTGGGGCGGACCTCACTCCTCGACCTGATAGCCGAACAGCGGCGCTACATTGATATCGAAACGGGCTACACAGACGTCTTGAAGCAGGTCTACGAGGCGGCGGTTGACATCGAGCGCGCCGTTGGCACGACGGACCGCTAAGCAGAGGAAACACCTATGAACCAACACGAGGCAAGTACAGATACACGGTCATCGCCACATCCGCCGCGCGGCACGTTCACCCGACATTTCGTGCAGGGCCTGGTAGCGCTTGGGCTCATTGCGCTCGGCGCGTTGGGTGCAACCCTGATGTCGCGACAGACGGGGAGCTTACCGCCGATACCAGTGACCACGCCGCCGCCATCCCCGGCGGCCCCTCAGGCGGTGCCTACTCCGGATACCGATGTCGAGTTGATGCTCACTCCTGAGGCGGTGCAGCAGGCCGGGATCAAGACGGCCGAAGTGACCACCGTCGCATTGCAAACGATCGTGCAGCTTCCCGGGAGCCTCATGGCCGATGCCTATCGGGAGGTGCAGGTCGTCCCCATCGTGGGAGGGATTGTTACAAAGGTCCATGTCGAGCTCGGGACCGTGGTCAAGCGTGGCACCCCCCTGGCCACGGTCTTCAGCACCGAGCTGGCCGAGGCGCAGACGAAGTACCTCTCCATGCAGGCCATGCTCACAGCCGACCGCCAGAAGCTGGAGCGCACCCAGCAGCTTGTGACGATTGGGGCTGCCAGTCGTCAGGAACTGGAAGAGGTCACGGCCGTGCATGTGAGTCGAGCGACAGAAGTCGAGGCAGCCCGCCAGCGGCTCTTGCTCTTGGGCCTGCACCGGGCGCACGTGAAAGCGCTCAACAGCCCCAGTCAAGTCGTTTCCAAAGTCATAGTCCCCGCTCCTATCAGTGGCGTCATCACTGGTCGCTCGGCCAATCTCGGCCAAGTAGTGGGCATGGGACAGGCGCTGTTCGTGGTGACCGATCTGTCACAGGTCTGGGCGATTGGCGACCTCTACGAGCAAGACTTTCAGGCGGTCCGCGTGGGGTCCGAAGCTGCCATCACCACGCCGGCCTATCCCGGTCTGATGCTGCGTGGCCGTGTTACCTATATCGATCCCCGCGTCGATCCCCAGACCCGCACGGCCAAGGTTCGCGTTGAAGTGGCAAACCCTGAGGGACGCCTGCGCCTGGGGATGTATGTCACCATGGCCTTCACAACGCGCAACGGTGCGCGCCAGGTGGTGGTGCCGAGCAGTGCCGTCCAGATAATTGGTGAACGCTCTGTGGTCTTCCTGCCGGTGGTGAACGAGGAGGGGACGTTTGTCCAGCGTACCATCCAGCTTGGGCCGTCACACGACGGGCTTTCCACCATTGTGAACGGGCTTCAGCCTGGGGAGACGGTGGTGACCGAGGGGAGCTTCTTGCTGCGCGCCGAACTGCTGCGCTATACCTCCTCCTGAGCGCGCGCGAGTAGCCGTCGAGTGGCGAATGACAGGTTTTGTCCACTTGTTGTGAGTCCTGCCAGCCGGTGGCATAATGAGCTGGTTATCGACCCTCGTATGAGCCACCGCACTGCCTGAGGACTGCCGACATGACCTCTGCTGCCCACCCGGAGCCCTACAAGAACCACCGCTTTCCCCCGGAACTCATCTCTCATGCCGTCTGGCTTTACTTCCGTTTCACCCTCAGCTATCGCGATGTCGAGGAGATGATGTTCGCCCGTGGCCTTGTGGTAACCTATGAAGCGATCCGTAAATGGTGCCGCAAGTTCGGGCAGGATTATGCCAATCAGATACGCCGCCGCCGTCCACGGACCGGGGATAAATGGCATCTCGACGAGGTGTTTTTGACCATCAATGGTAAGCGGCATTACCTGTGGCGGGTGGTGGATCAGGACGACAACGTGCTCGATATTCTCGTGCAGAGCCGGCGGAGTGAGAATGCCGCCAAGAAGTTCTTCCGTAAGTTGCTCAAGGGGTTGCAGTACGTGCCACGGGTGGTGATCACCGACAAATTAAAGAGCTATGGGGCGGCCAAACGCGAGATTTTGCCGGGCGTGGAGCACCGCCAGAGTCGCTATTTCAACAACCGCTGTGAGAACTCGCATCGACCGACGCGCCAGCGCGAGCGTCGCATGCAAGGGTTCAAATCAGCCAGTCATGCGCAGCGATTCCTGTCAGCATTTGGTCCGATCTTTCAACATTTTCGCCCGCGGCGGCATTTCCTATCAGCATCCGAGTATCGCGACGAGATGCGGAATCGATTCGAGAGTTGGGCCGAGATTACGGGTACGAAGCAGACGGCCTGAGGGCCGGATCGGTGGACATCGAGCCTCAGATGCGCCTTCTGTTGTCCAGTGACGAGATCAGCCTCAACAAGTTGACAAAACCTTCTTCAGCACTCATGCGGCGGCTTCCTCCAGAGGCTTCTCAGCCTGGTGGGACCGACGCAAGACTTTTCGCAGTTCCAGTATGATCATGGGCAAGGACCCAAGCGCCAGCCATGCGACACATTGGCGCAGCGAGATGGGCTCGGTGCCAAAGAGCATTTGCAGCGCGGGGATGTGATGGATAGCCAGCTGCAGAGCAAAGCTGGCCGCTACAATCACAAACAGTCGCAGGTTCGACAACAGACCCACTTGCCAGATGGTCTTCACCTCGCTGCGCGCCCCAAACGCGCGCAGCAGCTCGGCAATCACCAGCACTGAGAAGGCCGCATTCCTGGCTTCTTCAAGCCTACCGTTGGTGTACCACGCGTACGCGAAGGCGCTCAGCGCCACACCGGCGGTAAGGCAACCAATGAAGGCGATGCGCTTGAGCAACTCCCAGTCGATCAGTTGTGCCTCCGGACGCCGCGGTGGGCGCGTCAGCACGCCGGGATCAATGGGATCGGTGGCCAATGCCAGCGCCGGGAGGCCGTCCGTCACCAGGTTGATCCACAGGAGCTGAATCGGCAGGAGCGGCAGCGGCCAGCCCAGCAGGGCAGCGAAGAACATGACGGTGAGTTCACCTGCATTGCCGGCCAGCAGATAACTCAGGGTCTTGGCAATGTTGTCATAGATGCCTCGACCTTCCTCAACCGCGGCAACGATCGAGGCAAAGTTGTCGTCGGTAACGATAATATCGGCGGCTTCTTTGGTAACCTCCGTGCCGGTAATACCCATGGCCACGCCAATGGACGCCTCTTTCAGCGCCGGGGCGTCGTTGACCCCGTCCCCCGTCATGGCCACCACCGCGCCACGTGCCTTCCAGGCGCGCACAATGCGCAGCTTGTGCTCAGCGGTGACCCGTGCATAGACGGAAATACCGTAGACACGCCGGGCCAGCTCTTGGTCATCCATCCGGTCCAGCTCAAGCCCGACAATGACCGCATCGCCACGCTCGAGGATACCCAGTTCACGGGCGATGGCACGGGCCGTATCGGGGTGGTCGCCGGTGATCATCACCACCCGAATGCCAGCGCGCTTGCACCGGTTGATCGCGTCACGGGCCTCGGCCCGGGGCGGGTCCTGCAGACCCACCAGTCCCAGGAACGTCAGACCTTGCTCAACATCCTCAGCATCGACTGTTGCGGTGTCAGTATGGGAAAACTGCTCGAGTGGCCGCTCGGCCAGGGCGAGCACACGCAGCGCATCGTTGGCCATGAGCGCATTCGCCTGCAGCATGCGGGCGCGGTCGCTTTCACGCAGCACCTCGACACCCTTGGCAGTCCGCATGTGGGTGCAGCGGGCGAGAATCAACTCCGGCGCCCCCTTGGCAAAGGCCCAGGGTTGGCCATACCGCTGCCGGATAACCGTCATGCGCTTGCGGTCGGAGTCGAAGGGGACAGTGCCCAGGCGGGGCATTTCCGACTCGATCTGCTCCCGCGTCACGCCGCCTTTGGCCGCCACCACGAGCAGAGCGCCTTCGGTCGGATCGCCTACCACCAGAGGGCGGCCGTCTTGCTGAGTGAGTTCTGCGTCATTGCAGGCTGCGGCGGCGCGCAGCAGATCGGGGAGGAACGGCTCTTCCGCAGGCGTCCACTCGGCGCCATCGGCAAAGAATGCCCCAGTAGTGGCATAGCCCTCTCCGCTCACGGTGAAAATTCGCTCGCTGGTCACCAGTTTGCGGGCAGTCATTTCGCCCATGGTGAGCGTCCCCGTCTTGTCACTGCAGATGCACTCAGCGCACCCCAGCGTCTCGACCGCCGAAAGACGCCGCACCAACGCATGGCGCCGCACCATGCGCTGCACGCCAAGGGCGAGCGCAACGGTCACCACCGCTGGCAGACCCTCAGGAACCGCGGCGACTGCCAGGCTGACCGCGCTCAGGAAGAGCTCAAATGGCGGTAGGGCACGCAGGAGACCCATGGCAAAGACCAGTGCCACAATCCCGAGACAGGCCCAGAGGAGGCGGCGGGCGACCAGGTCGAGCCGACGTTGCAGTGGGGTGGCATCACCCGTTGCTGTTTCCAGGAGCGTGGCAATGTGGCCAACCTCGGTGTGCATGCCAGTGGCCACCACCAGGGCGCGGCCGGAGCCCCCAACAATACTGGTACCGAGAAAAACCATGTTCTGGCGTTCTGCCAGCGGCGTTTCAGACGGACAGGTTCCGGTCCGTTTCTCCACTGGCTGCGATTCCCCGGTCAGGGGCGCTTCATTGGCCCGCAAAGACGCGGCTTCGATCAGGTGCGCATCGGCCGCGATCAGGTCCCCAGCCTCAAGGAGCAGCACGTCGCCAGGCACGATCTCGGCAGCGGCAATTACCTCGGCGTGGCCGCCGCGCACGACCCTGGCCTTGGGAGCCGCCAGGCGCGCTAGCGCGGCCACCGATTGCTCGGCACGATACTCCTGGAAGAAGCCGATGATGGCGTTTAGCAGTAAAATGGCCAGGATTGCCATACCATCAGCGAGCTCGCCAAGTGCACCCGAAACCAGGGCAGCCCCGATCAGTACCCAGATCACCAGGCTGCGGAACTGCCCGACCAGGATGGCCAGCGGAGAAATGGGCTTGCCTTTGCGCAACTCGTTTGGCCCCACTTGTTGTAGCCGTGCTGCAGCCTCCTGGGGAGTGAGCCCCTGCGTGACATCCGTGGTGAGCTGGGTGGTGAGCTCGGGGATCGACTGGTCATGCCAGCGTGTGTCATGGGGCATTGGCGTGTCCTCCTGGTACCAAGACCGTTGGCGGCGTCTGGCGCGCTGTTGCCCCACGCTTCACGTCAGTATGCCAACGCCAGATGACATAGAGCGAGGGAATGACCACGAGTGTCAGGAGCATGGCCGACACAACGCCCCCCACCATGGGTGCTGCCAGGCGCTTCATCACATCTGCCCCCGTGCCGGTGGCCCACATGACCGGGAGCAGCCCCAGAATATTGGCCAGGCCAGCCATGGCCATAGGCCGGATGCGCTCGACTGCCCCGGTGTGCACGGTGAGCAGCAAGTCTTGATAGGTTTGCAACTGTCCCGCGGCTTGCCGCCGGGCGCAGGCCTCGTCGAGATAGGCCAGCATCACGGCACTGGTCTCGGCCGCCACCCCAGCTAGGGCAATGAGCCCTACCCACACGGCAATGCTCATGTTGTACTCCAGCCACACCAGGTACCAGATCCCCCCCACCAGGGCGAATGGCACGCCGAGCATCACCATCAGCGTCTCAGCCACAGAACGAAACGTGAAGTAGAACAACACGAAGATGATGGCCACGGTCAGCGGCACAAAGATCTTCAGTCGCTCCCGCACCCGCTGCATGAACTCGTACTGGCCTGACCAGGCCAGGGTATAGCCTGGAGGTAGCTCGACCTGGTCCTGGACAGCCCGTTTCAGATCCTCAACGTAGCTCCCCACATCCCGGCCCGTCATGTCAACGTACACATAGCCGGAGAGCATGCCGTCTTCATCACGAATCATGGCCGGACCGGACAGAAAGCGCAGAGTGGTGAGCTGCGCCAGTGGCACCTGGGCGCCGGTGGGCGTGGCCACCAGGACGCGTTTGAGCTTTTCTGGATCATCCCGTAGCTCACGGAGATAGCGCACGTTAATGGGGTAGCGCTCACGCCCCTCAATCGTGGTGGCAATGCTTTCCCCGCCAATTGCCGATTCGATGATCTGGCCAATGTCCATGATCGTCAGTCCGTAGCGGGCAATCTCCTCGCGCTTGATCTCGAAGTCGAGGAAATACCCCCCTACCACGCGCTCGGCGTAGACACTGCGCGTGCCAGGCACCTCCTGCGCGACCCTCTCAATGTGCTTGCCAACCTGCTCAATTTGCTGCAGGTCCGGACCAAAGATCTTGATCCCCACCGGGGTGCGGACCCCGGTGGTCAGCATGTCAATACGGGCTTTGATGGGCATGGTCCAGGCATTGGTGACGCCCGGGAACTGCAAGGTCTTGTCCATTTCATCGACCAGCGCTTCGTAGGTGAGTCCCAGCCGCCACTGCGCCGTGGGTTTGAGCTGCACCACCACTTCCATCATGCTGAACGGGGCGGGGTCGGTCGAGGTCTCGGCACGCCCGGCTTTGCCAAAGACCCGTTCCACTTCCGGGAAACCTTTCAAGGCTCGGTCCATCTGCTGTAGGAGCATGGACGCCTGGGTCACGGAGATGCCAGGGAGGGTGGTGGGCATGTACAGGATGGTCCCTTCGTACAGGGGTGGCATGAATTCGGAACCGATTTGCTGGAAGGCCGGCAATACCGTCACGAGCCCGCCCAAGGCGAGGAGCACCACGACCCACCGCAAATGCAGCGCCAGACGCAGGACCGGCGCATACAGGCGCTGCAGCAGCCAGCTGACGGGGTGTCTGCGCTCGGCGAGAATACGGCCACGTATGCATAACGACAGGAGTGCCGGGATCAGGGTAATGGCCAGCACGGCGCTCATGGCAATAGCCAGGTTCTTGGTGAAGGCCAGGGGTTTAAACAGCCGTCCTTCCTGGGCTTCCAGAGTAAAGACCGGCATAAAAGCAATGGCGATGACCAGCAACGAGGCAAAGATGGCCGGCCCAACCTCCTTGGCCGAGGCAATGAGCACCTCTGTTCGGTCGCCTTGACGCCCCTGGCGCTGCCACTCCTCCAAACGCTTATGCGCGTTGTCCACCATAATAATGGCAGCATCCACCATGTCCCCTATGGCCACAATGATGCCGCCAATGGTCATGATGTTTATGCCAATACCCATGAAGTACATGGGAATGAAGGAAATCAGGACCGCCAGCGGCAAGGTGAGGATCGGGATGAGCGCGGAGCGGAGGTGTAAGAGAAACCCGATAATCAGCACACTGACAACAATCAATTCCTCCAGGAGGCTCTCCTGAGCGGTGGCAATAGACTCGCGGATGAGGTCGCTGCGATCATAGGTCGTCACGACCTTCACGCCACGCGGCATCGCGGGTTCCAGTTCCTTGAGTTTGGCTTTGAGCCGCGCAATGACCTCCGGGGCGTTCTCACCAAAGCGCATCACTATAATGCCGCCAACGACTTCTCCCTGACCGTCCAGTTCCACAAGCCCACGGCGCATGTCCGGGCCGAGCCGTACCGTGGCCACATCGCGGAGTAAAATTGGCGTACCGTTTGAGTTCACCCCCACGGCAATCTGCGCAATATCCGCAATGGATTTGATGTAGCCACGCCCCCGAATCATGTATTCGATACCAGCCACCTCCATGACCCGGCCGCCGACGTCGTTGTTGCTCATCCGGATTTTCTCAATGACCTCGGGCAGCGACAGGTTGTAGGCCAGCAGCTGGGTAGGGTTGAGGTTCACCTGATACTGGCGCACAAAGCCACCCACACTGGCGACCTCCGCCACGCCATCGACACTGCGTAACCAGTAACGCAAGTACCAGTCCTGGAAGGAGCGCAGAGCGGCGAGATCGTGCTCACCGCTCTCGTCAACGAGGGCATACTGAAAAATCCAGCCCACCGCGGTCGCATCAGGGCCCAGTTGTGGTGTAACACCCTCCGGTAAGCGGCCAGCAAGCTGATTCATATATTCCAGGACCCGACTGCGGGCCCAGTAGATATCCGTACCGTCCTTAAAGAGGACATAGACATAGGAGAAGCCAAAATCTGAAAAACCACGCACTGCCGTCACGCGCGGAGCGGACAGGAGGGCGGTGACAATCGGATAGGTAATCTGGTCTTCCACAAGATCAGGTGACCGCCCCATCCAGGTGGTGTAAATGATGACCTGGGTATCGGAGATGTCCGGCACCGCATCAATCGGGGCGTTCCGCAGGGCCCATAGACCTGCAGCGGCTAGGCCAAAGAGCAGCAGGAACACTATGAACCGATTGCGCGCACTGAAGTCGATAATCCGTGCAACCATAGGCCTCTCCTAGTGTTTCATGCCCTTCATGCCACCCACCGCGGCCTTCAGCTGACTCTCGGAGTCAATCAGGAAGTTGGCGGAAGTCACAATGTGCTCGTCTTCCTTGAGCCCCTCCAGTACCTCCACCCAATTCTCAGCCCGGATGCCCAGTTTTACGGTGCGCCATTCGAGCTGTCCTCCCCCGAGATGGATAAAGATGAGCTGCCGCTCTCCCGTATCCAGAATGGCATCTGTAGAGACGACGAGTCGCGTCCCGAGTGGCACTTTCAGCTCGACGTTGGTGTACATGCCCGGCTTGAGCCGCTCGCCAGGATTGGCAAGCTCAAACCGGACCTTGGCGGTGCGCGTTTGCGCATCGAGCGTGGGGTAGATAAACGCAATGCGCCCCCGTAGCACCGTTCCGGGGTCATAGGAGAGCGTCACCGTGGCTGTTTGGCCCACCTTAATGAAGGGCAGCTCATATTCATAGATGTCGGCGTTGATCCAGATGTGCGAGAGATCAGCAATCGTGTACAGCTCGTCGCCAGGGTTCACGTGCATCCCCGCCAGGGCCACCTTCTTGATCACGGTGCCGCTTGCCGGAGCATGAATGGGCAGCGTCCGCAACACCTCACCGGTACGCTCCAGATCCTCGACGTGATCCTCCGTGATGTCCCACAGCTTCAGGCGGCGGCGTGCCGCCTCCAGCAGCGATCTCGCCCCTTCAGCCACCTCTGGGAAGGTGCTTTCACCGAGTGTCCTATGGCTCTTTAAGGCCAGCAGATACTCCGTCTGCGTGGCCACCAGCTCAGGGCTGTAGACCGTAAAGAGGATCTGCCCCTTCTTCACCCGCTCGCCCGTGGAGCTTACGAGGAGTGCGTCGATCCAACCCTCCAGTTTGATATTCACATGTGCCAGCCGACGTTCATCGATCTCGACCAATCCGACCGTCCGGATAACCTTGTTCAACGGCTGGCGCTTGGCAAGCTCGAACTTCACGCCGATGGACTGCAAGCGCTCCGGGCTTACCGTCAGGACATTTGCTTTTTTGCCCTCAGGCTCGGC
>Ga0268386_10003704_pt1 | contig 11167 bp, 9 predicted proteins | sample RVTome_15_FD_200260 | JGI IMG/M metagenome (GOLD analysis project Ga0268386, IMG submission 200260) | Soil microbial communities from uranium-contaminated site in the Upper Colorado River Basin, Wyoming, United States - RVT150D86... ... | reverse complement strand
TTGCAGGATCGGTCATCTCGGCCACATCGGATCCCGAACCGGACTCGCTGCCTGTGGGATCGAACTGATCGAAGCGGTGATGACCGACAACCACTGGAGCTAAACGAAGAGCAGCGCCTTCACCGCCACGCTCGTTGCCCTTGGCGCTCGCCACGTCACCAATGGAGGCCCGAGGCGAGGGGCTCGTATCTGGGCTGGTTTGGTCGAGGAGACGCGACCCGCGGACTGATCGGCACCTCCCCGAGGGCCTGCAGCGTCTGTCACGATGACCTTTTGACAGCAACAAAAATTGCTGTCACGATTTCGCTGCAAGTTTTGGGAGGCGGTTCTCATGCGCGTCGTGGACGCAGTGGCCCGGTGGTTCGAGGTCGCCGGGTTCGAGTACTACTTCGGATATGCCGGGGGTGCCGTGTGGTCCTTCCTCGATGCCCTCATCGAGCAGCCGCAAATTCGCGGCATCCAGGCGAAGCACGAGTCCCAGGCGGTGCATCAGGCAGACATCTACTACCGCCTGACCGGCCGGCTGGCGCCGGTCATCGTCACCAAGGGCCCGGGCCTCCTGAACGCCGTCGGGGGCATGGCGAACGCGATGCACGATTCGATTCCGGTGCTGCTCATTGGCGGCGGGACGCCGACCCACTTCCTCGGCAAGGCCGGGATGCAGGAGATGTGGTACCACGGGCACGAGGACGCCGTGAGCGTGTTCCGGCCCGTCACCAAGGGCTCCTGGATGATCACCCGTCCCGACACCGCGATCGACGTGCTCAACCACGCCGTGCGCGTCGCCCTCTCGGGCAGGCCCGGTCCAGTGTTCGTCCAGATCCCGTCGGACATCATGGGCACCGAAGTCGTCGGCGAACCGGAGCCGCCGAGCGCCCGGTCCGTCCACCAGGTCGTGCGGGCCGACCACGCAGCGGTGTCACGCGCCGCCGAGATCGTAAGGAAGGCCAAGCGCCCGATGATCCTGGCCGGGGGCGGACTCAACCTGTCGCCCGGGTCGATGGACGCGCTCAAGGATCTCGCTGAAGCCGAGAACGTCCCCGTCGTTACGACGCTCACCGCCAAGGGCGCCCTCTCCGAGGAGCACCCGCTGTCCCTCGGGCCGGTCGGCAGATCCGGGACCGAGTCGGCGGCCCGGGCCACCAGGGAGGCGGATGTGATCGTCGCCGTCGGCGCCCGCTTCTCCGACAACCACACCTCGAACTGGCGCAAGGGGATGATCTACAACTTCCCGGAGACCAAGCTGATCCACGTCGATCTCGACCCGACGGAGATCGGCCGGAACTACCCCGTCGAGCTCGGACTCGTCAGCGATGCCAACGCGTTCCTGCGCGATCTGGCTGCCGCTCTCGGAGACGGTGCCCCGGATCGATCGGACTGGGTGTCCACGGTCCAGGCGTTCCATGCCGAATGGAACGAGGAGATCAAGGAGGTCACCGGTTCGACGTCGTCCCCCATCCATCCCGGGAAGCTCTCCTACGAGGTGGGCGAAGCCCTCCTGCCGGGCGGGCATGTGTTCATCGACGTCGGGGACGTCATTCAGTACGCCGAGCCGTACATGACCATCCGCACACCCGGGACGTGGCACATCAACCCGGGCATGGCCGAGATGGGGTGGGCATCGCAGGGGGCGCCGGGAGCGGCCCTCGCCAACCCCGACGGCACCACGGTGGTGCTCACCGGTGACGGAGCGTTCCTCATGGGCCCGCAGGTGCTGGCGACCGCGATCGAGTACGGGCTTCCTATCGTGTGGGTGATCCTCAACAACTACGAGCTGGGCATCGAGCGGAAGGGCGCGATGGCGGCCCACGGCCGGATCCACCCATGGATCAGCTTCACCGACCCGGAGGGGAATCCATACAACCCGGATTTCGTCGCGCTGGCGGAGTCGTTCGGCGCCGGTGGCACCAAGGTCGTCAAGACCGAGGAGTTCCGACCCGCCCTCGACGCCGCGATCGCGAGCGGGCGGCCGTGGGTGCTCGACGTGGAGGTCGACCCCGATGTCCCCACATACTTCACGAAGGGGCTCACCCGGGCGTACCCCTCGAATTGGGCGGAGAGCTACCCGGCGTACAACCAGCTGTCGCTGCCGTCATGACCGAGGGGGCCCGCACTCCTCCTCCGGCGCCGAAGTCGGCAGCCGAAGGCCATCCGATCCTGGTCGGCGGTCGCTGGGAGACCTCCGATCGGATTCTCGAGTCGCGTACGTGGGATGGGCGCGAGATCGGTTCGACCTTCCTCACCACGAGGGACCAGTACGACGCCGCGGTCGCAGCCGCGGTCACCGCCTTCGCCACCACGAGGCGATTGGCCTCGTTCGAGCGGGGCGACCTCCTCCGGCGAGTGTCGGCCGGGATCACCGACGCGACCGACGAGCTGGCGCACCTCCTCGCGCTCGAGGCCGGCAAGCCGATCGCCGACTCCCGGACGGAGGTGAGTCGGACCGCGCTCGCGTTCCGCATGGCCGGTGAGGAGGCCGAGCGGATCGGGGGCGAGGTGCTCCCGCTCGACCTCATCGAGACGGCCCGGGGGAGGTGGGGGATCATCCGCCGGATGCCGCTCGGGCCGGTCGCAGCGATCACGCCATTCAACGTGCCTCTGAGCCTGGCCGCACACAAGCTCGCCCCGGCGTTGGCGGCCGGGAACACGATCGTCCTGAAACCACCGTCCAAGGTGCCCCTCACCTTGCTGTCGCTGGCCCGGATCATCGATGACGCGGGGGCGGTCCCCGGGTCGGTGAGCATGCTCCCGATGGATCGGGAGGTGGGGTCGCTTATGGTCGGCGACGACCGGTTCCGGCTGCTCACCTTCACCGGCTCCGCCGAGGTGGGGTGGCGGATGAGGGCGGAGGCCGGGACCAAGCGGGTCACCCTCGAGCTCGGAGGGAACGCCGCGGTGATCATCGACGAGTCCGCGGACGTGGACCGCGCCGTGCAACGGGTGGTCAAGGGCGGATTCAAGTACGCCGGCCAGCTCTGCATCAGCGTCCAGCGCTGCCTCGTCCACGCGTCGCTGTGGGACGAGTTCGTCCCTCGCCTCGTCGAGGGGGCGACGGCGCTCAGGGTCGGTGACCCGCTCGACGAGTCGAGCGACATCGGCCCGATGATCAGCGAGCGGGCCGCGGCCACCTTTGTCGAGTGGGTGGACGAGGCGCGACAGGACGGCGCCGAGGTGTTGTGCGGGGGAACCCACGAGGGTGCATTCGCCGCGCCGACGGTGGTCACGGGGGTGCCGCGACAGGCGAGGCTGTGCACCGAGGAGGCCTTTGCCCCGGTCGTAGTCGTGGAGCGCTTCGACGACTTCGGCGAGGCGCTCGCCGAGGTCGATCGGAGTAAATACGGGTTGCAGGCCGGGGTGTTCACTCGAGACCTGCCGCGCGCCTGGATGGCCTTCGAGGACCTCGACGTGGGAGCAGTCGTCGTCAACGATGTCCCGACTTTTCGCGTCGACAACATGCCCTACGGGGGCGCCAAGCAGTCGGGTCTGGGGCGTGAGGGGATCAAGTACGCCATCGAGCACATGACCGAGCTCCGGATGCTCGCCTATGTCCCATAGGGGGAACCCATGACCGAGTCGGATGTAATCGAGAAGGTTCGATCGGCCTACGACGGCCTCACACCCTCCCAGAAGCGGATCGCCGAGGGGATCGTGGACGATCCCGAGTTCGTGGCGTTCGCCACCGTCGACAAGCTCGCCAACCGGCTCGGTGTGAGCGCCTCGACGATCGTCAGGTTTGCCTACCGACTCGGATTGGAGGGATATCAGGACCTCCAGGAACGAGTCCGGGTGCTCGTTCGCTCGCAGATGCGGGGGGCGTCCGATCCCATCGAGGCCGATGTCACCCACCTCGATGGCACCGTTGGTCACTCGCTGGCGCGCGATATGGAGCAGCTGTCGCGGACCATCGCAAACCTCGATCCCTCCGTCGTGACGGAGGTCGTCGCCGTGCTCGCCTCGTCCCGGCGCATCTTCGTCAGCGGCGACATCACCACCTACGGCGTGGCCCACTTCTTCTCGCTCGCCCTGGATCGGGCGCGCGGGGAGACGCGGCTGGTCCGAGCGGACGGTGAGGGGGCAGGGGGCATCGTGGACATCGGCGAGGGCGATGCGGTGGTCGCGTTCACCTTCCCGCCGTACTCGCGCAAGGTGCTCGACGTCGTGAACTGGGCGATCGAGCGGGGGGCGACGACGATCGGGGTGACGGACCGGGCGATCTCCCCGGTGGGACAGCGGGTGGAGTACGTCCTTCCGGCGATGGCGTCGGGGCTCGGGCCGCAGAACACCCTGGTCCCTGCGCTCGCGGTGGCGAACGCCATCTTGAATGCGTTGATCCTCGCCGAGCCCGAGAAGTCACTCCAGCGGTATCGGTCGGTCAATCACATCCTCCACAGCTGGGGTGTGTACCTGCTGGATGCCGAGGACGATGCCTGAGCCTGGCCGCGCTCTGGCGGGGGTCCGGGTGCTCGACCTGACCGATGCCTACGGGGCATACGCGTCCCGGCTGCTCGGCGACCTCGGCGCAGAGGTGCTGCGGATCGAGGGCCGCGTCGATCCCGACCCGGTCTGGCCCGCCCCGACCCGCGACCACATCGATTTCGGAGAGCGCTTCGTGAATGCCGGGAAGGTCGTCGTGCAGGCCGAATCGCTGACCGGCGACGACCTCGAGGCCCTCGTGGGGGCGAGCGACGTCGTGTTCGAGGCCGCCGGGCGCCTCGAGAGCATGGGCATCGATCGGGCGCGGCTCAAGGCGCTGAACGCGGACCTGGTCCGGGTCACCGTGTCGCCACTCGGCGAGGACGAGCCGCAGGACGGACCGGTGGACGACTTGCTCGTCCTGGCCGCCGGCGGATTGATGCACCTGGGGGGGTATCGCGACCTGGGCCCCATCGGCGCCTGGGGTGGGCAGTCCGCCATGGCCGCATCGATTTTCGGAGCGGTGGCGGCGCTCGTCGGCCTGGTCTCCACAGAATCGAGCTTCGATGTCTCGGCGCAGGAGTCGATCGCCCAGGCGCTCGAGGACAGCGTCGCCGAGTTCGCACTGGTCGGAACCGTGCGTGATCGTCGAGGCGAGTTGCCGCGCGAGGCCGGTACGGGCACCTTCCAGTGCTCGGACGGGTACGTGAGCATGGTGGCGGGGCGCCTCGGTACGGCCCGCGCCTGGTCGGCTCTCGTGGCATGGCTCACGGAGGCCGGCACGCCGGGCGCGGAGGTGCTTCGCGAGGGGCTGTGGTCGGACTTCCATCATCGCAAGACGCCCGCGGCGATAGACGCCTTCACGCGGATCTTCGAGGCATTCGCCGCGACGCGCTCCAAGGAGGCGCTCTACCGGGATGCCCAGGAGCGCGAGATCGCCCTCTCCCCGGTCAACGACATCGCCGCGATCCTCGCCGACCGCCAGTTGCGTGAGCGCGGCTTCTTCGTCGAGGTCGCCGACGAGGACCTTGGACGGGTGGTCTTCCCGGGACCGCCGTACCGTCTGTCAGCGACCCCCGCGCGGGCACCCCGCGCCGCGCGGGCCGGTGGTGGCGACGCGGTGGCCGGGTTCGTTCGAGGTGAAGCCGATGGGTGAGGGCGGTACGCTCGCTGGCATCCGGGTCCTCGATTTCTGCTGGATCGGGGCCGGGGCCCTCGTGACGAAGGCGCTCGCCGAGCTGGGTGCCGACGTCATCCGCGTGGAGTCGCGGACCCGTCCCGACAACCTCCGGGTCACGCCGCCCTTCCGGCCGGGGACCGAGGGCGGGCTCGAGGCGTCCGGCTACTTTGCGTCGCGCAACCCTGGCAAGCGCAGCTTCGCCCTGAACATGCGGCACCCTGACGCCCGCGGGATCGCCCTCGACCTGGCGGCGCGTTGCGACATCGTGACGAGCAACTTCCGGCCCGGGGTGATGGAACGGTGGGGCATGTCGTACGAGGAGGTCCGGGCCGTCAACGAAGCGATCATCTACCTCGTGATGCCGATGCAGGGCTCGGATGGGCCCCATGCGGGGTTCATCGGCTTCGGTTCGACGATCGCTGCCCTCTCCGGCCTCGTGCACCTGTCGGGCGTGCCCGGGCGCATCCCGGTCGGCACCGGGACCCACTACCCCGACCATGTGCCGAATCCGGGCCATGCCCTCGTCGGTCTGCTCGCGGCGCTCCTCCATCGCCGCCGCACCGGTGAAGGCCAGCTCGTCGAGCTGTCGCAGCTCGAATCGACGGTGAACGTCATCGGCCCGGCGGTGCTCGCCGTGTCGGCGGGGGTGCCGGTCGAGCGGAGCGGAGACCGGATGGCGGGTGTCGTCCCGCGGCGTGCCTTCGCCACGGCAGACGGCTCATGGGTCGTGATCGCCTGTCGTACCGACGAGCAACGGAAGGCCCTGGCCTCCGCCCTGGACATCGAGATGCCGGCGGACCGCGAAGAGGCCGCCGAGGCCATGGTGGCCGAGGCCGTCGCCCGGCTGGACTGCCCGAGCCTGCTGGACTCCCTGCACGGGGCGGGTGTCCCGGCAGAGCGGGTCAACTCGAGCCGCGACATCCTGGCCGACCGCCGGCTCGTCGAGCGGGGGTTCTGGTACGAGGTCGATCACCCTGTCATCGGGACGATGCCGATGTTCCGCCTCCCCTTCCGCTCGGAGGGCGGCCGGACATCCACCCCGTCGCGGCCCCCGCTGCTGGGGGAGCACACCTGGGAGGTGGCGTCGTCGCTCCTGGGCATGGATCGGGGGGATTTCGACCGGCTGACCGAGGAGGGGGTGCTCGAGTGAGCGACGGTATCCGGATCGAGACGGTCGGCAGGGTCGCCGTGTTGACCCTCGACCGGCCAGACCGTCGGAATGCCATCGACCGTCCGACTCGCGTCGCCATCGCCGCAGGCCTGGAGCGTCTCGACGCCGACGAGGGGGTGCGGGTGGCCGTGATCACGGGCGCCGGGACGGCGTTCTGTGCGGGGGTGGACCTCAAGGACACCGCCGCGCCGTCGGGGCCGGCGTGGCTCGACGAGCGCCTCGTCGCTCCCTTCGAGCGCTTCGGCAAGCCGCTGGTGGCTGCGGTCAATGGCCCCGCCGTGGGTGGTGGGTTCGAGATTGCCCTTGCCTGTGAGGTCAGGGTGGCATCACCGGAGGCCAGCTTCGCCCTGCCGGAGGTCAAGATCGGCAGCATGCCGGGCAGCGGAGGGACCCAGCGAATCTTCCGCGCCCTGCCCTCGGCGGTCGCCTGGAAGACCCTGCTCACCGGGGGAGCGCTCGATGCGGCCGCGGCGCACCGCTGGGGGCTCGTCACGGACGTGTTCGCAGAGGACCTCGTCCCGAGCGCGATCGCCGTGGCGGAACAGATTGCGGCCGCCGCCCCCCTCTCACTCGATGCGGTGAAGCGGGTCGGATCCGCCGCCATCGACGACGCCGCCGGCATGGAGCTCGAACGGGTACTGTGGGCACTCCTATCGACCACGGAGGATCGTGCCGAGGGGCGCGCCGCGTTCCGCGAGAAGCGGCCTCCGGAGTATCGGGGCCGGTGAAGGCCCGTGAGGCCCGGGGGCTATCGTGCGCAGCCTGCCGGTCCTGGAGGCCTGGTGACAACGTCACTGATCGTCGCGATGACGGGTGCGACTGGCGCCGTCTACGGCGTACGCATGCTCGAGGTGCTCCGGGACCTGGGTATCCGCACCGAGCTCATCGTGAGCGATTGGGCCGCGACGAACCTCCGGCTCGAGACCGGCCGCAGCGTCGAGGACATCACGGACCTGGCCTCGGCGGCCTACTCGGCGACGAACCTGGCCGCACCGATGTCCAGCGGCTCCTACCGGGTCGATGGCATGGTGATCGTGCCCTGCTCGATGAAGACGCTGGCGGCGATCGCCTCGGGCTACGGCGACAACCTCGTCCACCGGGCCGCCGACGTGACTCTCAAGGAGGGCCGGAAGCTCCTCGTGGCGCCCCGTGAGACGCCCTTCAATGCGATCCACCTGCGCAACATGCTCGAGCTCGCCAGGCTCGGGGTGACGGTCATGCCGCCGTTGCCGGCGTTCTACAACCGCCCCGAGACCATCGACGACATCATCGACCACTTCGTGGCGCGCGCGCTCGATCAGTTCGGCATCGACGCAGGCATCACGCGCCGGTGGGGCCCGGTTCGCCGGGAGGACGACGAGTGAGCAGGCCGCTCCCCGAGATCCTGGGCGACCTCCCCACCGAGGCGGGAGGAGTGGCGATCGTGCTGGCGACCTCCGGGACGCCGCCGGCCCTGGCACTGCTGTCCACGGGCGACGTCCTCGTGACCGCCGAGGGTGGGGTTCGGTGCTGTGTGTACGGGACCTCGTCGGTCGTGAGCCGGCTCGGCGGCGCCTTCACGCTGCTCGTGCCGGACGAGACGCGGATGCTGCGGGTCGAGGCGGTCGATGCCCGGGCCTCCGTACACGGCGAGGTCGCCCTGGTCGAGGGCACTCTTGCGGGAGTGCGCCCGACCTCGGAGCCGCCATGGAGGATGTCGATGGGCTTCGAGCCCGATGGGCCGGGAGACCCCCGCATCGCCGCATTCGTCGAGTACTGGCGCGCCGCCCGGGCCTGGCTGGAGGATCCGGCGTCGGACCCACCCGAGCCGCCCTCCTAGCGTCGCAGCGGCGCGAGGAGCGCCCTCGCATCGGTCGCCTCTTCGAGGGCGCCGATGGAGCCGACGAGGGTGTCCACGGCGCCCGGAGGGAGGACTCCCTCGGCGGCGCGACGGGCCTTTTCGACCGTCTCCTCCCAGCCGGGGCTCGAGGCGACCGAGTCGAGGCGGTGTTCGCCGCTCGTCGTCGTCACCACCACCTCGGCGTCACCGTCCGCCAGGCCAGGGTCCTCGGTGACCGCCACCCTGGTGGCCAGGGAGCCGGTCCGTTCGTCGGAGATGCGATCGGCGCCGAACTGGGGGAGCCATGCCGCCCGGTCGTGCAGGGCGACGGCAGCGACCCATCGCGCCGAGAGCGTCGCCGTGAACGGGGACTCCCATCCCACCGCGGCATGCATCCGGAACCCGTCCGCGGGGAGTCGGACCGTCACGCCGACGACTCCGTCCGGGTCGAGGTCCGCGTCGAGGATCGCCTCGATGACCGGCTGCAGGGCGGCGGCGGCCGGCCAGCGCCGCGTGGAGATTTCGTCGATGTGCCAGCGTGTTCCGAGGTCGTCGGTGAGCGCGTGGGGGGCGCCCCCGTTCGAGAAGGTGTGGAGGAGGCCCCCGTCCTCCGCGGTGAGGATGTCGGGCGCTCCGCGAAACCCCGCATCGGCGAGGCGGGCGGAAACGAGGCCGGCCATGGCCGCCCGCGCCTGGTGGAACTTGATGGCCGGGGACCCGAACGAGGCGAACGTCCCGCCCGCCTGGCTACCGGCGAGGCCCAGCGCATCGGCCGCCCGGTCGGCGCCCATGCCGGCCACCCGCGCCGCGGCGAGCGCGGCTCCCAGCGGACCGGCCACTCCGGGCGTGTGCCACCCGCGTCGGCGGAACTCGGGGTAGTCGAGGGCCGTCCCGATGCGGAGGAGGGCTTCCATGCCGGCGGCGAGGCCGGCGATCAGGTCGGGCCCCGTCGCGCCCACACCCTCGGCGGCGGCAAGAGCAGCGGGTACGACGACGGGGGTGACGTGGCACAGCGTCGGTCGGTGGACGTCGCAGAAGGAGCGCGCGGTCGTCAGGTAACCGTTGGTGAGAGCGGCACCGGCGGGTGACAGCGGATCCCCGGCGATCACCGTGATGTCACCCTCGCCGAACATGGCGCGAGCCGTTTCCCGTACTTGCGCGGACTCGGGCGACGTCCAGCCGACCAGGGCGCTCCCGATGGCATCCATCAGGAGCCGTTTGACGCTGCCGACGACCCCTGCGGGGAGCGCGCCTGCATCCAGCGTCGCGCCGAATCGCGCCAGTTCGGCCGTGGGGTTCACCTCGTGAACCGGGGGTCGATGAGTGAAACAAACATGGCAGTGGCCAACCTTGACAGCACTAGACCTTTCGGTAGGGTAACGCGGGCCCCCCAGCAGGAGCTCCGTTTCGCATGAAGGCCTCGCGGGTCGATTACGTGCCGTACGAGAAGGACGACGATCCGGTCGCCCAGGCGCCGCACAGCCTGCGAGCCTGGCTCAAGCAGGTTGACGAGGTCGGTGAGCTTCGCGTCATCAACGGCGTCGATTGGGAGGAGTCGATCGGCCGGATCAGCGAGATGCTGCATCACACGGATGACTCCCCGGCAGTCCTCTTCGACGAGATCCCGGGCTACAAGGCCGGGAATCGGGTGCTCGTCAACTCCCTCACCGCCCGGGCCCGGCTTGCCGTGTCGCTCGACCTTCCCGCGGACACCGGCACGTTCGAGCTCATGGATGCGTGGGAGCGGATGGTCGATGAGGTCGAGCCCCAGCCGATGCCGGAGGTCGATGCCGGGCCGATCCTCGAGAACGTGCTCGAGGGGGACGAGATCGACCTCTTCAAGTTCCCGACGCCTCTCTGGCATCCCGAGGATGGGGGCCGCTACATCGGAACCGGCTGCGCGGTGGCCACCAAGGATCCCGATTCGGATTGGGTCAACTTCGGGACCTACCGGGTGATGATCCACGACGAGAAGCGCGCCGGTCTCTACATGTCTCCCTCCAAGCACGGCATGGCTCACCGCAACACCTACTTCGAGCGGAGCGAACCCATGCCGGTCGTCGTGCTGGCCGGGCTCTCGCCGCTCCAGTTCGTCGCCAGCGCCCTCGAGATCCCGCACGGGGTCAACGAGATGGAGTGGGTGGGCGGCGTCGTCGGCTCACCGGTCGAGATGATCAGGGGCCGCCACACCGGCCTCCCGATCCCGGCGCACGCCGAGATCGCCATCGAGGGTTTCCTCCATCCCCAGAACGTCGAGCTCGAGGGGCCGTTCGGGGAGTGGACCGGCTACTACGCCTCTGCATCGCGCGACGAGCCGGTGCTCGACGTCGCCGCCATCTACCACCGCAACGACCCGATCCTCCTCGGCTGCCCGCCCGAAAAGCCGCCGTACGAGGCGCAGCGGTTCCAGCAGTACCTGCGCAGCGCCAACCTGCGGCGCCAGCTGCGCGGCGCGGGCATCCCCAACGTCGTGGCGGCGTGGACCCATGCCGCCGGTGGGTGCCGGCTGTTCAACGTCGTGGCCATCGAGCAGGCCCACGCCGGCCATGCCCGCCAGACGCTCCACGCGGCGGCGAGCATGAGC
>Ga0268386_10003703_pt1 | contig 11167 bp, 11 predicted proteins | sample RVTome_15_FD_200260 | JGI IMG/M metagenome (GOLD analysis project Ga0268386, IMG submission 200260) | Soil microbial communities from uranium-contaminated site in the Upper Colorado River Basin, Wyoming, United States - RVT150D86... ... | reverse complement strand
CAGCCGGATGGTGCCGGGGGCCACGGTGCCGGCGAGCACCCCACGCTCCCGGAGGCCGCCGAGCACACCGGCGGCGTCGGGATGCCGGAACACCACGCAGTTCGTGGGACACGCGTCGCCGGCGACACCGACGGCGGCGGCGAGCCGTGCGGCCCTGGCGTGGTCGTCGGCGAGGCGCTCGACGTGCTCGCGGAGGGCGACGAGGCCGGCGGCGGCGATGATCCCCGCCTGACGCATCGATCCTCCCAGTCGCTTCCGCTCGCCTCGCGCCGCACCGATCGCGTCGGCCGGGCCGGCGAGCACCGACCCGACCGGCGCACCGAGGCCCTTGGACAGGCAGCTCATCACGGTGGTGGCCGCCGCCGAGAACCGCTCGGCGGTCACCCCGCTTGCCACCTCGGCGTTGAACAGCCGGGCGCCGTCGAGGTGAACGGGCCGGCCGAGGGCGGCGACCGCGTCGAGGCGGTCGAGCGGCCACACCCTGCCGCCCGAGGGCATGTGGGTGTTCTCGACCATGACGGCGGACACCGCCGGCCAGTGGTGGGCCTCGGCCTCGATCAGGAACGCCACCTCTGCGGCGTCGAGGGTGCCGTCGTCATCAGCGATCGGATGGAGCTGGGCGACGCTGTTGGTCCCTGCCGCGGCAGCTTCGTGGCGCACCACGTGCGCCCCCCGTCCGGCGACCACCACCGTGCCCGGGCGACCGAGCACTCGCAGAGCCAGTTGGTTGGCCATCGTGCCCGACGGCACGAACACGGCGGCCTCCTTGCCCACTCGCTCGGCGTAGGCCTCCTCCAGTGCCCGCACGGTGGGATCCTCCCCGTAGCCGTCGTCGCCCACCTCGGCCTCGGCCATCGCTCGGCGCATGGCGGCCGTGGGCCGGGTGACGGTGTCGGAGCGCAGGTCGACGATCGGCGGGGCCATGGCGGTCGACGACCGTACTGTGCGGGCGATGACCGGATCCGCTGAGCTCCTCACCCTCGCCCACGAGGCCGGCGCCATGGCCGCACGCCTCCTCCTCGACGGCCGCCGCCGAGCGTTGGCCACGACGAGCACGAAGTCGTCGGCCACCGACATGGTGAGCGAGTTGGACGGGGCGTCGGAGGCCCTCATCCGCGACCACCTCCTCGGTGCCCGGCCCGACGACGGCTTCCTGGGCGAGGAGACCGGCGGCCAGCACGGCACCAGCGGTATCCGGTGGGTGGTCGACCCGCTCGACGGCACCACCAACTACCTCTACGACCACGTCGGCTGGAACGTGTCGATCGCAGCCGCGGACGACGACGGCGTGCTGGCTGCCGTCGTCATCGACCCGGTGGTCGGCGACACCTTCGCGGCGACCCGCGGCGGGGGCGCGACGCGCAACGGCGAGCCGATCCGCTGCACCGACGCGATCGACCTGCCCACGGCGCTGGCGGCCACCGGCTTCTCCTACGACCCGGCTCGACGGCGCGACCAGGCCACCGTCGTGGCTGCCGTGATCGATCAGATCCGCGACATCCGCCGCGTGGGGGCAGCCGCCGTCGACCTCTGCTCGGTGGCCTGTGGCCGCGTCGACGCGTACTGGGAGCGGGGGCTCTCGGAGTGGGACCTGGCGGCAGGGTCGCTCATCGCCAGCGAGGCCGGTGCCATCGTCGACGACGGCACGGAGAGCGGTTTCGTGCTCGCGGCGAGCCCGGCGATCTTCGAGGTGTTTCGCGCCATCCTCGTGGATGCCGGCGCAGGATCCGCCTGATCTTCACGGGATCGCAACGCTTCTGTGAACCGCTTCACGTTCGCAGGTGCCAGCCTCAGAGCACATGTCGACCGCTGCCGATCCCCTCGCCGCGCGCCCGACGACGCCTCCCACCCGACTCGCGGTGCAGCGTGCCGGCGCCGTCGTGACGATCGTCCTCAGTGGCCAGCTCGACGCCCACGGCGGTGTGGAGCTGCTTGCCGGCCTCCAGGCCGAGGTCGAACGGGCCGACCGGATCGACATCGACCTGCGCAGCCTCTCCAGCTGGACGCCCGAGGGCGCACGTTCCCTGCGCCGGGCGAGGAGCATGTCGGGACGGCTCAGCGACGGACTGCACTTCCGAACCGGCCCCGGCGCAGGCCAGGACGCGCTGCTCGACGCCTTCGCCGACGACACCACGGCCGGCGACACGCCCACCTGAGACCGCGGCGTCGGACGCGGCACCGGGACCGAAGGGTCGGCCCTGGCCCCCGTCGACCCTGTCCACCTGCGATGATGGAACCGCTATGGGAACCCGCATCCTGTCGGTCGAGGACGACGAGCGCATCCGCACGGCGGTGAAGCTCGCGCTCGAGGACGAGGGTTGGACGATGGAGGAGGCGGAGACCGGCGAGCAGGCGCTCGACCTGTTCGCTCGCAACCCCGCCGACGTCGTGCTGATCGACATCATGCTCCCCGGCATGGACGGCTTCGAAGTGTGCCGCTCCATCCGGCGGGCCAGCGATGTCCCGATCGTCATGGTCACCGCCCGGGCCGACACCCACGACGTCGTCGCCGGCCTCGAAGCCGGCGCGGACGACTACCTCACGAAGCCCTTCGCGCCCAAGGAGCTGTCGGCCCGGATCCGGGCCCTGCTGCGCCGGGCGCGGACGCCTGAGCACGCCGCCACCGGATCGGTGCTGCGGTTCGGCGACCTCGAGGTCATCCCCGACCAGGGCGTCGTGAAGGTGGGCGAGCGCGAAGTGCACCTCACCAAGACCGAGTTCCGGCTGCTCTGCGAGCTGGCGTCGAGCCCGGGCCGGGTCTTCAGCCGGGAGGTCCTGCTGGAGCGGGTCTGGGGCTACGGCTACTTCGGCGACGGCCGGCTCGTCGACGTCCACGTGCGGCGGCTGCGCACCAAGATCGAATCCGACGCCGCCAACCCCCGGCACGTCGCCACCGTCCGGGGACTCGGCTACAAGCTCCAGGGATAGTGGCCCGGTAGTGGCGGCCACCGCGGCTCGCCCCGTCGAGGTCCCCGACGGCATCGCTCCCTCCGCCAGGGCGCGCGGGATACTCCTGCGTCCCGGACCTGCCCGCCGCCTCGGCCTGCGCGCGCGGATCACCCTCGCCTTCGGCCACGGCGCCATGCTGCTCTCGGCACTGCTGGCCGGCACCACCTACGCACTGACCCGCGGCAACCTCGTCGAGCAGCGCGAGGACACCGCCCTCACCACCTCCTACTCCAATGCACGGCGCGTCCAGGGCGGCCTGCCCGCAGAGGCCTCGGACATCCGTACCACGCTCGCCTCACTGGCCGCGTCGAACCCCATCGTGTACCAGGACGGCGACTGGACGCCGGTGCAGATCGGCCGCAACGAGGACGACCTGCCGATCGCGCTGCGCCGGGCCGTGCTCCAGGGCGGCACCGCCGCCATGATGACCTTCGACCTCGACGGCACCCCCTACCTCGCCATCGGGATCCCACTGCCGGCCGTCACCCAGTCCGAGGCGGCCTACTTCGAGCTGACCGAGCTGCAGGAGATGGAGTCGACGCTCCAGGCGTTGGGCATCTCCCTCCTCGGTGCCTCCGGCATCACCACCGCCGCTGGTGCCGCCCTCGGGCTCTGGGCCAGCAGGCGGGCCCTGCGTCCCCTCGCCGACGTGAGCCACGCCGCGCAGGCCATCGCCGGTGGGCGCCTCGACACCCGGCTGGAGTCGGTGGGCGATCCCGACCTCGGCGCCCTCGCCACCTCCTTCAACGACATGGCCCAGGCCCTCCAGGAGCGGATCGAGCGCGATGCCCGCTTCGCGTCCGACGTCTCCCACGAGCTCCGGTCGCCGCTCATGACCATGGCCGCGTCGGTCGAGGTGCTCGAGAGCCAGCACGAGGAGCTGCCCGACAGGGCCCAGCGGGCCGTCGCGCTCATCACCGAGGAGATCGGCCGGTTCCGCCAGCTCGTCGAGGACCTGCTGGAGATCAGCCGCTACGACGCCGGTGCCGTCCGACTCGACCTCGACGAGGTGCGCCTGGCGGAGTTCGTGCTCCAGGCCGTCGACCACTCGGGCCACCAGGTGGTGCCCATCGAGCTCGACGCGGGCCTGCTCGGCGTGGTCGTGCGAGCCGACAAGCGGCGGCTCGCGAGGGTGCTCGCCAACCTGCTCGACAACGCCGCCAAGTACGGCGACGGCGCCACGTCGGTGAGCATGCGCGCCGTGCCCGGTGGCGTGCAGCTCGCGGTCGAGGATCGTGGTCCGGGCGTGGCCGACGACGAGCGCGACCGGATCTTCGACCGGTTCAACCGCGGCACCGGCGCCGGCCGGCGCGGCGCCGGCGAGGGCGTCGGGCTCGGGCTGGCCCTCGTGGCCGAGCACGTCCGCCTGCACGGCGGCCGGGTGTGGGTGGAGGACCGCACCGACGGTGCCCCTGGGGCCCGGTTCGTGGTGGAGCTGCCCACCGCCGGCGGCGAGTCCGGCGACCCCGGCGAGCCCGAGGAGCCCCGCACGGCCGACAGCGCCGGGTCCGCCGGCGGGCCGGCTGCGGCCGAGGAGGAGGCGGTGTGAGCGGCGCCCCACGAATCGCGGCTGGCCGCCGAGCACGCCGCGCCGTCCTGCCGCCCGCTGTCCTGGCGCTGGTGGTCGGGTTGGCCGTGTCGACCGCCGCGTGCGGCATCCCCAGCGACGACGAACCGCGGGTCATCGCCGCGGAGAACGCGCCGATCGACCTGAACCCTATCAACGAGGACGAGCCGGCCGGTGGGGCCGCCGAGGTCACCCTCTACTTCATCCTCGGGGGCCGCCTGGTAACCATCGACCGTGCCACCGGCGACGACACGCCCGACGTCGCCATCAACGCCTTGCTCGCCGGGCCCACCGAGGCCGAGGCGCTCGGGGGCGAGGGCGACGCCCAGATCACCACGAGGATCCCCGACGAGACCGAGCTGCGTGGCATCACCATCGACGGCAACGTCGCCACGATCGATCTCGGCTGCGCCGCCGACGTCGCCGCCGACCCGGCGGGCTGCGGCGTCCTCGGCGTCCGGGGCGACGACCAGGTGACGCTCTTCGCCCAGTTGGTCTGCACCGCGGATGACTTCCGGGCCATCGCGTCGGTTCGGTTCCTCCAGGAAGGCCAACCGCAGCAGGCGCCGCTGCCGGAAGGTCCCACCAGTGAACCGGTGCGCTGCCTCGACTACCGCGAGCTGCACCAGGAGACCTAGCCCGACCAGGAGACGTGGCCGACCAAGAGGAGCTGCCCGACCAGGAGACGTAGCCCGACCGGGAGACTTGGCCCGTCAGGAGTGGGGGTCGGGATGATCCTCGATCTCCAGCATCCAGCCGTCGCGGCGCATGTGGAGGCGGTGGCGGGGGCCGGGCGTGTCGAGCGCCGTCGGGGCGGTGGCGTAGCCGGCGTCGGGTTCCCAGAGCGTGACGAGCGCGCCGTCGATCTCGCCGATGCGGGTTGCGTACCTCGGCAGCGCTCTCCGACGGGCGGCGTCGAGCACGGCATCGACCGTGCCGTGGCGCGCCAGGTCCCAGAGCGTGATCCAGGTGGGTGGCGCCAGCTCGCTGTCGCCGGCTCGGTGGCGGTCGAGGGCCGCCTGCGGGGTGGTCCACACGTGGTCGCCGATCTCGCCGCCGTCGATCACCACGTCGGTGGCACCTTCGGGCAGCGGTGCCACGAAGAACCAGGTGGAGAACCGCTTCGGCGTCTCCGGCGGCGGCACCCAGTGGGAGAAGGGAGCAAGCTCCGCGTCGGCGAGGACGAGGCCGGTCTCCTCGAGCGCCTCCCGCTCGGCGGCGTGACGGGCGGCGACCTCCTCGCCCGCGCCGGGCGGGCCGTCGCCCTCCTCCACCCGCCCACCCGGGAACACCCACATGCCCCCGAACGCCTGCCCACGGTTCTTGCGCAGCATGAGCACCTCGACGACGCCGTCGAGCTCGCGGAGGAGCAGCACGGTTGCCGCGGGGATCAGCGGCGAGGCGTTGGTGGCATCGCCGGCGAAGAGATCGCCGCTCATGCGGGACCGGCGATCACGCGGTGGTGGCGATGCCACCGTCGACGGGGATCACGGCGCCGGTGACGTAGGACCCGGCTCGGGAGGCGAGGAACCGGGTGACGCCGACCATGTCGTCGGGCCGGCCGATGCGCTTCATCGGCGCGGCGGCCGCGATCTGGGCGCCGAAGGCGTCGAGGGTCGCGGCCATCATCTTGGACTCGAAGGGTCCGGGTGCGACGGCGTTGACGGTGATCTGCGGGGCGAGCTGCGACGCCAGGTGGCGGGTGAGCTGGTGGACGGCTGCCTTCGACGAGGAGTAGCTGTAGGTCTCCAGTTGCGGGACGCGGATGCCGTCGATCGAACCGATGTTGATCACCCTCGCCGGGTCGTCGTCGCCAGCGGCCGCCCGAAGCTGCGGTAGCAGGAACTTGGTGGTGTGGAACACCCCTTGCACGTTGAGGTCGAGCACGCGGTGCCAGCTCGCCTCGTCGTGCTCGGCGATGGTTGCTCCCCAGGTGGCGCCGGCGTTGTTGACGAGGATGTGCAGCGCCGGCTCCCGCTCCGCGACAGCCGCGGCGAGGGCGCGGCAACCGTCCTCGCTCGAGCAGTCGGCCGGGATGCTCACGCACTCCCCCGACTTCGACAACTCGGCCGCGACCTCGTCGCCCACCTCCGCCTTCCGCGACGAGACGTAGACGCGGACGCCGGCTTCCACCATGCCCCGGGCGATCATCAGGCCGATGCCGCGGGTTCCGCCGGTGACCACGGCGACCTTCCCGCTGATGTCGAAGAGCGCGTCGCTCATCCGAAGAAGATCCGGGCCACGTCGTAGAGGTCGTCGCTGACCAGCTTGAGCTCGCCGGTGGCCTCCTCGAGGGGGACCCGTACGATCTCGCCGGCGCGGAGGGCCACCATCTGCCCGAAGGCGCCGTCGTGCACGGCGTCGATGGCAGCGACGCCGAACCGGGTGCTGAGCACTCGGTCGAACGCGGTGGGCGTGCCGCCACGCTGGACGTGACCGAGCACCACCGCCCGGCTCTCGTAGCCGGTGCGCTGCTCGATCTCCCGGGCGAGCGCATCGCCGATGCCACCGAGGCGGACGTGCCCGAAGGCGTCGAGCTCGCTGTTCTGGGTGGTGAGGACCCCGGCGTCGCTGGGGGTCGCCCCCTCGGAGACGACCACGATCGACGCGTACCGGCTGCGGTTCTCGTGGCGGTGGCGAAGGGCGTTGCACACCTCGTCGATGTCGAACGGTCGCTCGGGGATCAGCACCATCGTGGCCCCGCCGGCGATGCCCGACCAGAGGGCGATGTGACCGGCATGGCGTCCCATGACCTCGACCACGAGCACGCGGTCGTGGCTCTCGGCGGTGGTGTGCAGCCGGTCGATGGCATCGACGCAGATCTGGACCGCCGTGTCGAAGCCGAAGGTGAGCTCGGTGGCGGAGAGGTCGTTGTCGATCGTCTTGGGGACGCCGACCACCTTGGCGAGGCCGTCGGCGGTGAGCCGCTGCGCCACGCCGAGGGTGTCCTCGCCGCCGATGGCGATCAGGGCGTCAACACCGGCCGCCTCCAGCGAGGTGCGCACCTGCTCGGGTCCGCCGTCGACCTTGTAGGGGTTCGTGCGCGACGAGCCGATGATGGTGCCACCGCGAGGCAGCGTGCCTCGCAGGGCCTCGACGTCCAGCGGCATGGTTTCGCCTTCGAGCACCCCCCGCCATCCGTCGAGGAAGCCGACGAGCTCGTCGCCGTAGTCGTTCTGTCCCTTGCGCACGATCGCCCGCAGCACCGCGTTCAGGCCCGGGCAGTCGCCGCCGCCGGTGAGCATCGCGACCTTCACGTGTGTCCTCCTCGGGTTCCGCTGGATCGAACCGCCCCGGACCCTACGCGCTGGGACCTCGGGCCCCACGGGGACCGTCAGCCGGCGTCGACGTTGAGCACCTCGGCGGCGAGGGGTACGAGCAGGTCGACATCGAAGGTGGAGTCCGATACCAGGTCGATGTCGAGGTAGAAGACCTCGTCGCCGCGGCGGACGTAGAGCTTCTCGCGTCGTGCAACGGCGTCGTCGCCGAGGTCGGACACCGCGAACGTGTCGTCGTCGACGCCGACGAGCCCGCGCAACTGCTCGAACGCCTCGACAGGCGTGCCGTCGGAGCTGTCGACGGCCGTGGCGACGGTGAGCTCGTCGCCCGAGGACAGCACGTACTCGCAGCCCTCGTAGGAGATGCTCACCTCGACATCGCCCACCGACAGGCCGGTGCCGCCGAAGTTGCCACCCGATTCCGTGACCTCGGTGCCGACGATGTCCGCCACCACCTCGTCGGCCAGCAGGCACTCGGTGTCGTCGAGGTCGAGGTCGTCGATCGCCTCGGAGACCTCCGTGGCGAGGTCCTCCGTGGTGGTCGTGGCGTCGGCAGCGGTGCCGGAGCCGGAGTCGGAGCCTGAGTCGTCGCCACAGCCGGCGGCCAGCGCCACCAAGCCGACGAACGCGGCGGCCAGTCGTGTGGCGGGTCGCGGCGGGCGCGGCCGGTTCGGTCGATGTGCGTGCATGTGCTGCCGATCTCGAAGGAGCCGCGATGTTGGCATCACGCAGGGTTCCTCGGGAACCCAGCGGGTCCGTCAGCCTCGGATGCCGTCGAGCATCACGGCGATGGCGAGGTCGGCGACCTCGCCGGGGTCGTCGCCCCGTCCGTGCACCAGCTCACGGGCGAGGTGACCGGTGAGACCGATCACGGCGTGGGCCAGCGCTTCGGGCTCGGCGTCGCGGATCTCGCCCTCGGCGATCGCCTCCTTGATGTGGGTGACAGCGTCGCCCAGCGCCACGTCCTGGCCACGCCGGATGGCGCGAGCGAAGACCGCCTCGGTGGAGGCGAACTGCACCAGGTTGGCGATCTCGGGGTGCAACGCCCACCAGCTGAAGGCGGCCCGCACGCCCTTCTCCAGGCGGCGCACGGGATCGGCCTCGCCGGCGATCGCATCCCGCTGGGCACGGCGCAGGTCGGTCTGCGACTCCTTGAGGATCTCGAGGAACAACTCCTCCTTCGAGTCGAAGTACCAGTAGAAGACGCCCTTGCCGACGCCGAGGCCGCCAACGATGTCGGCGACCGACGTGGGGTGGTAGCCGCGCTCGGCGAACTGCCGGGCCGCGAAGTCGAGGAGCTGGCGGCGACGCTCCTTGCCTCGGGGTGTCAGCTTGCGGGCGCCGCCGGTGTCCATCCCGGCGAACCGTACGAAGTTCTTGACCGAGTGGTCAAGAACTCGGTTCTCGGGGCGTCAACCGGCACGAAACGAACCGTTCACAGACGCTGCGTAGCGTGCCCGCCCATGAGCACCTGGATCGTACGAGTCTGGCTGCCCGATCGCCCCGGTGCGTTGGGCCAGGTGGCCAGTCGCATCGGTGCGGTTCGCGGCGACGTCGTCGGCATCGACATCCTCGAGCGTGGCGCCGGTCGGGCCATCGACGAGCTGGCGGTCGACCTGCCCGACGACGAGCTGGTGCCGCTGCTCGTCCAGGAGATCGGCCAGGTCGACGGCGTCGACGTGGAGGACGTGCGGCGGGCCGCCGACGCGCTCCACGATCCCCGCCTCGACGCGCTGGAGACGGCGGCGCAGCTCGTGGGGGCCGACACCACCGACGGTCTGCTCGAGGCCCTGTGCACCCACGGCTCGCGCACGGTCGGCAGCGAATGGGCGGTCGTGGTCGACGCCGAGGCCGCCGTCGTCGTGGCATCGACGGGTCCGACACCGTCCTCGGCGTGGCTGGCGGCCTTCGTCGCCGGCAGCCGCTCGTCGGCGGCGGTGGCGGGAAGCGACGTGGGGCCCGACGATGTCGTGTGGGCCCCGTTGGCCGGTGCCGGGTTGGCGCTGGTGCTTGGGAGGAGCGGTACGGCGTTCCGAGCCCGCGAGCGGCGGCAGGCCGCGGCGCTGGCCCGGATCGTCGACACCCGGTTTCGCGAGCTCGCCGGTGCGGCCTCCCGGTCGATCCACCCCGCCAGCAGCCGGCACCGGTAGCTGACACCGGTGGCTGACCGGTAGCTGACGGGCCGCGGTCGCCTCAGCGTTCCCAACCGAGACTGCGCTCGATCGCTCGACGCCAGGTGGCGTGTGCGGCGTCGGCGGCGGCACCGCTGACGGCCGGCCGCACCGTGACGTCGGCCTGCCATGCCTCCGTCACGTCGCTCACCGACGACCACACACCGGCGCCGAGGCCGGCGGCGTAGGCCGCACCGAGGGCGGTGGTCTCGGCGATGACCGGCCGGGTCACCGGGATCTGGAGCTGATCGGCCACGAGTTGCAGCAGCAGGCCGTTGGCGGTGGCTCCTCCGTCGACCCGCAGGTCGGAGATCGGCACGCCGCCGGCCGCTTCCATGGCATCGACCACGTCGCGGGTCTGGAACGCCATCGACTCCAGCGTCGCTCGCGCCAGGTGGGCGTCGGTGGAACCCCGGGTGATGCCGAGGAGCGTTCCTCGGGCATGGGGGTCCCACCACGGCGACCCGAGGCCGGCGAAGGCAGGAACGAGCACGAGTCCACCGCTGTCGTCGACCGACGCGGCCAGGGCCTCGACGGCGGACGCTTCGTCGATCAGCCCGAGACCGTCGCGGAGCCACTGCACGGCTGCGCCCGTGACGAAGATCGCCCCTTCGAGGGCGTAGGCGAACCCCCCGTGGCTGCCCAGGTCCCAGGCCACCGTGGTGAGGAGGCCCTCCACCGGTGCAGGACAGGCGGTGCCGACGTTGGCGAGCACGAAGCTGCCGGTGCCGAAGGTGTTCTTGGCCATGCCGGGCGCGAGGCAGGCCTGGCCGAGCAGTGCCGACTGCTGGTCGCCCAAGATGCCGGCAATCGGCACCCCCTCGGCCCCGGCCATGGTGCTGGTGCCGAAGTCGCCGACAGAGGGCCGCACCTCGGCCAGCGCGGCGACCGGCACGCCGAGGAGCCCGCACAGCTCCTCGCTCCAGCGTCGCTCCTCGATGTCGTAGAGCATCGTGCGGCTGGCGTTCGACGGCTCGGTGGCGTGGACGGCGCCGCCGGTGAGCTTGGACACGAGCCACGAGTCGATCGTGCCCACGGCGAGATCCTCGCCCGCGGGTACGCCGCCGTACTCGAGCAGCCAGGCGATCTTGGTGCCCGAGAAGTACGGATCGAGCACGAGCCCCGTACGGCGACGCACGGTGTCGAGATGCCCGGCGGCGGCGAGGGCCTCGCAGGTACCAGCGGTGCGCCGGTCCTGCCAC
>Ga0268386_10003702_pt1 | contig 11168 bp, 8 predicted proteins | sample RVTome_15_FD_200260 | JGI IMG/M metagenome (GOLD analysis project Ga0268386, IMG submission 200260) | Soil microbial communities from uranium-contaminated site in the Upper Colorado River Basin, Wyoming, United States - RVT150D86... ... | reverse complement strand
GCTCCTTCCGTCCTGCGACGGTCCAGAGGTCGCGCGCCGATCGCGTCGCGGTAAGTTATCACAATCCGTATGGCTTGCAATAAATCTACTACGAGACCGCCAACCTTTCCGTGAAACCGCACTATTCTGGCGAAAAAATGGCTGTTGTTGTCGAGACGCGAGAATTGACGGCGATCTGCAGCGGCGGTAGTCTTAGCCGCGATGCAGGCCACTTGGCTTGCCAACGGAGACGGAGTCGGGGACGTGTCCGAGCGGTTTCAAGGCAGGCTAGCACTCGTCACCGGAGCCACCCGGGGCCTCGGTCTCGCGGTCGCGCGTTTGCTCGAATCCGAGGGCGCGCGGGTGATCTTCACCGGCCGGGACGACCGCCGCGCCGAGGCCGCGCTCGAGGGCCTCGAAGGCTGCGAGTACTGGCATCTCGACGTGCGCGAGGAATCCGACTGGAAGCAGACGGCGGAACGCCTGCGCGCTGAGCGGCAGCCACTCGACGTGCTCATCAACAACGCCGCGATCGTGCGCTACGAGTCGCTCGTCGATTGTCCGACGGCGAGCTTCCGGGAGGTCATGGAGACCAACGTCATGGGCGTCTTCTTCGGGATGCGCGAGCTGATCCCGCTCATGGCGCCCGGTGGCAGCATCGTCAACATCTCGTCGTGCGCGGGTCTCGAAGGCATCAACGGCGCCTCGAGCTATGTCGCGTCCAAGTGGGCGGTCACTGGGCTCACCCAGGCAGCGGCGCTCGAGCTCGGCCGCCGCGGCATACGCGTGAACTCCGTGCACCCGCGCTCGATCGCGACCGACATGATCGCCGACAAGATCGCCGCGGCCGGCGACGAGGCGCTTTTCGGCCGCCAGGCGATTCCGCGCGTCGGGCTCGCGAGCGAAGTCGCGGCGATGGTCGCGTTCCTCGCCTCGCCGGAGAGCAGTTACTGCACCGGCGGGACGTACCTGGTCGACGGCGGCCACATGGCGGGTCAGGTCGTGCCCACGTTGCCGATGTCCTGAGGAATCGAGCCGCGATGACTCAGCGCAACTCCGACCCGTACCTGGTCCTCTGCTCGGCCACGATTTTCGATCGGCCCCTCGAGGACAAGGTCCAGGCCGCCGCCGCCGGCGGCTTCAAGGGCGTCACGTTCTGGCCGCACGACTATGCCGGCGCGAAGGCGCGCGGGCTCAGCGACGGCGCGATCCGCCGGCTGCTCGATGACAACGGTGTGGCCGTCGACGGCGTCGACTGCCTGCTCGACTGGCTGCCGGGCGACCAGGTTCCGGACATGCCGGCGTTCCGCGCCACCGAGGACTATCTGTACGCGGTGGTCGAAGCCGTCGGCGGCGCGCGGTTCATCACGGTCGCGCAGGCTTTCGGCCAGACGGTCGACGTGCCGCGCGCGACGGAGCTCTTCGCCGCCATCTGCGAACGCGCCGCGCGCCGCAACCTCCTCGTCACGCTCGAGCCCGTGGCCTGGGCCGGCATCGGCAAGCACTCCATCGCGAAGGCGATCGTCGAAGACTCGAAGGCGCCGAACGCGCGCATCGCGTTCGATGCGTGGGCGTTCTTCCGCGGCGGCAGCCGGATCGAGGACCTGCGGGCGACGCCCGGCGGCCTGATGGACAACGTCCAGCTCAACGACGGGCCGACGAAGGCCTGGGCGGACCTGTTCGCGGAAGCGTCGGACCGGTTGTTGCCGGGCGACGGCGAGCTGCCCGTCGCCGAGACCATCGCGGCCCTGCGGGTGAGCGGGTACGCGGGCCGCTGGGCGATCGAGGCGCCATCGTCGAGATGGAAGGATCTTTCAGCGCAGGAAATCGGCAGGCAGTGCGGCGCCGCGATGCGCCGCTCGCTCGCCGTCCAGCGATCACTTTCAGGGGGAAACAGTCGATGATGCTCAAGACAAAGTCCGGATGCGCCGTCTCCAAGGCCGTACGAATCGCGCTGCTGGGCAGCGCCTGCGTACCGTTCGCCGCCGCCCTCGCGCAGGACGCGGCACCAGCACTAGAGGAAGTGATCGTCACCGCGCAGAAGCGCGAGCAGCGGCTGCAGGACGTGCCTACGACGGTCAGCGTGCTGTCGGGCGAGGCGCTCGATGCGGCGCAGATCACCGAAGTCAACCAGCTCTCGACGCTGTCGCCCTCGATCTTCATCAACTCCGATCAGACCGGTCGCAACTCGAAGGTCAAGATCCGCGGCGTCGGTCCCGACGAGCAGTCGACGCTGCGGCCTGCGGTGGGCTTCTTCTACAACGACATCCCGCTGATCAACCAGCTGCAGGGCGGTCTGTCGGTCGCGTCCGATCTCGATCTCGGCGATCTCGACCGTGTCGAGGTCCTGCAGGGACCGCAGTCGACGCTGTTCGGCGAATCCGTCTCGGGCGGCGCGATCGCCTTCTACAACCGCCGGCCGAGCGTCGAAGACGGCTTCAACGGGCGCGTCTCGCTGGTGGTCGGCGACCACGACCTGCAGCAGATCCGCGGCAGCATCGGCGCACCGCTGGGCGAGAAGTTCGCGTTCCGTGCCGCCGTGCACCACAACGAATACGAGGACCAGGTCGTCAATACCGTCGACGGCTCGCGGCGCAAGCTCGAGGGCGAAGGCTACTCCGCGCAGCTGCTGTTCGAGCCCACTGACTACCTGCGCTTCATCCTCGAGTTCAACCACCGGGAGAGCCGGCAGGACGGCGGCGCCAACGACGGGATGGATGCGATCACGTACGGCGCGGGTACGATCGCGGCCGCCGGTGCGCAGGGCATCACGCTCACGCCCCAGGACCCGTTCGATCGCAAGACACAGATGGTCCTCCCGTTCGAGGAGGAGCTCGTCAACGAGCTGACCTCTCTGCACGTCAACTGGGACATCGACGACCAGTGGAGCCTGACCTCGGTCACGGGCTACCAGGACAACGAGGACCACTACGGCGGCGACGAGTCCGTCGGCGGTTACAACGCGAGCAACGGCGTGATCACCGGGTTCTTCGCATTCGGCGTGCAGAAGATCCATTACCTGACCCAGGAGCTCCGCGTGAACTACGCGGGTGACCGGTTCGACTCCATGATCGGTGCCTTCTACAGCGACTACCAGGCACCCGTCTCCCGGGGCGACTTCGGATTCGTGTTTCCGGGTTTCGTCTTCCCGCTCGCCCAGTACGTGACGGTCGACAAGCAGAGCTGGTCGATCTTCAACCACAACTCCTGGCGGTTCAGCGACGGCTGGGAGCTCGTGTTCGGCGCGCGGTATACCGAGGAGTCGGACGACGGTCAGAACGGGCTCGTGCAGGGCGTGGGCGCCTATTCCGGCCAGCCGCTCGACACCAGTCTGTTCCCCGCGGTGAGCTCCGATGAGAGCGCCTGGGGCGGCACCCTCAAGCTGCTCAGGGACATCAACGACCAGGTGACGGTGTACGCCGGCATCGACCGCGGCTTTCGCCTCGGCGGTATCAACAATCTCGGTCAGCCGAACTACGACACCGAAATCGCGCTCAACTACGAGTTCGGGCTCAAGGGACTGTTCCTCGACAACACGCTGCGCCTGAACGCAACCGTGTTTCTGACCGATTACGACGGCTACCAGGTCGTGCAGTACAACTCGGAAGCCTTCACGTTCATCGTGCAGAACGCGGACGTGATCGGCCAGGGCGTCGAGCTCGACGCGCAGTGGGCACCGGCCCAGGGAGTCGAGCTCGGTGCGAGCGTCGCCTGGAACGACACGTACTACGACAGCTTCATCGGCGCGCCTTGCGACAACTATCAGCTCGCCTTCGGCACCTGTCCGAACGACCCCGTCGCCGGCGCCCAGGACCTGACCGACAAGCAACTGTCCGCGGCACCTGAATGGGTCGGCAACCTGACGGCGCAGTACATGGCTGGGCTCGGCGCCACCTCGCTCGACTGGTTCGTTCGCGGCGAATACGTGTACCGCGGGTCGAGCCTGTCGCACCCGGTCGGCGACGGCGGCGACCCGTTGCAGGAGATCGGCTCCTACGGTCTCGTCAACGCGAGCGTGGGGCTCCAGTCGGACAGCGGCTGGGACATCACGCTCTGGGGCAAGAACCTGACCGACAAGGACTACTTCACGAACATTTCGCGCGCGCCGGTGGGCTCGGAGCCCGACTACGTGATCGCGCGCATCGGGATGGAGCGCAGCTACGGCGTGAATTTGTCGTACCGCTTCTGAGCGAAGGAGGCTAACGAGCATGTCCTGGCTGGGGCCGATCAGGCAGATCAGCTACACGACGGACGATCTCGATGGCCTGCTCGCGTTCTGGGAGACGCAGGCCGGCGTCGGTCCGTGGAGCGTGTTCCGCAACATCACGCTCAAGATGAATTACGAGGGCCGGTCGATCGCGCTGCCCTGCGACGTGGCGCTCGCCATGCACCACGACCAGCTGATCGAGCTGCTGCAGGTGAACGGCAACGGGCCCTCGCCTTTTCACGACGCGCTCAACCGGCCGATCGTCGGTCTGCAGCGGCTCGCGGCGCTCACCGACGCGATCGAGGCGGACACGAAGCGTGCGGTCGAGCGGGGCCTCGAGCGGTTCGCGGACGGCAGGGATCCGACAGGCCAGCGTTACGTCTATTTCCGGTCGGCGAGCGCGCCGGGTGTGATCCTCGAGCTCCTGGAGACGACGCCGTTCTTCAATGATTTTCTCGGCCGCCTCGCGGCGCGCGCGCGTGGCTATGAAAGGAGTGACGCTCCTGCCGCACGCATCCGCGCGGCACCGAGGCCCGCGGTAGCGGGCGCGGCATCGATCAGGGCGGCGCTGCTCACGAGCTACGGAGAACCGGAGCAGTTCCGAATCGACGATGTTCCCGAGCCGCAACCCGGGCCAGGCGAGCTTCGCATCCAGGCGGCGGCCGCCGCCGTCAACCCGTTCGACGTCAAGCTGCGGCGCGGGTATCTCAAGGAGTGGATGCCGCTCGTATTTCCGGCGCAGATCGGCGGCGACGTCGCGGGAACCGTCGATGCGATCGGCGACGGGGTGGTCGAGTTCCGGATCGGCAACCGCGTGATGGCGATGATCAACCCGATGGCGAACGGAGCGTACGCGGAAAAGGTCGTCTGCCCCGCAGCCGCCTGCGCGCTCGTCCCCGACTCACTCGACCTGGTGGACGCGGCCGCGTTGCCGACGGGTGCCCTGACCGGCACGCAGCTCATCGAGCGAGGCATCCGGCCCAGGGCCGGCTCGAAAGGACTCGTGATCGGCGCCGGCGGCTCGACGGGCCGCGCGGCCGTGTTCGCCGCATTGGACGCGGGGGCGCAGGTCTATGCGGGCGTGCGCGTCTCGAGCCGCGACGCGTGCGGGGACCTCCCCGTGGTCGGGGTGATCGACCTGTCCGACGACAAGGGCCTGGCCGCCGCGGGCGCCTTCGATTTCGTCGCCGACACCGTCGGTGGCGCGGTCGCCGAAAAGCTGTTTGCACATATGCAGCGAGACGGGGTGCTGGGTTCGATCGCGGTGCCTCCCCCTATTGCACCCTCCGATTCGGCCCAGCGCTTCGTCTCGCTCATCGTGAGCTTCGATCGCGCGCGTCTCGAGCGATTCGCCCGCGAGCTTGCGAGCAGGAACCGTCGCATGCCCATCGCGCACCGGCTGCCGTTGACGGAGATCGCACGCGCGCACCGGTTGATGGAACAGGGCGGCGTCGGCGGGAAGATCCTGCTGATCTTCTGAGCCGGGAATCCGCAAATCTCGAATGTCCAGCGGATACGGCGCGCCCTGCCCGGCAGCCGTCAAGATGCCGGCTCGTCCAGCTTCCCCGCCTCGAAATTCCCCTTCACGAAGAAGTCACCCTTGCAAATCCACTGCCCGTCGATCCTGCTCCACAGGAACAGGATCGCGAGATTGAACGGCTTCTGCGTCGGATCGGTCGAAGTCACGTAGAAGTCCGCCCAGTCCCAGCCCGCATCGCCATTCAACACGGTGTGGCGGGAGGTGACTTTGACGTTGAGTGTCTTGACCGCGTCTTCGTAAAGAGGCCGCAGCTGTTCGCCTCCCTTGTACACGCCGAACCCTGCGCCAACCGAGATCGCGTCCTCCGCATAGAACTTCGTCAGGATCGTCTCGGCGTCGTGAGCTGCGAACGCCTGCTCCTTCAGGTCGTACTTCTCGCGGATCACCTTCTTGAACGCAGCGAGCTCCGGTGAATTCGCCTCCATCGGAGGAGCGGGTCGAGCATCGGCCGCGACGGACGACGCGGGAGGCATCGCGTAGAACAGCCAGGCGCCGAGGGATAACCCGATAATCGCGTGACGCATCTAGATGATCTCCAGTACCTGCTTACCAGCCCGTTCACCTTCGTCCGCTGCCGTCTCCCACATCTGCTGGCCCGTCAGCTCCGAATGCCCGAACGCGATCCGCTCGTAGCGCTTTCTCAAGATGTCTTTGGGGGCAGGCTGTCCGTTCTTGCCGAAGAAGAAGCCCGGCGGGGAGACGACGTAGGCATGCCCCCAACGGTTCGCAATGATGCCGGCAATGTCGCGCGTCGCGTCGAATCCGTAGTCTCCGAACATCTTGGTGAACTGCGTGCGAACGCCCGCTTCGATGTCCTGGAATGGCATGTTGAAGAGCTGCATCCGAGCCGCGGTGCATTGCTGTTCGGCCGGCAGTCCCGGGATCACGAACGGGTTGTACATCGAGAACACGACCGGCTTCGAAGGGTCGAGCGGCATCGTCTGCTGGCCTTCGATCTCGAGGTTGCGCCGCAGGCTCAGCCACCAGCCGAAACCTTCGAACCAGCGTGCCGAGGCGATGCCGAGCTTGTCCAGGAACTTCCAGTGCCGCACGGCCACGTTGACCGTCATCATCGGTGCATGGTGAAACGTGGCCATCGCTGCGCGGTAATCGTCGGGAATGTCGCGGCAGATGTGCCGGTTGGTGTGCTGCTGGCCGGCGCAGACAACGGCATTGGCCTTCACGCGGTACAGCTTGCCGCCTTTTGCGTACGTCACGTCCGCACCACCGGGCGTTGACCGGGCCACATTCGAGATGGCGATCACGGTGCTCGACAACCGCATGCGCACCGGATGACTCGGATTGTCGAGCTGATCCCATTGCACGGGACTGTTGAGAATGTCGGCGAGCTTATACTCACCCTTGAACGCCGCGGGAATCGACTTCTTCAGGAAGCAGCGCGCCGTACCGGAGTTGCCGCCTGGAAAGCTCGCGAGATAGAGCTGGTCGGTCGGATCGGCACCGTGGTTCGCATGGCGGTAGAAAGGAACGACGCCGGGCACCATGAAGTTGTAGGCTGAATACGCTGAAATGACGTCTGACCCCAGTGCGCATCCCTGAGCAGCGGCCACCGGATCGATGTAGCGTTTGATTTCGGCGAGCGACTCGCCGCTCAAATCCATCTCGTCTCGCATGAACTGCTCGTAGGTCATGCTGTCCAGCCACTGCGGCCAGTCCTCGCGCTCCGGCGGCGTGCGGTAGACGTCCCAGTCGACGAACGCCTTCTTCGTCGCTTCAGACAACGGTGCATCGCGAAAACCATTGCGCCACGGGTTCTTCACCCAGCCCTTGCCCTCGTAGAAGAATCCGGTGTCCGATTTCTCCCAACCGAGGTGCATCGGAAACCACGCATCGTGCGGCACCTTGATGTCGCTCGACATACCGGTGGGTTTCTGGAACACGAACTCGTCCGGGAAACCGAGATCCGAGCAGAAGTGGCTATAGAAGTTGGCGTTCTTCGCAATGCTGAACGGCACCACGATGCCCGTCGAGCCCTGCGGCGCAGTGAGGTGATAACCATCGACCTCGAACTCGTTCTGCTTGGCCTCGCCGCCGAAGATCGGGTGCTGGTCGAGCATGAGCACCTTGGCCTTCGGATGCTCCCGGTTGATGGTGAAACAGGCCGAGAGTCCCGCGATGCCGCAGCCGACGACGACGACGTCGAATGTTTCGCCCGTGTCCTGCGCCATGCGCAGTCGACTGTCGAGGTCGTGATTGCGGATCGCGCTGTGCGCGGCGTTGACCACCTCGTAGGTGTTGCCGTTCGACTTGGCGTAGTCGCCGATTCCGCCGGGGCCGGTCCAGTCCGCCTTGAGGCCCGTCATCGGACTCGGAACGGTTTGTGCGGCCGCGTCTCGAAGGGCGGCCGGCGAGGCCATCCCGAGCAGTGCGGTTCCCGTCCCGAGCAGAGTACCGCCGACGAAATCCCGCCGCGTGACCCCTGGCGCTGCCTGCACTGCAGCGCGCTGGCGGCTGGACTCGGTGTCATCCTTTGTGTCCGACATGAGCGTCTCCTCTAAGCGGCGCGCACGGCCCCGCCCGACTTGCCATCCGATACGAAGCGCGTGCCCTTCCCCTTCGGCAGCCGCTCGGCGACCGTAATCGCGGCCTCGAAATGCTCGAGCGCTTCGTCGCAGTAGTGCGTATCGATCAGAAACCCCGGCTTGACCTGCAACATGGCCGAGTTGAAACCTGCGACGATCGCCCACAGGCCGCGGTCGTACAGCGCTTTCATCATGTCGACACCGCCGCTCGGGCTGTCGAACTCGAGGCCCATGACGAGGCACTGTCGGTGCACGTTTCGCAGATAGGGATGTCGCTCTTGGATGTCGCGGAACCCGGCGGCCAGGTGGTCGGAAACCCGGTTCGCGTGCGCGAGATTCTCGGGATCGCTGCAGATCTCGAGCACGCGATGGGCGACCGCGCAGCCGACTTCGGCTCCGCCGTAGCTCGACGGATGGCCCCAGCCGTGCTCGACCAGCCATGCGCCCGCGCGGGCGCTCAGCACTGCGACACCAATGGGGTAGAGCCCGCCCGACAGTCCCTTCGCGGTCACCAGAATGTCGGGCTTTACGTTCCAGACGTCGACCCCCCAGAGGCGGCCCGTGCGACCGAGCCCTGTTTGCACTTCGTCGGCGATATACAGCGTGCCGTAGCGGTCGCAGAGCGATTTCACGCCGGGCAGATAACCCGCGCTCGGCGTGACGAAACCGGACGTGGCGGGAATGGTCTCCATCAGCACGGCCGCGACATCCTCGCGCCTGAGCTCAGTTTCGAGGGCGGTCAGGTCTTCGAAAGGCACGCGGGTGAATTCGCCCGGATTGTCACTGTGGAAGAGCGCGGCCGTTGCCGCGTCGCCCGCGGCCCCCGAGAACCCTGTGCGACCGTGATAGGCATCCTCGAGCGCGACGATTCTTCGCCGCCCGGTCGCGTACCGCGCCGACTTGATGGCGACGTCGATCGCCTCCGACCCGCCGCTCGTGAATACCGAGTACTGCAGATTCCCGGGTGTGACGCGCGTGAGCAGCTCCGCAAGCGCCGAGCGTGCCCGGCTCGGAAAGTGGTGATTGCCGATGTCCAGCGTCTCCATCGCCTTCTTCAGAACGCTCAAGAGCTCGGGATTGCGATGACCCAGCGTGTAGGTGCCGCCGTTCAGGTGGAAATCGAGATACTCCTGACCGTCGACATCCCAGAACCGGTAGCCCTCGCGCAGGCCCATGACCAGATCGATCCCGAGCTGATTGAACACCGTCACGCGCCCGGGAATCACGTGCCGGTGCGCGCTGCGCAGGATGCGAGCCTTTTCGGCGGAGCAGTCGCGCGGTGGCTCGTAGCTCATGGGCGAATTTCCTGTGGCTGCAGCATCGTGCGCCGCCGGAACAGCACGAATTGAGCGATCAGGACGGCATACACGACCAGGGCGTAGATCAGACCGGTCGCCTGCTGGACGAAACAGGCAATCAGCACGACGAGCGACAACGCCGTCGTGACTCCGGCCGTGAGGCAGCCGCCCACCGCACGATAGGGGCGGTGCAGATCGGGCTCCCGCCGGCGCAGCCTCACGAACGCGGCGAGCGCGATCAGGAACGTCACGTTGAACAGAAAAACGATCGGCAGCATCAACTGCTCGGGCGGAAAGAACGAAGCGGCGATTCCCACACCGATCACGACGAACAGCGCGGTCCGCGGCGCGTGACGCCGGTTCGTGGCGGCGAGCTGCATCGGCAGGTATCCGTCCCGGGCGAGCGAGAAGAGCTGACGGGACGAGGCGTAGACGATCGAAAAGAAAGTCGCAATGAGGCCGATGAGCGCGCCCGTGCCGATGACCCGCGTGAGCCAGTTCTCCCGACCGAACGCGAGCGGGCTGGTCAACGCGGCATACAACGGGTCCGCCGCCGTGCTGATGCTGTCCGTTCCGGCCCCCGCCGGCCCCAAGACGAGCACGCCAAGACCGACGACCAGCAGCGTCAAAACGCCGATCGTCAGAGCTTTCGGCATCGTGCGCCCGGGGTCGAAGGCCTCTTCCGCCGCGAGCGCCGCCTGCTCGACACCGAGGAACATCCACAGCGCGTACGGGATGGCGGCCAGGATGCCGAACGCGCCATGCGGAAAGAGCCCGCCGGCGCCCGTGTTCGAAACCAGGTTCGGCGCGCGCGCAAACTGCGCCATCGAGCCGCAAAAAAGCGCGAGCACGGCCACCGCGATGGCTCCGACCGTCATCGTCGCGCCCACGGCCTCGCGTACGCCGCGCAGCTGCAGAACGAGCACGACTGCGAACAGGCCCACCTTCATTTGCACCGCGCCGACCCCGAGCACGGACTGTCCATAGGCGGACGTGAAATTTGCGACGACGCCGATCGCGATGGCGAGCGCGACGAGCACCGACATGCCGACCACGTATCCGGCGCTCAGGCCGAACGCGCGGCGGCAGTAAGTCTCGAACCCACCGGCGCTCGGCATCGCGGCCGCGAGCTCCGCCACGCATTGCGTATAGCCGAGGTAGAAAACCGCCATGATGATCGCGGCCGTCAAGATGCCGCCCCAGCCGCCCGCCGCGAGGCCGAAGTTCCACCCGGAAAACTGGCCCGAGATCGCGATCGCGATGCCGAGACCCGCGACGTTGGCCCAACCGAGCGCGCCGGACTTGAGCCGGTGGCTCGCTGACGGCAAAGATGATTCGCGCGGTGGCACGTTGAGCGTCACTGCGCGCACCGATCGAGCTCTTTGAGCCGGCGACGCACGATCTTGCCGGTGCTCGTCTTCGGCAGGTCGTCGACGAACTGCACCGCTCGCGGGATCTTGTAGGGTGCCAGATGCCCGCGACAGTGCTCGATGATCTCCTCCGCGACGGGCGTCGAGCCCGTCTTCGGCACGATGTACGCCTTCGGCAGCTCGCCTTTGGCCTCGTCGGCGATCGGTCCGACCGCCACCATCGCGACCTGC
>Ga0268386_10003701_pt1 | contig 11169 bp, 10 predicted proteins | sample RVTome_15_FD_200260 | JGI IMG/M metagenome (GOLD analysis project Ga0268386, IMG submission 200260) | Soil microbial communities from uranium-contaminated site in the Upper Colorado River Basin, Wyoming, United States - RVT150D86... ... | reverse complement strand
GACGGCGCGCTGGGCATGGCGTACGGAGCAACGTCGAGCACGCTCGTCCTCGCCGCGGGCCTCAGCCCCGCCACCGCCTCGGCGTCGGTGCACTTCGCCGAGCTCGGAACGACGCTCGCCTCCGCGATGTCGCACCGGCGCTTCGGGAACGTGGACTGGCGGACGGTTCGCCGGATCGGCTTTCCCGGCGCGATCGGAGCGTTCGTCGGCGCGGTGGTGCTGAGCTCGGTCTCGGCCGACTTGGCAAAGCCCTGGATGGCGGGCATCCTCCTCTGCCTGGGCGTCTACGTCCTCCTGCGGTTCACGCTGGGACGCGCCCGGTTGAAGCCGGGGCGACGCTACGTCCGCGGCCGGTTCCTGGCTCCGCTCGGCCTGGGCGCTGGGTTCATCGACGCGACCGGAGGGGGCGGGTGGGGCCCGGTGGCGACTCCGACGCTCCTCTCGAGCGGGCGCATGGAGCCGCGGAAGGTCGTGGGCTCGGTCGACACGAGCGAGTTTCTCGTCGCTTTCGCGGCCAGCATCGGGTTCCTGGCGGCCCTCGGCAGCCAGGGCATGGACTGGGGCGTCGTGGTCGCGCTTCTCGCCGGCGGCGTCCTTGCGGCGCCGATCGCTGCGTGGCTCGTCCAGAAGGTGACAGCGCGTCTGCTCGGCGCGTCGGTCGGCGGCCTGATCATCATCACGAACGTCCGCACGTTCTTCGACTACGGCGAGGCGCCCGGCGCAACCCGCTGGCCTGTCTACCTGGCGCTGCTGGCGCTGTGGGCGGCCGCGGTCGCGTGGGTCGTTCGGGCGCACCGGCGCGAAGGCCTCCCGCTGTTCAACGGCGCGTCGGAGCGGGCCGTTGCGGCCGAATCGGCGGGCTAGTCGGGCCGAGAATCCGGAATCTCGGGGGTCTCACGGACGTTGTAGTTACTGGTGGAACGAAGCAGCGGAGGGAGGAGCACATGGCAGCGATCGTCGTCCTCACGTTTTTCGTCCTGATCGGCCCGCTGGCGTACTTCTACGGGGTCGACTCCCGGCGCATCGGCGACCGGGGCTGGATGGCCGGCCCGCGCCGGTAGGCGCCGCCGCGTCAACACAGTCCCTACTGGTGCCGTCGGGGACTTGGCGGGCTGAGCTAGGCTCGTGCGGGTCGTGGCCGCGCTCGAGGTCATCGAAGGCGACATCACCGCTCTCGACGTCGACGCGATCGCCAACGCCGCAAACGACCGCCTGTGGATGGGCGCCGGCGTCGCCGGCGCGATCAAGCGCGAGGGCGGGGAGGAGATCGAGCGCGAGGCCGTGTCCCTCGGCCCCATTCCGCTCGGCGACGCGGTCGCCACGGGCGGCGGCCGCCTACGAGCTCGTCACGTCATCCACGGGGCGGTCATGGGCCAGGACCTGACCACCACCTCCGACCTCGTCGCCCGAACGACCCGCCGCTGCCTCGAGGTCGCCGACGAGCTCGAAGCCCGCTCGCTGGCGCTACCGGCGTTCGGCACAGGCGTGGGAGGCTTTCCCCTCGACGAATGCGCGCGTCTCATGGTGGCCGAGGCCCGCGCCTTCGAGCCCCGCTCGCTCGAGCGGATCGTCTTCGCCGTCTACGGCGCCGCCGCCGACGAGACGTTCCGGACGGCACTCGCCGCCGACGAGTCGGCGAGGGTGTAGCCGACGCGCCTTCCTCGTCGCTCGCCCCGTCCGTGCGACCGCCGGTAGTCGTCGGTCCAGGCCCTATGCTTGTTCACGATGGACGGCCTTCGAAAGGTCTGCGTGATCGTCGAGGAAGTGCGAGCGGAGTCGGGCCGCCCGGTCGAGCCACCGGTGGTCGTCGCGGCGGCCGGGGCGGTTGTCTCGAACCCGCTCGCCGGACGCTTCGTCGAGGATCTCGCCGCGGTGGCGGACGCCTATTGTGAGCCGCTGGGCCGGCTCCTGACCGAGCGTGCGCTCGCCGCTCTGGGCGCGGTGGACGTCGAGGGCTACGGAAAGGGGGCGCTCGTCGGCCTCGGGGGCGAGGTCGAGCACGGATCGGCCATCATCCACAATCTGCGCTTCGGCAACCTGGTGCGGGAGCCCGTCGGCGGCAGCTCCCTGCTCCCGTCCGCGGAGAAGTGCGGCCCGGCCGGGGCCGGAATCGACCTCGCGCTCAAGCACAAGGACGACCACACGGTCCGCTCGCATCACCAGACGTTCGAGGTGCGGATACCCGACGCCCCGCGCGACGACGAGATCGTCGTCTGGGTCGCTCTCGCCTCGTCTGGGCGTCCGCTCGCCCGGCTGCCGGCCTTCGGCAGCGAGCTCGCCTCGGGCTCCGTCTGAGCCGTGTCGCGGGTGGCGTTCATCGGGCTCGGGACGATGGGCCTGCCGATGGCCAGGAACCTCGTCGCGGCCGGATACGAGCTGGTCGCCGTCGACATCGATCCGGCGCGGGCGGCGCTTCTCGGCGCGCCGGTCGCCGCCACGCCGACCGAGGCCGCCGAGACGTGCGACGTCGCTCTCGTCTCCCTGCCCTCGCCCGCGGCGGTCGAGGACGTCGTCCTCGGATCCGCCGGCCTCCGGGCGGGAGCGCGGCCCGGATTCGCCGTCGTGGACATGTCGACCAGCCCGCCCGCCCTCGCGCGCAGGCTCGCTGCGGAGCTGGGACGGCTCGGCATCGACTCGCTCGACGCGCCGGTCAGCGGCGGGCCGCGCGGGGCCGAAGGCGGGTCGCTCACCGTCATGGTCGGAGGAAGCCGAGCAGCCTTCACGGCGCGTCGGCCGCTGCTCGAGGCGCTCGGCAGCCTCGTCGTTCACGTCGGGCCCGCCGGCGCCGGCCAAGCCGCGAAGCTCTGCAACAACCTGATCGCGGGCGCGACGATGGTCGCCATCGCCGAGGCCTGCGCGGTCGCCGAGCGGGAGGGCATCGACGCCGCCGTCCTCTACCGGCTTCTGACCAGCTCGATGGGCGACTCGCGCGTCCTGCGCACGCGCTTCCCGGTGAAGGGGATCTCGCCGGACCACCCGGCCTCGAGGGACTACGAGCCGCTCTTCGCGCTTCATCTCATGGCGAAGGACCTCGACCTCGCGCTCGAGCTTGCGGGCGCGCACGGCGTGGAGGCGCCTGTGGCGACTGCGAGCCGAGACCGCTACCGAGCGGCGCAGAAGCGAGGAGCCGGGGCGCTCGACTACTCGGCCGTGTACGCGGCACTGCGCCCGTGACCGCGCCTTCCCCGCCGTGACCACGCGGCAGGCCGTCTCGGGGCTCGTCCTCGGCGCGGTCGTCGCGGTTGCGCTGGCGGCCGCCTATGACGCGCTCCGCGGAGGAACCGCGTCGCCGACGGTCGTCGATCCGACCGAAGAAGCGCGGCTCACGGGGGGAGAGCTGCCGGCCCCGGGCGAGCTCCCCGGCACGCTCGTCTTCGCGAGCCAGGACGGTTGCCGCCCGCGCGCGCTCGACCTCGCGACTCTGACGCTCGGAGCCGCAGGCCAGTCTCTCGAGTGCGGCCTCTGGGTCCCGCCTCGCGGCCCGTTCGCGGTCGTCTCGCTCGTGCCGGCCCTCGGGTTCCGCGGTAGCCGCGCGGCGCTCCTGCGCCTGGGCGATCCGCCCGAGACGGCACAAGGGCTCGGGATCGTGCGCGGCGAGCCGTCCTGGTCGGAGGACGGCCGCCGGCTCGCGTGGTGCACGGCGGGGGGCGTTACGGTCGTGCTCGATCTGCCTTCTGAAGAGCGCGACCGGCTCCCAGGGTGCCGTCCGAGGATCGCTCCCGACGGCTCGGTGCTGACGCGACCGGCGCGCCTGCTCACCTCGACGCTCCTCAGAGACGGCAAGGTCCTGCTCGGGGAGGAGGAGCTCGCCGGGCCGTTCCCGCCGCGCAGCGAGGGCCCGCTCGACGTTGTCGGCTACGACCTCCGGCCGGACGGGCTCCTCGCCGTGGTGACCGTCCGCTTCGAGCCGGGGCGGCTGCCACGCCGGCTCCTCCAGCTCTGGCGCGGCGAGCGGCTCGAGCGGGCCGTCCTGCTCCCGGAGCTGAATCTGCCCGCGGGCGCAGGTCGCCTCGGCGACCGGGTCGAGTTCGACCCGACGGGCCGGGAACTTGCCGTTTCCTTCCCCGGAGCCGGCAAGGAGATGATCCTCGTCGACGTGGGAACCGGCTCCGTCGTACTGCCGCCGACGAGCCAGCACGGCTTCGCCTGGTCGCGCGACGGGCAGTGGTTCGCGCTCTCGACGGGGGCGGAGATCCGCGTGTTTGGCCCCGACCGACGCGACCCGGTCTACGTCCTCCCCGTCGGCGCGGGCGCGCTCGCCTGGCGCTAGCTCTCAGAACTCGTCGCCGCGACCGCGAACACGAGGTTCCGGGGGAGCGCGATACGGAACTGGTCGAGCACCGGCCGTGCTTCCTCGGCCGCGAAGAACGCGTACTCGAGGAAGGCACCGGCCTCCCGCTCGGCCGCCGCCGCGACGGCCGCGACGAGCCGCGCCCCTTCCGGCGTGCCGAAGAAGGGGCCGATTCCGGCCCACGACTCCGCGAGGACCCCTTTCGCAGCGAGCGCCTTGTACAGGCTCGGCACGTGCTCGGTGCCGTAGACCTCCCTGATCTCGGAATAGAGCGGGTCCTCCTCGCGCTGCTCCGGAACCGGCGTCGGCGGGAGCGGCGCCGGAGGAGGCAGGCTATGGGCCGGCGGCTCACGGAGTGGCAGGACGCCGTCGAGGCTGAGACCGAGCGAGGTGACGATCAGAAGCAGGCTCGGGAGGTCCGCCGCGAAGGGGGCGGCCGCCTCCCGCACGGCCGGGGAGGGGCGATATGCGAGGCCGGGTCGCGCCAGCTCCGCGAGGCGAGACGTGGCGGCGCCGGCCCGCGGGTCGTCGTACAGTGCCCGGGCCTGGAGCCAGGCCGGCACGAGCGCCGCCGGTTCTCGCGCCAGCGCCTTGAAGATCGCCGGGACGAACGGCATGCGGGCCCGGACGTCCGCAAAGACCGATAGGACGAGGCCGCTGGCGTCCTCCTCGTGAAGGAGATCGTACCTCAGGATTGCATACTGTATGCTCGCTGACGTGGGTGGCAACCTGCTCGTTGGCCGGCTTCCTGCCCCGCAGAGCGCAAGCGCAGCAGCCGGCGAGGTCATCCGCGAGGCGATCATCGACGGCCGGCTCGCCCCCGGGCAGCGGCTGAAGGAGGAGGAGCTGGCGCGGGAGCTCGGGATGAGCCGGACGCCGGTGCGCGAGGCTCTCCTCATGCTCGAGAGCGAGGGGCTTGTCGAGTCGGTCCCGCGGCGCGGCGCCACGGTGCGCTCGTACGCCGTCGGCGACCTCGACGACGTCTACCAGCTCCGGGCGCTCCTCGAGGGATACGCGGCGAGGCGTGCGGCCACGCGCATCTCCCCGGACGACCTTGCCCGCCTGGAGGAGAGCTGCGATCGGTTCGACCGGCTGCGGGCCGAGGACGACCTGCTCGACCTCGTGAAGGAGAATCTGCGCTTCCACAGCGTCATCCACGAGGCGGCCGCGAGCGACCGGCTCGCCGCGCTCATCCGCAAGGTGGTCGAGATCCCGCTCGTCTACAAGTCGTTCTACTGGTACTCGCCGGAGCAGAAGCTCATCTCGCAGCACTACCACCGCCAGCTGACGCGTTCGCTGCGGCTCGGGGACGGCGAGCGCGCCGAGCTGATCATGAAGGAGCACGTGCTCGAGGCGCGGGACTTCCTGCTCGCAGAGCTCGGGCCGGGCGAGGAGGATGGGCCGGCGTGAGCGAGCGCTCGTCCACGTCCGCCGCGCAGGGCCGCCGGGAGACGTCCGGGCCCGGCCCGCTCGCCGGGATCCGGGTACTGGAGCTCGGCATGCTCCTCGCGGGACCGTTCACGGGCCGCCTCCTCGGCGACATGGGCGCCGAGATCATCAAGGTCGAGCCGCCGGGCAAGCCGGATCCGCTGCGCGAGTGGGGCAAGGCGCGGTACAAGGGCCGCTCGCTCTGGTGGGGAGTTCAGTCGCGCAACAAGAAGTGCGTGACGCTCGACCTGCGCACCGAGAAGGGCCAGGAGCTCCTGCTCGAGCTCGCCAGGCAGAGCGACGTGGTCGTCGAGAACTTCCGGCCGGGGACGCTCGAGAAGTGGAATCTCGGCTGGGACGAGCTGCAGGAGGCGAACCCCGGGCTCGTCCTCTGCCGCGTGTCCGGCTACGGGCAGACGGGGCCCTACGCCCCCCGGGCCGGCTTCGCCTCGGTCGCGGAGGCTATGGGGGGCCTTCGGTACCTGAACGGGTTCCCCGGCGAGCCCCCGCCCAGGGTGCACCTCTCGCTGGGCGACTCGCTGGCGGGGATGTTCGCGGCGCAGGGGATCCTCGCCGCCCTCTACCGCCGGGACGCGCTCGGCGGCGGACGCGGCCAGGTCGTCGACGTCTCGCTGCTCGAGTCGTGCTTCGCGCTCCTCGAGAGCACCGTGCCCGAGTACGACCGTCTCGGCATCGTCCGCGGGCCGGGCGGGACCGGGCTCAAGGGCGTCGCCCCCTCGAACATCTTCCTGTCGCGGGACGGCAAGTGGACGGTGATTGCGGCGAACGCCGACAACGTCTTTCGGCGGCTCTGCGCGGCGATGGGCTCGCCCGAGCTGGCCGACGACGAGCGCTTCGCCACGCACCTCGCGCGCGGCGATCACCAGGAGGAGATCGAGGGGATCATCGCCGAGTGGGCCGGGACGCTCGACGCCGCGGAGATCGACCGCGTCCTCAACGACGCGGGGGTCATCTGCGGGCCGATCTACACGATCGCCGACATCTTCGAGGACGACCACTTCCGCGCCCGCGAGATGCTGGTCGAGCACGAAGACCCCGAGCTCGGCACCTACATCGGCCCCGGCATCGTCCCGAAGTTCTCGGAGACGCCGGGGGAGGTTCGGTGGTCGGCAACGTGGGAGCACGGAAGCCACAACCGCGAGATCTTCGGCGGCCTGCTCGGGCTCTCCGACGAGAGGCTCGCCGAGCTGAAGGCGGAGGGGGTCCTGTGACCGTCACGATCTGCGACGTGGGGCCGCGCGACGGTCTCCAGAACCAGTCGACGACGCTCGCTCCCGAGGTTCGGGCGGAGCTCGTGAACCGGCTCGCGGACGCCGGGCTCCGCCGGATCGAAGCGGTCAGCTTCGTGAACCCGAAGCTGGTGCCGCAGATGGCCGGCGCCGAGGAGGTGGTCGCGGGCATCGAGCGCCGCGACGGGGTCGTCTACGCGGGCCTGGCCCTCAACGAGCGCGGCTACGAGCGGCTGGCCGCTGCCGGGCTGGACGAGGTGCACTTCGCCTTCGCCGCGACAGAGAGCTTCAACCGCCGGAACCAGAACGCCACCGTCGACGAGTCGGTGGCCGCCGCGGGGCGCATCGCCGAGCGGGCGCGGGAGGACGGCATCCGCGCCACGGTCACGATCGGCGTCGCCTTCGGCTGCCCGTTCGAGGGCCACGTCGATCCCGGGCGCGTCGCCGACCTCGCCGAGCGGCTCGCGTCGTCCTTCGACGAGGTCGTCTTCGCCGACACCGTGGGCGTCGCCGTACCGCGGGAAGTCAAGAGCCTCATCGGCCGGGCGCGCCCTCCGGGGACGACGGTCGGCGTCCACCTGCACAACACCCGCAACACCGGCTACGCGAATGCTCTCGCCGCGCTGGAGGCGGGCGCTACGGTTCTCGATGCGTCGGTCGGTGGCATCGGCGGGTGTCCCTTCGCCCCGCGGGCGACCGGCAACATCGGGACCGAGGACCTCGTGTACATCCTCCACGGCGAGGGCATCGAGACCGGGATCGACCTGGCGGCGCTGATCGGCGTCGCCCAATGGCTCGAGGGTCTGCTGCAGCGCCAGCTCGAGGGATACGTCTACCGCGCAGGGACGCTTGCGTCGCTCGCGGGCTGAAAGGAGAGGAATGGCAAACAGGCTCGGGGTGGACGTCGGGGGAACCTTTACCGACCTGCTGCTCGTCGACGACGAAAAGGGCGATCTCTACCGCGTGAAGACGCCCTCGACCCCCGCCGACCCCTCGGAGGGAGTGCTCGTCGGCGTACGGCGGATCTGCGACGAGAGCGGGATCGAGCCGAGCGAGCTCGGCTTCGTCATGCATGGGACGACCGTGGCGACCAACGCGATGCTCGAGGCCAAGGGAGCGCGCGTCGGGCTCATCACGACCCAGGGCTTCGGCCAGATCCTCCACCTGGCGCGCTCGCAGACGCCGGGGCCGCTCGCGGGCTGGATCATCATGGTCAAGCCGGACCCGCCCGCGGCGCTCGAGGACACTCGCGAGGCGAAGGAGCGGATGAGCGCCCAGGGCGAGGCGGTCGAGCCCGTCGACCGCGAGCAGGTGGCCGGCATCGTCCGCGACCTGGTCGACTCGGGCGTCGAGACCCTCACCGTCTCGCTCATCAACTCGTACGCGAACCCGGCCCACGAGCGGGAGATCAAGGAGATCATCCACGAGCTCTACCCCGACTTCCCCGTGACGATCTCCTCCGACGTGCTGCCGGAGTTCCGGGAGTACGAGCGGACGCTGACGGCGTGCATGAACTCGTACGTGCGTCCGCGCGTGGGGAGCTACGTCAAGAACCTCGAGAGCTCGCTGCGCGAGCTTGGCGTCAAGGGAGAGCTGAACCTCCTCCGCTCCGACGCCGGCCTCATGAGCGTGGCCGTCGCCTCCGAGAACCCGATCTACGGCATCCTCTCCGGGCCGTCGGGGGGAGTCGCAGGCGCCCTCTACATCGCGCGGAGAGCCGGGTTCGAGAACGTCCTCACGTTCGACATGGGCGGGACGTCGACCGACGTGGCGCTCTGCCAGAACGGGCAGCCCACGATCGAGCGGCAGACCGAGATCCCGTACGGCCTCGGCCTCCCGGGGGAGGTCATCCCCGTCAAGGTCCCGAGCGTCAACGTCCGCTCGGTCGGGGCCGGCGGCGGATCGATCGCGCACGTCCCCGACGTCACCGGAGCTCTCCGTGTCGGCCCACAGTCGGCCGGCGCGGATCCCGGCCCTGCCGCCTACGGACGCGGCGGCACGGCGCCGACCGTGACGGATGCCAACGTCGTCGTCGGCCACCTGCCGCCGCAGCTCCTCGGCGGCGAGATGCGGCTCGACGTCGAGGCGGCGAAGACGGCCGTGCAGACCATCGGTGACGCGCTCGGGCTCGACCTGCACCGTGCGGCGGAGGGGATCCTGGACATCGTCAACGAGAACATGGCCGGGGCGCTTCGCCTCGTCTCCGTCCAGCGCGGCTACGACCCGCGCGACTTCGCCCTTGTCGCATTCGGTGGGGCCGGGCCGATGCACGCGAACGCCGTCGCCCGGATCATGGGCTCGTTCCCGGTGGTGGTCCCGCTCGCGCCGGGGCTCCTCTGTGCAACGGGCGACCTCGTCGCCGACTTCCGGGACGAGTTCGCGCGCACCTTCATCCGCACGACCGACTCGGTGAGCGGCGAGGAGGTGCGCGGCATCCTCGACGAGCTCGGGGCCGAGGCGAAGGCCTGGCTCGAGCGGGAGGGCATCCCCGAGCCCGACCAGCGCCTCGCCTTCGACGTCGACATGCGCTACTACCGGCAAGGCTACGAGATCCCGGTGGACATCGATCCGACTCTCCTCGCCGGGAACGGGACGACGATGCTGGCGGAGCGCTTCAACCAGCTCCACGAGCAGTTCTACGGCTTCCGCATGGAGGGCTCGGCGTGCGAGATCGTCAACCTCCGCGCCATCGGGTACGGCAAGGTGCCCGAGCCGCATCTCCCGGAGGACGAGCCTGGCACCGGCGATTCCTCCGAGGCCGTCGTCGACGAGCACGAGGTCTACTTCCAGGGCGAATGGCTGCCGACCCGGATCTACGACCGGGCGAAGCTGCGACCGGGCCACCGCGTCGAGGGGCCTGCGATCGTGACCGAGTTCGACTCGACGACGGTCATCCTTTCCGGCTATGCGGCCGAGATCGACCGGTACCTGAACCTGATCATCAACCCGACGGAGGAGTGACGATGGACGGCGTCAAGGTCGCAGACATCCCGCAGATCGAGGTCGACCCGGTCACGCTCGACATCATCGAGGGGGCCCTGAAGAGCGCCCGCTTCGAGATGGACGCCGTTCTCTTCCGCACGGCGATGAGCCCCGTGATCCGGGAGCAGCACGACGAGTTCCCGATGATCACCGACCCCAAGGGCCGCATGGTCGTCGGCCAGTTCGGCTCGTACATCTCGGAGATGTTCGACTCAATCGACGAGCCGGTTCGCCCGGGTGACGTGATCCTCACGAGCGACCCCTTCAAGTGCGGCGGCTCGATCTCCCACATCAACGACTGGCTGGTGTGCCTCCCCATCTTCTGGGGCGACGAGCTGGTCGGCTGGGCGAGCATGTTCGGCCACCAGATGGACGCGGGCGGGCCGCTTCCGGGCGCCCTGCCGACGGGCGCGAAGACGATCTTCGGCGAGGGCATCCGCATCCCGCCGGTGAAGATCTTCCGCGAGGGCGTGCTCAACCATGACGTCCTCGACGTCATCCTCAACAACGTCCGCATGCCGGAGATGAACCGGGCCGACCTCATGGGCATCGTGGCGGGCTGCCGTACGGGAGAGAAGCGGGTGCTCGAGCTCTGCGAGCGCTTCGGCAAGGAGACCTACCTCGCCGCCTGCCAGGCTCTCCTCGATCGCACGTACAAGGCGATGGCGAAGCTCATCCTCGCCGCCATCCCCGAGGAGCCCCAGTCGTTCGAGGACTGGATCGACGACGATGGGCTCGGGAACGGGCCCTACAAGATGAAGCTGACCATCTGGCGGGAGGGCGAGCACGCCTACTTCGACTGGTCGGGGACCGACCCGCAGGCGATGGGCCCCGTGAACTTCTACCTCTCGGAAGCGATGTTCAAGATGTTCATCGGGGTCTACCTGATCATGGTCTTCGACCCCCAGATCCTCTTCAACGACGGCTTCTACCCGCTCCTGCACGTCGTCATTCCGAGCGGGAGCCTGCTCCACCCCAAGTTCCCGTCGGCCCTCGGCTGCCGGACGCACGCGCTGACGCGCCTGTTCGACGTCCTCGGCGGCGCGCTGGCCCGCAAGAGCCCGGAGCACACGACGGCGGCCGGCTACGGGACGAGCCCGTACATGCTCTACTCGGGCTGGGACGAGCGGGGCGAGTTCTTCTACCTGATGGAGATCTCCTACGGCGGCATCCCCGGGCGCCCGATCGGCGACGGCATGGACGGGCACTCGTGGTGGC
>Ga0268386_10003700_pt1 | contig 11170 bp, 11 predicted proteins | sample RVTome_15_FD_200260 | JGI IMG/M metagenome (GOLD analysis project Ga0268386, IMG submission 200260) | Soil microbial communities from uranium-contaminated site in the Upper Colorado River Basin, Wyoming, United States - RVT150D86... ... | reverse complement strand
TTGGGAAGGCGGATTGGGGACATCCACCTTTTGCGGCGCTCGGGAAATCCAAATGACCGTCCGGAGGCATCAACCGCTAAAGAGATGATGGATGTCCCGAATTGATGCCGCCGAATTGATGCCGAATTGATGCGGAATCGATGGATGTCCCCAATTGGACCCCAACACGTTGGGCGTCCACCTCAACCTGACGCTGATTGCGCCGATCGTGTCCGGTGTGATGCTCATGGCCTGCATCCTGCTGTGGCGGCCATTGCTGGATCGATCGGCGGACCGGTCCGTTGACTCTTCGGTTGACCATGCAGCTCGACGTCCTTACCCTTTGCAGCCACTCAACCTGAAGCGTGTGGGCCTGCTGGCGGCGCTATTGCCGATCCAGTTCGTGTTGCTTCGCTTCGGAACGCCGCACGGCCTTACCGACCAGATCGGAGTCGTGCTGACAATGCTGCAATGGTTCCTGCTGGGTCGGGCACTCGCGATGCCGGTCCGCGAGGACACTCGCTCGACTGCCGGGCGGCTCGTCGGCGATCGATCCTGAGCAGATACTACGGCACGAAGTACTACCAAAGAGCACAACGAGGGAATCCGGAATGAGACTTTTTGCAATGCGCTGCCTGGCGATGTCCATGTGCGTCTTCGTACTGGCGCTCGCCCCGTACGCGGCCGCCGCGTTCGAAGCTGCTCAGGCGGAAGACGTCGGCATGTCCTCGGAACGCCTCGAGAGACTGTTGCAGGAATTGCAGGAATACGTGGACGACAAGCGGCTCGCCGGTGCGGTCGTGCTGGTAACTCGCCACGGCAAGGTCGTGATCCACGAAGCCTTCGGGGAGCGTGACGCGGAAGCGAACTCGCCCATGCGAGGCGACACCATTTTTCGCATCGCTTCGCAAACCAAGGCGATCGTGAGCACCGCGGTGCTTATGCTGCAGGAAGAAGGCGAGTTGCTGATCTCGGATCCAGTCGGAAAATATCTGCCCGAGTTCACGCATACAACTGTGGCTGTCCCGCGGGATGACGGCTTCGACGTGGTGGATGCCGACCGTCCGATTACGATCCGCGACCTCCTGACCCACACCTCCGGCTTCGCCTACGGAACCGGTATCGCCAGCGACTTGTGGGAGGATGCCGGAATCCAGGGCTGGTACTTTGCCGATCGCGACGAGCCCATTCGTGAAACCGTCGCCCGAATGGCGAAGCTCCCTGCCGATACCCAGCCGGGTGAAGCCTGGGTCTACGGGTACAACATCGACATCCTGGGTGCGCTTGTCGAGATTGTCGCCGATCGGCCGCTCATCGAGTTCCTGAGACAGCGAATCTTCCAGCCGCTCGGTATGGCCGATACCCATTTCTATTTGCCGCAGCAAAAGCGTGACCGGCTTGCCGTTGTGTACTCAGCCACATCCGAGGGCGTTGTTCGAGCCCCGAAGGATGGGGCAAGCGGCCAGGGTGCGTATGTCGACGGTCCGCGAAAGAGCTTTTCGGGAGGCGCAGGCCTGCTTTCTACCGCGGGCGATTACGCGCGTTTCCTGCAGATGATGTTGAATGGCGGCGAACTGGATGGGCAACGCATTCTCAGTCGCAAAACCGTGGAATTGATGACGGTGGACCACCTCGGCAACGTCGAATTCGCCGACGGGGAAGGTTTCGGATTGGGCTTTTCCGTCCTCGAGGATCTCGGCGCCCGGGGTGAGCCCGGCTCCGTTGGCGAATACGGCTGGGGAGGTGCCTACCACAGCCAGTACTGGGTCGATCCGGCGGAAGATCTCGTGGTGGTCTACATGACGCAGCTTATTCCCGCAGGCAATCTGGACGATACCGCCAAGTTGCGCGCGCTGGTGTACCAGGCAATCGTGGACTGAAGCGCGGATGACGCTGGAATCCGCGCCGCCAACCGAAGTTACTAGAACCTATCTCAATATTCCCCGTGGCCGCATCGCGGCAACTGGGACCGCAACCCTTTGGGACGGCAGCCATTTTTCCGCAACTCCGCGTTGCCGCTCGCTTATGTAGAATGACTAGACTGCACTCGCGGCGCCTTGATTTGCGAAAAAATGGCCGCCGTCGCGACCACGGGGAATATTGAGATAGGTTCTAGTCCTTCGTGAGCTCCACGTACCGCCGTTGCATTTCCTCGGCAGACACGTCCTCGATGTGGTGCCCGATATTCCAGCGATGGCCGAACGGGTCACGGAAACAGCCTGACCGCTCGCCGTAGAACTGGTCCTGCGGCGGTCTTTCGAGCGTCGCTCCCGCATCGACCGCGCGCTGGATGATTTCGTCCGCGTTGTCGACGTGCAGATGGATGGTCACCGATGTTCCGCCCGTCTTCTCCGGGCCGGTTATGCCGTACTCCGGATATTCGTCGGACAGCATGAGCGTAGTGCCGTTGAAATCGAGCTCGGCATGACCGATGCGACCGCCGCTTTCCACGAGCCGCAATTTCTCGGTTGCCCCGAAAACTTCCGAGTAGAACTCCATTGCCTTTGCCGCATCACGCACGCAAAGATAAGCGAACATTTCCTGAACCATGGCAGTGTCCTTAGGCTTTTCTATTGACGACGGGAGGATCTTGAGGCCGCCGCTCCACCTGGTATTGAACAAAAATGACCTACTAGAACCTATCTAGCCTGTCGGTACATGATGCGAGGCTGTAGTCACGGCCCGGCGGTAATATTCGGGCGTAACGCCAGCGAACTTGCGAAATTCCCGGTTGAAGTGAGCCTGATCGCTGTACCCCGCACGCAACGCCATCTGAGCCCAACTGAAGGAAAGTGCGTCTTCGCCCGAACCACCGGAGCACCAGGCCAGCACCCGCTGGAGGCGCGAAACGCGGGTGTACACCTTGGGCGTCAGGCCGACGGAACGGCGAAACAGCGCGACGAAGTGCCGGTGGCTGTAGCCGCTGCGGCGAACCGCATCGCGGACGCTGCCGGACATGGCGAACTGCTCGAGTGCGCCGGCAACCGCGGGATGCAAGCCCCGGATCACCGGCAGCCGCTCGCCGAGAATTGTCTCGAGTTCCCGTAGCTGGCGGTCCGGCTCGCCGGCTTCGAGAAGCCGGTTGCGGATATTCGTGGCGGTTCGGCCCCACAGGTCCTCGAGCGTGACATGTCGCTCCGCAAAGTCGCTGGCAGGCATTCCGAACAGCATCTCGGCGGCGCCCGGCTTCAACTGGACGCCAATCGAACGAGCAGGTTGTCGCGTGACCTCCTTGCGGTACCACGAAGAACGGGCTCCTCCGACAACGCAGTAACCGAAGCACTCCACCGTGTTGGGGTTGCCGCGATCGACGAGACGTACGGGTTCATCGGACAGGCGAATCACCAGGTGCATGTCACCCGTCGGCAGGACGTTTTCGAATGCCGCCGTTTCGGGCGCGCCACGGCCGGAGAACCACACATCCCTGATGTATGGCCGCAAGCGCACGGCGGGAGCGCGTTTCAGCTGCATCGCAACACCCCGCCCCCACGTCACCGCCAATCTCCAATCGTCCCGCTCCGCCATGCCCGGAAGTATACGCGCCCGAATGGGGACAGCCATCGAACAGCCGCCCGCAAGGACACCCCGAATCGGTACACCCCCGAACCGGGACACCCATCGAATGTGGCGACCAGGCAAAAGCAAATCGGGACACCCACCCGCCACGCTTGCCGGCACTCTTCGGCGGCGTATGATTTGAGCCGCCGCGCCCGCAAACGCCGCGTGGCTGTCCCCGGAAGAGGAGGCCTCTATGCAGTCCCTGGCTCCCGTTGCCGCATTCTTCGCCTGCGCGGTGATCGCAGGCTGCGAACGCCCACCGGATGACCCGGCAGGCGAGTCGCAGGGAATGACGATCACCGGATCGCTGGCCTACCGTGAACGTATTGCCCTCGCGCCAGGCGGCACTGCCCGCGTGACGCTGATCGACACATCCATCGCCGACACCGCCGCGCCGGTGATCAGTTCCACCACGCTCGACCTGCAGGATCGGCAAGTGCCGATCGGCTTCGAACTAAGCGTGCCCGCCGCGGATATTCCCGAGCGCGGCCGCTACGCGCTGCGCGCCGCCATCCTCGACTCCGACGGCAACCTGCTCTGGACCACCGACACCGCCAACATGATCGAGCTCGGCGAACCGTCAATCGACGCCGGTACCCTGATGTTGACGAGAGTACGAACGAGCGCCGGGTCTGAAGATGCCGCTGCGGCGCAGCTGGCCTGGACGGCGACGGGCAATGAGCCCGGCTGGCGCCTGACGATCGACGGCGAAAACATGACGCTGCGATGGAACTACGGCCAGGACGAGGCCGTGTTGCCGCGTCCGGAATCGATGTTGCATCCCGGCGGGCGAAGCTACCTGTCCTCCGACGCCGCGCATGAACTTCGCGTCGACGTGGCCGAGCGCACCTGCCGCGACAACATGACCGGAATGCCCTATCCGGAAGAGGTAACGGTGAGCATCGACGGCAGCACGCTGTCGGGCTGCGGCGGTTCACCCGCATCTCTTCTCACCGGCGCGGAGTGGGTTGTCGAGGACATCGGCGGCAAGGGCATTATCGACAGGTCTCGAGCCACGCTGAACTTCGGAGAAGACAGCCGCGTTAACGGCCGTGCGAGTTGCAATACCTACGGTGCTTCGTGGAATTTGAGCGGCGAAGGCTTCACCATCGGAAAGGGCCAGGCAACGCTGATGGCCTGTTCTCCTGCGCTCGACAACCAGGAACGGGAGTTCCTGCGGCTGCTCGAGACGGTTCAGCGTTTCGACATCAGCGACGACGGCGCACTCGTTCTGCACGCCTCGGACGGAAACACGATCGTCGCAAGGCGGGAATAGCCGCGGACGGATGACCCTCCTCAGCCGAGTGTCACCACGGCTGTAACGAGCCCGCCCGCAAGCGCGACCGCAAGCACGCAACGAGACGGCGTCCACGTCGACCAGGCCCGCAACCGCCGCCATCGCATACACTCCGGCGTCGCCAAGGCTTTGCTCTATCACACGGCCGGCGATGAAGAACAACGACAGTAACAAGCCAAATACGAGCGCTGCTTTCAACTGCAGCGGATTACTGAGCTTGACGTCGTGCGCCACGTCGGCCGCCGGGTTGCGGAGAGTCGTCCAGACCACACTCGCGAGCGGCACGAGCGCCAGCACCGCGAATACCGGCCAGAGACCCGCCAGCAGCGACCGATTCACGACCGCGATTTCAGCCGCGACGCGTGGCGCCATCATCGCGGCCGCGAGCGCGATACCCGCGCCGAACAAATTACGGTGAGAGACTGCCGCGACCGAGCGGCGCGCATAGGCGACGGTTACCGCTGTGGATGAACTCAAGCCGCCGAACATTGCGGTGACATCAATCCGAGCCTGGAGCCGAGCACTTTCACGGCGAAGTAGCCGACGTAGGACAGCGCCGCGATCAGCACGACGAGCATCCCGATCGTGCGCGGGTTGATTGCATCCCACGGCCCCATCTGTTGCGCGGGCAACAACGGCACCAGCACCGCAGCGATGAGCAGGAGTTGCAGGCTCGCCATCAGCTCGTGGCGCTCCAGTCCCAGGATCACACTATGAACTTCGGTCTTCATGCCGAGTACCAGCGCCATCACGATTGCCGCCGCCGCGGCTTCGAAAGGCGCGCCGCGGACCGCGAGCGCACCGAGTGCGAAGGTCGCGATCAGTGCAACTTCCGTGGTCATCCCGAAGTCGTTGATGTCGCGGGATGTCATGACATAGACGCCGATAACGAATGCCCCGACGACCAGCAGGCCGGCGGCGAGAATCGCGTAACTGCCCGGGTTACCGAGGGCGGCAAGTGCGCCTCCGAGCAGCCCGACGATGGAGAACGTCCGCACGCCCGCCGAAACCTGCCCGCCGGGCGCGAGTCTGCTTGTCCAGCCGCGCTCGACGCCGACGATGAGGCCTACGCCCAGGGATATGGCGAGCCGATGTAAGAGCGGTTCGTCCAACTAAAAGTTAAGAAGTGGCCGCGAGAGGGGTTATCTTGCAGGGATTCCGGCCGCGCCGCCAGATGCTTCGAGTCGTTTTCGTTGCAGAAGCTTGCTGCCGGGTGCCCAACAGCAGCGAAGGAGCAAAATATCTTTCGACGAACTCCTACCGGTCGTTCCACCACTCGATAAACTCGTCCAGATCGATGTATCCGTCGTCGTCGCTGTCGATCTCGTTGAAACCGACCCTTGCTTCGGCTTCCCCTACGTTGGCCTCCAGCGCGTTCAGCATGTTCACGAACTCGGGAAATTCGATCATTCCGTCCTTGTCCGAATCGTTGTAGTCGAAATTCTCCGTGAGTTCCTCGAATTGTTCGCGCGTCAACGCCATCGGGGGAATCCTCTGTCTAATGAGACTGCGATGATACCGTCGGGGACGTTGTAGCGTTCACGAATAATGAGTAATGACAGCCGGGCGCACGCTTATGTTACGTCGGCCGGTCGCGGGGGGGCGATCGCGCCGCCGATCATTGCGCCGATCAACAGGCCGATGCTCGAGATGAGGGCCCAGACGCCGAAGGCGAGCCCGGAGAGAAATCCAAGAACCGGGGCGTCGAGGATTGCCAGCAGGACCCAGATGCCGATTCCCGCCGCGATGGCCGGCAACAGCGCGGCGCCCAGGCCGCGCTTGACGGATCCGGCCTTGTAGCCGCCGACGGCGCCGCCGATCAGTCCGTTCAGGGCCGGCAGGAAGAACAAAAGCATGCTGATCAGGACCATCCAGATTGCGGACACAACCAGCGACGTATCTCCTCGGTCTGCCATAGCGAACTCCTTAAACGAAGTTCCCCCGTGACGGTCATTATAGCGGCATCAAAGCTGGCAAACGTACAACCTGACGTCCTGCTCTCCTTCGTGCAGCGATACCATCCTCTCGAAACGGAAACCAAGCTTGCCGAGCAAACGGATGGAACTGTCATTGTTGCCGTTCACCAGCGCAGCGACGCGAGTAAATCCGAGCCGGTCCCTGGCATCGACCATCACAGCCTCGACAGCTTCAGTCGCGTATCCCCGTGACCAGTATCGTGGCAGGAAGGCGTAGCCGACATCCACGTCGTCCAGGAATTCCCGCTGCAAAAGCCCGCAGATGCCGATCGGCTCGCCGCTCGATTTCGATTCGACGCAGTCAAGACCGAATCCATGCGCCGCGTAGCTGGCCTGCGGTCCGAGTTCGACGTAGCTTTTCGCATCTTCGCGAGTCCTTACCTGCTTGTCTCCGATATGCTCGAGGAATGATGGTTCGTTGAGCAGTTCCAGCACGAAATCGTCATCGTCCACCGTCAGCGGTCGGAGCTGCAGTCGTTCCGTCTGCAGGTTCCTCATACGAGGCGCAGTCCGCCGGCCTCTTCCGGCGGCATCAGAGTTCCATCAGGTCCGACGCCACAATGATTTCGCCGCCGAAGTGCGGCCGAACGGCGTCGACCCACATCTGCTCGGTGACGGTTGCATCATCGCCAGGAACGAGATGCGAAAGTACCAGCGTTTTCACGCCGGCGGCGGCCGCCACGCGGCCGCAGTCCTCAGCCGATGTATGACTGTCGATGATGTGCTGCTTCAACGTGCTCGCGTTGGGGACGCGCGCAACGAGACGATCGACCGCCGGCAGGTAAAGCGCCTCGTGTACCAGGACATCGGCGCCGCGCGCGAGCTTTACGAGATCATCCGAGCGGTTCGTGTCTCCGGAAATGACGATGCTGCGGTCGGCGGTCTCGAAGCGGTAAGCCAGCGCCGGCGTCACCGGGGGGTGTTTTACGACGGCACAGGTGACCTCGACATTGTCGTCGCGCATGACGGCGCCGGGTTCGCTCAGCTCGTGCGCATGAATGAGCGGTACCAGGGGGACCCGGCCTTCATCGTCAATCCGGGTGTCGATGTCGTACGCATTCATGTCAAAAAACAGTTGCGTCATCTCGCTGAGCGGCGGTGGTCCCCAGGCATCCACCCTCGTTTTGAGCCCACTCGCCCAGGACAGCAGCAGCAGGTTTCCATAATCGGCATTGTGATCCGAGTGGTGATGGGTAATAAAGACGTGGCGCAGCGCCTGCAGCGACACGCCGGCGATTGCAAGCTGGCGCGCCACTCCGTCGCCGCAGTCAACGACGTAGAGAACACCATTGACGATGATTGCCTGCGCGGTCGACATGCGCGCCGCTTTTGGCCGTGGGCCACCGCCCGTGCCGAGCAGGATCAGCTTCGTTTCCCAGGGTAGGGCATCGCTGGGACGCGGCAGCATTGCAGCAGCGGTCCACCCGGCCGCGGCGGAGAGTAGCCCTCGGCGATTAATAAGACGACTCAACGGGAATTGCACTCATCGTGGCCGGTCAGCTTTCCCGCAAATATCCCCAGGTGTGCAGCCTGTCATGGTCTTCGAACCAGCGATCGCCGATGTCCTTGCGGTAGTACATGTTCGGTATGAGGATATTCGAAACCCGCTGGTACGCCTGCGATTGCGCCTGTTTCACGGAGCTGCCCTGGCCCGTGACGATGAGCACCACGCCGGTATTGCCGGTGATGAGCCATTCGCCGTTGACCAGCTTGACGTCCTCGATGTGGATGCCCTCGAAGTTCGGGCGCCGGAATATGACCACCCGGTCCTTCGAGTTTGCCTCGAACGTTTTCGGGTCGTTGTAAGGAAACGGCGGCACGACGATGCGCACGCCAATCTGGAAACCGCGCTTAAACTTGAAGGACTTGAGCGTTCCATCCGCCATTCCGGACAGGAAGTCGGCAATCGGCATCGACAAGCTGTCGGCCTGGATGCTGATGGTCGGATAGCCGAAGCGCGCCGTAAACTCGAGCGGGTAGATACCTTGTCCGTTGACGATGCAATTGACGTCGATGTAGCCGACGTAGCCTTCGGCCGCGAGACGTTCCTCGAGTTTCGCGAGCGTGGCCTTGAAGATGCGGTTCGGCCCGCTCCAGTACATGCAGGTGCCCATTTCGCCCGTCGATGGCCCGATATCCCCGGGGAATAGCAACTTGTGTTCGAAGTTGACGTTGATCGGCTGCATGAACTCCTTGCCGTTGAAGAACGCGCCCACCGCGACCTCGACGCCGCGCACGCGGCGCTGCAGCTGGAACACCTTGACGGTGTCCGAGTACACGGCCTTGTACGACTGCAGTACGTGAATCACATCCTTCCCGTCGTCTTCCCTGCCGACGAACAGCAGGCGCTTGATGTTCTGCGCCTCGCCGCTCGGCTTGATGACGTAGGCGGAAGGGTTCTGCTCCACGTAACTGATCGCGGAGTCGAAATCCGTGAACTCCTGGAACGGGATGATGGAAACGCCGTGCCGCTTCAGTTCTTCCTGGCCGAAGGAACGATCGTCTTCCAGCCGGTCTGTGTAAGCCGTGCCGCCGACGACGTGCTTGCCGTCCGCGCGAAGCTGCTGTGCTTTTTCCCCCATACCCAGCACGTCATCGAACACGATGACATCGGCCCACTCGATGTGCGGTTCCCAGGCATCGACCTTCGGCACGAAGCCGTCGCCGATGCTTTTCTCCGATTCGCTCTCGATGAAATACCTGACCTCGTGGCCTTCCCTGGCGACCTGCCAGGCGATGTCACTGATCAGCGCGCCGATAGAGACGAACAGGAAGCGCTTTTTTTCCTCAGCCATGAGTTTGGCCCGTCGCGTTGGTGGGCAGGGAACCCGTTTGCATTATGCACTGCGGCCAAGGCATTACAACGTCAGCGGTGCCTCTAAAGAGAAGCCGGGTCTCCGTGCACGACCTGTCCCTCGATCATCGTCATCAGCACACTCGTCTCCGAAATTTCCCCGGGCGGAATATCGAACAGGTTCCGGTCCAGTACGATCAAGTCTGCGTACTTCCCGACTTCTATGGACCCCGTTTCATGCTCGCTGGTGTTTACGTACGCGGCGTTGATCGTAAACGCGGCCAGTGCCAGCGGCAGGTCGATGCGCTGCTCGGGCAGGAACGGCTCGTTCGTTTCTCCCGCCGAACCCATGCGGGTAATCGCAGTTTCGATCTCGTGAAAAGGGTTCGCCGTCGAAACCGACCAGTCACTGCCGAACGCGATCATCCCGCCGTTGCGATGCACGCTCGCGATCGGGTAAAGCGAGCGGGTACGTTCAGGGCCGATGAACGGAATCGTGAGATCGGTGATATAGCTGTCGGCAAACGCCCAGAGCGGCTGGAAGTTGGCGACCACACCGAGATCGGCAAACCGCGGAACGTCTTCGGGATCGATCAGCTGGAGGTGGGAAATGTGGTGCCGGTTACCCAGGTTGCCGTTTTGGACGAGCGCCGCTTCGACGGCATCGAGCGACTGGCGGATCGCGGCGTCGCCAATCGCGTGGAAGTGCACCTGGAAACCCTCCACGTCGAGCGTGGTCACCGCGGATTTCAAGGCTTCAGGTTTGACCATCGGTATGCCGCGCATATCGCCCTTGCCGACGTACGGCTCGAGCATCGCCGCTGTATAGTTTTCCATCACGCCGTCCTGCATGATCTTTACTGTCGTCGCGCGAACGCGGCCTTTCGTGTACTGCTCGCGGAGCGTCTTGAACTGCTCGATCTGCTCAACGCCGCGCTCGCGGTCCCACCATTGCGAGCCGACGACCCGCAGGCTCAGTTCGCCGCGATCGTCAAGTGCTCGATAGGCCTTCAGATCGTCCTCCTCCACGTTCGCATCCTGTATCGAGGTAATTCCGTAGTTGTTCAGCATTTCGATGGCGTACTGGAGTCCTGACATGCGCGTCTCCAGGTCGACCGGCGGCGCGTGCCCGCGAACCAGCGAGATCGCGCCTTCCTGCAAGCTGCCCATCGGTTCACGGCTGCCCGGTTCGCGATCGATGATGCCGTCGACCGGATCGGGCGTGTCCGTGGTAATGCCGGCTATCTCCAGCACCTTGCTGTTTACCCATGCCGAGTGGCCGTCGGCGGATGACAGGAACACCGGCCGATCCGGCACGATCTCGTCGAGCAGCTTGCGGCTCGCATGAGCTCCGGGACCGAAGACCGACATCGACCAGCCTCCACCCAGAATCCATTCCTCGTCGGGATGTTGCGCGGCGTAGGTTTCGATGGTTTCGAGGTACTGCTCGAGCGTGCTCAGTCCATTCAGGTCGCAGGCAGCTGCCTCCATGCCGCCGCCGATCGGGTGGATGTGCACATCCTGGAATCCCGGCAGCATCATGCGGCCACCGAGATCGATCACCTG
>Ga0268386_10003699_pt1 | contig 11170 bp, 10 predicted proteins | sample RVTome_15_FD_200260 | JGI IMG/M metagenome (GOLD analysis project Ga0268386, IMG submission 200260) | Soil microbial communities from uranium-contaminated site in the Upper Colorado River Basin, Wyoming, United States - RVT150D86... ... | reverse complement strand
CGACCGTTCGCTCCGTGTTCGTGATCGGACCGGACAAGAAGGTCAAGGCGATGCTGACCTATCCGATGAGCACCGGCCGCAACTTCGACGAGGTGCTGCGGCTCCTGGATTCCTGCCAGCTGACCGCGAAGCACAAGGTGGCCACCCCGGTGAACTGGAAGCAGGGAGAGGACGTCATCATCGTGCCCGCGGTGTCGGATGCCGACGCCAAGCAGGCGTACCCCGGCGGCTGGAAGGCGCCGAAGCCGTACATCCGGATCGTGCCCCAACCGCGATAGGGAGGTCAGACGCGCAGGTCACAACCGTGTCGGCCGCGTTCTGGCGAGTCGAAGCGCCGTGGCGGCCAGGCGCTCCAACGGCAAGACTTGCTCGGCCGCGTCCAGAGCGATGGCCGCCTTCGGCATGCCGTAGACCGCCGAGGTGGCTTCGTCCTGCGCCAGCGTGCGGGCCCCCGCCCGCCGCATGGCGAGAAGTCCCCGGGCCCCGTCATTGCCCATGCCGGTCATGATGATGCCAATGCCGCGGGCTCCCGCCGTCTTCGCGCAGGAGCTGAAGAGGACGTCCACCGACGGGCGGTGCCGCCGCACCGGGGGGTCTGAGCTGAGCACCACCTTGTAGGTGTCGCCCTCGGGCGCCAACCGCATATGACGATTGCCGGGAGCGAGTAGCGCGCGCCCGGCAACCACGCGGTCGCCGTCGCCGGCTTCCCGGACCGAAATCGCGGTCAGCCCGTCTAACCGCTCGGCGAAGGCCCGCGTGAACTGCTCGGGCATGTGCTGAACGATGACCACGCCGGGGCAGTCGATGGGGAGCGCGGAGAGGAACAGGAGCAACGCCTCGGTTCCGCCGGCCGAGGCTCCCAGGGCGATGATCGCCGACGGGTCGGGCACTTGATCGGGGATGCGCCCAGGCATGCGCGGCCTACTCGAACAGGGTGATCTCGCCGTACTTGACCGCCGGAGCTGCTCGAGCCTGCTCTTCGGCCCGGACCGCGTGGACACGTCGCACGCGCTTCACGAACGCGCGTCCGTCTTGGGTGTGGAAGTGGACGTGGCGAGCATACCGGCCTCCGACGTCTGCGCTCACGACGGGGATCTCTTCCTCCTTGAGAAACGTCCTGATGAACTCGACGTTCTGGCGAGGGACATCCACGACCGGACCTTGGACATCCAGCACATTCGCGCCTCCGAATACTTTGGCGATAAGCCGGCGGCGGTCGCCACCGGCTTTCATGATCGCGCCGATGAGGAGATCCATGGCGTGAACGCCGAACCGCCCCGCGTCGTCTCCGTCCCCGTTCCCCCCGGGAAGCATGAAGTGGTTCATCCCGCCCACGCCTCGTACTGCATCATGCAGGCAGACGGCGATGCAGGAGCCGAGCAGGGTCTTGACCACCATCGGCTGTCCGCTCGCATAGACGCCGCCGATGTAGATCGTGACCTCACCGGTTCTCACGCCCGCGCCCCGAGGACGCGACGCACCGTGTCGCGGAGCTGGTCGGGGCGGAAGGGTTTCACGAGCCAGCCCGTGGCCCCGGCCTCTCGCCCCCGCTGCTTCATGGCCTCGCCATCCTCGGTAGTCAGGACAAGAATGGGCGTGGAACGCTCGCGAGACCGGGCTCGAAGGGTCCTCGTGAACGTGAGGCCGTCGATATCCGGCATGTTGACGTCGGTGATCACGAGATCCACCGGCGTGTCCTCCAGCGCGGTCAACGCCTCGCGCGCGCCGGGCGCTTCCACCACGCGATAGTCGTCAGCCAGGAGAGCGGCTCGGATCAGGGCGCGCACCGTCTTGGAGTCCTCAACGACGAGGATGGTCGCCGGCATGGTCGATCTCCTTGTGGTAGATAGTGCCGCTGATGTGCCGTAGCCCGCTGACCGTTCCATGCACGCCTTCGGAATGGCCGAGAATGAGGATGCCGCCGTCCTTCAGGAAGCCAAGGAGGCGCCCGAGCACGCGTTGCTGGGTCGGCCGGTCGAAGTAGATGAGCACGTTGCGGCAGAAGATCACGTCAAAGCGGGTCCGGATCGGCCAGCCCTCTTCCACGAGGTTGATGCGTCGAAACGTCACGAGGCCGCGCAGCGCCGGGCGCAGTCGTACGAGGCCGGTACTCGCCCCGCGGCCCCGCAGGAAGTGGCGCCTCACCACGGCCGGCGGAATCGGCCGGACGTCCTCAAGGTCGTAGATACCAGCGGCGGCGTGCTCGAGGACGTCGGTGTTGATGTCCGAGGCGAGGATCCGTACGTCCCAGCCGGTCGCGCCCTTCAGGGCGTCCGTGAGCGTCAGGGCGATCGTGTAGGGTTCTTCACCGGTGCTGCAGGCCGCGCTCCAGATTCGGATGATCCGTTGCCCGCCGGCGGTGGCCTTGCCGAGCGTCTGCGGCACCCACCGCTCCGCAAGGTAGGCGCAGTGGCGGGCCTCTCGAAAGAAAGCCGTCTTGGTCGTCGTCACCGCGTTGACAAAGCGAACGAACTCCTCACTAGTTGGGCCCTGCTCGTCCAGGACACGGCGGTAGTCGCTGAAGGTCGTGAGGCCGAGGGACCGCAGGCGGCCCCCCAAACGCGCTTGGAGCAGCGCGCGCTTGTGCGGCCCCAACGTGATGCCGGTGCTCGTGACGATCAACCCGCTGAATGTCTCGAACTCTCGGTCGGAGAGATCGGACCGGATGGGGGGCAGGTGACTCCCGGTCAAACCAGATGTTTGGGTCCTCCGGGGGAAGGCAGTCTCCGTCCGCGAGCCCCGCTGACCGCCGATCTGGTTCAATTGTCGCCCTTCGCAAACGCCGAGCCGTTCCCATCCGCGGCGACGCTCGCCACCCCCGCGCCGCGAACCGCGGTGGCGCGTCCCAGCCCGATGAGTCCCGCGACGTCGAGGACGAGGCTGACCCGGCCGTCGCCCAGAATGGTGGCTCCCGCGACGCCGTCGACCTTCCGGAAGTGAGCCTCCAGGCTCTTGATCACGACTTGCTGCTGGCCGAGCAGAGCATCCACGAGCAGAGCGGTGCGCCGCTCCTCGTTCTCGACGACTACGATCAGCCCCTCGGTCGGGTCCTCGCTCAATGCGCGGACGCCGAACAGCCGATCGAGACGAAGCAACGGCAGAGTCTCCCCGCGCACCACGATCACCTCGCCCGCGCCCTCGATCGCGTGGACGCTTCCGCGGATGGTGCGGATCGACTCGACGATGCCGGCCAACGGCAACACGTACACTTGGTCGCCGACCCGCAAGATCTGGCCGTCGAGCAGGGCGAGCGTCAGGGGCAGCTTTATGCGAAACCGGGTACCCCGTCCGGCCTCGCTCCGGATGGCGATGATTCCCCCCAGGGCTTCGACATTTCGCTTGACGACGTCCATCCCCACGCCTCGCCCGGAGAGCTCGGTGATCGTGTCGGCGGTCGAGAACGCCGGGCGGAATATGAGAGCGAACACGTCGTCATCGCTCGGGTTCTCACCGGGCGCGACGAGTCCCTGGGTACGTCCTCGGCTCAAGATGCGATCGCGGTCCAGGCCGCGCCCGTCGTCGCTCACCTCGATGTAGACGCTGCCGCCCCGCTGACGCGCATCGAGCCGCACGCGGCCGATCGGGGCCTTGCCGGCCGCTCGGCGAGCGTCGGGGGATTCCAGGCCATGATCGATGGCGTTCCGGACGAGATGCAGGAGCGGGTCGCCGATCTTTTCGATGACGGACTTGTCCAGCTCTGTCTCCTCCCCCACCAGCTCGACGGCGACCTGCTTGCCCACGGTCTCCGCGAGGTCGCGCACGAACCGGGGGAACCGGGCGAAGAGCGTCCTCACGGATACCATCCGCACCGCGAGGACGCTGTGGTGGAGCTCGCGAACGTGGCGGTCCATGTGGGCCACCGACTCCTGGACCTTCACGATCCCGGCGGGTGTGAGATCCGTCGCCACTAGCGCCAGCATGGATTGAGTGGTTATCAGCTCACCCGCGAGATTGACGAGACGATCGACCTTGTCCACGGCGACGCGGATCACGGTAGCTTCGTCGCGGTCGCTCGCACGCCGGCGCGGCTCTTCGGCCGGGCCGGCGGTCACCCGGTCGAGCGCGGGGTCCGATGCGACGCTGAATGCTCCCGGCTCGAGCCGGGGAATGAGGCCCCCCTCCGGCTCCGCCCGAGGCGTTTCCGGCGGAGCTATTTGAGCCAGCAGGGCGTTGATGGTCGCCTCGACTCTCTCGACCGCCTCCGATGCCGTCGAGGTCGAATCCGGCCCCGCCTCGATGCGACCGACCAGATCGCGTAAGAGGTCACCGGAAGCGAAGAGCGCCCCGATCACGTCGCGCGTAACCGAGAGAGCGCCGGCGCGGATCTGTTGGAGGAGGCACTCCAGGACGTGCGCGCACCGGGAGATCTCCGGGAAGCCCATCATGGAGCTGCTGCCCTTGAGGCTGTGGGCGAAGCGGAAGACGACGTCCACCGCCTCCGCGTCTCCTGGCGTTTGCTCGAGCCGGAGGACGCCGGCCTCGAACTCCGCCAGTTGCTCGGTGGTCTCTTCAATGAAGAGGGGGCGGAACTCCTCGTTCAGGGGACTAACCTCGTCTCATGTGACGCGGGTCGGCGCGAACTGCGCGTCGCTATCCAGTAGCTTCGCGACGTCCAGCAACACGAAGAGCTTCTCTCCGGCGCGGGCAAGGCCGCTCACGAGCCCGGCCTCGGGAGGAACCCCGATCTCCGGCACCGCCTGGATCTCGGTCGCGGGAAAGTTGCGGACGTCGGTCACCGCGTCCACCACCATGCCGACGATCTTCGCCCCCACCACCACCAGGACGATCACGGTAAACCGGCTATGCTCGACCTGCGGGAGCCCGAACTTCACCCGCAGATCGACCACCGGGACGACCGTCCCCCGCAGGTTCATCACTCCGGAGAGATATGCCGGCGCGTTCGGGATCGCCGTGATCGCCGACTCGCCCTTGATTTCATGGACGGCGAGAATCGGGACGCCGTACTCCTCCTCGCCGAGGCGGAAGGTCAGGTACTGCTCGCTCGGTGACGACCCGGCGGGATCGCTTGAGGATTCGGCGACTTGTCCCATGGCCGGCTCGCCCTCAAAACTCCTCGAACTCCGGGTCCGATGCCGCCGTCGACCGTTTGCCGGGCCTCCCGGCGATGAGCGTCGGCTCCGGCGGTTTGGGCCGGTCGCCGTTCCCACTCCGGACGAGCGCCGACTTGGGCCTCGGGCGCCGAGTGGCCGGAACTCGTTCGGCGCCGAGATGGGGCTCGGCTTCCGCCACGCGGAAGCGCTGCACCAACTCCTGGAGCTCGCGAGCCTGCCCGGTGAGGTTCTGGGCGGTCGACGACAGCTCCTCGGTCTGCGCGGCGTTCGACTGCACCACCTGGTCCATGAGGGTGACCGCGCGGTTGACCTGCTCGATCCCGCGCGACTGCTCCTCGCTCGCGGCCGCGATCTCAGAAACGATCTCGGTGACCTGTCTCACCCCGGCCACGATCTCGCCCAGCGTCTGCCCCGACTTGTTCACGAGCTCCGATCCGTCGCGGACCTTCTGCACCGAGTCCTGGATGAGCCCCTTGATCTCCTTGGCCGCCGCCGCGCTCCGCTGAGCCAGGCTCCGCACCTCGGTCGCCACCACCGCGAAGCCACGGCCCTGCTCGCCGGCGCGAGCGGCTTCGACCGCGGCGTTGAGGGCGAGCAGGTTCGTCTGAAAGGCGATCTCGTCGATCACGGTGATGATCTCCGCGATCTTCTTGGACGCCGTCGAGATCTCCTGCATCGCGGTCACCGCCGCCGTCACGACCTCCCCGCCCTTCTCGGCCTTCTCGCGCGCCCCGACCGCGAGCTGGCTGGCCTGACGGGCGCTGTCGGCGTTCTGCTTGACCGTCCCGGTCAGTTCCTCCAGCGAGGCCGCCGTCTCCTCCAGCGACGCGGCTTGCTCCTGCGCCCCGCTCGCGACCTGCCCGGAGGCCGCCGAGAGCTGCTCCGAGGCCGCCCCGACCTGCGAGGCGGCGGCTCGGATCTCCTGAACGAGTCCCTGGAGATTGTCGAGGAACCCATTCAGCGCCCCCGCCAGCCGGCCCACTTCGTCATCCGAGCTCACCGCCAGGCGTCGGGTGAGATCGGCGTTGCCGCTCGCCAGCTCGCCCAGCTCGGCGGCCGCCCGGAGCGGCCGCACGAGACGTCGCGCGATCCCCAGGTAGATCGCGACCCCGGCCAGGAGCGCCAGGATGCCGAGACTGCAGATTTGCCACACCGTCCGTCTCGCCTGCGCATCGACCTGGTCCGTGGAAACCCCGATCCGGAGCACGCCTACGGAGGTCTTCTGCATCGTGATCGGGGCGGCGACCTCGAAGAGCGATCCTGAGCCCGGCACCGGCCGCCTGACGAAGGCGGAGGCCCGAGCCATGGCGCGCTCGAAGTCGGTACGGGTAAGGACCTGGTGCTTGAGGGAAGGGTCGGTGGTCGCCACCGCCTTGCTCTCGGTACTGAGCACGGTGATATAGGTCACGTCCGGATCGGCCTGCTTCATCTTGTCGACGAGCTCTTGCAGCCGGTCCACCTCGCCCATCGCGAGGGGATCGGTCAGGGCCGCGGCAAGCGTGGTCACAAGGATCTCGGCGCGCTTGTCCAGGCTTTGCTCCATCGCCGAATGGGTGCTTCGAATGGAGACGAACCCGAGCAGGGCGATGGTCCCGATGAGCACCACCGCAAACGGGATCGTCAGCTTGGCGGCGAGATGACGTCGTAGGGATGCGATTCGGTGGAAGATCATGCCGGTGCCCCCCGTTGCCGTGCTACTTCTTGACCAGCTTCCAGTCCGCTACGATGATCGGCTGGCCATCTCGCAGGATCGTGTAGTAGACGGCATCGAAGGCATGGTGTCGAGTGGAGCTGTAGGTCGCCTTCATGCCGATGCCCAGGTCGAAGTCCCGGATTCCCTCGATCGCGGTCAAGAGCTTCTCGCGGCTGAGATCCCGCCCGGCCCGCTTCAGCCCCTCGACCAGCACGATCGCGTCCACGAAACCCTCCAGGCTGACGAAGTTGGGAGTCGCCTCCGGAAAGTATTTCTTCAGGGCCGCCATGTACTGAGCCACCGCGGGGAGATCAGTCCGGATCGGCGGAGGCACCACCTGGGTGATGATCACCCCGTCACCGTCCTTGCCGGCCGCCTTCGCGAACGCCTCGGTCCCCACGAAAGACACCGTGAGGAACTGCGAAGTCCACTTGTCGGCCCGGGCGCGCTTGACGAACTCGGCGAGCGGCGCGTAGGTCCCCACCATCACCACCGCCTCTGGACGGGCCGGCTTGATCTGTTCCAGGCCCTTCGCGACGTCCATCGTGTTCCGAGGGAAGGTGCCGAGGGCAACCGGTTCCAGGTTGTACTTCCTGAGGGCGATCTTGACGCCTTCGAGGACGGCGACCCCGAAGGCGTCCTCCTGATAGAACACCGCGATTTTCTTCATCCCGAGCGTGCCGACCAGGATATCGATCTGCGCCCGCGCTTCGTCGTAGTACGACGCGCGGACGTGGATGACGTTGCGCCGAACGGGCGTTCTCAGGATCTCGGCCCCCGTGAAGAACCCGATCGCGGGAACCTGGTGCGCTTCGGCCATGGGGACGACCTTGGCCCCGGTGGGGGTGCCGACGAAGAACCCCATGGCGAACACTTTGTCGTGCTGGATGAGCTGATTCACGCACGCGATGGCCTTGACCGGCTCGTACCCGTCGTTGCGTGACACGAGCTGGATCTTCCGGCCGTGCACGCCGCCCTGACCGTTGACCACATTGAGATAGGCGCGGGCACCGAGCACCGTCTGGGTGCCCAGGAAGCTCGCCGGCCCCTCCAGCGCGGCGCAGGAGCCGATCACGATCTCCGTGTCCGTCACCCCGGGATCCGCCCCCGCCGGGCAAACGGTCGCGGTTAGGACGACCATCGCCATCAGGAGTCCCGACCGAAGCATGTTCATAGCTCGCTCCTTTGTGTGTCGTACCGCACGCTCGCGTGATCGGCGAACTCGTCGCGCCTTGTTTCAAGTCGCGAGGTTGGTGAGATCGTGGAAGCCCTGGTGGTTGGATGGTCCCGCTTCATCGAGAAACCGGTCCTTCTCTACTAGCCGGGGGGGAGAGGCGCACGATGCTAATCTCGTGGCCTCGTCGTCTTCGCGGGTGGGCCGTGAGCCCTAGTCTGAGCCAGCGCCGATCAACCACAGGCAAAAGGTGCACGTTCAGTGCCAGAGCCTCAGCGTCACCCAAACAGGCACTTGTGATGAGTCACGGTCGTGATCGTGCCAGGCGGCGTCCTTCGGTTGCCAAAAAACGTAGTGGGGAGGGACTTGCTTCTCGCTGAACCGCCGCCCGTCACGTCCGCGGAGGGTCGGCCCCTAGGGTGCGCGTATGCGCGCCGAGCGGCGCCTCAGCCGGTGAGACGATAGACCCGGGCGGCGGTGTCGTGGAACAGCTGGGCCTTCTCCGCCGCCGAGTACTTCGACGTCAGCCGCTTGAACGAGTTCCACAGCACGGTGTAGCTGCAGATCACCGCGTCAACCGGGAAGTTGGACTCGAACATGCAGCGGTCCACGCCGAACTTCTCGATGGTGTACTCGTAGTGGGGGCGCGTCGCGTCCGCCAGCTCCTGGCTGGACGCCGGGCGGGGGCGCTCGTGCCAGCCGAAGCCGTTGACTCCATGTTGATGCCGCCCAGCTTGGCCATCACGTTGGGGCAGGAAGCGAGCTCGCTGATGGAGGCGCGCCACTCCGCGAGGACCTCGCGCGCCCGACCCGCGTAGGAGCCGACGCCCACCGGCCCGCCGAAGTGGTCGAGGATGATCGTGGTGTCGGGGAAGGCGCGCGCCAGCGCGGTGACGTCGATGGTCAGGGCGAGCCAGTCGTGACTCTTCTTCCGCGCGGTTACGGCCGGCCGCGGTTCCGGTCAGGCCTTCAGGTACTCGAACCAGAAGCCGTTGCCCTCGCGCACGACGCGGCCGAAGGAGGGCGTGGGGAAGTGCGAGGCGCACACCAGCACGTCCTGCTCGCAGTAGCGCTCGAGGAAGGCGCGCCGCGTGGCCGCGGCCTGCTTGGGGTCGAAGTCGGGCCGCGGGACCCACGCGGTCTCCTGGAGCTGGACCGGGGAGTGGATCAGGTCGCCGGTGATCACCGCGTGCTGGCCGCTGGACGTGACGTGCACGCTCATGTGGTCGGGGGTGTGCCCCGCGGTGGATTCGAAGCGGACCTCGTCGTCGATCGCGAAGTCGTTTCGCACCATCTGGGCGCGGCCCGCTTCCACGATGGGGATCACGCTGTCCGCGATCTGGTTCTGCGGCGTCTCCTTGTGCAGAGCCGACCAGTAGGTCCACTCCTTCTCGGACATGACGTACTTGGCGTTGGGGAAGGTGGGCACCCAGCGGCCGTTCTCCCAGCGCGTGTTCCAGCCGACGTGGTCGTTGTGGAAGTGCGTGGTCATCACGAAGTCCACCTGCTCGGGCCGCACGCCGGTCTCCGCGAAGCGCTTGAGGAACTCGCCGCTCGACGTCATGTTCCAGTTGGGCCGCGCCCGCTCCTTGTGGTCGCCCACGCAGGTGTCCACCACGATGGTGTGGTGCCGCGTGCGGAGCAGGAACGACTGCATCGGGAAGACGAGGCCGTTCACGCCCGTGTCCATGGCCCAGCCCGCGAGCCGCTGCCGGTAGGGCGCCCACTGCTCGGGCGTGATCGTCGGGAAGAACTGCCCGGCGTCGTAGTCCGGGCGCTCGGACTCGATGATGCGGTTGATGACGACCTCACCGACCTGGCGCTCTAGCATGGGGCGTGGCCTCCTTGAGCCCGCACCATAGGGCGAGCGGTGATCGGTGTCAACACGGGAGCGACCTCTCACGAGTCCGTTCATGCATGGTCGGGCTAGCGCCGCGCGGCCGGCTGGGCGAGCACCTCGGCCGCGGCCTTCTCGACGGCGGTGCCCTTGAAGAAGTCGGGGTTGACCTCGCCCCAGAACCGCACCGCGTTGCCGAACATGAAATCCCGGAAGTCGTCGTCGGTGAGCCGTCCGTGCTCGACCAGCTCGTAGGCCTCGGGGACGACCGCGGTCATGTCCGGCACGTCGAAGTGGCCGATGTCGGAGCTGAAGATCGCGTTGAGGCGCGCGCGCATGGGGTTCGCACGCGTGTCGAACGCCCAGGCGTTGGCGGGGTCGTCGGCCTCGCACCCGAAGTAGAAGCGCGGCACGAACAGGTCCCGGATGTCCTGCTTCGCCTCGATCCGGCACCGGAAGTAGTCGTCGACGTCCTCCACCCCGCCGGTCAGCGTGGAGCTCGAGTCGCCCTCCAGCCCCTCGCCGCGCCGCACCGCCTCGATGACCTCGGGCCGGCCGTACTTCTGCGCCAGCTCCAGCAGCCGTCCCCGATCGAGCTTGCTCGGGTGCGTCGCCTGGATGGCCTGCCCGTTGCGCTTCTCCCAGTGGCCGATGAGGTCCGCGTAGAGCATGCAGGCCCAGCCCACCCCGCCCTCGAGGAACGCGAAATTGAGATCGGGGAACCGGCGGGTGACGCCGCCGAAGAAGATCGCCTTGGCCACCGCGTGGCCCGCGGAGGCGAAGTGACCGATGTGGTTGTAGCAGAAATTCGACGGCGAGTTGCGCAGGAGGATGGAGCGGGCGCCGTTGTGGAAGCTCGGGGCCAGCCGGAGCTCGCGGCACTTCCGCCACACCGGGTCGTAGTCGTGGGGGCTGTCGATGCCGATGACGTCGTACCACTCGACCAGGCCCGCCGCGTCGGGCCGCTCCTCGGCCAGCGCGGGCACCGGCCGGCGCATGAGCCCGCCGACCATGATGACCTTGTAGCCGAGCTCCTTCGCGGCGAACTCGATCTCCTCGATGGCTTCCTCGGGCGTGTACATCGGGATGATCGCGGCCGGGATGACGCGGTCCTCGAGCCCGCGGAACTGGTCGGCGGCGAAGACGTTGTAGGCGCGGCAGATGGCCCGGCGCAGCCGCGAATCCTGGAGCCGGTGGTAGCTCAACCCGGCGGTTGGATAGACCACGGAGAAATCGATGCCGAGGTCGTCCAGCCGCTCGTACATGAGCCGCGGCAGCATGGCGGTCGCCCGGTCGAGCACGTTCTCGCACGGCGAGGACCAGAACGCCTCCTGCCCGACCCGGCGCCGGGCCCGCTCCGCCACCGTCATCTTGAGCGCGTTGGGCACGCGCTG
>Ga0268386_10003697_pt1 | contig 11172 bp, 5 predicted proteins | sample RVTome_15_FD_200260 | JGI IMG/M metagenome (GOLD analysis project Ga0268386, IMG submission 200260) | Soil microbial communities from uranium-contaminated site in the Upper Colorado River Basin, Wyoming, United States - RVT150D86... ... | reverse complement strand
CGCCCTGCCGCTGACCGTCACCGAGTTCCTGATCCTGCACTCGCTGGCGCGCCGGCCGGGGCACGTCAAGACCCGCCGCCAGCTCATCGAGGACGGCTACCCGCACGACACCTACGTCTCCGAACGGACGATCGACAGCCACATCAAGCGGCTGCGCAAGAAGCTGGTCGCCGCCGCCCCGGCGAGCGACCCGATCGAGACCGTCTACGGCCTCGGCTACCGCTGGCGCGAGGGCGAAACGGGGAGCGCCGCCGAGGCATGAGCGCCTGGCGCGAGCGGCTGGCGCGCGGGGCTTCGCGGCTGTCGCTCCGGCTGCTCGCGTTCAACGTTCTGCTGGTCTTCCTGCCCGCCGCGGGGCTGCTCTACGTCGGCACCTACGAGCGCCAGCTCCTCGAGTTCCAGGAGCGCTCGATGGTCCAGCAGGGGCGGCTGCTCGCCTCGGCGCTCTCCGGCCAGGGCGACCTCGACGCCGCCGACGCCGAGCGGGTGCTCGTCCAGCTCGACCGCCGGGTCGACGCCCGGCTGCGGGTGATCGACGTCGAGGGCAAGCTGGTCGCCGACTCGAGCCTGCTCGGCCCGCGCCGCGAGCCCGGCGACGAGGTTCCGCCGCCGGAGGGGCCGCGGACCAGCCTCCTCTACCGGATCGGCACCGCGCTCAACCGGCTCTACCGCGCGATCCGGCCGGTGCCCGCGCCGCCGTCGGTCGAGGCCGGCCTCTACTCCGCCGCCGACCCCGACGGCCGCCTCGAGGGGCGGGCGGTGCGCGAGGCCCTGGCCGGCCGCTACGGCGCCGACGTCCGGGTCGGCGCCGGCCCCTCCGGCCGCGCCGTGACCACGCTGCACAGCGCGATCCCGATCACCGACGGCGAGCGGGTGGTCGGCGCCGCGCTGGTCTCCCAGTCGACCGCGCGGGTGCTCGCCGCGCTGGCCGCGGTGCGGCTCGGCATCTTCCGCGTGTTCCTCGCCTCGGTGGCGGCGGCGGTGGTGCTGACCCTGATCGTCGCCACCACCATCGCCCGGCCGCTGCGCCGGCTCTCCGACGAGTCGCGCGCCCTGGTCGATCGCCGCGGCCGGCTGCGCGGCCGCTTCGCCGGCTCGGTGCGCCGCGACGAGATCGGCGACCTGGCGCGCGCCCTCGCCGAGCTGACCCGCCGCCTCGAGGAGCGCTCGCACCTGACCGAGTCGTTCGCGGCCGACCTGTCGCACGAGTTCAAGAACCCGCTGACCTCGATCCGCAGCGCCGCCGAGATGCTCCCCGAGGTCGAAGACCCGGCGGAGCGCGAGCGCTTCCTGGCGGTGATCCAGCGCGAGTGCGCCCGCCTCGAGCACCTCCTCTCCGCCGTGCGCGAGATCAGCGCGCTCGACGCCGAGCTGGAGGGCGAGCTGGGCGGCGGCGGCGGGGCGACCGTGCGGCTCGGCGACCTGCTCGCCGCGGTGGTGGAGGGCTACCGCCTGCGCGCCGCCGCCGACGGCGACCGCCCGGCCGCGATCGCCCTGAGAGCCCCCGCCCGGCCGTTCCCGGTCGCGGTCCCCGCCGAGCTGCTCTCCCAGGTGGCCGAGAACCTGATCGACAACGCGGTCAGCTTCTCCCCCCCGGACGGCACCGTCGAGGTCGCCCTCGACCGCGACGACGGCGAGGCCGTCCTCACCGTCAGCGACCACGGCCCCGGCATCCCCCCCGAGCACCTCGACCGCGTCTTCGACCGCTTCTTCAGCTACCGCCCTGGCGACATCGACCGGGGCGACCCCGCCGCCAAGAACGGCCACACCGGCCTCGGCCTGGCCATCGTCAAGGCGGTGGTCGAAGGCTGCGGCGGTTCGATCACGGCAGGGAACCAGCCCGAGGGCGGGGCGCGGTTCACGGTCCGGCTGCCGCTGGCGGGGTGAGCCGATGAGATCGGGACGGCTCGCCCCCACGACATCGACCGGCAGGCCCATGCCGCCGGTCAATCGACTCGAAGGATCGAAGCCGGATCGGTTCGCGTCGCACGGAACGCCGGAAGCAAGACGGCCGCGAACGAAAGGACGAGCAGCGTCACTGCAACGGCTGTGAAGGTCACCGGGTCGGTGCCGCTCACGCCGTAGAGAACCCCGGCGATGGCGCGAGAGACTGCCAGCGCCGATGCAAGGCCGAGCACTGTCCCGACGGCGGCGAGCAACGCGGCCCCCTGCAGAACCTCGGCCATGATTCGTCCAGGACCGGCTCCCAGGGCCGTGCGCAAGCCGAGCTCCCGCCTCCGAGCGGCGACGCTGTAGCTCACGATGCTGAAGAGTCCGCTGAGCGCCAGGACCAACGCGAAGAGGGCGAAGAAACCGATCAGCCGCCACTGGAACCTGGCAGGTGCGATCTCGGCCTCGACGACCTCGTCCATGCCGATGACTTGCCGCAGTGTCAGCTGCGGATCCAGATCGGCGACCGCCTCTCGGATCGATGGAACGATCGCCCCGGGCGGTCCACCGGTCCTGCAGAGAAACGAGGCGTAGTAGCTGTTCGTCTCGAAGGGGTTCTGGGGAAATGGAACGTAGACCGCCGGCCCCGCCTCATGCGAACGCCGATGGCGCACGTCGGCGACCACCCCGACCACCGTCCTCACCGCGTCCTCGCCCCCCAGGATCTCGATGAGGAGCTGACGGCCGAGCGGGTCGTCGTCGGCCCAGAGGCGCTCCGCCAAGGCTCGGTTCACAATCGCGATCGGGCGGTCCGATCGATCGTGTGCCGCGAAGGACCGGCCCCGCTCCATGCGCACACCGAGCGCACGGAAGTACCCCGGAGTCACCGCCTCGAAGCTGGTCGGAGGGCCGCTCGAATTCTCGCGCCGTGCCGCAGCTACGTCCGGGAGCCGCACCGGAACCTCGCGGGTCGCGCTCTCGGCGAGGGGAGGCGACAAACCCACTCCCACCCTCTCGACCCCCGGAATCGCGCCGATCCGCTCTTCCAGGAGAAGCAGGAAGGCCGTTCGCTGTGCCGGGTCGGGATACCGGGCAGGAGGTAGCCAGACCCGGAAGGTGATGAGCCCATCCGGTCGAAAGCCGTGTTCGATGCGCGAAAGCCCCGCGAGACTGCGAAAGACCAAGCTGCCTCCGACGAGGAGAAACGCTGCAATCGCCACCTCCGAGACGACCAGGCTGCCGCGCAGCAACCGAGACCGAGGCGCGGCGGTGCTGCTCACGCCGCCTCGACGAAGGGCGTCGGACAGCGTCCCGGGACCGAGCTGCCAGAGCGGCAAGACGGTCAGCATCGCCACACTCACCACGACGAGCCCGAGCGCCGACACGGCGGCCCGCGCGTCGACCCCTACCTCGTCGATGCGCGGGATTCCCGCCGGGGCCATGACGAGCAGTGCTCCGATCACGCCCTGGGCGGCGAGGAGGCCGATCGCGCCGGCGAGAACGGAGACCAGCAGGCCCTCGATCAAGAGGTCGGCGGCTAGAGCCCCCAACCTGGCGCCGAGGGCGGCTCGAACCGCGACTTCGCGAAGTCCATCGAGAGCACGGAGCAGGAAGAGGTGGGTCACGTTGGCTCCGGCGGCTAGAAACAGCAGGCTCACGGCGGCGAACAGAAGCGTCAGAGGCGCCGAGACATCTCCGACGACCCGGTCTCGCAGGGGAACGACGACGACCTCTTCCGTCGCCGCTTCCGACCCGGCATCCACGGCGTTGCCGGCGTGCAGAGCGCCGATCTCAGCAGTGGCCTCGTCGACCGATACTCCGGGGCGGAGCCGTCCGAGAACCTCCAACAAGCGAATCGCACGGTTTTCGAGAAGGCCGCCGAGACCCGGGCTCAACGGGACCCAGAGGTCTGTGCCGGGTGGATGCGCAAGGCCGGGAGGTGCCACTCCGACGACGGTGTGCGGCTGCTCGTTGAGCCGCACGCGACGACCGATCACGTCGGTCGCACCCGCGTAGCGTCGCTGCCACGTTTCGTGGCTCAACACCACGACCGGGTCGGCGCCGGGCAGGTCTTCGTTCGGTGTGAAGAACCGTCCAGCGGCCGGCTCGAGACCGAGAACCTCGAAGAAGCCCTGGGAAACCCGGGCGACGGCTGCATCCTCGGCCTCCGCTCCTTCGCCGAGACTCACCGGTGCGAGATCGCGAGGAAGAGCTGCCAGCGCGGCGAAGCTCCGCGAGGCCTCTCGCCATTCTCGGAACTCGGGAAACGAGACGGTCGTCGCCTCGTCGGGGTACTCCGCGCTCGTCAGCCCGACCACGACCAGCCGCTCGGACGCCGGATATGGCAGCGGTCGCAGGAGGACGGCGTCGATTACGCTGAACATCGTGGTGTGAGCGGCGATGGCGACCGCCAGCGTGCCGACCGCCGTGAGCACCAAGAGGGGACGTCGGCGAAGTCGACGGCAGGCAAGCCTGAAGGCGGACCTGATCATCGCTGGGCGGAGCGGAGCTCCACGTCGGCGGAGTGCCACGCCGCGCAGTCGTCGCGTTGACGAGCCGCTCGGCGGATGACTTGGACCGCCTGGGCGAGGTCCGTGGCAGTCAGGAGCCGCGACCTCTCGTGACATCCGTCGATCATGACGAGGAGCCGCGGAAGCAGCCACCAACCCTCGGCATCCCGGAGGGCGGACGGCATCAGGAGCAGGCATCGATGGACCGCCTCGGGCCTCGGCCCTTCCAGCTCCTGAAGACCGACCCACGCGCGCACCGAGTCGACGGCTGCACTCGCCGGAAGGGGCAGGCTTCCTCCCTCGAAGAAGGCGACGGCTCGACCGTAGGCGTCACGGGCGTCTTCGACCGCACCCAGCCGGGCCGCTACTTCGCCGACCATCGCCGCGGCGTGGCCCAGCGCCTCCCGCCGTCCGCTGCGGCGCGCGTCCTCGATCGCCTCGTCAGCCCGAGCCTCGGCCTCGGCATCGCGACCCTCCGCGGCCGCGATCAGCGCTCGCCAGAGCGCGACCTCGGATCGGCCGTCGGGGTGGTTCAGCGACGCCGCTGCCGCCTCGAGAATCCGCTCCGCGTCTCCGGTCCGGCCGCACCGACAGTACGTCGCCACCGCCGGCAGATCCGGGGGCGGCAGCTCTTCGGCCGCACCGAGGGAACGGTAGAGAGAGCGCACCTCGTCGTAGAGCGCCTCGGCTCGCTGCAGCCGGCCGAGCCGGTAGGCGTAATCCGCCGCCTGGAAGGCGAACCGATACTCCACGAAGGCGTCGCGTTCCTCCCTGGCGCTGGCCAGGCCTTGCTCCGCCCTCGACAGCGCCTCCACGAGCTGGTACCTCGCTCGATGGAGGTCCACCCACGTCTGGGCCTCGTATCGGCCGACGCCGGGATGACGCAGTTCGATCTCTTCGCCCCGTCGTCTCCACTCGAGCGCTCCCTGCCAGTCACCCGCCAGAAAGCAGAGCGTGGCGGAGCTTCCGGCGAGAAGGGCCTGACTGGCATCGAAATCGCGGGCGCGGGCTCCCACCTCGTTGCCCTCTACACCGCGCAGCCTGTCGAGGAGCCGGTAGCCTTCGAGCGTGTCCTGTCGTGCCAGACGCTTCTGCTTGCGGCGCATGGAGACGAGGCTGCGGATGTTCCGCGCCCACGCTCCCTGGTAGGCGCTGTCGAAGATCGAGAGGCGATCATCGGAGGCCGCGGAGACCGCCGCGTCCGCCCAGGTCGCGGCCGCCTCGACGTCGCGTCGGCGGCGACCGTCGGTGACCGCCAGTCGATAGAGGAGCGCACAGCGTACGTCGGGCCGGCGCTCGTCCTCCAGCGCTCGGGCGAACGCCTGGCGGAGAAAGTCCGCCAGCCGTAGATTGCCGTCCGAACCGAACTGCTGGTTGTGCGCCGAGAGGGCCACGAGGTGGTGCAGCTCCGCGGCCGCCTCCGGCTCCAAGCCGTCCACGTGCTCGAGGAACGCGAGGCCTAGACGGACCACCGAGCGAAACCCGAACGCGTGAAAGCGCCCACGCACGAACCGGCGGCCCCGATCCACGAGTGCAGGTTCCGGGCTGCCGACGGCAGCGCTGAGACTCGTCCACAGCTCCGTCTCCGGAGTCACCGAGGTTGAAGGGATCGGGATGGGAGCGAGGGCTTCGTTGCCGTCGTCTTCCGGCAACTCCACGAGCTCGGCCCCCGGAGCGCGCAGCAACGAGCACGTGCTTTCGACGACGTAGCGCGCGGGAAGCTCCCAACATAGGCCGCGCGCGTCGAGCTCCTGCGGCCGCGGGCGGCGCTCCCAACCGACGACGAGACGAGGAGTCGAAGTCCGCGCCAGTGTCTTCAGCACGACCACGCTTTCGCGGTCGAGCTCGCCGAGATTGGGCACCATGACGCGGAAGCCGCCGACCTCCAGGAGCTCGGCGAGCAGCGCAGCCCATGCCTCGAACAAGGGGCGCTGAATCGCCCAGTTGTGGGTCAGGTGGGACGTGAGACGGGCAGCGAGCGTGGAGTCCCGGCGCGGTGGGTCACGCCACGGTTCCAGAACCAGGCCGGCAGCCTCGCGATGGCGGTCGAGCACGTCCGCCACGATCTCTTCGCCGAGTTCGTGCCGCAGCTGCTGGACGACCCAGAGCGTGCCGGCCCAGCTCCACCGTGGCGGCTCGGCGGTCATCCACAGGGGACGATCCCGACGAGCCGCCGGAGCCTGGAAGCTACGGCGGAGCGCCCGGGAGGAGCCCCGGCGGACCTGAATGCGCGGCGTGCCCTCCATCGAAGCGGGTCGCTGGCGGCGATAAACGCGGAGGGGAATCCGCCTTGGAGAGCCGATCGGGCAAGGCGGATTCCCCGAGTCGTCTCGAATCGATGACCAGGCGCTCTCTACCCGCCAGGCGGGTACGACGGATGATGGCCAGTGCCGACGTGGTTCCCATCCTGGTCGTAGACCTCGAAGAGGCAGCCGGCACCCGAGACGTGCTGCAGATCCTTCTCGGGAAGCTCGACGATACGCTCACGCGGCTCGCTCGAGCGGACTGCGTCGGGGTCGAGGCGACGAAGCTTCATGGCGACCTCCTGGGGCCAGCATTGACAGTGGGGGCCCCGGCCGCGGCGCTGGCCCTTTCCTCATGCCGCTCCGGTGCTGATTCAGCTTCGCACACTCTAGACGATGATTGCTAAGAGATCAAGGCTGATCGTTGATGCCTGCGCACTGTGTTGCCGCTTTGCTACAGAGGTTGTCGTCCGTCACCGGTGGGCGGCTCTCTCATGCGGGCATTCGTTCGCCGGGAAGCTGCTCCGCGACGAGCTCTCCATAGACCCCGCCTCGGGCAAGGAGCTCGCTCGGTCGTCCACGCTCCACGACCACGCCCGCTTCCATCACCAGCAGCAGGTCGGCGTTCTTGACCGTGCTCAGCCGGTGCGCGATCACCAGCCGCGTGCAGTCGAGCTGCTCGAGCTCGATCTGGATCAACCGCTCGGTCACCGCGTCGAGGGCGCTGGTCGCCTCGTCCAACAGGACGATGGCGGGCCGGTGGACGAGGGCCCGTGCGAGCGCGATCCGCTGTCGCTGCCCCCCCGAAAGCGACGCGCCGCCGTCCGCGAGCGGGGTCTCGTAGCCCATCGGCATCGCCGCGATCTCCTCGTGGATGTGGGCGAGCCGCGCGGCTTCGACGATCCGGCCGAGCGGAAGGGACGGATCGGCGAGCGCGATGTTGCTCCGGATGCTGCCGCCGAAGAGGTACGGATGCTGCGGCACGATGCCGATGCGGCGACGGACCGAGCGCAGGTCGAGCTCGGCGAGATCGGCGCCGCCGTAGAGGACGCGGCCCTCGCCCGGCCGGTAGAGACCGAGGAGCAACAGGCCGAGCGTCGACTTCCCGGCGCCCGAGCGGCCGACGATCCCGACGAAGGACCCTGCCGGCATCTCGACCGACACGTCCCTCACCACGAGGGGAGCGAGAGGTGCATAGCGGAAGCTGACGTTCTCCAGGGTGATCCGGCCACTGAGGCGGTCGACCGGTCGGACCCGGCTCGCGTCCTGCTCCTTGGGCGTCCCGAGCACGTCGTCGATGCGTTCGAGGTAGCTCCCGAGGATCTGGAGCTGGAAAGCGACGGTGACGAGCTGCGAGAGAGGCGTCAGAAACCCCACGGCCAGAGCGCTCAGCGCCAGCATGGTGCCGAGGCTCAGCTCGCCGGCCAGCACCTGGGCGGCACCGTAGAGCAGGACGATCAGCGGGGAGGCGGTGAGCAGTGCGGCCAGGAGTGCATCGACCGCGGCGTTGAGGCGGCCTCGCTCGAGGCTGGCGTTGAGGACGTCGACGAAGAGATTGGACCAGTGCTCCACCGCGCGGTGCTCGGTGCCGCTCGCCTTGAGCGTCTCGACGCCCGAGAGCATCTGGACCTCGTAGGAACGGGCCTTCGCCTCACGCTGCAGAGACTTGGTCATCAGCTCCCGGTGCCGCCTCCGGGTCAACAGGAAGAGGAGCACGCGGGCTCCGCCGAGCATCAGCACGACGGTCGCCAGGCCGGCATGGACCCAGAACATCAGGACCAGGTAGACGGCGACGAGCGTTCCGTCGAGGAGCGCCGAAAGCGAACCCGCGGTCAGCAGCTCACGAATCGTGGCGTTGCTGTTGAGGCGCATCGCCAGATCGCCGACCGAGCGCTTCTGGAAGAACTCGTAGGGGAGATCGAAGAGGTGGTCGAGGAAGTCGAGGGTCAGCCGCGCATCGAGCGTGGTCCGGAGGTGCAGGAGGAGATGGTTGCGCAGGAGGCTGGTCAGAAGCTGGAAGAGGATTATCGCCGCCATGCCGAAGGCGAGGATGGTCAGCAGGTGCTGATCACCGCGTGGGACGACGCGGTCGACCACCGCGCCGGTCAGGAGCGGCACGGCCAGGACGGGCAGCTGGAGCAGGGTCGAGGTCGCCAGCACCCGGGCGAAGCGTCCGCTCTGGCCGCGGAGCCTGCGCAACAGCCTCCAGACCCCGAGTGCCGCGGGCTTGCCGCCGGGCGCGAAGTCCTCGCCGGGCTCGAAGCTCAAGACGACTCCGGTGAAGCTGCGTTCCGCGTCGGCCCAGGGGACCGACCTGCGGCCGGAGGCCGGGTCCACGACTTCGATCCCCCTGCGGCCGAGACGGTCGAGGACCACGTAGTGGTGGAATCGCCAATGGAGGATCGAGCCGCGCGGCAGGAGCCGCAGATCTTGCGTGCGCTCGACCTTGTACGCCCGACCGCGCAGGCCCAGCCACCGGGCCGCGCGCAGAAGGGAGACGGCCTCGGCTCCGTCGCGACCGAAGCCGGTCAGCTCGCGGACCTCGTCGAGCTTCAGGTGCTTGCCGAAGTAGCCGAGGACCATAGTCAGGCACGCGGCGCCGCAGTCGGCGGCGGCGGTCTGGGTGACTACCGGGATCCTCCGGCGTCTTGCCGTCAGCGCGAGGCGCCGAAGCGCGGGAAAGCGCTCCTCGCTGCGGGCCGTCGGGGCCGCTTCAGCCACCGGTCCCTCCCAGCGCCCGGGCGGCGGGCAGGAGCGCCTGGAGCAACGGCCGCTTGCCGAGCGGCACTTCGGCGGTCCCAGTCATGCCGGGATAGAGCCGGATGCCGTCGCCCGAGGTGCCGGCTGGAGAAGGCAGCTCGGCCCGGACCGCGACCACGCCACCGTGGAGGTCGAGAGCGTCGACGACCTTTCCTCCCCAACGCTCCCGCGCCTCGGCGGCCCCGACGATCTCGTCGCTGACCTCGGCGATCGCGAGCTCGCCCAGCGATCGATCGGAGCCTCGGAGCTCCACCCGGAGGGGCGTTCCCGGACGCAGCAGGGGCCGAGTCTCGCCGGGAAGGAGAACCTCGACATACGCGCGCGGTGTGCCGGTGACGACCACCGCGACCGGTTCTCCGGGCGCCACGAACCTCCCCGGGCGGACCAGGACGTCGGCGATCCGCCCGTCCCACGGCGACGGCAGGATCCGTTCGATCGTGGCGCCCTGCCCGACCGGGCGCAGACGCACCAGCGGGTCGCCGGCGGCTACCTCGCGGCCTGGCCGGACCTCGATGGAGACGATGGTCGCGGGCTCCGTGGCGGGAACCTCGTAGCGGCCTTCGACCCAGACGAGCGCGACACCCTGAGCGTACTCGGTCACCGTCGCGAAGGCCGCGGCCGCCAGCGCTCCAAGGGTGACGAGCAGCAAGAGGACGACGCACCATCGCATCCAACGAGGATCGAGGGCGAGAGGTGCGCCGGAATCGTCGCGCCCGGCCACGTAGTGCTCGACCGCCTCCCGGCGGTGGATTCGGAGCTGCGATTCGGTGAGGACTCCGCTCCCTCGCTCCAGCCCTCCTGCGACGGCCTGCCTGAGCAGCAGCCGGTGCAGCGCCGGCGCCACCTGCTCGGCCAGGAGTGAGTAGAGGCGGTCGTGGCGAGGCGTAAAAGGAGGATCCTCCCGATCTCGCACGGCGACCGCGACGGCGATCACCTCTTCGCCGGCAGAAAGGGGCACTGCGAGGAAGCGTTCTCCGCCCGTTCCGAGCGGGTCGTCCGCGGCACGCTCGAACCGGGGATCCTCGTCGAGGCGATCGAGGCGTACGGTGGAGCCGGTGCGCAGGACGTAGCTGACGACTCCGACGGCGGCGGACTCGAGACGACCCTCGTCCCCCTCGACCGGTGGCCCCGTGAGCGCCTCGCGATCGGACTCGTAGAGGAGCAGGTACGCACGGCGGGCGTCCACGACCTCGCCCGCGCTCGCCTGCCACAAGGCGGCGACGTCGTCGGGTTCTCTCTGGAGCTCCACCCGCTCGACGACGTGAACGAGGCGGGCGAGCTCCACCTGCTCCTCCCACTCCGAGTGCGCCTCCACCTTCCCTCCGATGGTCAGTCGGTTCCGCTCGAGTGCCGCGGCCACCACCGAGGCGAGCTGACCCGGCGCTGGAACGCCGGCCGAAAGAAAAAACACGCGGCCGGCCTCGACGAGGGGCGCGAAGGCCTCGATCTCCGCCCCGGCTCCGACGACCACCACCGGCGGACCGCCGTCGCCCTCGAGCGTCTCGCCCAACCGGAGCGCCATCGAGGTCGGCGACAGGCCCGGCCCGAGGCAGAGAACCGAGAACGACTCTCGGCCGCGGATCAGCGCCGCGTCGAGATCCGCACAGGCGACGATCTCGGTGCGTTCCCGGAGGATCGCTTCGACGGCTCGCGCCAGCTCTCGCTGCTCCGGCTCCGAGAAGCCGCAGAAGAACACCCCGCCCGCACGGCCGGCCCCGTCCCCCGCACCGTCTCGAACGCGGTCGTCAGGGATAACGCCGGACGCGCTC
>Ga0268386_10003695_pt1 | contig 11175 bp, 6 predicted proteins | sample RVTome_15_FD_200260 | JGI IMG/M metagenome (GOLD analysis project Ga0268386, IMG submission 200260) | Soil microbial communities from uranium-contaminated site in the Upper Colorado River Basin, Wyoming, United States - RVT150D86... ... | reverse complement strand
CTGGCCTGGCGCGCCTTCGGCTCCGGGGCCGGCTGGGCCGCGGCTCTCCTGGCCGCAATCGGCTCGCCGTACATGGCGCTCATGGGCGCCACCGGTCCCACGCCGAACTTCCTCGTCCCGGTGCTCGTTGGAGCGGTCGTCGCGATCGCCGGCGAGGCGCTCGGCGGCCGGCGCCTCGCCTCGGGGGCCTGGCTGGGCGCCGGCCTCCTGGCCGGTCTCGCCGTGTGGGACTCCGTACTGGCGGTGCCGGCGCTCGCCGGGGCCATCTTGGGCCTTGTCATGGCCGGGCTCCGGCCGCGTCCGGCGGTGACCGCCCGCTTCACCATGTCCGCAGCCGTCGGGCTCGCGCCCCTGGCGGCCGCCCGGCTGCTGGGCGCTTCGGCCTCCAGCCCCGTGACGGAGGTGCGGCCACGATGGCTCTGGGCGGACGGGACCGCCCACCTCGCCCACGCGGCCGCCGGTCTGCTGGGTCTGGAGGTGCCGCTGGTGATCGACGGGCCGGAGCGGGCGGTCCTGGCCGCGCCGCTGCGGATCGCCCTGGGGCTCGGTCTCGGCGGACTCGTGGCGGCAGGGCTGCGGTCCCGCCGTGCGCTCCCTTTCGCGGGGTGGGCCGCGGCGTTGTCCGCCGCTTTCGTCCTGAGCCGGCGCACCGGACCAGACGAGGTGCGCTACCTCTTCGGCCTGGCGCTCCCGGTGATCGTCCTGGCGGGCGGAGGCTTCGTGCGGCTCTGGCGCTCGAGGCCGGCCGTGGCCGCCGCCGCGGCGTTGGCGGTGGCCCTTCCCTGGACCGTGGGTCATCGGCTCCTCGTCCGCGCCTGGCGAGAGCCCGCGCACGCCTCCCGCGTCTGGCAGGTGCCCTCGCTGGACCCTCTCCTGGACACCTGCCGCCGCGCCGGCGTCGAGAGCGCCTACGCGAGCCTCCAGTTTGCGGGGCGGCTCACCCTCGAGTCCGGCGAAGAGGTGATCGCGAGCCAGGCCTGGAACGAACGCGTGCCGGGAGACCCTCTGCGCTTTCGGGACGAGGTCGACCTGGACCCGAACGCGGCGTGGGTGCTCTCGCCCCACCTCTCCAGGGGGATGCCGCGGGCCGGACGCTTTCGCGAGCTGCTGGGCGACATGGGGGGGGGCTGGAAGGAAGACCTCCCCGGCGAGGTGGTGATGTTCCGCCGCTTCCGGCCGCCCTACGACGAGGCCCGGCCGGTGCCCAAGGCCTCGGTCTCGGTCGCCACCCTGGACGGAACGGTCCTGCCGGCGGCTGCGACCGACCGCGATCCCGGCACAGGGTGGACGGCGCCCGTGGGCATCGCCCGTGGAACCGGGCTGGTGGTCAGGGCCCATCCTCCACGGACGCTCGCCGCGCTCGTTCTCCTGGTCGACCTCGAGGTGACTCCGCTCGGGGCGCCTTGGGTCGTGGAGGTGGAAGGACGGACGGTCGCGCAGGGTCCCGCCCCGCACACGCTGCAATGGGTCAACGGCGTGCCGCGCGCCGGCCGGCAAGCGCTGATGGCCGTCCCCCTGGCCGGCGCGCCGGGCGGGGAAGTGCGGCTCCTCTTCCAGGGGCCCGGTCCGCCGCTCCGGCTGGCCGAGGTGTTCCTCTATGGCCCGGACGAGGTCGCACTCGCCGCCGACGGCGCGGAGGCGGCCCGCTCGGCTCTCCAGCGCGCGCGCGCCGGCGACTGGGACGCGGCGGCGGCGCTCTACGGCGACGCGGTCCGCCGAGAGCCGCATCGCGCCTCCCATCACGCGGCCCTGGCGCGGAGCCTTTGGCGGGCGTCGCGGCGCCGGCGCGTCGACGTGGAGAGCCTCGACGACGGCGGCCCCGCCCTGGTTGGCGCCCGGCCGGCCGCCGCGGTCGGATCTTCCGCGGATCGGGGTGCCTCCGCGCGCGCAGGGCCGTGAGCCCGGCCGCCGCGCGCCGGTCGCCGGGTGCGAGAATGGAACCCCGGGGCCGCGGTTGCGTTTATCACGGTTGAAGGACGTGGACGGCGCTGCCGTGCGTCCGGGATGCTCGCACGCGCCCCCCGGGGAGGACCCTTTGAAGAATCCAGGAACGGCGGCGGTCCTGAGCCTGATCGTGCCCGGCGTGGGCCAGATCTACAACGGAGAGATCCTGCGGGGCATCTTCTGGCTGATCGTCACACCCGGCTTCTGGATCGGCAGCGGAGGCCTGCTCGGCTGGATCTGCCACGTCATCTCTGCCTGGACGGCCCACCGCCGCGCCGAGCACCTGAACCGAACCCGATTCACGGCGACCGCCTGAGCGCGCCGCGCGGGCTCCGGGCGCATCCGTGGCCGGCGCGGTGGTAACGTCGGCGGAGAGTCTTCTGGCGGGGAGGGCCGATGGCCGTGCCGGGCAGGAGGGACGTCGTCGCCCAGTGGGCGTTCGACACGCGGCCGCTGTTGCTGCGCTTCCACCTGTGGCTCGAAGACGTGGAGGTGCGGTGGCGGCGCGGGGCGGACCACGGCTACGACCGGTTCGACTTCGTCCCTCCGGAGATACGCCGCTGCCTGGCCATGACCGCAGCGGTGACGGCGCTCGGGACGCGGCTCTTCGCGCGCTTCGGCGAGGGCAAGGGGGCGGACAAACACACGCTCAACCAGGTCAAGAAGGACGCCGACGCGATCTCCGCGTACGTGACCAGCGAGGCGCTCTGGCACTTCAGCCGCAAGCTCCCCGAGAACCACGCCATCATGGTCTGCCTGGGCGAGGGACTGATGCCCAAGGCGGGCGAGACCCCGGAGATGGGTGCCAACCCCCTGCTCGGCTTCGGCCGCGTGTACGCGCGTCCCCACGTGGCGAGCTTCCTGGATGCCCGCGTGCACCGCCTGCTGAACGACCCCGCCTACGGGTGGCGCGGCTTCTACCGGAAGATGCGCGACCAGCGGATCCGGATCTGGGGCGCGGCGGTCGACACCCTGGAGAACACCTCCCGCTTCGCCATCGGCGAAGCAGTGGGGCCGATGACCGTGATCCACCTCTTCGACCAGCCGCTCGTGGTCACCAGGCCCTACGAGGCCTACATGGGCAGCCTGGCCATCCCCGGGCTGGTGGCGCGTACCGCCCAGGAGAGCTCGATACACCTCGACCTGCTCACGCCGCGCCGGAAGCTGGTCGAGGCGATCGAGCTGGCCGTTCCCGGCATCGAGCGCCGGCACATCCACGTCTGGACCCTCGCCGGCAAGAGCCGCGCCATCCGCCTGGGCCGCCTGTGGGACGAGTGGCGGGCGCTGGGCGTCCACCTGGTGGAGGATGGCTGGAAGTGCCCGAGCGGGCTGCCTGCCTTCACCGATTCCGGAACCTACGCTCCCATCCATCTCGTCGGCACCTGGAAGGACGACGGCGGAGCGCCGCACCTGTTCCTGTGCGACGGTTACGCCGCCTCCGCCGAGGCGCTCCAGGCGGCGAGCCTGTCGGAGGCGCTCGACGTGGACGTCTCGATGGCGCTCTACTCGCCGAGGTTCGAGCGGCCGATGGAGGACGAGTACCGGCTGATGCGGCTCGATCCCGATGCGCCGACCTTCGCGGGCGACCTCGCGCGGCTGATCGGCGAGGCCGAGGCGGGGACCGACCGGGTGGAGTACTACCGGCAGTGCCTCCAGGAGAAGGCCGCGGCCAACCTGCCCTCCGGCAGGCGGGTGGTACACGCGGACGACTTCTTCCCGGAGAAGAACTGGCGGGTGTTGGCGGCGACAGGCTACATCGGCGACGATCCGTACACCGGCCTGCCGGGGGTCGAGCCCCTGGGAGACGGCCGCTACGAGGTCACGACCCAGCTCGCCACCCGTGGGGCCGCGATGGCGATCCGCTTCGTCTTCCGGCTCCTGGAGCCGTTCGAGCAGGCGCGGCTGGTCTTCAGCCCGCTGCTGGAGCGCTTCATCGCCGGCGAGGACTACCGGACGCGCGCGGTGAAGATCTCGGACTCCGGGCGCATCCGCAACGAGCTGCAGACCCTGTGCTCGCAGGCCCTGGAGTACACGGACCACACGATCCGCGTCCATTTCGCCCGCATCGACGACGACGTGATGCTGCCGGACAAGAAGCGCGTCGTCCGCCGGGTGCTCGAGTGGTACAAGCGGAACCACCCCGTGTGGTTCTCGTGGCTGGAGATCGGGGACTGATCGGGCTCGCCTGAAGCTGGTCGGATGGCCAGCTCGACTGCTCTTCGGCGGCCATGGCACGCCTCTTACTCAGATGCGCGGCAGCGGGTTCCGGCGGAGCGCCGCCTCCAGCAGTCGCGCCTTCTGGACCTCCGCCTCCGCCCGGCCCGGCTGACCCCGCCGGCTGTAGACGTCGGCCAGCACGTAGTAGCCGAGCGGAGCCACCTCGGAGGCGGAGTCCACCGCCAGCCCGCGTTGGGCCAGGTCGGCGGCGTCCGGGAGGTTGCCTGCCTCCAGCTCCTCACGCGCCAGGAAGAAGTAGGCGGCCCCGAACTCCGGGGCCCTCTCGACAGCCGCCCGTAGCTCGCGCAGGTAGGCCCCGCGGTCGCCCTTCTCCTTGAGGATCTGCGCCAGGTTGAACCGTGCCTTGCCGTGGTCGGGGTAGGTGGCGAGCTCCTGGCGATACAGCTCCTCGGCCGCCTCCGAGTCACCCTTCAGCTCGAGAACCCGGGCCAGGTTGAAGCGCACGGTGCGCAGCTCGGGCTCCAGCTCCAGGGCCTTGCGGATCAGTTGCTCCGCCTGGTCCAGCCGCCCCCTCGCGAACGCGATGGCGCCCAGGCTGTTGTGCCCCGCGCCCATCGCCGGGTTGTGCCCGAGCGCCTGCTGGAACGTCTCCTCCGCCTCGTCCACGCGGCCGAGGTCTAGCAACAAGGTCGCCAGGTGATACCACGTCTGCGGGTTCCGGGGCTCGAGCCGGAGCACCGCCCGGTAACCCTCGAGGGCGGCCTGGTGCCGGCCCAGGGACCGGTAGAGGTTGGCCAGGTTGGAGAGCGCCAGCTCGTTTTCCGGCTGGAGGCCCAGGGCGGCCTTGAAGGAAGCGGCGGCGGCGTCGAGCCGGCCCGCGCGCCGCAGCCAGTTCCCGAGCGTCACGTGGGCGTCGACGATCCGGGGGTCGTCGGCCAGCACCGCCGACATCGAGGCGATGGCCTCCTCCAGGCGTCCGTCCTGCGCGGCCGCCTTGGCCGCGCTCATGCGCGCGAACAGCGGGAGCTTGTCCTTCGGGTCCGGCAGCACCGCCGCGGGATCCTGGTCCACCATGTTCCCCACGTAGCCGAGGGCGGCGAGCCTCTGCAGCGTGTCCGGGTCCATCTGCTCGCGTGGCGGCGCCGGTTGGAATCCGGTGCCCCCCAGGCGCTCGAGCCCCAGTCGCAGCTCCTCCGCGCGGGCGCTGTTGGCCTTGTAGATGTTGCGCGTCTCCCCGGGATCCGCCTGGACGTCGTAGAGCTCAGGCCGGGGCGCCTCGATGAACTTGTGCCGACCGTCGCGGAGGGCGCGCAGGTGCTGCCAGCCGAAGTGGTAGCGGGGAAAGTAGCTCTCGGAGTACGCGAGGTGCTGCAGCTCCGCGTCCGGCGTCAGCACCGCGCGCAGCAGCGACCGGCCGTCGATCTCGCCTGCGGGCGGCAGCCCCAGCAGCTCGAGCACCGTAGGCATGAGGTCCACGCTGGAGGCCTGCGTGCGGCTACGGCCCCGGTCGCCCCAGGGCGTGCGCACGATCAGCGGTACGGCCATGGTCGCGTCGTAGACGAAGTAGGCATGCGTGGACTCGCCGTGGTCGCCCAGGCTCTCGCCGTGGTCGGCGGTGAGCACCACGAGCGTCCGTTCCATCAGCCTCTCCGCCCGGAGCCAGTCCAGCAGGCGGCCGACCGCGTGGTCGGTGTAGGCCACCTCCGCCAGGTACGGCTGGCCGGGATAGCGGGAGGCGAAGGGCTCGGGCGGCTCGTAGGGCGTGTGCGGGTCGTAGAGGTGCACCCAGGCGAAGAACCTCCTGTCGCGCACGGTCTCCAGCCAGTCCAGGGCACCGTCGATCACCGCGTCGGCCTTCTTCTGCACCGTGCCCAGCGACACCACCTGGTACTTGCTCAGGTCGAAGTGGTCGTCGTAGCGCTCGAACCCCTGGTCGAGCCCCCACCGGGAATCCAGGACCCACGCCCCTACGAACGCGCCGGTGGCGTACGGCGGCGCCGGCGGCGGCCGCCGAGACCCAGGCCAAGGCTCCAGCAACCTCCCCGGCACCGCGTCCGATCGCCGCGAGCGTGGCGGCGGCGGTGGCGGCGGCGCCGTCCCCGAGCTCGGACCCGGCTGTGCTCAAGCAGGAACAGCCGACACCCGCGGCCGACTCGCCGTCGTTCTTCCGCTCTCCCAAGGGCATCGCCGCGCTGGTGCTCTTCGTCGGGGGAGTGGCCTTCACCTTCCACTCGATGGACAAGGACCGCATCCACTCGCCGGTCCGCTGAAGAGGGAGAACGAGCATGCTGACGCGCAACTGGCTGGTCTCTCTGGGACTGGTGGCGGCGCTGGCCGCGCCGGCGGCCGCTCAGTCGTTGACCGGGTCCGTCGAGGGCGTCGTCACCGACGAGCAGGGCGGCGCCCTCGCCGGCGCCACCGTGGTGCTGAGCGGCAAGACCGGCAGCCGCACCGCCGTCACGGATGATTCGGGAACGTATCGCTTCGTGGCCCTGGACCCTGGCGTCTACTCGGTCCAGGCGCACAAGGTCGGCTTCAAGCAGAAGAAACTGGAGAACCTGGCGATCGCCGTGGGCAAGCAGGCCCGCGTGGACCTGAGCCTGGCGGTGGGCGGCATGGAGGAAGCCGTCGACGTGGTGGCCGAGGCGCCGGTGGTGGACGTGAGCAGCAGCGCCACCGACAACGCGCTCTCGCAGGAGATGCTGTTCAACCTGCCCATCCGCCCCACCAACGCCGCGACGCAACTGCTGGACATCCTGCCCGGCGTGAACGACGGCTCGGCCTATGGCAGCGACGCCGACACCGCCAACGCGCTGCTGCTGGACGGCGTCGACACCCGGGACCCGGAGGGCGGCTCCGCCTGGACCTTCTTCGACTACAACCTCGTGGAGGAGGTGCAGCTCCAGGGCCTGGGCGCGCCCGCCGAATACGGGGCGTTCATGGGAGCCGTCGTGAACACCATCACCAAGTCGGGTGGCAACAGTTTCGGGGGCCTCTTCGACGTCTTCTACACGAGGGAAAGCCTGGGCGGCGACAACGTCGAGGCCGGGCAGATCACGCAGAACCCGGCGCTCTCCGAGCCCTCGGTGATCCAGAAGAAGCTGGAGACCACCGCCCAGGTGAGCGGCCCGCTCGTGAAGGACAAGCTGTTCTTCTTCGCGAGCGGCTCGCGGCTGAAGCTGACCCAGGACCCGAGCGGTCCCCGCACCATCCGCGACGAGGTGAGCCCGCGCTTCAACGTCAAGCTCACCTACCAGCCCACCGCGAACGACAACCTCACCGGGATGTTCCAGGCGGACCAGTACAACGTGATCGGCCGCAACGGCGTGCCCGCCCTGCTCACCACCGACGAGCTGACCAACCGTGAAGACGCCCCGGAGCTGGTCTGGAACTTCCAGTGGCGGCACCTGTTCGGCTCATCCAGCTTCGCCGAGGTCAAGTACACCGGCTGGACCGGGTACTTCGACCTCAACCCCGAGGTGGAAGCTCCCGGCCACTTCGACGCCGGCAGCGGGCTCTACTCCAACTCCCAAGGCTGGTTCTACTACGCCGACCGCGGGCGCCATCAGGTGAACGCCTCGATAACCCACCACGCGCAGGCGTTCGGACAGCACGAGCTGAAGTTCGGGGTGGAGGTGGAGCGGAGCCGCGTGCGCAGCCGCTACGGCTACACCAACGACCTCTTCTACTACGACTACGCGGCCTACTACCCGGTCGGCCAGTACACCGCCTACGACTACGGCTACGACGTGTCGGGCCGCAACCGGCGCGAGTCCGTCTACCTCCAGGACCGTTGGCGGGTCAACGACCGGCTGACCGTCAACCCCGGCGTGCGCCTCGACTCGGTGCGGGGCTTCAGCCCCGATCTGGACCGGCCCGTCTACGACGTCAAGAACGTGGCGCCCCGCTTCGGCTTCGCCTTCGACCTCACCGGCGACAACAAGACCGTGCTCAAGGGCAGCTACGGCCAGTACTACGAGGGGGCGTTCTTCCTGGCCTACAGCTCGGCTACGCCCGGCATCGAGGACTTCGTCCTCAACGCATACGACCCGGCCGGTCCCAAGTGCGGGCCTCTGGGCAACTGCTTCAGCGAGTACGATCGATCGCCCGCGGCCCTCTACCAGGTGGACCCGGACATGAAGCACCCCCGGTCGGACGAGTTCACGATCGGGCTGGAGCGGGCCCTGACCAGGGACCTCCGGTTCGCCGTCACCGGCATCTTCCGGGAGGACAAGAACCTCCAGGCGTCGGTGAGCCCCTCCGCGCGCTGGAACCCGATCCAGCTCGAGAACCCGCTGACCGGGCAGGGCATCACGGCCTACCAGTGGGCCAACCGGGCAGCCTCGGAGACGGACCTGCTGCTGACCAACCCGGACGGCTTCCAGTACCGCGACCAGGCGGGGAACGTGATCGGCACCGCCCGCTCGTTCCGGAAATACCGTGGCCTGATGCTGGTGCTCGACAAGAGGTTCAGCGACCGCTGGCAGGCGCGCGTCTCGTACGTGCTGTCCAAGGCGGAGGGGACGGTCGACAACTCTGGTTTCGATTCCTACGGGTCCAGCACGCTGTTCGAGTCGGCCAGCCGCGCTCTGACCAACCTGGACGGGCTCCTCAGCAACGACCGCCGGCACGAGCTGAAGGTGCTGGCAACCTACCAGGTGCCGGTCGTCGACGTCGGCCTCAGCGCCTACTTCCGCGGCCTGAGCGGCAGCACCTACCAGCCGTTCTACCGGTTCAGCTCGCAGGAAATCAACTTCCCCACCGCCAGCGGGCGGGAGCTGCTGCTGGAGCCGCGCGGCAGCCACCGTCTGCCGGCCCGCAAGCAGCTCGACCTCAGGTTGGAGAAGATCTTCCGGGTCGGCAGGGGGGAGGACCGCGTCTCGGTGTACGCCGACGTCAACAACGCCTTGAACGAGAGCACGGCGATCGACGTCATCACCCGCTACCCCGATCAGGCGATCGCCGGCATCGACGACCCCGTGGTCTTCGGGTCTCCCGCCACCCTGATCGCGCCGCGGCAGCTCACGCTGGGAGCCCGCTGGTCGTTCTAGGACCCGCGGAGCGTCCGTTCCGAGCCCCGGGGGCGCTCCGCCCCCGGGGTTCCTTGCGGTGACACGCCCAACGCCTCCCAGAGGTCCATATCTCGCCCTCCTCGGCCTTGTGACACCCGCCGGCCCCGGCCGGTTCCTTCCCGCCGTGCCCACGCGACCAACGTGAGCCCACGAGCGGGTCGACGCGCGCACAGGAGCCGACTGCGCGAGAATAGCCGGCACCCATGACCTCCGGCCGTCGACCGGCGAGCTCGACACCGCCAGGACGCGCCGCCGAGCGCCTGGACCAAGCGATCGCCGTGGGCGCGTGGCTCGAGCTGCTGCGTTCCCTGGTGCGGACGCCGAGCCATCCGGGCATCGAGCGACAGGAGGAGGCGGTCGTCTCGATCTTGCGCGACGCGCTGCAGGCCGAGGGCATCGCGGCCGAGACGGTCGAGGTCGCTCCAGGGCGTCCCAACCTGATCGCGCGGGTGGAGGGGCCGCGGCCGGGGCGGCGCCTGCTGCTGTGCGGCCACACCGACACGGTGCCGCTCAACGCCGGCGACCCCGGCTTCGCCTTCTCCGGCGAGCTCCGCGACGGCCGTGTCCTCGGCCGAGGCTCCTGCGACATGAAGGGTGGGCTGGCCGCGATGTTCGCGGCGCTCGTGTCCCTTCAGCGGACGGCCGCGCTGCCGGCCGGCGAGGTCGTCCTGGCCGCGGTGGTGGACGAGGAGATGCAGAGCCTCGGCACCGAACGCCTGGTGCGCGACGGCTTCCGGGCGGACGGCGCGGTCGTGGGCGAGCCGACCGCCAACCGGCTCGCCCTGGGGCACCGCGGCCTGGAGTGGCTGGAGATCGAGATCAGCGGCCGAGCCGCGCACGGCGGGCACCCGGAGGCGGGGGTGAACGCCATCGTGGCAGCCGCCCGTTTCGTCTCGCTGGTCGAGGAACGGCTGCTGCCCCGGCTGGCGGAGCGCCGGCACCCGCTCCTCGGCCCCCCCACGTTCAACCTGGGCACGATCGAGGGAGGCGACCAGCCCTCGACCGTGGCTGGGACCTGCCGGCTGGCCGTGGACCGCCGGACCGTGCCGGGCGAGGCGTACGCCGCGGTCGTGGAGGAGCTCGGCGAGCTGCTCGAGGTGGTGCGAGCAGGGATGCGCGGGCTGCGCTGGGACGTGCGCCGCGTGCCCGGCGGCATGGCCACGCTCGAGCACCTGCCGAGCGTCTGCGAGGCCGACCATCCCCTGGCCCGGGCTGCGGGGTCGGCCATCGCGAACGCGGCCGGGCGGACCGAGCCGGGGACCGCGTTTCCCGCCTGGACCGACGCGGCACTGCTCTCGAACTTCGCGGGGATCCCGAGCATCGTGCTCGGCCCGGGCGACCTCGCCCTCGCGCACACCCCGCGCGAGAGCGTCGCGGTGGCCGAAGTGGAGCTGGCGGCGCGGATCTACGCGCGGACCGCCGTGCTGTTCTGCGCCGAGGTCGCTTGAGGCTGCGCGTCCCCGGGGCCTTCGTCCTCCTCTTCGTCCTCATCGTGATGGCCGGCGCCGCCACCTGGCTCCTTCCCGCCGGCGAGTACGCGCGTGTCGAGAAGCGGGGGAGGCTGCTGGTGGAGGCGGGCTCCTACCACCCGGTGGAGGCGCGGCCTGCCGGCCTCGTCGACGTGTTCCTCGCCTATCCGCGGGGGTTGGAGGCGGTCGCGCCCATCGTCTTCTACATCTTCATCATCGGGGGTGCGTTCGGGGTCATCCAGGCGACTGGAGCCGTGGACGCCGCGATCGCGGTCGTGGTCCGGCGAAGCGGCGGGCGGGGTCCGGTGGTGGTCGCGATCCTCACGCTGTTCTTCGCGGTGGGCGGCGGGACGATCGGCATCGCCGAGGAGACGCTGCCCTTCATCCCGGCCCTCGTGGTCCTGGCCCGCCGGCTCGGCTACGACGACACGACCGGGGCCGCGATCGCGCTCGTCGGCGCGGGCGCGGGGTTCGCCGGCGCGTTCATGAACCCGTTCACGATCGGTGTCGCC
>Ga0268386_10003693_pt1 | contig 11176 bp, 9 predicted proteins | sample RVTome_15_FD_200260 | JGI IMG/M metagenome (GOLD analysis project Ga0268386, IMG submission 200260) | Soil microbial communities from uranium-contaminated site in the Upper Colorado River Basin, Wyoming, United States - RVT150D86... ... | reverse complement strand
CCTTCCTCGGCGCTGCCGCGGCGATGGTGCGGCAGGAACTCCTTGCTGCCGTTGATTCCCACCAGGTTCTTGAGCGCGCCGGTGATCCCCGCCTTCCTGTGCGTCTTGAGCTTGGGGAGGCCGATCACCACATCCGCCTCGAACGCGGCGCGGCACACCAGGTACTGATGCCGTCCACGTCGATGCGTCCGCGACAGTTCACGCGGGTCGTAGTTCGTGATCCGGAAGTCGTCTTCTCCCGACGACACCGGTTCCAGCAAACTGGTGCGGGCGAGGTCGAACCGGACGAAGCGCTCTTCGCCGCCTAACTCGGTGCGGACGCCCTCGCTCATGTCCTGGCTGGCCGCCACCGTCCTCCTGAAGTCGGCGACGGCGAGCGGGCACCGGACGGCTTGCCGGAACCTTCGGCTGACCTCGGGGGTGACGATCCGATCGAAGTCGCACAATTGGATCGGCGCGTCGCCCACCACGACGTGCCCCGGATCCGCCCGGGCCACCTCCCGGAGCACCGCGACGATCACGCTCGGATGGGTCACCAGGCATTCCGTCCCGTGGCCGGCCTGGTTGCGATCGAGCACCCAGTTGGGTTTGAGGAGCACCGTGTCCCCGGGCCGGATGAGATCGGCCAGCGGCGCGTCCGGCTGCCAGCGTCCGAGCCCCGCGGCCAGCAGCGCGTGGCGTACGAGCCGTTCCACGGCGTCCTGGTCGGCGTAGGCGTCGGCCACCGTCAGCTCATCGCGTCGCGGATGAAACGCCGCACCGACCCGAGCCGCCGGGAGATCGACGGCCGGCGCGTCGTCACGCCGCGACATCGCCGGATCCTCTCGCTGAGCCGCTGTCTCCGCGCCGAGCCCTCTCGAGGCGTGCCGCATCGAGCCGCCGGAGGTAGTCGGCCATCTGCGCCTCTTCGGGCCATGTCTTTCCCCGGTGCCAGACGAGGGTTCCCGTCATCGGGTCGCCAGGGGTCCCGTCGGCGTTGTCGTCGATGGTCCAGTGTCCCGGGCACTCGTGCACGGTCCAGCTCATGTAGGTGTAGCTGATCTCACCGACCACCAGCTCGTCGCCCTTTCTCATGATGTCGAAGGCGAGCGACTGCGTCCGGAGCCGTCGAGCGGCTTCGAGCGCCAGCCGTACGGCGGCGGGGTCGATCGCTTCAGGGTCGTGATCGACAAGCCCGCTTCCGCTGGCGCGAAAGTCGTTCGGACGATTGAAGCGGCGGAAGCCGAACGCCCGCCCGCCCACCACGGTCACGCGGATGTCGAACGCGTTGTCAGGCAGGAACTCCTGCAGGAGGACATAGTCGCGGTGGTATCCCCAGATCACGCCGCGCGGCCGGCTGTTCGCGGGCTCGTCGGGGTCGAGGCCGAAGACGCCCCGGCTCATCAGCCGCCTGATCCACTGCTCCGCTTCCTCGAACGAGCCGACGAGCCGCACGTTCTGCGACGCGGATCCACCGGCCAGCTTGAGCACGAGCGGATAGGTCTGGCGTCCGGCCCAGGCCAGCGTCGCGTCGGCATCGCTCCAGTGAACCCACGTGGCCGGCGTCGGGACGCCGTGTGCTTCGAGCAGGTACTTCTGCGCGATCTTGTCGTCGTAGTGCCAGCACGTCCGCTGGTCGGGATAGACGATCAGGCCGAGCTCACGTTCGAGAACGGGAAGGACTCGCCTGGCGACCTGGACCATGTTCGACCAGTGGCCGTGGCGCCAGATGAAGCCGTCGCAGCCTCGTACCTGGTCGATGATGTCGTGCCCGAAGATGTCGGCCCAGCGGACTTCGTGCCCGGCCTCCTCGAGAATGGCCGCGTACTTGGGCGACGAGGAATTGGCGCGCGGGCCGTCGGCGGCATCCCAGAAATCGGGGTGTATCGCGATGATCATGGCTCTCTCGTCGCAGGTCTCGGTCCATTCGCCGTCATGCCGCGAGCAACCCCTGCCCCACCGTTTCTTTGTCCACGACGCCCGCCAGGATCGACCGCAGATCGGCCACGCGCGCGTCGAGGTCGTGATGTGTCCGTAGGTGCTCCCAGAACACCCGTACGCGTCGTCTCGCCGTCCGCGGCTCGCGCCAGACGCGCGAGACGAGCACCGCAAGCCTGTCCAGATCACCACCGGCAACATGGCCGGCACCCCGTCGGAGCACGCCGTCAGGGTCGGCTTCGAGCGAGAGCACCGGCACGCCGTGCGCGCCGGCCTGGAGAAACACGTTCGGGAATCCCTCGAACGCTGAAGACGATGTGCTGAGGAGCGCCGCGGCGTCCCGGTACAAGCGGGGCATCTGGCGAAAGGGCACGCGCTCGATGACGAGCGCGTTGGGCGGCAGTTCGCGCTCCACGCGGTCGTGTACTTCGCTGTCGTAGCGGTTCATCGCCAGGACGAACGGCACCTCCAGGCACCGGCGTGCCACGGCCAGGCACAGGTCCGGACGCTTGTGGAACGTGTCGGAGCGGCCGACCCACAGCACGAACCGTCCGCGCGGCACGGGAGGCCCGCCTCGGAGGCGTGACGCCGCGGACAGATCGACAGGGTTCGCCACGAGACTGGCCTCGACGCCGAACCGTTCGCGGGCGAGGCGCTGCTGGTGAATCGTCTGGACGACGAGCGCGTCGCTCCGGCTGATCGCGACGTGACACGCGTGACCGTACTCGCCGCACGGGCTGCGAAAGTCAGACCCGGGCCGGTACGCCGCCGCAAGGTCGAAGTCGGAGGCCACCAGGACGACCGACTTCGCTCCCGACTCGGGCGCCGACCGAACGACCTCCGCCGACAGCCAGTTGACGCCCAACGAGACGTAGACGTCGGCGCCGATCCCGGCGTAGATCGGGTTGACGCGCGGCCTGAACATCTGCCGGGCGAAGCGGTGATCGCGGTACGTCCTGATCGAAACGCCGTCGATCCGCTGGCGCCGCGGCTGCCCGTGGTCCCTGACGAGGAACGACACGTCGACGTCGCGTCGCCGGGCCAGGCCACGAGCGAACAGCCAGGCGCGCGTCTCCATCCCGCCGAACCCCTCGGACACACGGGGATCGAACAGCGGATATGCGTTGAGCGCCACGAAGCACACGCGCACCGGCGCTCGCCGGGCAGCTGGCACCCCTTCCCGACGCCGGGGACGAGAAGCCCGGGGACGAGTCGTCATAGGCGAAGCCCGCCGATCGTCTCGGGCGGCAGCTCTTCGAGGACCTTCAGATACGTGGGCAGCGTGAGCGCGTACTCGCGCCCGTTCGATCCAGGATCCGCGTTGTCGGACGAGGAGAAGTACAGCAGCGCATTCCAGAAGCTGAAGCGCCCGCCGCCCCAGGCGCGGATCTCGTCGTGTGAGAAGGCGCCGGGCCCCATCGGCTGCCCGTCCTCGAACACCAACGGCTGAAAGCCTCCGCACAGATCGGCGAACATCCGCGCGGCGTTCGTGCGGAACGCGTACGTGAAGCAGTGGCCCGACTCGCGTTGCACGGCGCTCGTGGGCAGCACGTACCGGGTCAGGCGCATGAACCGGCTCGCGCCTCCGCCGGCACAACCGGCGTTGTCCGACCAGACCACGCCGTCCGGTCCAAACCACAACCGCGGCGTCTCGAAACCTCCGTCGGCTTGCTGCCTGAGGAGCGAGGTCGGGCACGAGACACTCGGCCCGCCGGCAGGAGTCACGTCGATTGCCCGGACGGCGGTATCCGCTCCGGGAACGAACCGTCGATCCGGCCGGCTCACGGTCAGGGTCAGTCGGCCCGCGAAGAGGCAGGGCAGCTCGAACGTGTGCGCTCGCGTTCGGCCGTCGGCGGCGAGCACCCGGTGGTCCTCGATCCGCGCGAACCCGGCGTCCGGCGACCGGATGCCGACGACGAGCGTGCAGGGCCGATCCGACTCGAGCCGGGTTTGAACCGTCACCCGCAGCGCCGGACGTTCGCCCGGCTGGAGCGACGGCAGCGTGAACCCGGGCAGCCGGAGCTGCTCGACCAGGCGCTCGAGCAGGGCGCATGTCTGTTCGGCTGCCCAACGGGCGATCCGCAGTGTCGGCTCGGGCTTCCCGGTCCCGTCGTGCGGCACGGCACGTTCCTCGGCGTGGAGGGCGCGGGCGATCGTCTCGACGGCAGCCGCACGCCCCTCCAGCTCGCTCCAGAGGTGCGCCACCCGGCTGACCGCCGCTCGCCAGCGGCTCTGCAGGGTGGCCGACAGGATCGGCAGCTCCTCACGGCATGCGGGGCGCGCGCGCCCGAGCGTCGCTCGCGCCCGCTCGATGTCGGCCGCTGCCGACGCCGATCTGTCGAGCACGCCGTGGACGTCGAAGTCGGGCCCGGCGTCGCGGGCGTCGCCCGCGAACGCGGCAGGCAGGGCGAGATCCGGACGCGCCCGGCGCTCGTGGTGCACGTGGAGGACCTTCGTGGCCTCTCGCAGCACGGCGTCGAGCACCTGGCGCGACTCCGCGATCGGTCCGGCCTCCGCTTCGAGAAGCCGGGTGTACGACTCGAGGAACGCGGTCAGAACCGCGTCGTTCATCGCCTCGCTGCAGCGCGCTCGAAGCTGCTCGAAGCCCGAGTCATCGAGCCGCTCCCCACCCATCGCCGAGCGCGCGCGCGAGCGCCGCTTGGCGTCCAGCCGATCGATCGCCTGCGGCAGCGTCACCAGCGGATCGCCGGCACCAGAGGAGGCCGCATCGACCGCCGAGAACATGCGGCGGTACATGCACGCTTCGGAGATTTCCCCGGCGTCCGGCCGGTCGTGGACGGGGCCGCGCTGAGGGGTGCGCGGCCGATCCGGGCAGGGGTGACTGCCTCCGCCCCGACTGCGCTCTGCGGCTTCGTCGAGGCTACGGCGAGTCTCACCGAAGCTTGGCGAAGTCGGAAGCCCTGCGCTACGGACGTCGAGAGCGGCGGACAGCAGATGCGGGACCACGCCGCGGGCGAGAGCGTGCGCGGCCATCGCATGGGCCGCGGCCGAGGGGTGCGGGTCCACGTCGCTCACACGCAGGCCGTGATTTCGGCGAGAAGAGCTTTCGCCGCGGAACGCCGCCGAGAGGTCCACGAACGGCAGGCCGGCGCGCGCCGACGCCTCTCCCACCTCGGTTGCGGCGCGCTCGATGACCGACCGGTCGTCGATGGCGTAGAACGCCACGACCAGCGGCAGGCCGGCGCGCTCGGCGTGCCCGGCAAACCGGGCCATCATGGGGCCGAAGTACGGAAGCGTCGGCTGGTCCGGGTCCCAGGTTCTCTCGACGTGCTCCTCGTATCGCTCCTGAACGCTCTCGAGCTCCGCGTCGTTCTCACAGAGCACCAGCACGACCAGGTCGGGCTCGAGATCGCCCGCCCGCATCGTGAAGTCGAGCCAGTTCTCGTAGATCGAGTTCCCGCACCGCCCGAGGTTGGCGACCTCCACGCCTCGCTGCCAGATCGCGGCGTTGAGCAGCATCTCGAGCCGGGCGGGCAGCGTCTCGTGCACGTGCACGCCCTGCCCATACACCATCGAATCCTCCACCAACACCACGCGGAGAATGTCCGGCGGCTTCTGGAGCCCCGTGGTATAGCTCCGATCGTTGGTGAGCCTCATGAGTGTTCTGGCAGGGTGCTGAGCAAGAGTGGCTAAGGATGGTGAAGCCTCCCCACGACGACTGTCAGTGGGGATACACACACTCGACCACGTAACGATCCTCGTCCTCCACGGGCGGGATGATCTCGATCCCGCTGGCGATGACCCGCAGGGTGTCGGTCAGCCACGCGGGCACGCCGCCGGTCTCGACGAGCTGGGCAACGATCGCGTCGATCGCCGCCAGCTCGGGGAAGCAGCTTCTTGTGTCGTCCATCGGCTCACCACGCCTTGGTCACGAGCGCGTCACCCATCACGAGCGCGTCGATGTCGGTCTTCATGAAGCAGTGGTACGCGTCCTCCGGCGTGCAGACAATCGGCTCGCCGCGAACATTGAACGACGTGTTGATCACCGCGGGCACGCCCGAGAGCCGCCCGAACTGCTCGATGAGCCGGTAGAACCGCGGCTGCTCTTCCCGTGTCACCGTCTGCAGTCTGGCGGTGCCATCGGTGTGGGTCACCGAGGGGATCACGTTCCGCTTCCCCGCCCTGACGGGAGCGACGAACAGCATGTGGGGGCTCTCGAACGGACACTCGAAGTAGTCGCCGGCGTGCTCGGCCAGCACCGCTGGCGCAAACGGCCTGAAGTCCTCGCGAAACTTGACCCGTCGGTTCAGGACATCCTTCATCTCCGGACGGCACGGGTTGGCGACGATGCTGCGGCTGCCGAGGGCGCGGGGCCCGAACTCCATTCGTCCCTGGAACCAGCCGAGGATCTGTCCCTGATGGACCAGCTCGGCGGCCTGGCGACACAGCTCGTCCTCACCCGGCCGCTCGTACGACACGCCGCGTGCATCGAGGAAGTCGCAGATCGCCTCGTCGGAGAACGCGGGTCCCAGCAGCGTCGTGTGACGCCCGCTCTGAGTGAAAGTCTCCGGCGCCATGGCGTACTGCGCGTACAGCGCCGCGCCGAGCGCGCCGCCGCCATCACCGGCCGCCGGCTGGATCGCGAAACGCCTGAACGGGGTGGCGTCGATCAACCGTGTGTTCGCCACGCAGTTGAGGGCCACCCCGCCGGCCACAGGGCGTCAGGTCCGCCCGGCTCGTAGCACGACGAGACCAGGCCGACCATCGCCTCCTCGAGCAGTTGCTGCACCGACGCGGCGAGGTTGGCGTGCTCCGCGGTGATGGGATCCCCTGGCGGCCGCGGCGGTCCGAACAGTTCGACGAACGCGTCGCTGTACATCCGCTCCTTGTCGTACGCGAACGAGAAGTGCTCTCGGCTCAGACCGAAGCTCCCATCGTCGTTGAGGGCGATCACGCGCCGGACCTTGTCGACCTCGGTCGGCGTGCCGTACGACGCAAGCCCCATGACCTTGTACTCGTCGTTGTTGACCGTGAAGCCGAGGAACGCGGTGAACGTCGAATAGAACAGGCCGAGCGAGTCGGGGTAGTGGATCTCGCGAATCTTCTCGATCGCCCCTCCCGAGCCGCGGTAGTGGGCCGTGGTCGCCCATTCCCCGACGCCGTCCACGGTCAGGATCACGGCGTCGGCGAAGCCGGAAACGTAGTACGCCGACGCTGCGTGCGCCAGATGGTGCTCCACGTAGCCCACCCGCCCTGTGTAGCCGATCGTCTGCTCGAGGACCCGGTCGACCCACAGACGCTCGTGCGCGGTTCGCGCCAGTTGCTGCCGCACGAGCGCCGCCGACTTCGGGTGCGTCTGCCGGCCGCAGGCGAGCAGCCGCTCGAGCTTGCGAAACGGCTTCTCGTAGAAGCAGACGAAATCGAGGTCGTCAACGCCCAGACCGGCGTCCGCCAGCGCCCAGGCGATCGCCGAGGTCGGGAACCGGCTGTCGTGCTTCCGGCGCGTGAACCGCTCCTCTTCGGCGGCTGCCACGATCCGGCCGTCGGCGACGAGCGCGGCCGCCGCATCGTGGTAGTAGGCCGAGACGCCAAGGACGTTCATCGATGTGCTCTAGTACGGCGAGGACAGATCGGCAGGGCGAGGCTCGGCGTTCCGCCAGGTCGAACGCCCCGAGGACTTTCGCTCGATCGCCTCGGCGTTGAAGCCACCGTGGAGGTCCTGTGCGGGCACGAGCTGGTAGATCCTCTCGAGCCACGACTCGAGGCGATCGACGCTCGACGAGGGCGCCGACGAGGCTGGCGCGATGGCGCGGGCGGTGGTCACAGGTTGAACCTCGTGATGATCGACGCGGGGAGCTGTTCGAGAAACGCCACGTAGGGCGGGACGAGGACGTGGTAGACGTGGCCCCCCTCCCGCGGATCCGCCGCGTCACTTGACGAGAAGTAGATCCCGCCTGGCCACATCGAGTACCGGCCGCGGCCGGACCGCCGGATCTCGTCGTGCAGCGTCCCCGGGCGCGGCAGCGCCAGGCCGTCCTCGAACAGCGGCAGGCGCGCGTACACGGGGCTGTACGAGAAGTACTGTCCGGCGACGGTCCGGAACCTGAAGCGCACGCAGTGGCCATCTTCGTGCTCGATCCGATCAGGGCTCAGCACGTGCCGCACGAACGGCGTCAGGTGCATCGGCTCGAGCGGGTCGGGGCCGAGCGGAGGGGTGAACGGGCTGCCGGCATCGGTCAGCGGGAGATCCAACGCGGGCGTGCTGCCGGACGTCAAGGCCCCTGCGGCTCGTCCTACCGTCTCGCACAGCGCACGCAGATCGCCAGGCGTCAGGTGGCGTACGACCGACGAGCCGACGCTCAGGGTGTGGTGCCGGCCCGCGAGCGCGTCGGCGCCGTGCGACAGCGCCTCGGAGAGCCGATCCTCGGTCGCGCCTCCGCTCGTGAAGTGCACCCACCGCCGCATCAGATCGGCCGGAATGGCCGCGTCGGCGGCAGCCCCGACTGCCGCGCGGACTGCCGGCGACGATCGAGACGCGCGGTGCGCATCCTCGAGCACGCCGCGAAGGCTCCCCGGTGCCGGTCGCCCTTCGAGTGCGACCTCGAGAGTGCCCTGCGTGATCCGTCCGCCGTGCAGAATGCCGTCGCCCGTCGCGTTGACGACCTCGCGACCGCTCAGCCGACGAGTCTCCGCCACGATCCAGTCGCGAAACGCCACCAGGTGCGGTGCGGTCCGCGTCGGGCGGCCATGGACGTCCTCAGCCGTCTCGGCCCGGAACTGGTTCATCAGCTCGCGGCTCCATCGCTCGAGCGCGGGACTGAAGGCGTCCCCGCCGGGAAGGCTCGCCTCGAACGATGTCGATCGGCAGTAGGGCCGGCCGTCCGTGTAGGCGAAGTCGGCACCGGTGAAGACGATCGGGTTGCAGCCGGCCTTGACGGCCAGATCGAAGGCCGACGTCAGGACGGATCCCCAGATTCGGAGCTCGCCACAATCGACCCCGAGCGATCTGAGCCACGGCCAGGGCTCGTGATCGGCAATGCGAAACGTGAACGTCCTCCCCTCCGAGAGCTGGAACGACGACGAGGCGACGCTGCCTTCGGCGACCAGCCAGGGGCGGCGCTGGAGCGAACCCGGCTCGGCCAGGATCAGGTGCCGGGCGTTCTCCTCGGTGGGGTCTGCCGTCACCACGATGTGCGGCTCGAGGCCGTGCACGCCGAGGGGTCCGAGCGCCGTGTCGGCGGCAATGACGAGCGCGCGATCGCCGACCTCGCGGAGCGACTCGACGTTGCGGTCGAGCGACGGGCCGGCGCCGACGAGGATCGCCGGCACGTTCGGGAACCGGCCGGTCAGCACGCGCGCGTCGCCCTCGCCGACGATTGCGCCGAGGTTGCGGAGCGTGTTGAGGAGGTAGGTCGAGCTCAGACGCCGGCGCGCTTCGGCGTTGGCGCGAGCGTCGAACACGAGGCGCCTGGCGACCTCGAGGGCCCGCGCGGTTTCCGGGGTGCGCTCGCGGGCCAGCACGGGATTGACGATCACGGGCGGCTCCGGGGCGCTCGCGTCGAGCGCGCGCCACGAGTCGGCGGCGCCCGTGTAGTCCGGTCCCAGGAGCAAAGTCAGGCGGCCGGTCGTGAGCCATGCGCGCCAGTCGCGCCGCGAGAGCAGCCAGCGGACCGCGTCGGGTTCCGGCTCGATCGCAATCACCCGAGCGGTCGACGAACGCCGGTCGATCTCGTCGAGAACGTACCCGAGCGAGAGCCCGATCGCCAGCAGCACGGGTGGGAGATCGCGTCCCGGGAGGGCCGCCCCCAGCAGGCGGTTGGCGTCCGCGCGCGGATCGCGGCCATGACACGCGACGAATGCACCGGTCGCCGAGCGAAGGCGGAGCACGTCGCCCTCGCCGGCTCCCCCCTGCACCGCGGTTCCGTCTGCGGGCCGCGTCAGGAGCGAGGCGAGCCGCGCCAGCTCACCGTCGAGCGCCGAGAGATTGAGGCGCAGGTCGTCTGTCGCCTCCGGGACCGTTCTCGTCATCGACAGCCAGCGGAGCCGCAGGTCGTCGAGGTCCCGTCAGCGATGTCGGTCGGCTGACACCCGGACACGCCACGTCACCCGTTGACGCAGTGGCGTCTTTCGACGGGCGGCTCTTCCGGAGGCCTCAGATCAGCAAGCACGGTGCCACTCGGACGAGTCCCGATCGAGGATGCCCTGGAGGCCGGCGCATGCGTCGGCCGGGCGGGCGCGCCACTGAGTCGGATCGAGTAGTGTGGTCCCAGGCCTGGGCCGTGAACTGCCCCGGCGCTCAGCCGTCGTGAGGATGTCCCAAGGGGAAAGAGATGACCACGCGTTTCGGACTGACGTTGGCTTCAACGGCACTGCTCTTCACGACCGGGTTCGCCCAGGACCGGACGGCCCGGACCGCCCGCTCCGACGGCGCCATCACTACCTTCGCTTTCGAGACCATCGCCTCGCGGAACACGAGCTTCGACCGCACACCCTTCGTGTATCCGGAGACCCACGACCTCGCCGGGCAGAACAATCCCAACGTCGGCGATATCCGGCTCGACGGCATCGTCATCGACGGCGTGACTCACACGCCGGCGGAGCTCCAGCTCGTCACCGGCGCACGTATCGTCCTCGATGACGCGGTGGACGATCGGCGCGGCGGGGCCAACATCGCGACGGGCTACGGCATCGGCGCCGATGCCGACGGATGGATCGACGAGGGCAACGGCACCACGACGCCGACGGCAGACGATCTCGTGGCCGCCCATGGCAACTTCAATCTCACCTCGATCAGCGCCGTTCGCGAGAATGCCGGCACGGTGATCTACGAGCTCAGCTTCACCCAACCGACGGACACCGTCCTCCTCTGGGAGCGCGGCAACACCGGCGACGTCCTCGTTGACGCGGTGGACGATGGCGGATCTGTCGTCGGCACGCTCCTGATCCTCGACGGCGCCAGCGACGGCGACGCCACCAGCACCTACACGCCTACCGGCCTGGTCGTGACCACCTACGTCGAGGACGATTTCCTGAATCACGGTCAGGAGCTGAGCTCGGTCGGCCTTCGTCTGCCGCAGGCGGTTCGCACGGTGCGCTTCACGGCTTACCAGGAAGCCGAGGGCGAAGGCGCTGTCCGGTACAACGGACCCGACCTCAAGGTGATCGCACTGGCCCCGGGCGAGTGAGCGCGGACCGGCCGCGCTGGCACGTGCGAGGCCCTCGGGCGCTGCGTAAAAGGGCCTGTCCCCATTTTCTGTTACCCACCTTCGCCAAGGGAGCGGCGCCCCAAGAAAGCCCT
>Ga0268386_10003692_pt1 | contig 11179 bp, 10 predicted proteins | sample RVTome_15_FD_200260 | JGI IMG/M metagenome (GOLD analysis project Ga0268386, IMG submission 200260) | Soil microbial communities from uranium-contaminated site in the Upper Colorado River Basin, Wyoming, United States - RVT150D86... ... | reverse complement strand
ATCGGCAGCCACGCCGGCGGCGTGCTCTCGGCGCGGATGACGCCCCGCCGCTCCATGTTGGCCTTCGCCGCGATCGAGGCGCTCCTGGCGGTCTTCGCGGCCCTGAGCCCGCGGCTCTACTACGACCTCCTGTTCCGCCGAGCGGGATGGCTCTACGACGGCCTCGCCCTCGGCAGCCTCACGCATTTCGCGGCCCTCCTGCCGCCCACCGCCCTGATGGGCATGTCGCTCCCGTTCCTGGTGAGGGGCCTCGTCTGGGACCGCGCGGCCGCCCCCAGGACGATAGGAGTCCTGTATGGGGCGAATGCGCTGGGAGCCGCTGCCGGCGCGTTCCTGGCGCCGTGGGTGCTGCTGCGGTATCTCGCCGTGGAGGGGGCCATCTACGCCGGTGCTCTCGCCAGCCTGGCCGCCGCGGTGGGAGCGCTGGCGGTCGCTCGGCGCGTCCCGCCGGAGGGCGGGCTGACGCCGCCATCGGAGGCCGGTCCCTCCGAGGACGGGCACGGGGGTTCCGCGGCCGCGACGCGGGAATCCGGCGAACCGGCGCAGCCCTTCCGGCTCTGGGTGGTGCTCTACGCCTTCTCGGGGTTCGTCTCGCTCTCCCTGGAGATGGCCTGGTTCAGGGTGCTCGACGTGGCGGCGAAGGGCGCCGCTTTCACCTTCGGAACGCTGCTGGCGGTCTACCTCTTCGGGCTCTCCGGCGGGACGCTGGTGGCGGCGGGGCGGGCCCACCTCGTCCGGCGGCCGTTGGCCGTGTTCCTCTACTGCCAGGCCGGCATCGTCCTCACCACCGTCCTCGCCCACGGGCTGCTCGTCTGGCTTCCCCGCGACTGGCCGGTCGTGAGGCCGCTCATCGAGTACGGGACGCGGGTCTACGGCCTGCAGATGCACGCCTTCGACCTCGGCGAGTTCCTGGCGGTCTACGTCGCCCTTCCCGTCGTCCTGTTCGGACCGTCGACGTTCCTGATGGGCTTCGGCTTCCCCGTCCTCCAGCGCGCGACCCAGGGCGATCCCGCGGTCAGCGGCCGCAGGGTCGGCGTCCTGCAGGCCGCCAACATCGCCGGCTGCACGCTCGGGAGCCTGGTGACCGGGCTCGTGCTGTTCGAGACGATCGGCACCTCCGGGGTGTTCAAGGCGCTCGCCTTGCTCTCGGCCGGCGTCGCCGCCTACGGCGCGTCGGCCGCCCGCGACCGCCGGCTGGCCGGGCTGGCCGTCGCCATGGTCGCCGCCGCCGCCGTGTTCCCGGGGAACGACCGGCTCTGGCTGCGGCTCCACGGGTCTCCGCAACCCGACGACGCCTTCGTGGAGGAGAACGCGGCCAGCGTGACCGTCCTCACTCCGAAGCGGCGCGGATTCGACATGGCCATCAACGGCCGCGGCGAGAGCTGGCTGCCCTACGGCTACCTGCATACCGTGATCGGCGCGGTGCCCGCGGTCGTCCACCCGGCTCCGGAGGAGGTCGCGGTGATCGGCCTCGGATCCGGAGACACGGCCTGGGCGGCGGCCTGCCGCGCCGAGACCCGCGAGGCGGTGGTGTTCGAGATCGCGTCGAGCCAGCCGCGCCTGCTCGAACGGGTCGCGGACCGGCCGGGCATGAGGAAGCTCCGCGAGTTCCTCGCCGACCCGCGGATCACGATCGTCGGCGACGACGGCCGGCGGCGGCTCCGCGCGGACCGGCGGCTGTACGACCTCGTGGTGGCCGATTCGGTGGACCCGGACCTGTCGATGGCCACCTACATCTACTCGCTGGAACACTACGAGACGGTCCGGGAGCGGTTGAAGCCCGGAGGGATGGTCTGCGTGCTGGCGCGCACGCCGCGGATCCGGGCCGCGATCCAACGGGCGTTCCCATTCACCGTCACCATGGGCGACGACCTGACGCTCGGGGCCCTGCGCCCGATACCGATCGACCTCGAGGTGTGGCTGGAACGCTTGCGCAGCCCGAGCGTCGTGGCCTACCTGGGCGGGGCGAGGACGCGGCTGGTGGCCGAGCACCTCGCCTTGGCGCAACCGGGCCGCCCTGACCCGCGGGCGGAGGTGAACCGCGACCTGGTGCCGCTCGACGAGTTCGTGCGGCCCGCCCGCGTCCAGCGCTGAGACGACGCCACTGAGCCCAAAGCGCGGCTCCGCCGCAACCAGGGACGACGGCGGCTCCGCGCAGCCGAGAGGCCAGAATGGAGGGTTCGCAGGCCGCGCTGCGCGCGCTACAGTCCTCCCGGGGCGCCGGTTGGGCTCCGGCGCGGGGCCGGCGAACGCCGGCTCAGCTCGGTGGCCGCCGCCTCCGCGTAAGCGCCCAGCACCGGCTCCGAGCCGTCGCGCAGCGGCGCCAGCGTGGGGACGTCCTCCGCGTCTCCGATCGCGGTGAGCAGCTCCAGCGCGGTGCGGCGGACCTCGATCGATTCGGCGGGGCTCAGGGCCGCCTCCAGGAGCTGTGCACAGGCGTCGCCGCGAGAGAGCTCCCTCTCCCTCGCGAGGGCCAGCAGCTCCCGGTCGTCGCGGTGATGCAGCAGGGCGCGGATCAGCAGGCGTGGGGCGTCGTCGGAGGGGGAATCGGCCAGGGACTTGCGTGCCGCGTGCTGGATGGAGCGGCCGTGGTGAAAGAGCCAGATCTGGACCAGCTCCGGCGCGTGGTCCTCCACGCCGAGGGCGAACGCCGCGCGCACGCTCGAAGAGGTCGTGCGCGTGCGGATCCTGTCGAGGACGGGCGCCGGCAGCGCATCGAGCCGGGCCCTGGCCAGGCCGGCCAGGGCGGGCTCGCGGACCCGGGCCCTCCAGTTGACGGCGAACGGGAACAGCGCCTCCACCAGGCGCCGCGGGTCCTCCTCGACGCGCTGCGACAGCGCCTGGAGGAGGCACCGGCAGTGCTCGGTGTCGTACGCGACGTCGGGGTCCGCCACGCGCCCGAGCGTCCACTCGAGGCTCTCCGGTCCCGGCACCCGCGCCTTGAGGCACTCCATCCTCTTGGCGACCGCGGGGTTGGCCGGGACGGCGCGGGCCACCGACTCCGCCAGCTCCGGCGCCAGGCGCCGTTTCAGCAGAGCCTCCACGGCGGCGAGCTGAGCGGCCGGGTCCGAGGACTCGAGCCCCTGCAGCTCCTCGGCCGAAGGCAGCGTCTCTCCCGGCGGCGGAGAGGGCGCGGCAGGCGACGCCTTCGGGGCTGGAGAGGCGGTGATCGAGTGCCTGGTCCCGGCCCGATCGAGGTAGTGGCCGTACCAGCGGAGTCCCTGGAAGAGGACGGCGATGCCGCCGAACAGCAGGAGGAGGGTGAGGTAGGGGCTGTGGCTGCGCTTCGAGGGTGCCATCACGGGTACCCGGCCGCGATCCGCCCGCGGCGGATCGAACGGATAGCGGCTGCGGCTGCGTCCCGCGCCTCCTTGTTCTCGTCCTCCAGCAGCCCGAAGAGGGAGGGGATGGCCGGCCCGCCCGCGCTCCCCATCCCCCCGAGGACCACCGCCGCCGCCCGCCGGGCCCGGCCCTGGGGCTCTTCGAGGAAGCCGATGAGCACCGGCAGGGCCGCGCGCGCGCGCGAGCCCAGGCCCGAGAGGGCTCCCTCCGCGGCGCGGGCCACCTGGACGTCCTTGTCCTGGAGCAGCGCGGCGAGCCCGAGCACCGCTTCGTCCGACCGGGCCACCCGCGCCAGAGCGTCCACCGCCGCTTTGCGGGCGCCCGTCTTGTAGTCCTCCCGTGATACCGCCCTCAGCAGCTCCGGCTCCGCGTCCGGCGGGGGCCCGATGCTGGCGAGGGCCTGCGCCGCCGCCTCGCGCAAGGAGGGGCGGTCGTCCTTCAGCGCCTCGAGGAGCGCGGGCACGGCATCCGCCGCCGGCGGGCCGATCTTCGAGAGCGCGTAGGCGGCCCAGCGGCCCACCTCCTCGCGTTCGTCGCCGATGGACCGCGCCAGTGCGAACACCGGTGCCCCCTGCGCCTGCTCGGGACGGGCGAGCAGCCACAGGCAGGCGTGGTAGCGCACGCGCCAATCCGGGTCCTGGAGCTTCTCCACGACCTGCTCGACCGTGGGGTTGGCGATCCCGAAGGGATCGCGCGGGTCGAGCGTCGGCAGGGGCGTGGGCCTGCTCGCGGCTGCGGGAGGCTGCAGCTCTGCCGCGGCGGGAACGAGTGGAGAGTCGTTGGACGCCGGCGCCGGCTTGGCGTCCGGCTGCGGAGCGGCGGCCGGCGCACAGGCCCCGCTCAGGGCCGCCAGGAGGAGCGCGATCCCGAGTTCTCTGGACTCTCGCGTCGGTGACCCCCCGCGGGTGGCGGAAGAGGGATGCCGCCTCCCAGGCGGCGGCGATGATACCATCCGGGCCCCGACAGGGACCCGAAACGCGTGGGGAGACTGCTCAAGACGGTCGTCTGGTTCCTGGCCATGGGCCTCTCCGCGTTCGCACTCTCGGTGGGCCACGTCGCCCTCCTCGACCGTGGCCGTGCGGAGTCGCGGGCGCGGGCCGACGTGGACATGCGGCAAGCGGCGCAGAAGGCGGCGCGCGAGCCCGCGGCGAAGGGCGGATCCCTCTTCGACCCATCCACCCTGGTCGAGCCCCTCGGCCGCTTCCCCTCGAACCGGCTCGTCTACGATCCCGCGGTCCGGGGACGGCTCTACGCCGGCGGACACGTGAGCGAGGACGGAGGCGGCACCTGGCGCCCGCTGGAACACCCGACCGGGCAGCGCGCGGTCCTGCTCGGGGGGGCCCGGGCGAGGGTCCCCGCGGTCTCGCCCGGAGGCGCGTCGGTCCTTTGCGCCGAGGTGCTCTTCGAGGAGCCGGGGACCCCTCCCGGCCTGGGGCCGATCGCCCATGCGGCCGAATGGCGGGGAGGGCTGTGGCGCGAGGTGGTCCCGGCCGGCGAGGAGCGGCTCGCGGCATCGCTACCGAGGGACGCGTGGCCGCGGACTAAGGTCAAAGCGGTCGCCTACCTCCCGAGCGGCGAGTCGGTCGTAGCGCTCTCCGACGCCCTGCTCGTGGACGGCACGCGGTCGGTGCCCGCCCCCGGGGAGCTGCGGGCGTTCCTGGCGACCTCGCGCGGCGAGCTCTACGCGGCGGTGGAGGGTCAGGCGCGCTTCCACCTCTACCATGCCGCGAGCGCCACCGCGGCCTGGCTGCCGGTTCCGGACACGGGACCCGTCCATGACCTCGCCGAGGGCCCCCGCGACGCGCTGTACGTGGCGACGGACTCGAGGCTGGGCCGGCAGCAGGAGGGCGGGTGGCAGTGGACGCGGTGGCCGGCGGAGCTGAGGCCCCGGCGGCTGGCCGCGCATCCGGGGGAGGACCTGGTGGCGGCATGGGGAGCGGGTCGCCTGGGCCTGAGCAGGGACGGCGGCCGGAGCCTCCGCATCTGCCGCCTGAAGGACACGGCGGTGTCGTGGGCGGCCTGGGACCCGTTCGCGCACGACTCGGTCACCGTGCTGGACCTGCAGGGCAACGCGTTCCGCGTCAGCCTGGACTCGGTGAAGTGATGCTCACCTTCCGCTTCGCCGCCGCATTCTGGCTGGTGTATGCGACCCTGGCTTTGCGGCCGGTCTTCACCGGGGCCGAGGCGAAGGCGGCGCTCGGGTCCTTCCCCGAGCTCCTGGTCGCGGCGCTGACCGTCGAGATGCTGCCCGCGGTGGTCGGGATCGCTTCGGTTCTGCGCTGGCTCCGCGCCCGGCCGGCCGAGGCCCGGTCGCCCTACGCCGCCGCCACCCGGTGGGCCGCGCTCCTGAGCGCGGTCGGACTGTTCCTGCTGCCCTTCCACCCGTCGCCGGACGGGTTCGGCCCTGAGCTGCGGTATCGCGCCGGCCAGCTCCTCGCGCTGCTGCTGGTCCTGGACGGTCCGATCGCCCCGGCGGACTGACGGCCGAGGGTCAGCGCAGGCGCAGCATCGTGTCCTCGAGCGAGGGCAGGTGCGTGTCGTCCCGGACGTAGACGACGCCGGTGCGGTAGCTGTAGTACGCGAAGCTCCGGCGGCCCGGCCCGGCGTCCGCCTCCGGAACCGCCGCGTAGGCGTACTCGCGGTAGGCGGGCTTGACCACGGGCATCGAGGCGTTCTCCTCGAACGGCTCGATGCCGCGGAACTCGAACCGGTAGCCGTGGCGGACGGGGACGAGGAAGCGGGCGTCGAGCAGGCTTGGCGAGCTCAGGGCCGCCAGCAGCTCCGCGGGGAGGTGCTCGGGGCTCGCGAGCAGGTCGGGGGAGACGTAGCCGGAGTTGAGGGCGACGAACCGCAGCTGGGCCTCTTCCAGGTCGCGGATGTCCTTCAGGACCAGCCGCTCGACGTCGTCGGACTTCGCGGTCGCCGGAGAGGCGGTCAGGCGGGGCGGCCCGCTCACCGCGAACGCGAGGGCAGCCGCGAGGGCTAGGCCCCCGAGCGCGGCGCGCCAGGGCGTCGCTTCCGTCTCGCTCCCGCCGGCTCGTCCCGCGACTCGTCCCGGCAGCGATCCCGTCGCCAGGTCCACGGCCGCGTCGGTGACCGCGTCGAAGGCCCTCCACCCCGTCTGCTGGGCGAGGCGCCGCAGGGCCACCGCGGCGGCGGGTGCGCTGCCGCGAACAGAAACGAACACCGCCCGCGGCGGATCCTCGTTCTCGAGCCTCAGCTCGAGCGAGTACCCGGGCCGCTGGATCACGGCCGTGCCCGCGGCCTCGAAGGCGAGGCCTGCGAAGCAGGCGAGGAGTCTGCGCTCCACCTCCGCCCGCTCGCCGAGCGGGGGCGCGATGGCCGGCCTGGCCGATCGCACCTCGGGCGGAAGGTCGAGGAAGACGACCTGCAAATCGGCGCCGCCCACCGCCATCAGGCCTGGTCCTCGTCGCCGGGAGGGGCTGCGAAACGCTGGAACTCACCGAGGAACGACAGGGACCGGAGGTCCGTCATCCGGTCGAGGTAGACGCGGCCGTCCAGGTGGTCGCACTCGTGCTGGATCACCCGCGCGAAGAACGCGGAGGCCTCCAGGCGGTAGGGCCGCCCGCGCCGGTCCAACGCCTCCAGGTGCAGGCGGGCGAAGCGCGGGACCAGGCCCCGCAGGTCCGGGACCGAGAGGCAGCCCTCGTAGGACACGAGCCTCTCGTCGCCGAGCGGCGTGACGACGGGGTTGGCCAGCACCGTCAGCGGGACGCCGTCGCGGGAGCGCTCGTCCGAGGCGGGGACCTCGATCACCGCGAGGCGCAGGCCGATGTGGACCTGCGGGGCGGCGAGCCCCACGCCGTCGTACTCGTGCATGGTCTCGACCATGTCGTCGATGAGGCGCTGGACGTCGGGGGAGGACAGCTCGTCGCCGGTCAGGTCCCTCGCCGGGCTCCGGACGACCGGATGCCCGATCCGCGCGACCTTCAGGATCGCCACCGGCCCCTTGTCTCGCCCGATCGCGGGACCGCGAGGCTACTTGTAGAACTCATAGCGGTCGCCGGTGACCACGTCGACGTTGCGTATGGCCGACTCGCGCAGGACCTGCAGGCCCAGCCGCTCGCCCGGGCCGCGCTTCCATATGGCGACGTACAGCTCGCGGAGCGACGACACCGTCGCGCCATCCACCGAGAGGACGAGGTCTCCGCGGAGCAGCCCGGCCTTCTCCGCCGGCCCCCCGGGGACCACCCCGGTCAGCACCACGCCCCCGTCGAAGCCCTGGGGGTAGACGCCCACCCAGGCGCGGCGCGGCCGGGCGCCGCCGCCCTCCTCGATCTGCTCCTGGTGCTCGAGATAGAGGTCCATGGGGATGGCAAGGCTGTAGCGGCCCACGGCGGCCAGACCCAGCGATACGATCCCGATCAGGCGCGCCTCACGGTCGAGCAGTGGCGCGCCGGCGAGTCCGGGGTTGATCGCCGTGGTCATGATGGCGCGGTCGAGCATGTACTCCCAGAACGCCTCGAAAGGCGCCACCGCGGAGACGTGGCCCGACGCCCCCTTTCGCTCCCGCTCGCCGGTACAGGACAGGATGAAGACCGGCTGTCCGGGCGCGACCGCACGCCCGTCCCCCAGCCGGGCCGGAGCCAGCTCCGGCCCGTCCACGACGAGGACGGCGAGCCCGCTCTCGTGATCCAGGAGGATCCTCTCGACCTTCCGCGCCTTGCCGTCCACGAACGACAGGGCGATCTCGTTGGCACCCATCACGAGGTAGTGGGCGGTGAGCACGCGCCGGCCGTCGACGGCGACTCCCGTCCCGAGCCTCTCCTCGCCGAGGATCGCGGCGGAGGGGTGGGCGGAGGGGATCACGCTGCGGAGGAATACGATGGAGGGGACGGCCTCGCGGGATACGACGACTGGAGAATCCACGAAAGGCCTCTCGCGCTCGTCCCGGGGCGCAGAGAGGGCGTCGCGGCGGCCGCGGAGCGAGTGCGGCCGATTATAGCCGGCGTGGCGCCGGCCCGGGCTACTTGGCTCGGTAGGTGATGAGGCCGCGCTTGAGATCGTAGGGTGAGACGCCCACCGTCACGCGGTCTCCCGCGATCACGCGGATACGGTACTGGCGCATCTTCCCGTTGAGGCGCGCGAGGACCTCGTGGTTCTCGCCGCACTTCACCTTGTAGTTCCCGCCGGCCAGCACTTCGGTCACGACACCTTGAAGCTCGATCAAGTCTTCCTTGCTCATTCACTCTCTCTTCCTCGGGACGGAGCCGAAAAGCCCTGCTGCCGCCAGCCCTCCCGGGAGCGAAACCGGTAGAGTATAGGCGATTTCGGAGGTGCCCATGGCCCTCGCGCACGTCGTCCTCGCCATCGCCGCGGCCGCGCCGGTGCGGCCGGTGGCGACCTACTCGATCGTCGCCCGGGACCCGGCGACGGGGCAGCTCGGCGTCGCCGTGCAGAGCCACTGGTTCTCGGTGGGATCGGTGGTGCCATGGGCGGAGGCCGGGGTCGGGGCGGTGGCCACCCAGTCCTTCGTGGATCCTTCGTACGGCCCGCTGGGACTGGCGCTCATGAAGGCCGGCCGGAGTGCGCCCGACGCGCTGGCCGCCCTCCTGGCCGGCGACGCCCAGCGCGACGTGAGACAGGTGGGCATGGTCGACGCGAAAGGCCGCGTCGCCAGCCACACCGGCCGGCTCAACATCCCCGCCGCCGGAGACCAATCCGGGGAGGAGTACGTGGTCCAGGCCAACCTGATGGAGAAGCCAAGCGTCTGGCCGGCCATGGCCCGGGCGTTCGAGGCGGCGGGGGGTGATCTCGGCGAGCGCCTGCTCGCCGCGCTGGACGCCGCCGAAGCGGAGGGTGGAGACATCCGCGGCCGCCAGTCGGCCGCCATACTGGTGGTCCGCGCCGAGTCCACCGGCCGGCCCTGGGCGGACAAGGTCTTCGACGTGCGCGTCGAAGACGACCCCGAGCCGCTGAAGGAGCTACGCCGGCTCGTCGGAGTGCAGCGCGCCTACAACCACATGACCGCCGGCGACGACTGCGTGGCGCTCAAGGACTGGGCGTGTGCGGAGAGGGAGTACGGGGCGGGCCAGGCGCTGCAGCCGGGCAACGCCGAGATGGCGTTCTGGCACGCGGTCGCGCTGGCCGCCAACGGGCGGCTGGATGCGGCGCGGCCGCTGTTCGCCCGGGCGTTCGCGGCAGACGCGCGCTGGCGCCAGCTCGTCAAGCGGCTCCCGGGTGTGGAGCAGCTCCCCGGCGACCCGACGCTGCTGGCGGCCATCCTGGCCATCCCGTAGGGGGGTGCCGAAGGCGCCCCCGTAGCCGCGTTCGTCACTTGCCGGTCCGCGTCCAGTCCACCAGGCCGGCGCGGGTCGCCGGCTGGCACTTCGGGCAGAAGTACGCGTCCATGCCCTTCACGCCCGCCCGGCGGAGCTTCGAGCCACAGCGCGGGCACACGTCCTTCAAGCGGACCTTGAGGAAATCGCGGACCTTCGTCTCGATGGGCTCGGCCCGTCGGGCGACCTCCTCCACCGCATCACGCATCACCATCACGATCGCGTCGTGCAGCCTTACGGCCTGGTCGTGGCCGATGGACCGGCACCAGGTCTTGGGATGGATGCCGGCCTCGAAGAGCACCTCGTCGGCGTACGCGTTGCCCAGGCTGTCGAGCGCCTTCTTGTCCAGCAGGAACACCCGCACCTGGTCGCGGCGGTGCTTGAGAAGGCTCACGAAGCGCTCGCGCGTGAACTCCGGCGAGAGGATGTCGACCCCGCCGGTCTGCATTCCCGGGATCGCCCTCCAGTCGTCGGAGGCGATCAGGTACGCCTTGCCCATGCTCTTGTCGTCCAGGTAGCGCAGCTCCACCTCGCCGAAGCCCAGGGCGAAGGCGAGCGACGCCTCGTCCTTCTTCTGCCCCGGCTCGGCCAGGCGGAAGCGCCCCGCGAGCATCGGGTTGACGGCAAGGTCGAGCCCCTCGAACCGGAAGACCAGGAAGTGCGACTTGCGGAAGACGACCTCCAGGGGGCGGCCGAGGAGGAGCGAGAGGTTCCCCGGGACGCAGAAGCGGAGGACCACCGGCTCCCTGACGCGCTCCGCGGTGACGTGGGCGCCCACCAGCCGCTCCCGCAGCTTCGCCAGGATGTGCAGGAGGTCGGGCAGCTCGGGCATCGCGCTTCAGCGGGCGGGTGCTCGCTCCGGCGGGAGATGGTTGGTCACCAGGACCTTGGCCGGTCCTGAGGGCGGGACGTCGACGACGGTGAGCGAGCCGTTGCCCAACCGGGGCGGCCACCTCCCAGCGCCCGGGGTGCCGGACAGCAGGCCCATGTAGGCCGCGATCACTTCGCTGTGGGCGACCAGGACGACGGTCCGGCCGGTGCGCTCCGCGCGGAGCGACGCCACCAGCCCGGCGATCCGCTTGCCGAGCTGTTCCAGCGACTCGCCGCCCGGAGGGGCGGGATCCCGTCCCGCCTTCCATTCGGCGATCCGCCGGTCCCAGTCGAGGGGCCGGCCGTCGGGAGCGCGGCCGAGGTCCAGCGGGCGGAGCCGCTCCTCGACACGGGCGTCGGCGCCCAGGGCCTCGGCGATCTGCTGCGCGGTCTCGCGGGCCCGGCCGGCCGGCGACGTGAGGACGTGGATCGGCGCGGGGCTGCGCAGGGCGTCGCCGGCCCGGCGGGACTGTTCGCGGCCGAGGTCCGTCAGACGGTCGAGCTCCTCGGGCGGAAGGGCCGGCGCCGGGTCAAGGTTCGAGTAGGCCTGCCCATGGCGGACGAGGACGACGCGGAGCGTGTCCGGAGCCGCCGGATCCAGCGCGTCGAGGGCGCCGCCGGCGCGCGCGCCGGCAGCCGCGGCGATCAGGGCGAGGGCCGTGCCGAGA